>Ga0307374_10000976_pt1 | contig 53731 bp, 56 predicted proteins | sample OX3MG_FD_202532 | JGI IMG/M metagenome (GOLD analysis project Ga0307374, IMG submission 202532) | Soil microbial communities from Risofladan, Vaasa, Finland - OX-3 | ecosystem: Environmental > Terrestrial > Soil > Coastal area > Acid sulfate soil | place: Finland: Risofladan, Vaasa | collected...
ACGGTTTTGAAGACCGCGGTGCAAGCGTCCGCATCCGTCCGCCAAGGTCCGCCCACGGTCGATTACTACGAGTGGCAGTCCATGATCGTGCGCCCTCGTGCGCGGTTATCCGTGGGCTTGGCTGTCATCTTGGCTGTCATCTCCACGCCAGTTCCTCGACAGGTACCGTCGATTAACGGCGAAACCTTGCCCTGAGCTCCTCGATCGTTTCGCCTGGTTTCGCTTGCTCCCCCCCGTCGTCTGCCTTCTTGGCAGATCGAGCCGCACGGACACCGGCCACACGCTCCCTCAACCGCGTCACCGTCGCCTCCGCAGCGACCGGCCGCGCCGGCGCCCGCCGGAACGCCGCCTTCCAGTCCGGCACGTCCTCGATGCGAAGGATCAGGCGGCGCAGCGCCACGTCGATTGGGAAGAGAAGTATTGCGAGCACAAGCAGCAGCTCGTCCAACGCCTGCTCGGCATAGGCCGGCGGCAATGGCAGCCTGTAGAGCTGAGACAGATCGGTCACGAGAGTCCCGCCACCGGCTCGCGCAATGGCGCGCAGGCTGTTCGTGTCGGTCCCAAGGTTCCGATATTCGGGCGAATAAGGGACGACTACCCCAAACGTGCTCGTGTGCTTCACGACGCCGCCGGCCGATTGAGTGACATGAAGCAGATAGCTGCCCACCTGGTCGGTCGGCAGGTCGCCTTCGAAACGGCCCGGACCCGTTGAGGCCAGCGTGAGCTCTTTGTCCGCGAGGTCGGGTGTCACGGCACTCACTTCGACAGTGGATCCTGACAAGCTCGGTGCCGTGACCAGGACGTGGGTTTGGTCGCCCCTGACCTGGGTCTCGACCTGCAGCGCGGGATCGCTAGCCTGCGGGAGGCTGTAACGCACGATGTCGCCGAAAAGGAGATTGGCGCTCGGTGACCGCAGGAGATCCGATGTCCACCGGCCCTGCGCATCGCTCATCCATGCCATCACCCTGCCCAGGCCGTACTCCCACGTCGCCAGGATGGGGTCGCCTTGCGGGCTCTTCAGAACGATGTCCGCCGCAGCGCGAGGCGTGGTGGCGACATAACCCGTCAGCGCTGGCAGAGCATCGACTGAAACACCGGGCAGGGTTTCGATCAGCGACGAAAGCCGAAGAGGGATGGTGCCTTCGACGATCCAGGGCTTCAGCGCTTCGCTCGTCTCTTTCAGGAAGATCTGCGGAACATCATTCACGTTGGTGCTCTGGTAGAAGCGGCCGCCGCCCCAGTTGGCGATGGCCTGCATGAAGGCCGGATTGGTGCCAAATGATCCCGCGGCCACCGTCGACACGGTGATCCCCTGCTGGTGAATGGCGGTGATGGCAGATTCGTAATCGCCCTGCGTTGCGTCGCCATCGCCAAGCACGATGATGTGCTTGATCGACGCTTTGGCTGTCTTGAGCTCCTGTGCGGCGCTGTTGATGTCAGGAAGGTAAGAAGGCGGATCTCCCAATCCCATGGAGTTGATCGCCGCTTTGATTTTGGCCTTGTCGGTCAACGGGCTGAGTGGTATCAGCGGGGTTCCCGTGGTTCCGTTTGTGACTCCAACCATGTCGCGCGGGGTGAGCTGGTCGACCACCGCCTCGGCGGCGCCTCGCAGGACCTGGTCGCCATGCGTGTTCTCCATCGTTTCAAGCACGAGCATGACGGCCACTGGGGGTTTCTTCATGTCCTGCGGCAGCTCGATCTGGACTGGCAGCGCCGTTTCGAGCGGAGTGCCGGCGTAGCTGCCTGGCCCGTAGCTGTCCGATCCTCCGATAACCACCAGCCCGGTTCCGAGGTCACGCGTAGCCGCCTGCAGAAGATTCATGCCGTCGGCTCCAAGCGCTGACGCGGGAATGTTGACCAGCACGACCGACTGGAACGCCGCCAGGTCTGCAGCCGATTTGGGCAGCTGGTCGGGAGTGATCATGGTTTCCAGGATTCCCGTCGAGCGCAGCGCCGCCTCGAGGCTCGCTGCGTCGCCCGCCGCCTGCTCGACGAGCAGGACACGCGCCGGCCCGACGACCTGGATCAGCGCCTCACCGACGTTGTTTTCCGAATATGTGTCCTGGACTGGATCGATGGCGACGCGCAGCGTGTGGAATCCGGGCACGGTCGGCTTGACAGTTTGGGAGACGGTGGTCTCGCCGTTGACCAAGGCAACCTGGCTCGCGGTCAGTAGCGTGTTGTCGAGGAACCACCGCACCGTGGCAGAGGTCGCCACGTTGCTCACGATCACGGCTTGAACCGGCGCCTGCTCGCCCTGGCCCAGGGTGCTCGGTGAGTTGACGTTATCGACGAAGGCCTCAGGGCCCGTCGGAACCGGCAGGGCCACGGTGTCAACGCGAACGCCCTCGGCGTGCAGGAGGCGGGCTTCGCCGACGGCATCGCCGAGATTCGCCTGACCGTCGCTGACGACCACGACGTGGCGCCGCGTGTTCGTCGGCAGGATGGAGCCGGCCAGTTGGAGAGCCGCGGCGAGGTCGGTGTAGTTGCGGTTGGGCTGGCTTTGAAAGTAGGCGAACTGCGGATTGTGGCTGACGTTCACCTCGACCTGCGCATCTCGTCCGAAGCTCAACAGTCCCGCGAGATCGTTTCCTTTACGCTCCGCGAGGATTCGCTGCACGGTCGCCGCCTCGACATCGAGCGCCATCTGGGTGCTCGCCGAGAGGTCGGCCGTCACGATCAGCGACTGGGCGTTGGGCGTTGCCTGGAACTGGAAGCCGGACAACGCGCCGGTCAGCAACAGCACCATCAAGATGCGAACGGCAAGCGAAAGCCGTGCCCGGCCGGGCGGCAGCGGCGGGGCAAGCCGCCACCAGGTGAAGAACACGAGAAGCAGTGCGATCGCACCCGCCCCCAGGAAGAGCGGGCGCGTCAGCTCAAAGCCCACGGTGAAAAGCCAGCCACTCCGCGATCACGATCGCGAGAGCGATGAGAGCGATCCAGGGCCAAATCACGATCTGTCCTGGACGCGAGGACTGCATACCGACAACGTTTCGCGTTGGCGGGAGGGTCAGGCGATCGACGGGCTTGACCTGCGAGGTCGAATCGGAGAACAGGTTGACGGCAAACCAGGATCGATCGACCTTACCCGAGACAACTTGCTCCACCGTGTACACGCCCATGAGATCCGTGTCGCCAAAAGTGGCGATCGACCCCGTTGCGATCGACCGGCGGCTGCCGTCGGGGCGCACGACGCTCACGGCAGTGGCGCCGGGCTCGGGAACAATGGTCACCTGCTCGTCCGGATGGAAGCTGCTGCTGGGCACGCTCGAAGGCAGCATCCACTCGCTGAGGTTCTGGACCAGGATCGGAAAGCCGATGCGCAGCGGGAAGTCCGATTCATGGATGTCAAAGCCGACCAGAACCTGGCGAAACGGCTCATCCCGAACGAGCAGCAGCGGCGTCTGAATGCTGGTAATCAGCGGACGCCCGAACGTCGTGGCGTTCAGGTTCTGGCTGCGCGCCACGTGAACGTCCTGCAGCGAGACATTGGCGAGCAGGGGATCTCCCGCGTCGGAGGCGCGAACTCGTCCGATGCCCACGGCCGAGCCGCCGCCGAGTGGGCTGCCGGCCGGGGGATCGATCATGACAAACGGCGCGTCCGGCAAGACCGGTGGCGAGAAGCGGTCGAAGACCGTCATCGCGTAGGCGGATGCCCCTCGGTACGCTGCCGGCGCGATCACATCGAGCTGAAAATCGCCGCGCAACCTGAGGGCTTGTTCGAGAAACACATTGCCAGGCGTCACCAGGAGCACATGGAATGCACGCGGAACACGCGCGATCGCGCTCACGGAGTCGTCTAGCGAAAGGATGTCGCCGGCGCCAATGCGCGCCGTGACGGTTGTGGCGGCTGCCGGCACCGGGAGGACGAGGTCTTGAGCCTGACCGCCGGCCAGAGTGATTGATCTTACGTCGATCAGTCCTTGGTCTGAACGCCATTCGAGGCTGGTGGAGTGCGATTGCTGGCCGAAGTTCTGGATGTGGAGGTAGGCGGCTCGCGACTGCGCGCTGGTGCGCACGACCAGGGACGTCAGACCGATGTTCTCCCCCGACACTCCGATCCGGTGGTATTCCATCGGAAACGGGACACCGTCCGCGAACGATGCTAGGAGCGGTTCGACGATCCCGTCGCTGTACAGATACGCGCGGGCATATTCCGCCGGGCGGACGATGCCGGCAGCCAGTGTGAGGGCGGCGGAGAGATCGGCGGGTCCGTTGGTCGCGACGATGCTGCTCAGGCCGCGGTGTAGTGCTTCATGATCGCCCGTTGTCGGAGCCACGATTCGTGGCGTCGACTCCACCGCGATGAGCGTCATGGTGTCCTGCGGGCTGAGCTGGTCGATCAGGGCACCGACCTGGCGCTTCGCTTCATCGAGCCGGGAGGGCTGGACATCGTGCGCCTGCATGGAAGCCGATGCGTCCAGCAGCACGATGCTGTGCGGTGCGAAGCTCTCGGTTGTCGACAGGGCCGGCTGGACTGCCGCCACCACAAGAAATGCAGCGACCAGAAGCTGGAGCAGCAACAGCCAGCTCGCGCGCAGCCTCTGCCATGGCACGTTGGCTTGTCGATCCCTAATCTGGCTCGGCCACAGGTGCAGCGCCGGCACGACACGGGTCGGCCGCCTGATACGCAGGAAATAGAGCGCGACGATCGCCGGCAAGGTGACCGCCAGCACAGCCGCCCCCGGGGCGAGGAATGTCATCCGAGCAGGCCCATCCGGCGCAGAGTTCGCTGCACCATGTCATCGATCGGCTGGTCGGTCGTTAGGCGCGCGAAGCGCATGCCCCGCCGGCGCGCCAGCCGTTCGATCTCGTCCGTCCGCCGAGCCAGCGCCGTCCGGTAGGCGTTTTGCGTGGCAGGCGTAGAGGTGAACTCACGCTCGATCCCGGTCTCCGCATCCTTCAACCGAGCGTCGCCCGTCCAGTCGACGTCGATCTCCTGTGGGGCGAGCAGCTGAAGGATTGCGCCCTCTTGGCGCGCCTGCCGCAACGCGCTGATGGCAGGCTCGATCGGAGATTCGCCGAGGCCATCCGTGATGAGCACCGTCATGCCCGGCTGCTGACGGGCGATGGGCCAGACGAGCTTCGTATAGTCGGTCGGCCCACCAACGGGAAACGACTGGAGTCTCGCGAAGAGCTCCTGCACCGCGCGCCTTCCGCGATGCGGTGCGCCGCCAGACGCCGGGCCGTCGGCAAAGATCGTGAGCCTCACGCGGTCGAGAGCAGCCAGCGCCACATATGCGATCGCGCCCGCGAGACGTCGCGCTGACACTGCTTTGTTGGGGCGGCCCCAATCCATCGAGCCGCTGAGGTCGACAAAGATGTTCAGGGGCAGCTCTTCCTCGGCGACGAAGAGACGGAGCATGAACCGGTCGAGGCGGGCGTACGCGTTCCAATCGATCAAGCGGTAGTCATCACCAGGGGTGTAGTTGCGGAAGTCTGCGAACTCGGGCGAGCGTCCCCTTCTCATGGATCGCCGCTCGCCGCCCATCTGGCCCTTGACTGCGCGGCGGACCAACAGGGCCAGCGCTTCCAGGCGGCGAAGAAGCTCCGGCTCCAGCAGTGGGCTGTCAGCCATCGCCAACTAGGGGCGGCTCGAAGTCTTTTCGGTCTTCTCCAGGATCTCATCGATCAGCTGATCCGCCTTCACTTCGTCCGCTTCGGCCTCGAACTGCAGAAAGATGCGATGCCGCAGCGCGGGGCGGGCGACGGCGGCCAGGTCCTCGAACGCCACGTTGAAGCGACCCTCCAGCAGAGCGCGCACCTTGCCCGCCAGCACAAGCGTCTGCAAGCCCCGGGGGCTCGCGCCAAAGCGAACATAGCGCCTGACACTGTCAAGCTCGGTCCGGTCGGGGTGCGTCGCAAGGATCAGCTTGCCGGCGAACCGGAGCACATGTTCGGCGATCGGCACCTCTCTCGCCACCCGCTGGGCGGCCAGGATGGCCTCGGCATCGGCAACCGCATCGAGCTGAGGGATCGAGCCGCCGGTCGTTCGGCGTGCGATCTCGAGCAGGTCGTCTTCGCTCGGGAAAGGGACAAGCGCTTTGAAGAAGAAGCGGTCGAGCTGAGCCTCGGGCAAGGGGTACGTGCCTTCCAGCTCGATCGGATTCTGAGTCGCCAGGACCAGGAATGGAACCGGCAGCGCGCGTGTCTCCGTGCCCACGGTCACAGTCCGCTCTTGCATTGCCTCGAGCAAGGCGCTCTGGGTCTTGGGGGTCGCGCGGTTGACCTCGTCGGCCAGCACGAGGTTGGCAAAAAGCGGGCCGGCTTGATAGTGGAACTCACGCCTTCCGTTTTCTTCCCGGATGACGTTCGTGCCGACTATGTCGGCCGGCATCAGGTCTGGCGTGAACTGGATGCGCGCGAAGGTCAGGCTCAACGCCTGGCCAAGCGAGCGCACGAGCACCGTCTTGCCGAGGCCCGGTACGCCCTCGAGCAGCATGTGGCCACCGGCGATCAGGGCGATGACGGTGTCGCGCAGGAGCTCTTCCTGGCCGACGATCAGCCGCGAAAGCTCGGTCTCGAGAGCGTGCGCAAACTCTGTGACCTTCGCCGGATCGATTCGCGGTTCCTCGGCGATCACCCGGCCCCCTGTGACTCGCCCAGGCTCGAGAAATATTCGCGGATCAAATCGCGCTCGCTGCCGGGGATGAGGCTCTGGTTGGCCGCGTCGAGCGCCGCTTGCTGATATGCCTGGACCACCTGCGTGTAGGGCGTCAGGGGAACGTTCTGGCCCGGCCCGAGTGGCGTGGGGTCATTTTCCGACTGGCCGGCCACCGGCTGGCCAGGCACGTAAAGGCTCTCCGTCGGCTTCGCCGCATTGCCGGCGCCGGCTCCTGAACCGCTGGCGCCGACTCCTCCGGTGCCGCCGCTTCCGCCTCCGCCGCTTCCACTGCCATTTCCGCCATTGGCTCCGCTGCCGCTACCGCTCCCGGTTCCGCTCCCCGTTCCGCTGGTCGCTGAACTGCCGCTCGCCGTCGAGGAGCCTGCCGCAGGTGAGGCGGAGGCGGCGCCGGCGTCGCGATCCGCTTGAGCGGCCAGCTGCTGCCGCGCGCCCTCGAGCCCGTTCACCGCGGCGGCGATCTCCTGGTCATTGCTCAATTGCTGCTGAAGGGCGTCGAGCTGGCCTGAGAGATCGTTCATTGCGGCGGCGGCGCCGCCGAGGTCGCCGCTGGCGAGGGCATCGGACGCTCTCTGCATCGATGCCGCCATCGCGGGGTCCTGCGCATGATGCGCCGCATCAGCAAGCGCCTTGGCCAGCGCGGCGCGATCCGATGGGGAAAGACTCTGCAATTGGGACGCGAGGTCGTGTAAAGATTGGGCTCCCTTGGCAGGGCTGGCGCTGATGGCCTGTCCCGCGGCGCGGCCGGCGCTGGTGGCGCCCAGGCTGTTGGCCAGGTTTTGGGCACTAGTAACCCGCGCGGGGGTCTGCGGGTCGGACAGCTGCAGCAGTTGCTGCTCGGCCGGGGTGATGCTCTCCAGCGCCGACCTCGGATCTGGGGCGTTCGCGATCTTGCCCTGGGCGTCCTGGAGGATCTTCTGCACTTTGGGATCAACTGGCGCGGGGCTGGAGGCGGCTGCCAATTGCTTCTTCGTAGCCGTGATAGTGCTCGCAGCGTGGGTTTGGCTCACCTGATCGGCGTGCCGCTGGGACAACACCTGGTTCATCGGGTTTGGCAGGAGCGCCAAGCCCAGCGCTGCGAGTCCGGCGGCGACGGCCAGCGATGCCTCCCTTCTTCTCAGTCGTAGAGGAAACGCGGCGGCGAGCCTGGCCCCAGTGGCGTGGCGTAGGGCGTCCAGCCGCAGCGCTTCGTCCAACGGCCCCTTCGCATGGCGGCGCTCCCATGCCGTCGACAGCCGTTCCTTCAAGCCAAGCTCCAGGTCTGCGGTGCGCATCAGGTTCATCGGACGCGGCCGCGCCGCGAACCACGCGACCGCCACGGCGGCGAACGCGGCCGGGATCCCCAAAGCCGCGACCCGCACGGCTTGCTCGATCGGCACCAGACGAGCCGCGAGCAACACCGCGAGGACCCAGCCGCCGGCCGCCACGACGGCATGGAGCAGGTAATCGACCGCTCTCGCGCGGGCGGCTGACCAGCGCAGCTCGCTAACGACGGCTTTAAGCGAGCTCACCGGCTCCTCATTCGGCCACCGCCGGCCTGGGCGGTCGGCGCAACCGCAGTCGGCGGACCGGCGGCAGAACGTACGCGCTCAGTGCCAGGGCGAACGCGCAGACCACAAGCTGCATAACGACGCTCGCCTGCCAGTACTGCCAACCACTGAAAAGTCCACTCGCGATCGCGCTGCCCGAACTCGAGGATCCCGTGACGTACGCCGGTACCCCTTTGCCTGGAACTGCGCCCCCCGAACACAGCGTGCCGCCACCCGGCTGGGTGACGCAGGGACCGGAGACGGCGAAGCCGCCGTTCGGATAACGGACGCCGTACCCCTGGAACGATTGGTTGGTGGCGATTGACAAGAGCGGAAGCACCGGGCTCAAAATCGTGATCGCGGGCGGAGCCGGCAAGGTCGTCGCCGAAGGGTTCACGTCGGTAGGAAACAGCAGCCCGTAAACCGGGGTCCCGACCACCAGCACGAAGGCCGCTCCATACGATGCGACGGTCGCCGCGAGCGTGCGCCGGAACAGGGTCGAAAACGCTATGCCCAGGAGCCCCAGGGTCAGTGCGGTCACGCCGGTGACCAAGAAGGCATACAGCATCTGGTCAAGCTCGATTCCACCGAACAGGAAGACCAGGCTGAAGATGGGTATCGAGAGCACGAGCAAAAGGACGACGAACGACATCGAGGAGAGCAGCTTGCCCCAGATGATCGAGAACGGCGGGATGCGGGTGACGAAAAGCAGATCGATGGTCTGACGCTCGCGCTCTCCGCTGATCGCGCCGGCGGTCAATGCGGGGGTTATGAAGGCCAGCAGTGCCACCTGAAACAGGATCAGGAATGTGAACAGGATCTGACCGTAGTTGCTCCCCGAAAGGGACGTGCCGAATCCCAATCCGTTGTTCGACATGGCCGAGAAGACCGCCCAACCCAGTCCGCCGAGCAGGACGATGTAGATCGTCATTGCGAGCGGAGATCTCCACGTTCGCATCCGGGACCGATACTCCTTCGCGACGATCGGGTTCCACATGGCGCGACTGACCGCGTTCATCCGACCTCCTCCGATGTCGCCTTGAGAAAAGCATCTTCAAGGCCGCCCTCGATCTCGCTGAAGCTGGTGACCTGCACCCCTGCACTCGTCAGCGCGAGAAGAATTTCGGACACCACCGTCTCATCTCCCTTGAACTCCGCTTCGATTTGAGCGTCCGTCACCTCGACGTTCTGAATCGCCGGTAGGGGAGCGAGGATCGCGACCGCCTCGTCTTTTGGACCACGAACCTTGATGCGCAGTCGCCTTCCGGTGGTCAGGCGCGCGATCACCTCTGCAACTGGGCCGGTCGCGCGCATCCGCCCGTGGTCGATGATGCCGATCATGGTGCACAGCTCTGTCAGCTCGGGAAGGATGTGGCTCGAGATGATGATGGTCTTGCCCATGCCTCGGAGCTCCTTGAGGATCTCGCGCATCTCGACGCGGGCGCGCGGGTCGAGACCCGAAGCTGGTTCGTCGAGGAGCAGCACGGCCGGGTCGTGAACGAGGGCGCGGGCGAGGCAGGCTCGCTGCTTGAGACCACGCGAAAGTGTGTCCACGAGCTGACCTTTTCGCTCGCTCAACCCGATCAGAGCGAGAAGGTCGTCGACGATCTTCTGTCGACGCTGTTTGGGCAGCTGGTAGCACGCGGCGTAGAAGTCGAGGTATTCGCCGACCGTCAGTTGGTCGTAGACGCCAAAGAAGTCCGGCATGTAACCGATGCGGCTGTGCACCTTGTCGCGGTCTTTCGTGACATCCGCGCCCCCGATGAAAGCTTTGCCTCCCGTCGGCTCGAGCAGGGCCGCGAGAATTCGGAGGGTCGTCGTCTTGCCCGCGCCGTTGGGACCCACGAAACCGAAGATCTCACGTTCAGGCACCTCGAAGGAGACATGATCCAGTGCGGTCCGCGTTCCGTAGGTCTTGGTCAGGGCCTCGACCGCGATCATTGGACGGTCCCTGCGAGCGAAAGCCAGCCCGTGGTGTACGGCGATTCCGAGCTCAGCTTGAGCCGAACCTCGCCCGTCCTGGCGTCGACCGCGGCGCCGGGCACGGTCGTGGAGCCATTGTCCTGGTAGCTCAGGTCCACCCACGTGGAATGGGACCAATCCCATGCTTGACCCTTGACGGTTCCCGTCGTGCCGTTCGCTCCCGGTGGAATGCCACCCTTGGCTCCAAAGGGGTTCGAGCTTTCGATGGTGACGGTGCCCAGATGGGTGCCCGAGCTCAGGGGCGGAGTGAAGTCGTAAGTGACGGCGCCACTCGTCATCATCACCGTTCCCGGTGGCCCGCCATTCTGCTGAACCTGGCCGTCGATGTCGATCAATCGACCGGCAACCACGCCGGCCGGCACCTTCCCGGCGGCGATCTGGTCGACCGGCACCGTTAGCTCCACTGCGGTCGTCGCATAGGACCGCGGGTGCACACCGTCGACCGTGATGTCCTCAACCGGTACATCGCTCCAGAGAACGACCGTTGGCGTCACCGACTCGGAGATGCCTTTGAAGCCGTTGACCGGCAGCATGGACAGCACGGTGCTCTTGGTGTCAGCTTCACGCTGAGCGTCAGTCGACGCATTGGCCTGAGGCGGTCCGTACAGCCCGCTGCCCGGGTATATCTGCATGAAAGCGGGCGGTCCGTTGACCGGGTTGGACAACGCAGGGGCGAGGCTGAAGTCCGCGCTCGCCCCGGGAACCAGCCTGCCGAAGGTCTTGTACGCGTTGCCCGCGATGACCACGCCATCGGAGAATGTTGTCGACGAGAGATTCTGGACCGTGCCGGTGAGCATTCCGCGTACCAGGGTTGCGTTGGCGACGACGTGCGGCGCAGCTGTGATTCCCTCGCTCGCGAAACCGCGGAGGTTGAAGGCTGTCATCCCCGGAAGGGTGATCAGGTTGGATGCTGTGTCGACCCGGACGAGACCCTGGCCGGGGTCAACATTGCCGTTGTTGTTGTCGATTGGACTGACCAAGCTCACGTCGCCTCCAACGCCGACCTCGTAGTCGCCCCGAGTAGGAGTCAGGATGCCGGTGTAGGCCTCCAGGTAAGCGTGGTCCGAACCCGATGCGACGTGAATTATCGAGACCTCGTTCGCCTGGACAGACCTGCCCTTGGTCAGCGTGGCGGCGCCGTACGCACCCCCGGCCGCAAGCAGTGCGATCGTCGGCACTGTGATCCAAGCCAGCGCGCGGCGGTTGATCGCTCGAAGTACGAAATAGTTGATCGGGCCCACCAGCAGCACGTAGAGCAAGACCAGGGACCCGATCAGCCACCAGGCCGGCAGATTTAGGGACGGCAGGTTGGACAGGACCTGCGAATAGTTACCTCCCTTCTGCGCCAAAGAGTTTCCGGTTGATCCGCCCATCGCGGCGACCTGCGCGGAGTAGAGGCCGGATGAGGCCCTGATGAAGGCCTGGCGCAGAAGCGTCGACGTCCCGCTCCAACCGGCGAGCGAATCCTGATTCCAGTCAAATGTCGCCATCTCAACCCAGCCTCCGCCAACCGCCTTCTCGAGCAGCAGCGGCTGGTTGCCTTCGCTCAGCCAAGGGGTGCCACCGGCAAGGCTCCCGGATGCGACCTCGATGCCGCTGAGCCCGCCGAGGGCCTGGCTCGTAGCGAGGATGCCGGAGCCCGTCACCTGCATCGGCAGCAGAGGGCTGGGCAAACCGCCCAACGTCTTGTGCCACGAGCCGCCGGTCCCCAATAAAAGGGTGCCCCCGTTGACCACGTAATCGCCAATGGCAGCTCGCTGCCCGGCGGTCAGCGTGTCGGTGGCGAAGTCATCGATCGCGAGGAGGTCGAACGGGCGCAGCAGGATTCCGGATTCCGGAATATCCGGGGCGGCGAGGTGCACGACGCCCGTCGAGAAGCCACCAGGGTTGATGGAAGCGAGCCCGCCCAGCGCCGACGGTTGGTCCGACAGGACTCCGATCAGGACCGCGGTGGTGTTGGCCGGAACCACGTTCTGGCTTCCGACGACGTGGCCGTTTTCGATCACACGGACGGTGATCGAGCCCTGCTGGTCCTCGGTGACTTCGGTGCGAAGGTGCTTGGTGGCTCCGCTCGCCAGGCTGACGGGTGTTTGGTAGACGGCGGTCCCGCCCGGGGGAGCACCCATGCCAAGCGAGCTCGAGGCCTGGACCTCGACGGTTCCGTCAAGAGCCGAACCATTGTTCGTCACGTCGATGGCGAGGGGCATCCAGTCGCCCAATTTGACGGTGTCGTGGAAGCCGAGGTGAGCTGAAATGGTCAGGCGAGGCGTAGCTGCTTGGGCCCCGATCGGCGCCGCCGACAGGGCGATCGCGGCCACCAGCAATGCCAGGTTCACCCGGATCGCGATGTACCGGCCGCAGGCTGTCAATCTAAACCTCTTAAACGACCGGGGCTGGAAATGGTAATACGACGGCGGTCAGAACAGTATCGGTCCTCTTAAGCCGTTAGTTGTCGTCTCTTAACAACTATCGGAGTGCTGCTGTGAATGTGCCCATACCTCCGATTCGACGGCGTGAGAAAGGACGCGCGCGCGAGCATGCATGCCCTGTTAACGGTCTAGAAAACCGTTTGTGGGAAACGCCGTTCGGTCAAAGGCGCTCAAATCTGGCGAGCCGGCAGGCGTGAGGTCTTGGCTGTCATTGGCTGTCATCCGGCGCGGGCACGGATGCTGGTGGACGTAGGCGAACTTGGGCGAACGTCCACGGACCCCCCTAAACGGTTTTGAAGACCGCGGAGCTGACGTCCGCTGGCGTCCAGCAACCTCCGCCCAGGTTCGATTACTAAGGGCGGCGGTCCATGATCGTCCGCCTTCGTCCGCAGTCATCCGTTGGCTTGGCTGTCTTCTTGGCTGTCAGAACCCAGGCCGGCTCTGAGGAAGTGGTCAGCTGATCGTCCTGACTTCCTCCAAGCAGCGCTTCCTCTCGAGGTTCGGTCCTCAGGCGCTCGGCTTCCACAAGACCTCGTTCCACTCCCGGATGTGCCAGTTGCGGACCACGCCGTTAAGCACGAACGGATCCTCCCTGACGAACTCCTCGGCCACCTCACGGGTCGTGAAGATGCCCATCGACCCTTCTTCTTGGGGATTCGCGAATGTTCCGATCAACAGGAGGGTCCCATCGTCGACGAACCTTCCATACCGGGCCTGGTGCGCAGCGAAGTGCAGACGCGCCTTCGGCAGCATGTCTGCGGCCGACTCGTAGAAGACGACGTACTTCACTGGCAATCCTCCTGAGATGAGTCTGCTTTTTCCCGGTGATGGCACCGAGTGCTGGGATCGTATGACTTCGTTTCTCGGGTGGCAATGTCAGTGACAGTGGCGAGCTGGCCGACGAGGACGCAATGCTCAACATGTACGATGTCTCTGCGTGGGTGACTGCTGCTCGCCCAGGGGCTACCGCTGGATCTTCAGCGAGAGAAATGCCCGCGCCGAGGCAAAGCGCTACCGACGCAAGGGCCTTGATCCCACTTCGCGCCGCATTGCTGAGTTCTTAAAGCAGCAGGACATTGTGGGTCGCACGGTGCTTGAGGTGGGTGGCGGCATCGGCGCCATACAGATCGAGCTGATGAAAGCGGGAGCTGCGCGGGCGATTAGCATCGAACTGACTCCGACTTATGAGGAGGCGGCAATCGATCTACTCCGAGAGGCCGGCCTCGAGGATCGTGTCGAACGCCGCGTCATGGATTTCGCGGAGGCGGCAGCCGAGGTGCAGAAAGCCGACATCGTGATCATGAATCGTGTCATCTGCTGTTATCCGGACATGCCAAGACTTGCCGGAGCCGCAGCGGATCACGCGCGAGAGATGCTCGTGCTCAGTTTCCCGAAGGAGGCATGGTGGACACGAATCGGATTGGGAGCCGGCAACTTCGGACTCCGTCTTGCACGACGCGAATTCCAGGTTTTCCTGCACCCGCCGAAGATGATCCTCTCCGCGTCCGAGCAGCATGGCCTCCGGACCGTCTTCAATCGACCTGGCGTCTTCTGGACCATCGCCGCCCTACGCAGGAATGCATAGGACCAGCGTGGTCAGGCGGGAGGCGAATCCGTAGCGGCTTCAGACGCCAAAGTCTCTGGCCTGGATGAAGCCGCCGTGCCAGGTGCGAAACCCCGGGGCTCTAGCGCTGCCGCTTGATCTGGCGTTCGAGAACCTGGACCAGGCGGCGAAACGCCAGTACCTCAGCCTGAATCTTGGCCTGATCGCCGTGGCCGGTTGCGATCACGTCCAGCAGGACGCGCACCATCGGCTTGCGTCTGAAGTGCGCCCGGGTCGAACGGCCCCTCCGGCCTGGGACTTCGGGCCCTATCGCATCGGGACCTTTGGCCCTAGTCTCGCAATTCTGGGGATCATTTGTGGCAAGCCCGAGCGATTCCGCTTGGACGTCCAAAGGCCCGCAGAGGAGGATTGAAGATGGCAGCTGTTATCCAGCGAGAGGCAGTCGTGGCCAGGGCGCCCGAGGTGGTCGTTCCAGTTCCACAGTTCGCCAACCCAGCGCCACTTGGACTTCTCGGCTACGGAATGTCGACAGTGCTCTTGAGCCTGGCGAACGCAAACGTGTTCGCGCTGGGCACGATGGTCCTGGCGATGGCGGTGCTCTTCGGAGGGGTGGCCCAGTTGGTGGTCGCGACCATGGCCTTCCGCCGCAATGACACCTTCGGCGTGACGGCCTTTGGTGGATACGCATTCCTTTGGCTTACCTTTGCCTTCCTTCTGATCGGTCAGCAGCACAACTGGTGGCCAGTGGCGAACTCAGGAAACGCGATGGGCTGGTACCTGTTCATGTGGGCGGTCTTCAGCCTCGGTCTCTGCATCGCATCTTTCGCAACTCCTCGGTTCCTGACATGGGTCCTGGCTCTGACTGTGATCCTGCTCTCGCTGCTGGCGGTCGCCAATTGGACGAACAACACTTCAATCACGCAAATTGCAGGCTGGGAGGGAATCCTGACCGGCGCCTCTGCTGTGTACCTCGCCTTTGCGTTCGTGATCAACGAGATGTTCGGACGCACCGCCTTGCCAGTGGGTGCACCGCTGATGCGGCCTGCCACCGCCGGCTGATGAATAAAGGAGGACGTCGACATGGGAACTATCGCCAAAGTGTCTGAGCTCGTCGCTGTACGTCGATACACAGCCGGACTGGTCGGGCCTAGTTTAAAGATGGACGAAGTGGTCAAGGACGGCGGGATCATCGAGGCGGTCACCCCGCCCGGTTGCTGGGGACCGATGATCACCCCCAAGTTCGTCGGCGGCCACGAGGTTTCCTGGCCGGTGGCGGTTGAAGGAGCCAAGGTCGGCGACGCTATCGCGATCACGATCGAGCGGGTCCAAGTCCTGTCCGAAGCTACCAGCTCGGGCACCATGGCCACCAAGCAGGCCGCCTTCGGCAGCGATGCTTTCGTGGACAAGAAGTGCCCAGGCTGCGGCACCCTCTGGCCCGCCAGCCGTCTGGAGGGGACCGGTGAGGGGGCCGTGCGGTGCGCGAAATGCGGAGCCGAGTGCAGCCCGTTCGGCTTCGAAGAGGGCTACACCATCGCCTTCGACAAGGATCGGGTGGTTGGGTTGACCGTGGATGAGAAGCGGGCGCACGATTTCGCGCTCCGCGCTCGCGAAATTGCGGCGCTGCCGGAGACCAGCGAGCAGTATCCGATCCTGGTCTACGAGCCCCACACCATTCCTGGCACGCTAGCCCGGCTGCGCTCGTTCATCGGCAACATCGGCACCATACCCTCCAAGGACATGCCCGACTCGCACAACGCCGGCGACTTCGGGTCGTTCCTGATCGGTGCCAAGCACCGGTTCGCAATGACCGAGCAAGAGCTCAGGGAGCATCGGACCGATGGCCACCTCGACTGCGACTCGGTGCGGGTGGGCGCTGTGCTCCTGGTGCCGGTCAAGGTCGACGGAGGCGGCATATACATCGGCGATTCGCATGCCAACCAGGGCGACGGCGAGCTCGCCCTCCACACCACCGACATCACGGCGAACGTGCGCGTGCGTGTCAACGTGCTCAAGGGAATGAAGCTCGAAGGTCCGATCCTGCTTCCAGTCGTGGAAGACTTGCCTTGGATCGCGCGGCCCTTCAGCAAAGAGGAGCTCGAGCGAGGCAGTGCGCTGGGCAAGCGGTACGGCGTCCAGGTGCAGGGCCCGGTGGCACCGCTGCAGTTCATCGGCACCGGCCCAACCATCAATGAGGCGGCCGACAACGCCATCGAGCGAGCGGCAACCCTGCTTGGGATCAGCCAGGCCGAGGTTCGCAACCGCTGTACGATCAGCGGCGGCGTCGACATCGCGCGCCTGCCGGGAGTCGTCCAGCTTTCGATGCTGGTACCAATGGAGCGGCTGGACCGGGTCGGGCTTGGAGAACTGGTCCGCCGCCACTACAAGCTAGCGGCTTGAGGGTCGAGCTGAGGGGGACGATCAGCGCTTCTCTGGGACTCCGGGCTTTCGAGCTCGAGCTCCCGGAGGCTGGTCTCCCCCTTGGCCAGCTGCTGGAGACGCTGGCCGTGGCTCACCCGCGCGCTTCGCGTTACCTGGCCGGGGAACCCGCCCCGACACTGCGCATCGTGCTCAACGAGTCGATGCTCGAACCGAATGAGAACCCAATAATCCACGAGGAAGATTGCCTGCTGCTGATCCAGGCCGTCGCCGGCGGAAAAGCTAGCTGAAGTTTCCTGGACACATTTGGCACACATAACCGCGCCCGGCGGGCGTGCCTGGACGAGGCAGTGCTTGGTCGGCCAGCCGCAAGCACGGTCACGACCGCGATCCCGGGCATTCGTATTCGATTTGGGCTCGCTGGGCCATAGCGAAGGAGCCGCGACGGACAATCGCCTCGCTTCGTTCATCAATCCCCCCGAGCCTGTGCCATATCTATCCAGGAATCTCAGCTAGCCTTCGTCAGCGCACCTCCACCAGGAGTCTGATTCCGGTCCTTTCCTGTCCACCGCCATCGTCCGCCCTCGTCCGCAGTCGTCCATGGGCTTGGCTGTCTTATTGGCTGTCTGAGAGACGGGAGCTATGGGTTTCAGAAAGTGCGTCAGGCAGCAGTTGGCGTTGCGGAATAGTCACTCAACACCCCTCGTCGCCTCTCGCGTCTTCTGATAGTGGCGGCCAAATCAATTGTTGGGTTACTGCACAGCGGCCGCGTGCAACTTATGCGAGTCGACGGCAATCGGGAAAGTGCCTTTGCCCAGTGCGAGGTCGACGTTCATAACAGAAGCGAGCGTGATGGAGCCGAGGGCGTCCAGGAACGCATTCGTAGCTGAACTCCATGCCGGGTGCAGCGCGCACATCTTGCCCCATCGACATGGTCCTCCACGCAGGGTGCAGTGATCTGGCCGCAGCCTCCCCTCGCCGGCCTGGACCACATCGACCAATGTGATATCCGCCGGGTCACGACTCAGCCGGTAGCCTCCCCCCCGTCCGGCCCGGGCTACCGCCAGCCCGGCATGAGCGAGAAGACCCAGGATCTGTGGTGTGTAGGCGGGCGGTATTTCCATCTCGCGCGAAACATCGCGGATCTTTCGGTACTTTCCATTGGTCGAAGCCCGAGCAAGCGCGATCGCCGCCCGCACCACGTAGTCGCCGCGATGGCTCAGGGTCAGGTCCAACTGGATACCTTGGCTAAGCCGGATCCCGTGCGATCAGGCGCTTCGGCCTCGTCTGCAGGACTGCGCGGGCGGCGGCTCGGCCCTGGGCCATGGCGCCGGACACAGTCGACGGACCAACCAGCGCATCGCCTGCCACCCAGACTCGCTCTCCTTGCGGGGTCGGCGCGATCGCGTATCCGACTTCAGCCTGCCGCCGCCAGAGTCGCGCCCACCAGGTGGCCCGAAAGAGGCCGGGAGGTTGCGCCTGCCGGCGCCAGAGTCGTCCCCACCAGCCGGTATGGACAGGTGACGCGGCTACCGCCAGCCCGACCTCGCGCTGCAACGCCTGTGTGCCGATGGCGAGGGCCGGACCGGTCGGGATACCGCTTCCGGTCCACCGCCGGTCCGGAATCACGCGTGTCTGGTCAGTGGCGGGAAGCGGCAGCGCAACCACGGTCGCGGCCACCGAGGGATCGACCCGGTAACCGAGGGCGACGATCACCCGATCGATCTTCAGGGGCTCGGCCTCGCCAGGGATCACCTTCGGACGCTCCGAAACCTTCCGCTGAACAGTGCGGCGAAGCCATGCTGTGCCCACGCCGTTCTCGTCGCCGTCGAGGCGCTCCACGGTGGTGCTGAAACGAACGTCGACTCCCTCGGTCCGCGCCTCCGCCAGCTCATCCGGGCGGACGCGGCCGAAGCGCTCGTCCATCCACTCGACGGCCGTCACCGCCGCTCCGAGCCTGCGCACCGTGCGCGCCACGTCCATGGCGGTGTTTCCTCCACCCAGCACCAGAACGTGAGCCGCTTCGCCAAACTCATCGAGCTCCTCGCCCGCCTTCAACGCCGGCTTGGCACGGTTCAGGAACTTGGTAGCGTCCTCAACTCCCGCCAGATCGGCACCGGGGATCCGGATCGCAAGAGGCACCGAGGCGCCGTGGGCGAGGATGACCGCGTCGTGATCGGCCAGCAGAGCATCGAGCGTGACGTCTCTGCCGAGCTGGCAGCCGGTCTTGAGCGTCAGGCCCGCCGCTTTGAGGGCGGCGAATTGTGAATCTACAACGCTGTCCGGAAGGGTGAAAGAGGGAATACCCCAGCGAAGCACACCGCCTGCCTCCTCATCCTTCTCGACGATGGTCACGTCGGCCGACGCCGACAGCAGTTCCCAGGCCGCGGCGACCCCGGCGGGACCAGAACCGACAACGGCCACCGACAACCCGGCTCCTTCCGCGGTCTTCCTCTCGATCCGGGGTTGAGGGCCGTGGTCGGCAACGAACCGTTCCAGACGACCGATCGAGACTGCCTGTCCACCCGCCAGGGTCCAGGAGCAAGCGCCCTCGCACTGGACACTCTGATCGCAGACACGGCTGCAGGTCCCAGGGAGGAATGTCGAGCCGCTGAGCACGTCGTAGGCCTTCTCGAGGTCGCGGTCTCGAATCGCGCCGATGAAGCCGGGAATGTCGATGTGCGCCGGGCAGCCCTCCATACAGGTCGGATCAGGGCAGTTCAGGCAGCGATCGGCCTCCGCGAGCGCCTCCGACCAACCCTGGAATCCGGGCCGGATTTCCTGGCTGTTGCCCGTGAGCGGCTCCGCGTGGAGCGGATGCGCCTCGACACGGGGTGCGACGACGATCGGACCCGTGACCGCGATCGCGCTGTACGGGCACACGCGCTCGCACTGCCGGCAACCCACACAGAGCTCTTCGTTGGCTTCCGCGATCCATTTCTCGGGATCAATGCTCAGGGCATGGACCGGGCAGCGAATCACGCACTCCTGGCATCCGGCGCAGCGCTCCTGGTTGATCCGAACCTTGGCGTGGCCCAGCACCGCGGTCCCATTTCCGTTGCTCAGTGCGCGCAAGTCGTTCAAGCCGATGGGTGCTTGAGTGCTCATGTCGCCGCTCCCATTGCCACGTAGAGGGATGCCACGCCGGCACCCACCAATGCCCAGGCGCCGACGCTCACCGCAGTCAGAGCGCGCGGGTGATCGGTCAACTTGGCCAGATCACGCCGTGTGATGCGAACGATGGCGTAAATCGCCCCCGCGGTCCCCAGAGCGACGAGCGCGACCTGAGTTGCGATCACGCCGTTGGTGCTGAGGATCTGCGCGTTGGCAATGCCGAGATGTGCGGTGCCGAAGAGGTTCCAGCCGTAGGCGAAGGGATCCGAGATGGCTGCGATCAACTTCGGCGAGCTGAACCAGAACTTGGGCAATTGACGCGCAAGGTAGTCCACCGCCATCAGGGGGATGAGGCTGTAAGCCACAGGCGTCAACCAGGCGGCGAAGCTCGAGGACGAACCCAATGATGGGCCTTTGGATCTGCTGCGGAAGATGAACCGAAGTCCGAAAACATACGCGGCAGCGACCACCGCGATGGCGGCGATGAAGCCGAGATAATCGAGGGGGTTGGGATAGCCGGAGAAATGCGTCACCTGGTTCAGCGCGCTATCGAAAGGAGCGTAGAAGGTGAGGGCGTTGAACTGCTGGAACACGACCAGGCCGAATAGGATGAAGACGATCCAGGCCACGTCGAGGCGGCGGCGAAGCGGCGCCACGATAGAGGTCAGCGGCGGCTGGATGAAGAGCCCGACGTTGTCGTGGGGGCAATTCTTGACGCACTCGGTGCAAAGCCCGCACAGCATGTTCGAGGTTGCGCTTCCCGGCCACTCGTACCAGGGACATGGATAGCCTCTTTCGCTGCCCCTCATGCAGTCCTTGGTCTTGCAGGTCAGGCAGATCTCGCGGTCTCGGGTCCGGAGGCCTGCAACCATACCCGTGGATCCAACCGTCCCGATCAACGCGGTCAGCGGACAGAGATAGCGACAGAAGGTGCGCCGATCGAAGACCAGCAGCGTGCCCACCGCGAACGAGATGATGAAAATCACCATCAGGCCGGTGAAAAGCGGGCGCCCAGGACCGGCGATGTTCAAGAACTCCTCCGCCCAGGTCATGGCAAGAAAGACACCGAGCGACGGCAGCATTCCGTAGCGGCTCCAGGATTCTGGCCATTTGCGGTGGAGTCCGATGGAAACGGGATGACGCTTCCAGAGGCCGAGCCGCTGAACCCACTCCGCAGCACCTCCGAAGGGACACATAAGACACCACGCTCTGCCGGCCCCGACCATGAGGAGCATGACAACGCAGAACCAGACGTACCAGGTGATGACGGTCGAGAAGTTCTTCGTGGGCAGGGCGGCGCCGATGATCGCGGTCACGATGACGAGCCAGAAGATCAACTGGTTGGGCATGATGGCGGCGAACTGGAAGCGCCGGCTTCTCACCGCCTTGTCGATCCACGGCCCAACGACGGGCAGACGCAGCAGATCGATCTTGGGATCTGTCGGCTGGAAGTGGCGTTCCAGTCCCGTCCGCTTGACGTCGGAAAGCCGGCGTGCGGTCGATGACCCTACCGTCTGGCTCTCGGGCCGTTCGTCAACTTGCAACGCCATCGGGTTGAACCTCCCGCTCAAGGCAATAGTCTCGGACTCAACGTTCAGTACCGGCCTAAACGTTTAGCTCGCAATGTGGGGCTGGCAGGCGTCGAGGGTTAGGGCCGAAAGTCCCCCTAAAAGGGGGCTAAAGACCCTATCGCGCTGCAGCTCCTCAATAGCCTGGCCGTCACGGATCGCCAGATCGTGAGGCGATTGGAGTGAGCAAGGTTCCACTGAAGTTTCCATGCGCGCGGGCACGACAATCCTGCTCGGAGCGTCAGTACGTCCACCAAGATCCGCCCGCGTTCACCAGAATCCGGTGCTGTAGCTGTCATTAGCTTGGCTGTCACGACTGACGAAATTTGGCGGGGATGGATGGGAATCGAACCCACCCAGGACGCCTCAACAGCGCCCCGCAAACGGTTTCAGGAGAACCGGCGTGAACGAATCGCCTGCACTTGAGATCGGCGTCTGTGACAGCCAAGAAGACAGCCAAACCCAAGGACGACTGCGGACGATGGCGCACAACTGCGGAACGCGTTCGCTTCGGCTCGGCGGACATGATGCGCGTCGTAGCCATCTCGTGCAGCGACGCGTACCGGCTAACGCCGCTCTCCGCCCCCCATCGTGAGCAAGAATGCGGAGTCCTCGATCCCGATCACCTTGTGCTGGAGATTGGGAGCAAGCGCAGTGAGGTCACCTCGCACCATCTCGATCGTGCGGTCCTCGAGAGAGACCTGGATTGTCCCCTCCAGGACGCGCAGCGTGATCGGTCTCGCTGTCCGGTGTGCGGCCAGGTGGCCGCCTTTCGGTAGAGCAATCAGCACTGCGCCCAGTCCGGGGCGATTGACGATGGTGGCCGAAGCATGATCGTTGCGCTTGTACGAGTCGGAGCTCCGGAGCGCCTTCAGCTCTGCCTCGAGGTTCACCGTGATAACCGGAGCCGAGATTGTCTCGGCTGGCCGGGTGCGGGAGTCGCGGTCTGACGGGTGGCGATCCTTCATGATTGCTCTCCTCTGACAAACTTCAGCCGCAGGCCCGATGCGGTCTACGTCTCTTTTCGGTGAGGTTTCGCTCCCTTGCCGACCCGCATCAAACTACAACGCCGATTCAAGAACTGCCACCAGGTCCGCGACAGGAGACGCTCTGCCTGACGCGACGCGTCCAATCCACGCCGCCTTGGGGTTGTGGCGTAACACCCAGGCCTCGGTCGGCAGACGGTCGGCTTCGGAAACGAAAAACTGGCTTGCGCGTGAAGCCTGCGCCTCCTCTTCAAGTCGATCGCTGAGCGATCCGGCGCATCGGTCGCCGGCCGGCAAGGCGCGGATCCGCGCTACAAGCGTGGCCTCCGCCTGGCGCTGTCCTGCGAGCACGGCGAGCAGTGTTGAGGCGGTGCGATGGATCCGTCCAACATCGGAGGCGGTTGGCCGAGCCGCAAGAGTTGAGATGGTTTCGGTCAGACGACTCACATCGGCGCAGTTCAAGCCTGTCGATCTGCCCGACTCAAGTTCGGCCGAAACGAGTGGGAGCAAGACCTTCTCCTCCGCGCGCAGTCTCGGAATCAGGTCGCCCGCCAGGAGGTCCACGAGGTTGGTCAGCACGGCCGGCAGTGTTTGCGCTGAAGCCGTCGTCAGAGAATCCGCGGCGGCTTCGATCGGTTTCCAGAATCCGGCGAGCCCGCGACCAGCCGCCGCGTTCACCTTCTAATCACAAACGGCCGGTGCCGCGGGCGGCGGCGGTCATGGGCGGATGAGTGTGAGCAGCATCACAGTCGGTTCGGTAGCAATGAGTGAATGCGGCGTGCCCGGCGACATGTGCAGCCAGAAACCTGGCCCGGCATCGTACTCCTCACCATCGGCCATGAAACTCAAGCGACCTATCAGGACCTGGACGATGGCTGCCTGTGCTGCCTGGTGCTCCGTCAGTCCCTCACCCGAGTCAAAGCCGAAGATGGTCACATTGAGCCGCTCGTCACGATGAATCACCTTGGATACAACCGCGCCGGGCTGGACAGCGACGGCAGCTACGGGATCGGATATGACTACGTGTGGCATGAGCGCTCCTCGTTCGGGATTACTTGGAACCTTACGCGCGAAATGGCGCACGCCTTTGGCTGCCACGTCAGCAGAAGCCAATTCGGGCCCTGCTATCTTCTGGGAGTGCCTCGATTTGTGCGGGTCGCGAACCGGCACGGCTGGGAGGTCGAGGTCGTAGGTTCCGCCGGCGTCGTCGAATCGAAGACTCTGGCCTCACGTGAGGAGGCGCTCGCGTACGCGGAGTCCCTGGAACCGGACTGGATCGAGATTGGTGACATCATCGCTCTCGATACACCGGCGCAGCAGCACTCGTGGACGACACTCCGTCGCGGGGCCAACGGCAGATACGAGACGAGCCAGCTCAGGTGGCAAGCTGAACGCCGTCGTCTGAAGCCCCGCGAATCAAACGACTGACCCGCCAGCCAGGCACGAACCATGCGCCTCCGACAGCCATGGCCGCGAGAGAGGCGCGCTGGTACCCCGCGGTTTAGAGAACCGCGGGCGGGAAAGGCTGTTCGGTCAAAGGACCTCAAATCTGGCGAGCCGGCAGGCCTGACGTCTTGGCTGTCATTGGCTGTCATCCGGTGCGGGCACGGACGCTGGCGGACATAGGCGAATTTGGGCGAACGTCCACGGACGACCCCAAACGGTTTTAAAGACCGCGGAGCTGACGTCCGCAGATATCCACCACAGTCCACCCCAGTTCAATCTTTGCCGCCGACTTTCCGCACTGGTACGCCATCGTCCGCAGCCGTCCGTGGGCTTGGCTGTCATCTTGGCTGTCTAACGCCTCGCGGTTAATAGATCACCCCGCCCCGTTCAGAAACTGGCCTCCGGATCCACCGAGTAACCGAGTAGCACCACTCAGTACGGTTTCGCACCGGCGTTGCTGTACGAATTTGGCTCTGCCAGATGGTTTGGGTCAACAAGGACCGCTCGTTGATCGCGGACAATGTGGCGGGTGAGCGCTGCTGGGGTTGACCGCACGCATGGGTGGCGGGTAGCTGCGCTGATCGCTGTTATTGGTTTCCAGCTGCGATCGATCATCGTCGGCGTTTCTCCCGTCTTACCCGAACTGCGGGCTGACCTGCACCTCAGCTTCTCCGCGACGGGAGCATTGACTGCGATTCCGGTACTAGGGCTAGGCGCCGCTGCGGTGCCGGGAGCTCTATTGGTCAACCGTTTCGGCCCGCGGAAAGTCATCGGATTTGCGACCTTCGGCCTAGGGCTGGCTGCGCTCTTTAGGTTGACGCCACCCCTTCCCTACTCGTTGTTCGTTTGGACAGCAGTTCTAGCACTTCTGATAGCGGCAGCCCAACCCGCAGTCGCTGTATCGATACGAACCTGGTTCCCAGACCGCATCCAGCAGACATCAACGATTTACGCGATGTCTCTTGGACTGGGCGCGCTTGCGGGCGCCACCCTCTCTGTCTACCTTCTGCCGTTAGGTGGCTGGCGTGGCACGTTTATCGTCTGGGCAATCCTCGCCCTCCTGGGAGCTGCAATCTGGAACTGGAAGGCGCCAGGCAGGGAATCACTGCACGAACCGGTACCTCATGGGCTTGGTCGCCTCGTGCGCGATCCCAAGGTCTGGCACGTGGCGGCACTTTTCGGTGGACAGAGCCTGGTGTTCTACGGCGGTGTCACGTGGATTCCGTTCCTGCTTCGCGACTACGGCCACGCATACCTGGCACTGGTCCTCTTTCTCTTTCAGGCAGTGAGCCTGCCACTGACCGCGATTCTCGCTACGACTCGCCGTTCGTGGGCGACGTCGCGTTGGTGGTACATCGGCGGTGGCGTGTTCATGAGCATCGGCAGTATTGGGTTCATGGTCGGACTGACCGGGCTTGCCTGGATTTGGGCGCCCCTTACCGGGCTAGGCAACAGCATGGTCTTCGCTGGCACCAACTCCTTGCCGGCGATCCTTGCGCATGACCCGTCTGATGTCGCCGGCTACACCGCGCTCACTCTCACCGCCGGCTACGGAGTCGCCTTTTTCGGACCGCTGATCGGGGGCCTGTTGCTTGACCACACCGGGCTCATCACCTCTCCCTTCTGGATCATCAGTGCCGCCGCTCTGGTGACCACCTTTCTGGGCGTGATGCTTTCGCCCACAGGCCGCCCGGCAGCGGCAGGGCACTAGCGCTGTCGTGGGGCCTTTAGCCGAGGGCCGATAAGAAGACCCCCGCGAAGTCGGTAAATCCATATTCTTCTTGCTACCAGATGCTCTTTATCTCGGCCCCAATGCTGCGCGAAACGGTATCCATGTCGGCCGCCGTGGACGCCGTCCGGCGCGCCTTCAGCAAGGTTTCGGCAGGGCAGATAGAGCAGCCCACCCGATTGGTCATGGAAGGGGGAACTGCGCTTGCCATGCTCGCGAGAGACCGTGAGTCCGGCAGCACGGCGCTGAAGGCTGTGACGATTCGCCCGCAGAACCGCGCTGCCGGTCGGCCCGCGGTTCAGGCTCTCGTGATCCTTTTCGACGGGGCATCCGGGACCCCCGAAGCAGTCATCGATGGGACCTCACTGACCGCCCTGAGGACGGGCGCCGCCTCCGGTGTGGCGACAGACCTTCTTGCTCCGACGAACGCACGGGTGATGGCAATGATCGGCGCAGGCGGGCAGAGCGCGGACCAGGTCCGTGCCGTTTGCTCGGTCCGGCCGATCGCCGAAGCGCGGATCGCCTCACTCTCGACCACAAGCGCTCGCAGCCTTGCCCAAAGACTTGGCCCTGAGCTGCCCCACGTGCGGTTCCTGCCTGTCTCGTCGAACCGCGAAGCCGTCTCCGAAGCAGATGTGATCTACACCGCCACTGCGTCCACCGGCCCGCTGTTCGAGGCCAGCGACCTCCGGCCCACGGTGCACGTCAACGCCGTTGGCGCTTATACACCAGCTATGTGCGAGCTTCCCGCCGAGCTCCTTCGGGATGCACGTGTCGTCGCGATCGATGAGATGGAAGCCGCCATGGCGGAGGCCGGAGATTTGCTACAGGCGATGAGCCGCGGTTATCTGGAAGTCGAGAGACTGATTGAGCTCGGCACGCTGCTCGCGAGTCCTCCGCCCGCCGCCGGTGGCTGGACGGTCTTCAAGTCGGTGGGCATCGCCGCCCAGGACCTCGAAGTCGCTGAACTTGCTGTGCGCGAGGTTCGGAGATCCGGCCACGCTGCCGACGATTCATTTGAAATCGGCCAGAGTTGAGTCGGGCAACGGTCATCGCTTGGAGCTGACGCCTGAGGAGCGACGAATGCTCGCCGGTGGTGAGGGCGACGGCGCACAGTTGGCGCTGGAGATCGTCACAGAGTTTGGCGAGGCCGTTGGAGCTCGACGCCTCATGCCGATCACCCGCGCTCACATTGACAGCTGCCTTTACCAAGGCCAGTCAGGGCTTGACTTTGCCGATCGTTTGGTGGCGGGCAAAGCGAAGGTCCGTGTCCCTTCAACTCTGAATGTCGGCGCTGTCGACCTCCTGCACCCAGAGTTGAATCGGGGAGACCTTCCGAGCATTGAGAACGGGCGCCGTCTGATGAACGCTTACCTCGCGATGGGATGCCGCCCAACCTGGACTTGCGCTCCCTACCAGCTACCCGGCCGCCCGCAGCTCGGAGAGCAGGTTGCTTGGGCAGAGTCGAACGCGATCGTTTTCATCAACTCCGTTGTCGGTGCACGAACGGAGCGCTACGGGGACTTCATCGATATCTGCGCGGCCATCACCGGAAGGGTCCCGGAGCACGGCTTGCACCTCACCGAGAACCGACGAGCTGAAGTCGTCTTCGACATCGCGGGGTTAAGTCCGCAGTGGCGGTCGAGCGAGCTGTTCTGGCCCCTCCTCGGATTCGTCGTCGGCGCCCGGGCGGGCAGCCGGATACCCGCGCTGGTAGGAGCCTCGCCCGGGGTGGACGAAGACTCCCTCAAAGCCTTCGGTGCGGCGGCGGCCTCGTCGGGGGCGGTAGCCCTCTTTCACGTGGTTGGAATCACGCCCGAGGCTCCAACGTTGGAGGCGGCCGTGCAAGGCCAAGAACTCGTGGATGTCATCGATGTGAATGCGACCATGTTGAAAAAGGCCCAAGCGGAACTGACGACCTCAGGTACTGGAAACCTCGTCGCGGTCAGCGTTGGCACGCCCCATTTTTCGATCACCGAGTTCGAGAAGCTGGTTGGGCTGGTCGGCGGTAGAAAACGCGATCCACGCGTGGAGTTCTACGCCTCGACGTCACGAGACACTATCCGGGAGCTGGAGCGCCGCGGCTGGCACGAGGAGTTGAAGCGATTCGGAGTCGAGCTGGTCGCCGACACCTGCACCTACCTCAAACCAATCATCAGTCACGCCAGCGGAACCGTGATGACCAACTCGGCGAAATGGGCCTATTACGCCCCCGGAAACCTCGGATACGAGGTGCTCCTAGCCAGCCTGGCCGACTGTGTCGCCTCCGCGGCGACCGGCACGATCGTGCTCGATGCTTCGTCCACCGGTGACTGACGGGTTCGGGATGCGGATCGCGGGGTCGGCCGCGGGGCCGGCGATTGTTCTCGACGAGCCACTGAGCCTGTGGGGCGGCCTGGACCCACAAACCGGCCAGATCATCGACGCCCACCATCCGCAACGTGGAGCCGGGGTTGCCGGTGCCGTTCTGTTCATGCCCTCCGGTCGCGGCTCGAGCTCGAGCAGCAGCACCTTCCTGGAGGCAGTGCGCTTGGGTACCAATCCTGCAGCGTTGATACTGGCTGAAGAGGACGACATCCTGATCCTGGCTGCTGTCGTCGCTAGATCTCTGTATGGCATCACGGTTCCGGTGGGGTTGCTTGGAAGATCGCTGTACGAGATGGTCAGATCAGGAGACCAAGCTGCCGTTGAGTCGACGCGCCTGGTCGTCCACCGAAACGGCTCGGCCGTGCTTGACACAGCGATCACCGTTGACTAGACGAGAAGGCGCCCAATAGCATGAACGCGCCTATGAATTTGCGGAATTACACAGCGACGGTGTGCGTGTCGGTCGACTACGACGCGATGAGTCCGTGGATCGCGGCCGGCGCCAGCGGCCTCCGCGACCTGTCCCGAACCGATCTGACTTAGGATTCCCCGTCCACGAGTAGCGTCAGTGCCAGTCGGATTGCTACCGAGGACCGATACGATCTCAATGTCCGGGCTCGCTACACTCAATTTCTCTGCGTCCAGTTACGTGCGCTGCTGTGGCTGTCATGTTGGCTGTCATTAACGAGAAATTTGGCGGGGATGGATGGGAATCGAACCCACCCAGGACGCCTCAACAGCGCCCCGCAAACGGTTTTGAAGTTCATTCGCCAACCTCTCAGCCGGTATCGACCGTTTTGTCGCAGGCACCTCCCGTCAATCTCCGGATGGCTCGACCGGAAGTGACGCTTAATCCGCATGCTTCCGCGTCACGGGCGAGTGCAAAGCCGAAGCAGCAGACGTCGAACCCAACTTGCAGGTTGGGACTCTAGACTGACCGCAAAAGGAGGTTCGCGATGTCTGTTTCCCTCGACTACCTAATGGTGGAGGATGCGCCTTCCGCCGCGATCATCACCCTCAATCGCCCCGAGCAGCTGAACGCAATGTAGACGGGCTTCATGAAGGAGCTCACCTTCGAGCTCGAACGCCATGCCGGGCGGTCCGAGGTGCGAGCAATCGTCCTCAAAGGCGCGGCCGCGCTTTTTCCGCCGGCCACGATCTCAAGGAGATGCTGGACCGCAGCCTCGACGAGGAGCGCGAGATCTTCGCTGTCTGCAACAAGCTCATGGCGACGGTGCAGTCCGTGCCGGTGCCGGTCATCGCCGCGCCTCACGGCATCGCCACTGCCGCCGGCTGCCAGCTCGTCGCGACTTGCGACCTCGCCATCGCGAGCGACGACTGCCGCTTCGCGACGTCCGGCGTGAAGTACGGGTTGTTCTGCTCTACGCCCGGCGTGGCAGTTGCACGCAACATCAGCCGCAAGCACGCGTTGGAGATGCTGCTCACGGGACGCTTCATCGACGCGGCCACCGCCGAGCGTTGGGGCCTAATCAACCGCGCGGTCCCGCGAGACCAGCTCGACAAGGAGGTGATGACGCTGGTGAGCGAGCTCGCTCAACTCAGCCGCTCTACCCTGCAAGTCGGCAAGGAAGGCTTCTACAAGCAGATCGAGGCCAGGCAGGCGCAGGCCTACGAGATGATGGCCGAGGTGATCTCCTGCAATGCTGTCGCGAACGACGGTCAGGAAGGGATCGCGGCCTTCGTCGAGAAACGCAAACCTGTCTGGAGGTCGTAGGCGACCCATAGCCTGCCTGAGGCGTGTTTACCGCTACCTGCTTTCGGCCGGCGGTTTCATCTGCACTCTTCGTAATCCCCGCTTGCGCCGGCGGAGTTTGCCGCCAGCCACAACACCGACGTGATCCATAGACGCGCGCGAGGCAGGCGTGCCCACAAACGGTCTAGATAACCGCGGAGGGGCGGACAGCAGTCAATTCTGAGTCACGACCCTTTCAAAAACTGGAAGACGCGGCGGGCGTGCATCTTGGCTGTCATTGGCTGTCATCTGTTTCCGGTGCGGACTCTGGTGGACGAACGTGAACTTTGGCAAACGTCTGCGGACGCCCCGCAAACGGTTTTGAAGACCGCAGGGCTGACGTCCACTACCGTTCGTCAACGTCCGTCTAAGCTCAATTGGCGACTTCGGCAGTCCGTCTACGTCCACCATCGTTCGCCTCCGTCCACGGGCTTGGCTGTCTTCTTGGCTGTCAGCGTATCGCGAACCTCAGGTGCACGCGGTCCGTTCACGGCGGTTGGCGGTTGATCTCGTTTCGAACCCCACGGCCTTAAAACTCGCCACCACTTGACTCTCAACCGGTCGAGAGTTGCCAGCTCTTGCTTAGCTGGCCTTTACCGCACCGGCGGGATGACGTCTGGAGACGTATGAGCCGACCGGCGAGCGGAATCCTACCGCGAACCTGTTCCAGCCATTGATAGCCACTATGGCAGTCGTCAGCGCCACCAACTCGCGCGGGGTGAACTGAGCCGCGAGCTCCTCGTAGACGGGATCTGCGGCACCTGTATCCGGAAGGAGAGTGAGGCCTTCGCACCAGGCCAGCGCTGCACGCTCCCGTGGTTCGTAGAAAGGAGCTTCTCGCCAGGCAGCTAGCACGTTGAGGCGCTGAGGATTTTCGCCCATCGCGATCGCATCTTTTGTGTGCATGTCAAGGCAGTAGGCGCATCCGTTGATCTGCGACGCGCGCACCCTGACCAGTTCCAGCAGCTTAGGCTCCAGCCCGCTGCTGTCCACAACCTGCTGCAGGCCTCGCATTGCTTGGATCGCTTCCGGCATCACCTTTCCGTAATCGACTCTCATCTCGTATCTCCTTGGCCGACGTTGGTTCCAATGAGCATGCGCTCCGCGGATGTCAGATGTCCTCTTACAAACAACGCCGCCCACCTATGCCGGCAAATCCTGGAGCCGGCGAGCGAGTGAGAGCCTGCCTCGGTGATGTTCGATCATCCCCTGGGAGCTGCCGATCCACTACGGGCCGCGCTTGGCTAGAGCGCTTCCTCTAGCACATCTTTCAGCACCACGGCCTGGTTGTGGTCCTGATCTCGGGCACCGTACAGCAGAACCAGGTGACCTCCGCGAGCGAGAAGCGCCAGCGTCTTCAGCTCAGGAGTTTTTGCGACCAGCTCCTCGCGGTAGCGACGCTGGAACTGCGGCCACTTGCGAGGGTCATGAGCGAACCAGCGGCGCAGCTCTGTGGACGGCGCTGTTTCCTTGGCCCAACGGTCAAGCCCCAGCGAGTCCTTGCGTACTCCCCGCGGCCACACCCGGTCGACCAAGACGCGGATCTCACCTTGGTCGGGCGGCCCGGCTTCATAGACTCGCCGAATTTGCACGCGTGGCGGGTCCGGCATCCGGCCTTCGTCGTCCAGCAAATGCGCAAAGCAAGCGGGATCGCCCATCCGACTAGGAAGCCACTCGGCCGTGACCCAGTGGGAGCGGGTTCCACAGAGCGCAGCGAACTCGGGAGCCCGGTGGCACCTGGTCCGCCGTGCATAGGCTTCCGACGGCCGAGATCCGATCCACGACCAAATTCGGGCTGGGCTCAGCAGTTCGATCGATCAGGCGATTCGAGCGATGCGCACGCGCCATGCCTCAGGCCCCCTTTCGACGTAGTCCCAGCTGAAGTTTCCAGGCCGGGTGGCTTCGAGCTGGTAGTGAAGCGGCTTGGGATCATGGTCGTTGACCAGCGTGACGGCGGCTCCGCCCGCCAGCTCATCGAGCGTGCGGAAGATCAGTTCGTGCCGCATGGGCGCCGGCAGGGCTCGGACGTCCAGCACATCGCCTGAAGAGGGCGTCTCCTCAGCGAAGTCGACCTCGCCGACCCGATAGCTGACCTGGGGCCCGAGGTGCTTGCCGATGAAGCAGCACTCGCGCGCGGTCATGGCTGCGCCCTCGTAATCCTTCTCGCGACCCGACTCGATGCCAACAAATGTCGGATTGACGGTTATGGCCGAGACGCGGGCTGCCGGTCCCGGGTAGTCGGAGACCGTGCCCTCGACACGAACCTCGATGGACGCGGCCGTCAGCCGCCTTGCCTCCGTGAGGCCGGCCAGGGTGGCCGTGTAGCAGGAGCCGACCGCACTGAGCAGAAGCTCCTCGGGGCTGGTTCCCTCGCCCACGCCACCCATCGAAGCAGGTACCGAAAACTGCAGGCTCTGGCCGCCGGTTTCGACGATACCGGCGTGCCTGCCTCCAGACCACGTGAGTTTGCTGGTGAAGGAAAGCTCTGCCATGTCTACCTGCTCACCTTCTGGAAGTAGTCGGCATTGACCTGGATGAAGTTCCTCCACTGGGTCGGAACCTCGTCCTCGGGGAAGATCGCGTCCACCGGGCAGGGATCGACGCACGCGCCGCAATCGATGCACTCGTCGGGATCGATGTAGTACATGTCGGCCGCCTCGTCGGTCTTGATGCAGTCGACCGGGCAGACCTCGACGCAGGATGCGTCCTTGACGCCGACGCAGGGTTGGGCGATCACGTAGGCCATGGCTAGGACTCCTTGTGGTGATTCTGGTGGCCGCCATCCCCTCCCGAGAGGCGGTCGAAAAGCTGGTGCCGCTCGGACGGCGACAGCCGTTTCAAGAGGGGGACGTAAACCTCGTTCTCCTTGGTGAAGTGGACTTGGAGCACAGCCTGCAGCCCATAGAGGAGGCGGCAGATGCGCGCTTTGTTCGCGCTTGACAGAAGACCTTCGCCAAGGCCGCTCAACTCCTCCACCATCTGGCCGACGAAGCGATGGTCGATGGACATCGTCCTGGTCGCGCCACCCACCGCCCGCAGCACCTTCTCGGCGGCGGGGTACACGGACAACTCCTCTTCCCGGGCGTGCGGGAGCAGGTCATCGCGCAAGAACGCGAGCACCTCGCGCAGGCGCGTGCGCAACTCAGCCTCGCCGAGGGTCGTGGCTTCGGAAGCCAGACTGCCCAGGTGGTCCAGGTGCGGGAAAAGCCCCGCGTGCTCCTCCAGGATCAAAGCGCCCACATCCGGCGCCTCCTCGTCCACCGGCCATGCGGTCGCGGAACCGGCGTGGTGACCCGCCCCAGGCGGCGGGCTGACCACGTTGACGGCGACCAACCGGCCGCCGATCGCGCGCAGGCCGCGTGTCTGGCCGGCCGGGACGATGACCACATCGCCCGCCCGCACCGCACGTACCTGGTCGCCTGCCATCACCTGGCCGATCCCCTGCACGATCGTCATCACCATGTCGAGCGGCGGCGCGTGGAGAGGGATCTCCTGGCCGTCTTCCAGTGCGGCGATCACCACCCGAAAGCGGTCGGTTTCGGCGAGGACCTTGCGGCCGAATTCTTCGGTCGAGAACTCGGCCAAGTCGGCCGCCCGGCCGACCAACGGTTCTGACTGCTTGATCGCCATCTCAGATCCCCTCGCGGCGGAAGACGACCCGAAAATCGCCACCGCCCAGCGCCTCGGTTCGGTGGCTGAAGCCCTGCGCGCCCAAGACCTGGTAGAGAGGCACGGGGTCAAGCGGCGCGAGAAGTTCGAACTCTTCCTCCGGCTGCAGGCCGCCGACCGCGCCCATGATCGCGTCGAACGGCTCCTTCCCAGCGGCCATCATCGACCGCACATCAAGTGTCGCCATCTCACACCTCCATCACACCCAACCGAGCTCGCGCGTGGCGCGCTCGGACATCATTTCCGGTACCCATCGCGGCTCCCAGACCACCTCAACGGAGGCATGGGAGACGCCAGGGATGGTCAGCAGAGCCCTCTCCACCGCGTGCGGCATGCTGTCGCTCATCGGGCAGCCGGGAGTAGTGAGGGTCATCTCGACCTGCACCTCGCCGTCCTTCACGTCCAGTCGATAGATCAGGCCGAGATCGACGAGGTTGACGCCGAGCTCGGGGTCGTAGACGCACCCGAGCTGCTGCCAGGCTTCGGCGGCAAGCAGATCGTCGGGCAGCTGGAGGCGAGGCTCAATCATGCCGGCATCTCCTGCGAAACCAGGGGACTGTTTTGCAGAAACGCGAGCGGAAGTGCCAGCCGAGCAGCATTGAGGGCGAACAACAGGGCACCAGCGGCGTAGAGCGCGCCTGCGACCCGAACCACGGTGGCGTCGCCGAGGAGCAGGCCCGCCAGCACACCGGCGAAACCCATGACGAGCAGCCCGAACGAGGACCAGGCGAGGCGCTGATCCACGAGATCACTGAGCAGCGGCACGGGCTGCCTCCCGGCCACCCCGCTGAAACGGTGCAGCCAGCTCAAAAAGGGCAGGATCTTGTAGGACTTGCCGACGATGGCGAAGCCGAACCAGCCGGCCAGCACGGCGTAGCCGTACGCGACCACCCAGTTGCGTCCAGGGGCGTGGCCTGACACGAGCAGCAGGCCGAGCGCGGCCGCGGCCAACAGCGATCCGAGCGACACAAACGTATGCCACTGCTCGACTGTCAGCCTTCGGCGCCGCCGAGTCCTGAGCAGCAGTGCGATGTCGACCACGTGAATCAGGGCGGCAATCGCGAGCAGACCGGCGAAGCCTGTCACGAGCCAGCCCCCCGGCTCGAACAGCAAGCTCAGGGTGAGGCCAAGCAATGCCACGTTCCAGACTCCCAGGTTCGCGAAAGTGAGCGCACGGCCGTGGCCATGCGCCAGCGCGAAAAGTTCGGTCAGTTTGTACGAGACGCCCATCAATGTGAGCCCCAACCAGCCGGCCAGCCCCATCTGGACGTGCGCCGCCAGCATGGTGTCGGTAACGCTGAACCAGGCGAAGTGCCAGTTCAGCGCGTAGACGGAGCCGAAGCCGATGGTCGCGATCAGCCAGACCAGCGCCGCCAACACGTAGTAGGCCATCGGATGCCAGTCGCGAACGCTCGGATAGCTCCGCAGCAGCTGGAAGGCGAAGTGCAGAACGCCACCTACGGTGAGCGACCCGAAGATGGCCACCCCTGCCGTCGAGCCCCAATAGAAGCTGGGCACGAAGCCGGCGATCCCGGTCGCCAGCAACCAGTAGTTCCAGCGCCCAAGGCGGGGCGAGCGGACCGTGCCGCCCAGGGCCACCGGGAACAGCTGGTAGAGAGCTCCGAACATCGTCATCGTGATCCAGCCGAGGACGGCCACGTGGCTAAGAGCGAAGACCCTGGGGTCGTCGTTGGTGCGCACGAGCTCGGCAGCCAGCAAGGGCACCCCGATGGCAAAGAGAATGAACCCCACCAGCCCCGTCACCAGGTAGCGGCCGGGCAGGTCAGCCTCGGGCGAGCGCTTCGGCTTGATGGTCGTCACTGCCGGGCTCCCTTTTTTCACGATGTTTCTATTATTCACTATTTCCATCGTATAATTCAAGCGATGACCGACCTCTCGATCAAGACGCATAAGGCCCTTGCCGACGTCAGCCGCTTGCGGATCCTCGAGGAGCTGCGTGGACAGGGCGCTCTCGACTCGCGCGAGCTAGGGAGGTTGGTCGGGCTCCACCCCAACACCGTCCGCTCGCACGTCGACCAGCTCATCGAGGCCGGCTTGGTTCGCGCTGTGACTGCGCCGGCCGGCGGCCGGGGACGCCCTCGCGTACTTTATGAAGCGATCGCGGATTCCTCCTCAGTGCAGCAAGGCGGCTACCGGCTGCTGGCCCAGATCCTCGCCGGCTATCTCACCAGCACCGAGCAGCCGCAGGCCGTCGCCGAGAGCGCGGGCCGCGCCTGGGGCAGCTACCTGACCGAAAAACCGCAGCCGTTCAGTGGCATCTCGGCCGATGAAGCCACGCAGAAGGTGGTCGAACTCTTCGATGAGCTTGGTTTCGTGCCCGAGGCCGTGGAGGAATCCGGGGAGCGCAAGATCCTGCTTCACCGCTGCCCCTTCCGAGAGGTGGCGGAGTCGAATCAGAAGGTCGTGTGCGCCGTCCACCTGGGCATGTTAAAGGGCGCGCTGGCGGAGATGGGCGCACCACTGCAAGCAACCCGACTTGAGCCCTTCGTCAAGCCCACCCTCTGCATCGCCCACCTACGAGCAAGCGCCGGTCCGCGACCGTCAGGAGGTGTCCGCCGTGCGCGTTCAAGACATCCAACCGTCGCCTGAGCCCGAGTTCATCGAGTGCCCACGATGTGGGCAGCAGGTGCTCAAGAACAACCTGTCACTGCAATGGAACGAGTGGGGTCAGGTTTGCTGGTGTGAGCCATGCGGCTCCTTCGAGGCTGGATGCCATGTCTTTGACGAGCCCGTTCCAGCGCCGATTTCCGACCTGCAGCGTCTGCCTGCGACGACTCAGAGAATCCTCAACACCGTGGAGCAGATCGCTCGGGACCTTACCGACATTCCGGTGCCTGTCCTCACGTCAAGGCTGGAGACTTTGATCGATGAGTTGGTTTCCAGTCTGGTGCCACTCATGGAAGCCGAGGAACGCGCCCTATGCCCCGACCTGGACTCCCATCTTGCCGAAGCACTAAGGGAGGACCACCGTGAGGTGCGCCGGTTGATCGAACGGCTGAGCATGCTGGCGGAGAGTCTTAAACGTCGCATCCGCGCCACGTCCGCAACTGGGCCGGTGCGCATGGCTTTGCGGCAGATGACGAGCGCCCTGGCCCGCCTCTGCACCCACCAAAATGCTGCGCTGCGCCATCTCGGCGAAACCCTGCCCAGTGACGAGCAGGCGCTCCTCATAGCGCGGCTGGAAGCGGCCGCCATCGACGCACGCGAGCGGACGATGTTGATCGTCCGGCCGGAAATACCGCCCAATGCGTCCACCGTCCTTCGTGACCGACCCGACCTGAACGCCGCCTATGCGATGAGCCTGGCCAAGATCGAGCGGCAGTCGCGGCGACGGTCTCAGCCGGCTGAGAAGGGGTAAGCCCGGTTGGAGCGAGGCCAAGCGGACGCTGACCGTTTCTACGCGAGGACACTTTGGCGGTTTAGGACGCTAGACAGATGAGCGAGACGAGGCTATCCACTTACGCGAAGCCGCCTCTACGTAATGACGCGCGCGAGGCAGCTGAAACACACGCGGTCTAGAAAGCCGTGGGCGGGAAAGGCTATTCGGTCAAAGGCCCTCAAATCTGCTGAGCCGGCGGGCCTGACGTCTTGGCTGTCATTGGCTGTCATCCGGTGCGGGCACGGACGCTGGCGGACAAAGGCGAACTTGGGCGACCGTCCACGGACGCCCCCAAACGGTTTTGAAGACCGCGGGGCTCTCGTCCGGGGATGTCCATCAACGTCCGCCCTGGTTCGATTACTAGGGGCGGCAGTCCATCATCGTCCGCCCTCGTCCGCAGTCATCCGCCGGCTTGGCTGTCACCTTGGCTGTCGGGAAGTACGGACCACGCGAGCGCCAACGCGCCTGCCTTCGCCGGTTCCGGCCTTGAGCAGTTGCGCGATCCGCTGGTGGGAGATCCCCAAGACGCGACCAGCGTCACGCACCGTAAGGTGAGCTCGTTGGACTAGGTCCGCTGCCACTGCCGCGCTCACCGTCACCGCCTCCGCCTGTAAAACTTCTGCCTCTACCCGCACTTTTCGCGCGCGTCCCACCTTTTTTTGAAGGTCGCGAGGCAGGATCGGCTCGATCTTGATATCAAACGAATCGGCCCGGACGTCCAAGAAGAGAGCTATCGCGTCGCGAACCATGGCATCGGCTTTTTCGAGGCGGCGCGCCTGCGTATTGACCCCTTTCAACTCTGGAACGCTGATCGCCCACCAGTCGCCTACGCGACGGCAACGAGCGGTATATGTCTTCAGCTTCATTTTCTCCACCATCCTCGACCTAACTCCTCTTCAACGGCTTTGAAGATGGCTTCCGCCGTGACCTCGTTGATCTCCCGGTGTCGGGGGAGAGTCACCTTCGTAGCTCCGCATTGCCACACCTCATGACGCCCACCCTGTCTCAGGAGACGCCACACCTTGCCTTGAGCGTCGGCGGCGCGCTGAATCCGCCTCTTGAGGTCACCCTGCTTCACCCGTGGTCAGTCTAGCACGCTAGCCAGTCCGTCTATCTAGCTAGCCAAATCCCGGTCCGTGGAACCGAATAAAAGCACCCCACACCAGCGACCAGAGAGCACATCACGTTGGACAAGGAAGCTGCCTACCTCGACCAGTATCGGTAGCTACGGTCCCTCGTTGGCTTAGGCACTCGTCGCGGTTCAGAGTCTTGCCGGCCTCCCGGTACTCCGCGTACTAGCTACAGATAGGAGGTAGTTATCAGCAGTAACTCGGAGCCTGCCACACGCGGTTCAGCTTTTGGTTCGGCCCGAAAGGTCAGGAATGTAATTTCAAGGCTGCCGTATAGCCAGTGAGCAGAATTCCGGCGTCGCTACCGCCTGTCAGAAACCAGGCGCCCTGATCGCGTAGCTCTACCGCAGAGAGCCGGTAGCCGGCGTGGTCCGCAGGCATTCCAAATTTGACCTTCGACTGGCAGCATGCCTCGAAGACGCGGCTCACGGCCGCGGCCAATCGCGGATTCTTTGGATCGCCGATCATGCCGAGCGACGCCGAGAGATCGCTTGGGCCCACCACTACCAGATCGACCCCGATCGTGGTGACGATGTCCTCGATCTGATCAACCGCTGAGGCATCTTCGATCATGATCGCCACCACGATGTTTCGGTTGAGCGCATCAGTGAGCTCACGCACGTCGGCAAGTCCGTGGGCTCCAAAATCCGCCGCCGCGGAATTCGGGTACATGCCGCGATGGCCGTCGGGAGGAAGACGCACCGCTCTGACGGCACGGGACGCGGCAGCGGCATCCGACACGTGCGGGACCAGCACGCCGTCCGCGCCGATGTCTAGCACGCGCTGGATGAAACCGTGATCGCCCGCGGGCACTCGAACCAGGGTCCCCAGCTCATGAGCCTTCGCCGCACGGAGGTGGTTCTGGACCGTTTCGAGACTCAGCCCCGCATGCTCGCATTCGATCACGATGAACTGGAACCCGGCCAACCCGGCCAGTTCGACCGCAACCGGGTCGGTGAGCGTGATGAACGCACCCAGCGCACTCGACTCATGGTCGAGCAAATCGCGCAGCCGGTTCCGCATCACAGGTAGCAGCGAATCGCGCCGACGACGCGATATGCGTCATCGACCGCCGGCAGCGCACGCCAGTTGTCAAACGTGGTGCAGGGGTGAGAGATTCGAAAGCCGACCAGGTCACCCGGCCGCAGCGCGCTGTCCTCTGGGACGCGCAACCTCGCATGCTGGTCATTGAGGCTCAGGACCTCGATGCCGTGTGAAGGCTCGATGGGCTCGCCTCGCCTTTTCAGCGCAAAGGCCCTGGGGACGCCGCGATCGTGGGCGACATCGCGCTTGCCGAGGCCGACGACCGCAAGCCCTCGCTCCGGCCGCGACAGCACCATGCCCCACGCCTCCAAGGCCTGGGCCAACCTTCCGTCCTCCGCCCCGCCCGGCGCCCGCCCGGCGAACGGAGACAGCATGTCGTAGGCGACATCGTCCTGCGTGATGTAGGAGCCGCAGCGAAGCACCAGCCGCACGGGCGTCGATGTCTTCCAGGGTCCACCGAGCCGCTCGACCACGCGGTCGAAGTAAAGGCTTCCTCCGCCGCTGACGATTAGCTCCGGCGAGTCGAAGAAGCCCTCGCGGTCGAGCACCTCCACCGTCGCGCGGACACGGTTCAGGGTGGCGTCGATCAGGCCGAGTCTCTCCTGTAGGTCTTCGGCGGCGAACACGTTCTCATACACCTCCGCTCCCACAAGGCGAAGATAACGCGAGCGCGCGACACGGGCGCCGACGGCCCGCGCCTCGTCGATGTTCCTGCATCCGCAGCGTCCACCCTCTGCGCCGATCTCGACCAGCACGTCCAGCTTCGCGGTGAACTCCGCAGCGTCGAGCGCTTCCTCCATGAGGCTGACGCCCACCTCGGAATCGACGAGGCAGATGAATTCGAATGTCGGATTGCTCGCGAGCTGCGCCGCGATCCAGCGCAGCGCCGGCGCATCGAGCAGCTGGTTCGCCATGAGGAGGCGCCTCGCGCCGAAGCGGCGCATGACGGCCGCCTGCTGGACCGTCGCCACCGACAGCGCCCATGCGCCTGCGGCGAGCTGCAGGTCCGCGATCTGAGGCGCGACCGGTGTCTTCACGTGCGGCGCAATGCTGACTCCCCGCTCAAGGCACCAGCGCGCCAGAAGGTCGATGTTCGCGCGCAGCACTCCGTCATTGACCAAAACGACCGGGAAGATAAGGTCGCCTTCGAGCGCGTTCCAGCCCTGCGCGGCGACATCCCTGATTCGCACCGGGGCGTCCCCCAGCGGAAACGCTTTGAACCGCCAGTCGAGCTCCTCCGAGAGAACCTGTCTGAGGTCCAAGCTCACGCCGCCGCTTGAAATGCGTGAAACGACCTGGCGACGGCCTCCGGAGAAAGGTCGCGCAGGATGAAAACCAATCTCGGCAGGTCGCCGTCGTGGACGCTGCGTGCGTGCTCGGGCGGGGAGATGACGTGCTGGACCGAGTTGATGAACACCGGCCCGAAATCCTCCGCGTCGACGATTCCCTTCACCCTGAGCACGCGCTCGCCGTGGCGGTGGAGCAACAGGGTCAGCCAGACTCCGAACGCCACCCAGTCAACGGGTCGATCGACCTCGAGGGACAACGACCGGATGCCTTCGGTGTGCTTTGCCTCGCAACTTGGCTCGAAAGCCGGGCAGAGCCGGGGACTTGGCGTCGTTAGCCAGCGTGCAGATCCGACGGGCTCGGCGTCGACGGACGGGTTCAGCCGGTGGATCCGAGCGCGCAGCTCTTCTGCCGCATTGGGCTCGGCCACGTCGAGTTTGGTGACGATGACGCGATCCGCGAGCTGGACCTGCTTCTCAGCTTCGGGGTAGGCGTCGAACTGCGCCACTCCCGCCCGCGCGTCGACCGCGGTGACGATTGCGCTGACGCGGAAGTGATGCTGCAGTACCGGGTCGGAGGCGATCGTGAACACGATCGGCGCAGGGTCGGCCAGTCCGCTGGTTTCGATCACGACCCGATCGAGCCGGCGCCGACCGCTCTCGCGCTCCTCGAGCAAGCGGCGCATTGCCTGAGCCATCTCCTCGCGGCGTGAACAGCACGCGCAGCCACCCGACACGACCACAGGCTCCTGGCTCGCCTCGAGCACGAACTCGTGGTCGAGAGAGACCAAACCGAACTCATTGATTACGACGGCGACGCCGGAGGCCGTCGGGTCTCGCAGCGCGCTCCGCAGAAGCGTTGTCTTCCCCGCTCCGAGAAAGCCGGTCAGGATCGTGACCGGAACGGGCGCCAGGGGGCGGTTCACGGAGATCCGGATTGAGCTGCAAGAGTGGCCAGCAAACCCTCATCGAGCGGATCCAGGGCGGCGCCGCCCAGCCGATCGACCGCCGGCCACAGCTCGCCCAGGTGTTCGAGCACCTCGCTGCCTCCGCGGCCGTTGGTCAGGACGTACCGCGTCGCCCCACACTCGTCGTGAATCGAGAGGTGCCGGTGCCCGACCACGCGGTTGAGAACACGGAGGCGGCGGAACCGGTCTTGTCGCCGCCGCGACTCCTCGTCGAGACCGCCGCTAGCGACACTGTCCAACCGGCGCTCGGTCCAGTGCGGCTCACCGGTCAGATTGCCGCAAACCAGGCACATCGCTCAGCCCTTTCCGAACGGATGCCGGCGCCTGAAGTCCTCGACGATCTCCTCCATCGGCTGCCACGTGACGCCGGCGTGGTTGTTAATGTGGTCGATGAGACGTTCGAGCATCAGCAGCACCTGAGGGCGGCCGCTCACGTCCGGGTGGATGGTGAACGCGAACACTGCGTAGTCGAGCTCGCGATAGACCCAATCGAACTCGTCGCGCCACATCGACTCGATGTCGCGCGGGTTGACGAAGCCGTGGCTGTTCGGGCTCTTCTTGATGAACATCATCGGCGGCAGGTCGTCCACGTACCAGTTGGCACCGATCTCGACGAGGTCGATCTCCTTGCCCCGCACCAGCGGCTTCATCCACTTGTCCGCAGACTGGCCGTAGTCGATCTTGGTCCACGTGTCGCCCACCCGCGCGTAGAACGGCTCGAAGTCGTTGTAGCCCTGGCTGTGGTCGTAGCGAAAGCCATGCTTCAGCAAGAGGTCTGCGGTGACGTTCGACATCTCCCACCACGGCGCGACATAACCTCGCGGAGGCCGGCTGGTCAGCTCGGTGATCCGTTCGATGCTACGCAGGAGCACGTCTTCCTCCTGTCGCGCGGTCATCGAGATGGGATTCTCGTGTGAATAGCCATGCGCGCCGATCTCGTGCCCGGCGTCGGCGACCATCTTCATCTGGGCCGGGAAGGTGTCTATGGAGTGCCCGGGTACGAACCAGCTTGTCTGGATCTTGTACCGGTCGAAGAGCTTGAGCAGCCGCGGCGTTCCTACCTCTCCAGAGAACATTCCGCGCTGGATGTCGGACGGCGAATCGTCGCCGCCATACGAGCCCAACCAACCGGCAACCGCATCGACGTCGACACCGAACACGCACCGAATATCCTTAGCCACCGGGAATCAATCTCCTCCTCAAATCAATCGCTGCCGGCGAGCCAGCGGCCGCCGTCTACCACCAGGACATGCCCATTCACGTAACCGGCCTCTACGCTCGCGAGGTAGAGGAAGGCTGAAGCCACGTCGTCGCAATTGCCGACACGCCGCACCGGCACCAGCGCGGCCTGGGCGGCCACGCCTTCGGGTCCGAGCGAGTTGACGGGATCGGTGGACTGCGGGGATTCGATCACTCCCGGCGCGACTCCGTTGACCGTTATGCCCGCCGGTCCAAGCTCCACCGCGAGGGTGTTGATCATCCCGACTATGCCGCCCTTGCTGGCGGCGTACGAGGTGTGCTCGACCCACGCCTGGATCGGGCCGGAGACAGAAGACGTCGCAAGGAGCCGTCCGTAGCCGGCCCGCCGCATGGCCGGGATCGCAGCCTTGAAGCAGCGCCAGGCCCCGGTCAGGTTCACGTCGATGACCTTTGCCCAGAGCTCTTCGTCCACCTTCTCGGGAACGGGCTCTATGCGTGCAATGCCCGCGTTTGCGATCGCGATGTCGAGCCGGCCGAAGGCGTCGACGGCCGCGTCCGCCAACCGGTCGACCAGAATCTGGGACCGGACGTCGACCTCTTCGACGACCACCTTGGCCCCGGCTTTCTTGGCTTCCCTGACCACCGGTTCGATGTCGTGGCCGTCCGGCGGGTACCAGCCGAGGGCGAGATCCGCGCCCGCCGCCGCGAAGAGCCGCGCGGTCGCTGCACCGATGCCGGACGCGGCGCCCGTGATCATGGCGGCTCGGTTGTTCAGGTGAAACGGCGCGAAGCTGTTTTTCGCCGTCACAGCATCACGTCGCCGCCGTTGGGCCCGAGCGTCTGTCCTGCGTAATAGGTCGATTCGTCGGATGCGAGAAAGACCGCGGTGGGAACTATCTCGGCCACTGACGCGAAACGCCCGATCGGAAGATCTGCGAGCTTCTTCCGCTTCCAGTCCGCGCTCTCCGATTCGAGCATCGCCGTCTCCACCGGTCCCGGTGCGATGGCGTTGACGAGGACGTGGCGGTCCGAGACCTCTCGGGCCAGGGCGCGGGTGAAACCGATCACGCCGGCCTTGCTCGCGCTGTATGGAGCCATAGTCGAGCCGCCGATCTGGCCGAGCTGCGACGCGATGTTGATGATGCGGCCGCCCCCCTGCTTCAACATGCCGGGAAGCACGGCGCGCGTGCAGAGAAAAGTGCCTCGGAGGTTGACGGCAAGTACGCGGTCCCAATCCTTGGCGTCGAGGTCTTCGACGAGAGCCTCGTGCACGATGCCCGCGTTGTTGACCAGGACGTCCACGCCTCCGAACTCCCGTATTACCTCTCCGATCGCATTGTTGACCGACTCCTCATTGCTGACGTCCGCCTCGAGGTAGAGTCCGCGCCTGCCGTGAGCGGTCAGCGCTTTGAGGACGGCCCCCGCCGCCGAGGCGGGGGCCACGTCCATGATCGCTACGTCGGCGCCTTCGGCCGCGAAGCCTTCGGCGATGCCGCGGCCGATGCCGCGAGCGCCGCCTGTGACAACCGCCTTCTTACCGGCCAGCCGTTGCAACGCCGGGCTCCTCGGTCGCGACCTCGGGTTTGATGTCGAAGAATTTGGCGTGCGTAGAGATACGCACCAACCACGCCACCGGGATTCCGATGAAGACGAACACTGCGGCCGGGATCAGGGTGCCCAGCGGTGTCGTCGGGATGGCTTCGACAAGCACGAACAGGAGAATTAGCACCCCGATCGTGGGGAGGATACCCGCGTACATAAGGCTCGCGAAGCTACGGGCCAAGATGCGGCGGTAGTACCAGGTGCACGCGACCCCGCCGGCGACGTAGAGCGCGATGTAGAGGATGCCGGCTGTGCCCGTGACTAGGAGTAGTGCCTGCGCCACCGATGCGTTGGCGAGGTAGATGATGAGCAGCGCGATCGGAATCACTGCGGCGGTGGCGAGGCCGATCCATGGCGTCTGCGCCTGGGTCAAGCGGGTCAGCGCCTTGGGCAGCAGGCCCTCACGAGCGAGGCCAAATCCCACCCGGCTGAACACCTGGAGCTGTGACTGGGTCACGCCCACCACCGACATCAGGACGGCGAGGGACACGAGCGCGGCAAGCGGTCCTGGCAGCACCAGGTTGGCGGCGTATGCGATCACGTTGGCCGAGTTCTTGACCAACTGGTCGGCCGGTGCGATCGCCTGGATGATCGAGATCAGGATCGCAAACCACACCGTGCAGAAGATCACCGAGATGATGCCGGCGCGACCGGGATCCCGATGCGTTTCCTGCTCCTCGGCCAGGTAGACCGCCGACTCCCAGCCTCCGAACATGAAGACACCGATGACGATTCCGTTGACCAGGCCTCCGAAGCTCGACGCCGAGCTCGGCAGGAACCACGCGAGCGAGGGGACCTGCGAGCCGCTGTGGCCGGTGAACTCCGCGTAGAGCAGCGCGATCGCGAAGCCGATCATGATCACGTACTCGAGCCACACCAGGTAGATCTGGAACCGGATCGCCGCACGCACGCCTGCGATCGCGATCGCCGCCACCCCTGCCATCGCGATGGCCGAGACCAGCCACTGGAGCACGGGGTTGGAGGCCTGGCTGGGGTAGATGACGCCGAGCAGGTAGGGACCGAACACCACGATGTTAGCGATGTTCGACACGGTCGACTCGATCATCACCATGATTCCAACCGCGAGGCCGAGAATCGGCCGCACGGTGCGCGCAACCCACATCGCCTGGGCTGCGGCATTGGGCTGCCACAGGTTCAGGCGGTCGTAGGCGATCGCGATGCAAAGCATCGCAACGCCGACGACGATCGCGATGAACGGCCCGGCATGTCCGGCGACTCCGAGAATCGCGCCCAGCGTCAGCGCGATGGCAGTCGAAGGCGCCACGTTGGTCACCGCGGCGACGATGTCACCCCAAAGGGCGACCGCGCCGCTCTTGAGCTCGGTTGGTTCGGTGTGTCCCGCTGGTCTGACGCTCACGCGTTCCCCCTTTTTTCATGTGCAGTTGACTGCGGCTTGACGGCGGCTAAGCTCAAAGGCTCCGGGCGGTTGACTCGTTCTGCGCTCCCAATCACGCGAGTTCCCAGGGCGGTGAGGACGTCTTCGAAAGCCGCTGCGATCTCTGGCCGCTCCACCCCGGCCATGAGCAGGACTTGCAGCAGGATCCGGGCGTGCACCGCATCGAGTGCACCGGATGGGATCAATCCACGTCGAATCAGGTCGATCTCGCCGCCGGCGTAGCTGTACGTGTGCCGGAGGGTCGGGCCGGCGGGCGCTCGCGATGACAGAACGACCGGGATCGCACGAGAGAGCAATTCGAGCGCCGGCACCACGGACGCCGGCACGTGCCCGCCTCCGAAGGCTGCCAGCACCAGCCCGTCGTAACCGGCCGCGGCCGCCTGGCGAACCAGGCGCCCGTCGTCATCGAAACCGATCGAGACCATCCCGACGGCGATGTCCGGAACTCTCGCCGGCAAGCGGACCGTGAGCCGCCCAGGTGGCTTGAGGAAGATACGGACCACGTCCTCCACAACGTGACCGAGCGGGCCCGAAAGCGGCGATCCGATGGCGGCGGTCGACGTGCTGTGGCGCTTGCGCACGAGGCGGGCGGCATGGATCTCGTCGTTGAACACCACGACGGCGCCCATGCCCCGGGTCAGCCCGCTCGTCGCGACTCTCACCGAGGCCAGCAGGTTGGCGGGACCGTCCGCGCCGGGAAGGCTTGGGTTGCGCATGGCGCCGGTGACGATCACCGGGCGCTCGTCGTTCACCAGCAGGTCGAGCACGAACGAGGTCTCCTCCAGCGTGTCGGTTCCCTGGGTCACCACGACCGAGTCGGAGCCGTTCGCAAGGCATTCGTCGATTGCCCTCGCAAGCTCAACCAGGTTGTCCATTCGCAGGTCGCCGGACGGCACCTGCCTAAAGGCGCGAACTTCGATCTCGGCGAGCGCGCGAACTTCAGGAACCGAGCGGACGAGGTCGTCGCCGGTCAGGCTGACGCGAGCCCCGTTCGCTCGATCGGCGGCCGTGCTGGCGATCGTTCCGCCGAGGGTGAAGAGAGTGATCTTCGGCGGCACTGTTCAGCCCTTGGCCCTGACCGCGATGACGTCGACCTCGACGAGGATTCCTCGAAGCTCCGAGCCAACGGTGGTGCGCGCCGGATATGGCGGATTGAAAAAGCGCATGTAGACCTTGTTGAAGGTTGTAAAATCGCCGAGGTCGGCCAAGTGCGCGGTCACCTTGACGGCCTCGGCCAGCGAGCTGCCCGCGGCGTCGAGTACAGCCGCCAGGTTCTTCAGCACCTGCGCCGACTGGGCCTCCACCCCGCCGGGAATCGAGCCGGTGACCGGATCGACCGGGCGCTGGCCAGAGACGAAGATGAAATCGCCGGCGACGACCGCCTGCGAGTACGGCCCCCCAGGGGCCGGCGCCCGGTCGGTGCGGATCTCTCTCGTGCCTGTCATCGATCGGCGCCAAGAGCGGCGAGACAGCCGGTGATGCGCTCCAGGGCGATCGCGATGCGCGGCACCTCCAGGGCTCGACCTTGCCGGCTCGCCGCGAGAGTTTCCCAGCGTTCCGAGCTGCTCTTGCCGTAGAGCAGGCTCGTGCTGACCCGGACCTGGAGCTCGGCCGGATCTACGCCGAATGCCGAACCCGGCAGCACGCCGATGCCGTACGTGGACAGCATCGCCTCGGCGAGCTCGTCTGAGGTGTGGATCCCGGAGGCCGCCAACGAACCCCGGCGCGCGCCGAAGTCGGGGTACTGGTAGAAGGCGGCCTGGGGTGTCCGCGACGCGATGCCGCCCGCCTGGACGAAGCGCTCGTGCACGGCGAGGGACACCGTCCGGTGAAGCTCCCTCGAATCGGCGACAAAGGCGGTCAGCTCGTCCGGCTCGCTGAAAGCGACCTTCGCCACCTCGCTCATCGGGCTCGCCACGCAGGACCAGATCTCGCTGCCGATGGCCGTCACCGACTCGACGATGGATCGTCCGCTTGCGGTCGACGGCGCCTTCAGAAATCCAACGCGCCACCCACCGAGGGCCCATGCCTTGCTTAGGCCACTGGTCACGTATGTGAGGTCGGGGATCACAGCAGCTGGCGAGAGTACAGCCGTGGGGTCGTACGCGAGGTCCCGATAGATCTCGTCGGAGATGACTACCAGCTCCTCGTCGGTGGCGATCTCGCAGACCCAGCGGACAAGCTCCGGGCTCGCGACCGTGCCCGTTGGGTTGTCGGGGATGGTGACGAGCAAGATCCCCGGTCTTGCGCCGCTTTTGCGAGCGGCGGCCAGGACCCTGGGCAAGCGCTCGGGATCCGGGATGCCACCGGCCTCTTCGGGAATTGGCGCTGAAACGATGCGCTTACCCGCAAGCGCCGCGTGGGCCGCATAGCTGACCCACGCGGGGGTTGGAAGGACGAGGTCACCGGGCAGCGCGGCGATCAGCGCAAACAGCGCGGCCTTGCTCCCAGGCGTGATCACGACGTCGCCGGCGCTGGCTTGAATGCCGCGCCGGGTGAGATAGCCGGCGGCGGCGGATCGGACCGCCTCCTCCCCGGCCACCGGCCCGTATGCGTTGCTCGGGATCCCGGCCTGAAGATGCTCGGCAAGCAGAGGGTGAACGGGGAGCCCAGCCTCTCCAAACGCGAGATGAACGATGTCCCTGCCGTCGCGCTGCGCCTGCCTGATCGCCTGGTTGACCGCAAGCGTTGGCGAGAGGCGCGTGATGGCCGGCATTTAGGATGCCCTCAGCGGCATCGCCATCGGACGCATCGGGCTGCCGGTCGCACCTCGGAGCTTCAGGCACGCTCCGACGAAGGCAAACGTGTACATGTGCTCGGCCGAGAGCGCTTCAAGATCGACGACCTCGACAATCGGGACCCCCGCTTCGGCAAGCAGATACGTATGGACGCTGTCCCAGTTTCCAGGCTCGGCCGACGGATAGTGCTCGAGGGCGATGTTGTCGGCCCCGACGAGAATCGCCCCCGACTTCGCGAGGAACTCCGCACCTTCACGGTTCAGGCCGGGCTCGGGAGCGAGGTACCGCGCCGAATCTGGCCACACCGACATCCGGCCCGTGCGAATCATCGCCACGTCCCCCACTCGGAGCTCGGTGCCCTGGCGGCGAAGGGCATCTTTCAGCTCCTTCTCACCGATTGCGAACGAATCGGGCAGGCAGTCGACGCCATTGGCCGCCGCGACGTCGATCAGAACGCCGCGCGCGACGATCGGAGGATGCTTATCGGCGCCTGACACGGTCCAGTGGCGACTCCCGAGATGGGTGTCGGCGGAGAAGCCGTTCCAGACCTTGCCGTTGTAACCAAAGTGGTTGAGAGTATCGACGTGCGTTCCGCAGTGGGTGTACATGAGGATGCAGTCGCCGGAGTAGCTGACCAGGCGGTTCTGCTCTTCGCCGACTTTCGCCAGGTCGTCGATCACCGAGCCGTGTGGCGTGTGCGACATCCAGATCTGGTAGGTCGGATCGCCGGCGGCGGCCCAGCTCGGCATCCCGATGAAGTAGTCGACCCCGAGGTCGAACACCTTTCCGCCATCGAGCTCGGCCAGCACACTTCGGATCGAGTCTCCGGTCATCAGGTTGAGCATCCCGATCTGGTCGTCGGGGCCGAACGGGCTCGCCGTCGCCTGGCGAACCTTGGCGCTGAAAGCGGCGATGCGCTCCCTACCTTGAGCCGAAACGATGCCCGGTCCGCACATCTCTTCAGGCCCTGTAAGGTTGGAAAAGAGCGCCGAAAGCTCTTGACAGGGGCCTCACGGCCTGTTCGACTAGAGTGAACATGAGTAGTGATGCTGAACGCCACGGGCCTTTTCGTCAAGACCCCACTTTGGACCCGGAGCGAAGACGGCTCGGGCTGATAGTCCGAGACCTGAGGCGGCGGACATCGATGACGACTCGCGAGCTGGCGGCGCGCGCAGGGGTCTCGGCCAGCCTTATCAACCAGGTGGAGACCGGCAAGGTCGGCGCGTCGATCACCACCCTCAGGCGTGTGGCTTCAGGGCTGGGAGTTCCCATCGCGGAGTTCTTCGCCGAGAGCCTGCCCGGCGCCGATTCGGTGTTTCCCGAACCGGGAACGAATGCGGTGGTGGTGCGGCGGGCGCAGCGCAGACGGCTGCGCGTGCCTGAATCGCAGATCCTCTACGAGCTGCTCACTCCAGACCTGAACTGGAACATCGAGTTCGTGTCCATCGAGCTGCAGCCGGGCCATCCGCCCGCGGTTGCCATGTCCCATGTCGGCCAGGAGTGCGTGCTGGTGCTGTCGGGCACCCTCCACCTCACGATCGGTGACGAGGTGCATATCCTGCATGCTGGCGACAGCGCCGCCTACGACAGCTCGATTCCCCACACGATCGAGAACCATGGGTCGGAGCCCGTGATCCAGGTCAGCGCGATCACGCCTCCGCGCTTCTGACGTGACGTTGACGATCGGCGTTCTCGGCGGTATGGGCCCCGAGGCGAGCGTGGACTTCTACCGCAGGATCACCGAGCACACCGTCGCCCCGAAGGACCAGGACCACCTGCACGTCATCATCGACAGCGACCCATCGGTCCCGGACCGGTCGGCGTTTCTGCTGGGCCGTGGTCCTGACCCGGTCCCGGTCCTGAAGGCGATGGCGCGGCGCCTCCGCGCCGCGGGGGCGGAGCTCCTGGTCATGGCGTGCAACACCGCGCACGCCTTCTACGCGGATATCGCCACCTCTGTCGACGTGCCGCTGGTCGACTGGGTCGGCGAGGCGGCGCGGTCGGTGGCCAGCCGTCACGCGCCCGGGACCGCGGTCGGCGTCCTGGCGACGACGGGAACGCTGGGCGCAGGTCTCTACCAGAAGGCTCTCTCGGCCTACGGCTTGAACGTCGTCGTGCCGGGTGAGGAGCGAGAGGAGGAGCTGATGAGGGTCATCTACGGGCCCGGAGGGGTCAAGGCCGGCGCCGGCGATCGAGACGTGCTGGTGCGGCGCATGCGAGAGATCGCCGAGGACCTGAACCGCAACGGCGCGTCCGCGACGCTGCTTGCCTGCACCGAGCTGTCCGCTCTCTTCCCGCACCGGCCCGACTGGTCCGCCCCGGCGTACGACGCCGCCGACCTGGTCGCCGAGCGAGTCGTGACGCTCGCCGGCGGCACTGTCCGTCCAACTTCTTGATCAAGGAGAACCGCGATGACATGGTCCCCTGACCTGATCGACCTCACCCGACCGATGACCCACGAGACCATCATCGAGCTGTCCGGGAAGATGTCCGCTGACCCGGAGTCACCCTTTTACGGCGTCAAGAACGAGTGGATTCGCAACTGGGACACCGACAACGGCACCGTGTGCCAGTGGACCCTGAGCGACCACTTTGGCACCCACCTCGACGCCCCAATCCACATCGTGCCGGGCACGGCGAGCGTGGACCGGATCGACATCAACCGGCTGATCGGTGAGGCCGTCGTCCTCGACCTCAGCTTCGCCAACGGGCGCGGAATCACCGCCGACGACCTGGAGAAGGCGACGCCGAAGGTCCGCCCCGGCGACATCGTGCTCATCTACACGAACGAGGACCCGGGCAACCCCGAAGAGTACCTGCTCCACCAGACGTTCGTCACTCCGGAGGGCGCGACGTGGCTGGTCAAGCACGGCATCAAGTCGGTGGGAGTCGAAGCCTTCAGCTTCGAGCACCTCTATGACGCGATCTTCGTCAAGAAGTGGTACGACAAGGCGACGCCGCCGCCCCACTGGCCGGCCCACACGATCTGCTTGAAAGAGGACGTGTACATCCTGGAGGGGATCGGCAACCTCGAGCGCCTGCTGGGCAAGCGCGTGCATTTTTCGGCGCTTCCGCTGCCGGTGCCCGACGCGAGCGGCTCCCCCGTGCGCGCGGTCGCGTGGGAAGAATAGGGGTTGAGCGTTCCGCCTCCGTCGAGGCCGCGGGCCCGCGACCTCGGGGTGATGCTGGGTGAGTTGCCAACCGGGCTTAACAACGCGATCACCGACGTCGCGGGTGTCCGCGTCGGGCACGTCACGCTGTGGCACGACGATCCAGCGGTGGTCCGCACCGGCGTGACCGCGATCGTCCCCCACGGCGACAACGTGTTTCGAGAGAAGGTGGTCGCCGCCGCCCACGTGATCAATGGATTCGGCAAACCAGCCGGGTTGACACAGCTGGCCGAACTGGGCGTCCTCGAGACGCCGATCGTTCTGACCAACACCCTGTCGGTCGCGGCGGCGATAGACGGCGTCGTCATGCATGCACTGGCCGCGAACCCCGAGATCGGCACGACCACCGGCGGCGTGAATGCTGTCGTTGCCGAATGCAACGATTCGCAGCTCAGCGACATGCGCGGCCGCCACGTGCGGCCGGAGCACGCCGTCCAAGCGATCGCTGAGGCGGTAACAGGTAAGGTCGCTGAAGGCCATATCGGAGCCGGCACGGGGATGGTGTGCTACGGATGGAAGGGCGGGATCGGGACCGCTTCGCGCGTAACACCGCAAGGCTTCACGGTCGGCGTTCTGAGCCTGGCCAACTTCGGCTCTTCTCGACATTTGAGGATCGGCGGCGCAGCGATCGGCGAGTCACTCATCCCGCCGTCAGGCGCCGATGGAACGTGGCCGCACGGGGCAGGTTCGTGCATCATCGTGATCGCGACCGATGCCCCAACTTCCGACCGACAGCTCGAGCGCCTCGCGCGCCGCGTGCAAACAGGGCTGGCGCGGACCGGCACTATCGGCGAGCACTTCAGCGGTGAATATGCCTTCGCCTTTAGCACGGCGATCAAGATTCCTCACTGGTCAGACGATCCGACTCGCTCCGTGCAATCGCTGCTGGAAGACGTCGCGGTAATGGATGGCATCTTCCAAGCTGTGGTCGAAGCGACAGAGGAGTCTGTGATCAACGCTCTCTTCACCGCCGACACCGTCATCGGAAAAAGCGGGCGGGTTCGATATGGGCTGCCTGTGGACACGGTGCGGCGATTGATGCAAAGCACGCCAGACCTTCACTTTGGTCCTGCATAGCAATCGACAAACCCTTGATCCGAGCGTAAAGCGAAGATGCTCACGCTAATGGAGTGGTTATCAACAGCATCTGACGAGGCCCCCTATCGGCCAGATGTAGGGAACGCGCGCGCGAGGCATGCATTTCCCCCCAACGATTTAGAAAACCGCGGGTGGGAAAGGCTGTTCGGTCAAAGGCCCCCAAATCTGTCGGGCCGACAGGCCTGGCGTCTTGGCTGTCATTGGCTGTCATCCGGTGCGGGCACGGACGCTGGCGGACATAGGCGAACTTGGGCAAACGTCCACGGACGCCCCCAAACGGTTTTGAAGACCGCCGAGCTAACGTCCGCCGATGTCCATCAACGTCCGTCCACGTTCGATCTTTGCTGGTGACATTCCGCAGTTGTGCGCTATCGTCCGCAGTTATCCATCCTCTTGGCTGTCTACTTGGCTGTCGGTGGCCGGACGGCGGGAGCGAGGTCCCAATCTCCGGGTGCAGAATGGTGCCAACGCAATAAATGCATACCCACACCATCCCGGTTCTTCGCGCCGTATTAGCCTGGCACGACCAGTTCAACCTCAGCCTGGATCCGGTCACAGCGCTCTCCATGCACGACCAGACGCTGCCGGCAGAAGTCGCCAAGACGGCCCATTTCTGCTCCATGTGCGGGCCCAAGTTCTGCTCGATGCAGATGACCCAGGACATCCGCGACTATGCCAAGCGCGAAGGCCTCGACGACCACGCGGCTCTGCTGGCCGGGATGGAGGAGAAGGCCCGCCAGTTCCGTGAGTCGGGCGGTCATCTATATGAGGAGGTCTAGGTTGGGACCGTCGGCTGTCGCCCGGCTGGCGAAAACCCGGGACCCGGAGGCGATCGCGGCGCTCCTATCACCCGAACAGCCACTGGAGCCACTCCTACGCGCCGCGTGGACAGTTGCGCGAGGGGCCCATGGCGAGCGTGTGACCTACTCGCCGAAGGTGTTCATTCCGCTCACCATGCTCTGCCGTGACAACTGTGGCTACTGCACCTTTGCGCACCCCCCGCGACCCGGCCAGCGAGCGTTCATGACCGAGGATGAGGTTCTCGCGATCGCCCAGGCCGGCGTCTCCGCCGGGTGCTTCGAGGCGCTGTTCACGCTCGGCGATCGCCCGGAGCGCCGCTATCGAGTCGCGCGTGACGAGCTGGCAGCGCTGGGTTTCGAAAGCACGATCGACTACCTGGTCCACGTCTCACGTTTGGTTCTCGAGCGGACGGGCCTGATCCCTCATGTCAATCCCGGGGTTCTATCCCGCGAGGAGCTGGCACTGCTCCGCACGGTCAGCGCCAGCGGCGGCCTGATGCTGGAGCAGGTGAGCGACCGGCTGCTCGGCCGCGGCCAGGCGCACTGGGCCAGCCCCGACAAGCGCACCGAGCGCCGCGTCGCCACGCTCAGGGCCGCCGGCGACGTCCGCTTCCCGTTCACGACCGGGTTGCTGATCGGTATCGGCGAGACGATTCGCGAGCGGGCGGAGACGATCGCGGCGGTGGCGGAGCTATCGGACCTGCCCCACGTCCAGGAGGTCATCGTCCAGAACTTCCGGGCCA
>Ga0307374_10000977_pt1 | contig 53708 bp, 41 predicted proteins | sample OX3MG_FD_202532 | JGI IMG/M metagenome (GOLD analysis project Ga0307374, IMG submission 202532) | Soil microbial communities from Risofladan, Vaasa, Finland - OX-3 | ecosystem: Environmental > Terrestrial > Soil > Coastal area > Acid sulfate soil | place: Finland: Risofladan, Vaasa | collected...
CGACCGTCGCACGCTGGACGATCTTGTCCTCCAACGCGGCGACACCGAGCGGCCTCTGCCGCCCATCTGGCTTTGGGATGAACACCCTGCGAGACGGCTTCGCCCGGTATGCGCCCCTGTGCAGGCGTGCGTGCAGATCCTGAAGGTTGTCCTCCAAGTCCCGCCCATACTCCTGCCACGTCACGCCGTCCACCCCCGTCGCGGCCCTCGGATTCAACGCCCGATAGGCCACCCGCAGGCGATCGACATCGACGTGATGCAAGAGCGCGGTGAACCGCGCTTCCCTGTCCTTCTGTGCTGCTTGGCGCACGCGATCCAGCCCATTTGACACGCTAAAACCGGCACAGTGTCCGGGCCGTGTTTGACTGGCCGCGTTCTCCTTGGCCGGTCTCCTTCCCTCCACCGCCTCCGCAGCCCCGCCTAGGGCGTTGTTCGGCAGCTTCTCAGGTAGTACGAGACCGTCCGACTGCCCACGATCGTGCATCACGGGATTACCACCTTGGTGTTCCCCGTACGACCCGTTGCTCGTCGATACGCCACCCCGCGATCCACATAGGGCGGGGCAGCATCAACAAACCACAGATGACCGTGGGCTCTCCCGGTTCTCGAGCATGGAGAGATCGCATGCATGCACGGGTTCTCCGACCCCGTGGGGTCCGCTGACGGCTCGCGAAAACGCCGCCCACGATGTTGCCTTCCGACGGGTAGGACCGCGTCGGCACCCCAGTCCCGATGGTTTCGGGGCTCAATAGCCGGCCTGCGTGCACCCCTGTCCAACGCTTCGCTGCGCCCTCGCGGGTCGCCAACGCATGGCTCGGGGCCATCATGATTCGCTAGATCTTTGATGTACGAACCTTTCATTCGCTTCTCCATGCCGGTTTTTATCCCGGCGCTTTCCCTACCTCCATCTTCTGTACAGCGCCGCTTCAAGGGCGCACCGTTCCTTTCCGGTGGTGCTTGGCTCGGTGCTTGTGTTTTCCCTTGTGGCGCTCATGGCGCACCTTCTTGACGCAGCGGCCGTGCTTTTTGGCGAAGCCCTTCCTACATTCCTTCGATTCCGGTTCGAATTGGTGGTGGGTTCCGGATTCGCTGCCGATCTGGAGCGGGGGGGGCGGCGGGCTGGAGGCGCCGTGACACTCGTCGGAGGCCTTGCAGTCGGCGCGCGGCAGGACGAAGGGAAGGCCGCCTTCAACGCGGGCGTCGTAGACCTTCATCGTAGGGCCGTTTTCGTCGGAGGGGACGAGCGAATCGCGGGTGAAGAAGAAGGCATCGGTGCCGTCGGTGGAGATGCCGAGCAGGCCGGAGGCGAAGGTGGAGGTGCCGGAGGAGATCAGCGCCGTGCAGGCGCCGGAGAGGCGGCTGTAGGTGGGGCTCGATTCTTCGCAGTTGCCGGTGCCCTTGGGCTCCCACTCATAGGCGTCCTGGCGTTCGTCGGTGTCGGCGGCGGCGAGCTGATCGGAGGTGTCGAAGAAGAGCGCGCCGTCACTTGCGAGGCTCTGGCCGTTCTGCGCGAGGCTCGCTCCGGAGGCGGAGGGGATACCGGTCGGGGTGCAGGAGGCGCAAGCGAGAGCTTCGGCTTCGGCGTCATAGCGGTAGACCTCGGTGAGGCCGGCGGTTTCTTCTTCGTGGCCGGCGAGGGCGACGGTCGAGGGGAAGGCAGCGAAGCGCCCGTCGGGCGTGGTCTGGAAGTCGGCGGTGTGGCGGGCTTCGGGTTCGGTGACCGAGTCGATGACGACGGGGTTGTCAGTGCGGGGGTCGGGCGCGAGAGAGGCCTTGAAGATCGCGACCTTCGTCCCGGCTTCGTCTGTGGCGTAGAGGTTTCCTTCGGGGTCGATGGCCACGCCGACCGAGCCGGAGAGGTGGCCCGGTTTGTCCAGGGTTTCGATCCGTTTGCCGGAGGAGTCATAGCGGGCGATCTCTTCGCCCTCGTCAACGTAGACGTCGCCGGTGACGGGTTCGACGGTGACGCTCTGGGAGGGCTCGGAGTCGAGCACCCCCTTGGATTCGCCGGAGGGGCCGTAGACATCGGTTCCGAATTCGCCGACGAGGGGAGCCAGGCGGGTTAGGTAAATCGTGCCGGCGGAGTCGACAGCGATGCCGCTGCGGAGAAGTCCGCTGGAAAACCCGGGCAGCGGGCTGCCGGAAGGGTCAAAGACGGAGACTGAGCCGAAGAGGCCCGATACGTAAAGGTGGCCGTTGGCGGGGTCAATCGCGACCCCCGTGGGGCTGCTGACTTCGACCTGACCGAGGTATACGCCGGAGGGACTGAACTTGTCGACGACATTATGTTCGATGTCGGGGACGTAGAGGTCACCGTTTGAAGGGTCGACGGCGAGCGAGGTGGGCGAGATGACGCCGAAGAACGACTCGGAGAAGGATTGGTGGGCGGAGAGCGCGACCCCCGTGGCGGAGGCTTCCGCGGGCTGGGAGATTTCGAGGGAGCCGGGGCTGACGGCCTGGATCGTCGTCCCGGACGGGATGCCGGTGCCCGATATTTCCTGGCCGGCGCTGAAGGCCCCTTCGGAGGTCGTCACCGATTTGATCTCGGTGGAGCCATTTTCGAGTTCGCCGGCGCCTTCGGCGCTGGAGCCAGTGAGCTTGCCGGCGGCGGCCCAGCTTTCAACCAGGTGGCCCGAGGAATCGAACTTTTCGACCCGGTTCGCGCCGGCGTCGAGGATGTAGAAGTCTCCCGAGGAGTGATCGACGGCGAGGGCGGTGGCGCGGGCGAAGGCGCCGAAGTCGTGGTCGAAGGCACGCCTGAGCTTCGGCGGGTGGGGCTTGGTGAGGGCCGACTCCAGGGTGGTCACAAAGTGCGGCAGGTAGCCGTCACCGGGGCGGACGACGTAGAGGTTGGGGGCGTTGCGGGTGCCGTCTTCGGGTTCTTCGGTGCCGGCGAGGAGCTCGGGGGAGAGGAAGTAGACGCTGCCGTCGGCGGAGGCGACGCCGCCGCCGCCGCCGATCGCGACGATGCCGCAGTTTTCTTCGGAGCCGACCGTGTTCCAGTGTTGGTGGGCGGAGTTTTCGACCGGCTCGCAGGAGCCAGTGTCGCCGGGGGCGCCGGGCACTTCGGTCGGGCCCTTGGAGATCAGGGTCAGTGAGTCGGTGGCTTGTGCCCACATGTACAGCGCGGCGCCGCTGTGTTCTTCGTCTTGACCGGTGAGGTGTTCTTCGGAGGAGAAGAAGACCTTGGAGCCGTCGGCGGTCATGCCGTCGAAGAGGACGCCTTCGCTGGCGCCGGGGGTTACTTCAGTCGTTTCGGAGGAGTCGCCGGCGTTCATGTAGAGGCGCCAGTACTTGGCTTTGCCGACTTCGGAGACGAGCTGGCCGATGAGGACCTGGGATCCGTCGGAGGAGACGTCGAGGGCGCCGATGCCGTCCGTCTGGCAGTTGATTACGCAGGCGAGGTTGCCGCCGCCGGTTGCCTTGGAGACGACATGGGTTTCTCCGGTGGCCAGGTTGCGGTCGTAGATCGAGATTTCCCCCGAGTTGGCGTCGGGCTCGAATTTCTCGGTGGAGCCAAAGATCAGGTGCCGGCCGTCGGCGGAGAGGTGCTTGGCGACGTAGCCGGCCGGTTCGGCGCCAAGGCCGGGGGTTTCGGAGCCGGCCATGCCCTGGACCAGTCCTCCGCCGGACAGGTGCAGGGGGATGCCGGTCGAGTGGTCGGCGAAGCAGGGCGAGCAGATGCCTTCGCCGCCGAAGGCGAAGGTGTCGAGGCCGGCGCTGGCTTCGAGCAAAGTCGATGAGAAGGGGATGTTCGAGGGAGTGCGGGCGTGACCGGCCGGGATGCCGACGTATTCCGTGGTCCAGCCTTCGGGCCCGCGGGTGGCGAGGTAGGGGTCGAGGCCACGGTTGGTCGGTTCGCCGATACCGGGGATGCCGCCGTTGTGGATGCCGTAGAGGACGCGGCCGGGGGCTTCGGGATAGGAGGCAAAGGGAGCCTGGCCCGGGACCAGGCTGGACTCAACGTCATAGCCGCCGGCGTGGGGGGAGGAGACGAGCTCGTAGGCGCGGCAGTCGAGGAGGAGGGCCGCTGAGGTCTGCTGGCGGACGTGGGCGTTGGGGCAGGGGTCGTTGACGTGTTGGAGGAAGGGCAGGGTGGTGAAAGTGTGGGCGGGGCCGGGGGTGCCGGCGGGCGGGCTGGAGGCGTTCTCGGCGAGGAGGCGGTAGTGGTAGGTGGTGTTGGGGGTGAGGCCGGTGAGCTGCGCTTCGACGGCCTGGAAGGTGCGGGCGGAGCCAGCGTCTGCGGAGGGACTCTCTTCGGCACCTTCGAATTCTTCTTCTTCGAAGTGCTGCTGCGTGACGTACTGGACGCGGTAGTGGGTGTGGTAGGTGGCCTCGCCGCCGCCGGGGTTGATGCGGGCGGCGATGCGGGCGAAGTCGCCGTGGACGGCGGTGGCACGCTCGGCTTCGATCTGCGGCGCTTCGGGGAGGGTGGTGAATTCCCGGTCATAGCTGGCGGCGCTACCGTCGGCGTCTTCGACCTGGAGGCGGTAATGGTAGGTGGTGCCGTAGAGGAGGCCGGTGAAGGCGCCTTCGAGGTGGGTGGGGGTCGAGAAGGGCGCGAAGCCCTGGCAGGGAGCGCTGCCTTCGCCGTAGCTACCCGGTTCTTTGCCGTATTCGAAGCTACAGGAGGTGACTTCGGGGGCGCCGGCCGGGTCGACCTCGCCTTCGAGGCCCTCTTCGGTGGGGGTTTTTGGTTCTGCGGAGGCGCTGACGTCGGGGAGGTAGGGGACGGCGTCGAAGACGGCGATGCGCTGATGGCCGGCATCGGCGACGTAGACGGTGCCGGTGGATGCGTTGAGGGCGAGACCGCGGGGTTCCGAGAGGTGGCCGGCACCGAAGGTGTCGATTGGGACACATGGGGAGTTCATGAAAGCGCAGGAGGGGGGAAAATGTTCAACTTCGACACCGACTGAGAACCGATCCAGGGTCAAGGGATCAATCGCGGAGCCGGACAGGGAGCCCACTACATAGAAACTCTCAGGGCTGCCGGGGGTGAGGCCGGGATCTTCTTGGGGCGAGGTGAAGTTGGTTAGGAAACTGCCGTTCGGGTCAAACTCGAAGTAGCGGCCGCCGGAGTAGACAAATAGGTTGCCGTTGGGATCGACTGCGACACCGGTCAGCCCGGGGCCGTAAATGTTGCCAGCGAAGTTATAGCCATTGGTGGAACTGGTGCCGTCGAGGAGGCCGCCATTGCCCCAGGAGGCGAGCAGGTTGCCGGAAGAATCGAACTTCTGGACGTCTCCCGAACCCTCGCCGGTGACGTGGTCGCCGACGTATACGTCGCCGGTGGAGGGACCGCCGGAATTATCGACGGCGAGGTAGGCGGGGTCGGTGAAGGACCCGGGCGAGATGCCCACAGAGCCGGGCTGGCATTCTTCTCCGGCGACGCAGAGGTTCTGTTCGGCTTCGGTGACGGGTTTGCCTGCTTCTGCTTCTTCGACCTTGCCCTTGTTGACTTCGCGGCCGAAGATGAGAAGGAACTGGCCAGAGGGAGAGAACTTCTCGACGTCGGCGATGCTATGGGCCGGTTGGACGGTGGTAATCTGGACGCTTGGGCTGCGACCTGTGAGATGGGAGCCGTCAGCGGTCATCAAGGGCTGGGCGGCACCGCCGCGAAGGCCGATAAATTCGATCGTAAAGTTCCCGAGGACCCTGAAGGCACCGGGGTTGCCGGGGGGTTCGATGAGGGGGGCGAGTGCCGAAAACAGCACGTTGGGGTTGCCTTCCGCATCGAATGGGATCGGATAGCTGGTCTTACCGTTGAAGCTGACGGTGAAGGTGCCGCCGGTAGCATTAACTTCGATGCGCTGTTGTTCGTTGACCGGAGTGTTGGAGACGTAGAGGTCGCCGGTGGAATTGTCGACAGCGACGGCGGTCGGAGTGGAGAGGGGGGCGGCGGCGGGGCCGGTGAAGGCTTCAGAGAAGGTGTGGCTGGCGCCGGCGGTGAAGGTCTGGTCGAGGCCGGTCTTGATTTCGGCCGGATTGGCGGCGATGAGGCGGTAGTGGTATCTGTGGCCCAGGGTGAGGCCGGAGATATTGGCGTTGACGGACTCGGCGGCGGTCCCCGTGCCGAGTTCTCCTGGATATGTGCCCAACCCCTCGGCGCATTGGACTGTGTGTTCGTAGGGTGCTGCGGTTTCTCCCCATTCGAAGAAGCATTCGGTGAGGGAAACACCTTCAGGATTGACGATGCCGTTAAGGGTCGCGGAGGCGGCGGAGCGGGCTGCGCGGGTTGTGGTGGCGGTCAGCGCAAGCGCTGGAGAAGCGGAAAGGAACATCCCCAAGCCGACAGCCACGCATCCGACGAGGCCGCGCCTGTACCCGCGCCTTGGAGGCGCGGTTACAGTAGAGATGGGCGGGACTGTGTCCTCGGTCGGGCGAGGGATAGGCGACATGGCCTGGTCGGCGGCGCGTCCAGCCCGACCGAGACCGCCGGCAGGGCTGACCTTGGTCGGGGTCGACGGGGCGTTCAGCCCGACCGGAACCGCATCGAACTCGATGCGGTTCCTCGCGAGAAACAAGGCTGTGATCGCGTCGGGCTGAACACGGGTTTTGAATAAACCCGGCAAATGCTCCGCTTCGCGTCCGCTTTGCCGCGCACTCCGAGTTCTCGGCGGTGGCGTTGCGCAGGCGTTTTGGGCGTTGCGGACCCTGTTGGGCTTGGTATTTCCGGCGCAAGATGTGCCGATGCCGGTCGCGCCTCTCCCACACTCCAAGCGACGCCGAAGGTTGGCGAAGATGGCGGTCATCTTCAGCTTGGTGCGCATCAGAGACCGCCTCCCTGGTTGGCGCGCCTAGCTCGAGCTAGATGGGCGCGCTTATGGTGCTTGGGCCTGCAGGGCAGCTGGATCCTCTGGTTGGCGGCGATTGACTTGCCTCTGGGAGCAGCCTGGGTTCGATCCGTCGATCCAGAGTCCGCCTTCACGGCTGCAAACCGGCGCCTGGCGGTGTCCTCGGTCGGCCCCATAGCGCTGCTCACGACTATCCGGTTTACTCCGCGAGGCCGTCCTCGCGGCCCCGGGGGCGTCCCAGGGGTCGTTTCGCGAGCCTCCGCGTCTGTGGCGCTCCTGTGGACGTGCTGACGCCCCCGAGATGCGTAGGCAACCTCGGCCGGCGCCAGGACTATGGCGGACCAGACCGGATAGTCATGAGCGCTGCTATGAGCCCTCCCTGCGTCCTTGCCAGGCTTGGTTTTCGCTCGCGAGAGGCGGGCCTGGCTCAGTCGACCGAGCCCAGTCCCCCGCAAAACTGAGGAAATCATCGGGCGGCCCTCCGGTTCTGGTGGACTCTCGAGGCTCCGTGGCTCTTGCGCTTATGGGACTTGCAGTGCGTCTGGAGAACCGGGTCTTGGTTTATCGTCCTTCCGTTCTGGCCCGCTATTTCGACACTGGCACGCAAGGTGTGCGCACAAAGATTGGTGCCGTTTTCCAAAAGACCCTTATTCCCACCATCCAGGCTGAGAGTGAATTTAGAAACCGGAGCATCAGGCAACGTCGAGAAGGTGGTTCGGAGGCGTCCGGGGACACTTTCGACGTGGCCGACCAGGGTGATATCGATCTGGCCGTTGAGGGCGGCGACGATGTCGGGAAGCGTTCGTGCGACCCCGCCGGCGCGCAGATAGACGGGGCCTTCGAGGGGCTTTTCGAGGAGGGGAGTTTCGGCCTTGGCGAAACCGATCACCGAGCCGGGTGGGCATTGCCGTGCGGCATACTGGACGCCCGTGCACGGCGCCTGGAGGTGGGCGTTGTCGAGGAACTCGGAGTGGGGCAGGGTAACCTGCGCCTTGGCGATATTGGCTTCGCCGGGATTGGCAGTGAGGGTGGTGTGCAGAGCGGGATTGCCAGCATGCCTGGTCGAGCCGGAGAGCCTGAGTCTGAGTTGCGGAGCGAAGTGAAGAGACGCGCAATTGGCGACCTGGAAGTGCTGGTTGGGGGTCGAGGTGGCGCCTTCGTCGCCGGCGATCTCGGCGGTGACGGCAAGAGGGTTGCAGTCGGTGGGGTTGAGGGCGAAGTTGGGATTGAGGTTGACCGTGATCTGGCGCAGGCGCAACGGGATCCCTTCGAAGATCTGGGGCAGGGGATCTGAGACCGCTGTCACCTGGGCGGTTTCGGGGTTGACCTGCAGGGCGGCACGGATGACGACGTTGCCGAGGTCATAGCCGCCAGCGACCGCCGGGGTGATGAAGACCAAGCTCAGGGGAGCGCCCTTGTAGGGGCCGGCGAGGTAGACCCTGCCGGGGAGGTAGAGGGGGTGGGTGCCGGGGCCGGCGCCGGCGATCACTTCGCCGACTTCGCTGGAGGTGGGGCAGCTGGGGACAGCCTGCTCGGCGAGGCCGGTGTGGGACTGCAGGGCGGCGGCGGCGATCGCGGCCTCGGGGCAGTAGGTGAGGCCCTTGAGGGTGGCGGAGAAGCCGGGCGGGGTAGTGACGTTCAGGGCCTTTAGGTTCTGTTCGCCGTCTTCACGGGTCAGTTCGAGGGAGAAGGCGGTGTGGGCAGCGGCGGTGTTGGCGGTCGCGGCGGCCTGGAAGCCTGGGTGGAAGGGGCGGGGGCCGTTGGGGCAGGGAGTGCCGTTGGGGCCACGGTCGACGGTGAAGAACTGGGTGGAGACCTGTTCGGGAAGGGAGGCGTCCCAGGGGGTCCATTCGTTGCGCACTTCGTAGGTGCCGCACTGGGTCGGGGTGTCGAGCGGTCCGCGCTCGGACCCAAAGACGTGCATGTCGAAGGTTTCGAAGGGAGCCTGGGGGAGATTCTGGAAAGTGATGACGATCTGGCCGGTCGCCGGGTCGGGGGTGGCCGTGCCGGCGAGCTTGATGTGGACGCCGAAGCCGTCGAAGGCGAGGATGAGGCGGAAGCGGTTGCCGGGCTGCGGTTCGCCGAGGTAGACGGCACCGGGGAGGGGACCGGGGAGTACGGGGGTTTCGACGGTGAGGGTGCCGATCTTTGCGTCTTCGGGGCACTGCGCTTCTTCGGTGGTGCCGAAGCGCGCCTGGGCGTCGGAGCAGGTGAGCTTGCCGTTGGTGACGTTGGGGGCGAAGGAGAAGCCCTGGGGGAGGGTTACCCTGGCGGCCTTGAGCTCGGAGGGCGAGGGGACGGAGGGGCTCTCGAACTGGGGGACGGTGAGGCGGAATTCGGCACCGGAGGGGCTGTCGGCGGCGGTCGTGGTCGGTTCGATCCCCTGGGAGGGGTTGAAGGTGAGCTGGGCGCAGTCGGCGGTGGGGGGCCAGCTGGAGTCGGCGTGGCTGGCGCCGCCGTCGTAGGCGAGGACGTCGAGGGAGGTGGAGAGGGAGGATTCGCCGCAGGTGGTGGGGTTCTGGAGGAAGGGGACTTCGGGGCTCTGGGAGGGAACCGGGTAACCGGGCCCGTCGCCTTCTCCGTTTTCGGAAGTTGCGAGTTCACCGACGGCACCGAACACATAGTGTTCGGTGCCGGGGCCGCGGTTGGGGAAACAGATCTGGTAGACCGTGGAGGGGTCGACGGTGCTGGGGTTTTCGTTGGCATCGCAGAGGGGCGATTCGCTGCCGCCAAATAGTGATAGGAGGATGAGGGGCGACTGCTGGAAGCCGAAGCGGAGATAATTGTGGATGGGGGCGGCGGGGACGCCCCAGGTGACCTGGAAGACGTCGGTGACGGGAGCGAAGTGCTCGATCGAGGTGATGGTCACGTCGAGGCCGTAGTCGCTGTCGGTACGGGAGCTTAGGACCTCGTAGGTGGGAACGTCGAAGGCAGCAGCCTTCCAGCCGAGGAGGCCGGGGTCGGAGGGCGGAGGCACTAGGTTGAAGAGGGGGGAGACGAACCTGGTGCCCTGACCGGGGCCGTCGCCCTGAGCGTTGGAGACGACGGCTTCGACGATGCCGACCTGGGAATCGGAGGGGCATGTGTTAGCGGAAAAGCGGGCGACGTCACACTGGGGGGTGGCGTGGGGGTTGCCGATGACGCCGGTGGGAAGGTGGGCGACGATGTCCTTGGCGTCGTTGCAGTCGCAGGGATCGAGGACGTCGTTATGGGAGCTGAGCGAGAATTTGACGGCGAAATCGGGGTGGCCGCCGGCCTGGGTGTTGGAGGTTGCCGTGGCGAAGGAGAGGATCGGGGCGGAGCCGTTGGCCGCGACGGGGAGGGTCAGCCCGATTGCGACAAGCACGCATACGACGGCGCTGAGAGCGCGCCTAACGCGGCGCATCTCTGCGCCCCCACCCACTAGGCCCAGGGACGTCATCGTGCAGCCCTCCGTCGGGGGTTGGCGTGGCGCTTGTGGTGGCGCTTGTGGTGGCGTTTGTCTTTGGCTGTCTTACGGTGTCTTTTGTTGTGGTGCCTATGGAGGGTGACGTTGCCGCCGGTGAGGCCGGCGGCGGTGCCCCGGGTGCGGGGAGTGGGGGCTTCGGTGCCGGGGCCATGGCACTCTTCGGCGGCGGCGCAGGGCTGGACGGGTGGATGCTGCCCGAAGCCGCCGTTGGTGCGGGCGTCGTAGAACTTGAGGAAGTTGCCGTTGTGGTCTTCGGCGAGGAGGGTGTCGTAGGTGGAGAAGTAGACGTCGGTGCCGTCGGCGGAGACGCCGATCAGGCCGGGGATCTCGTAGTAAGAGGTCAAGGTAAGCGTGGGGCGGCTGACAATGCCGGTGCCGGGGGTGAGGAGGTGGGGGCGGCCGGCGACGAACTCATAGACGTCGGTGGCCTGGTTGGTGTCAGTGGGGACGAGGGATTCGGCGGTGGCGAAGAAGGTGCGGCCATCTTCGGTTTGGAAGAGGCCGTCCTGGGAGGCGAATACGTTGGCAGTGGCGGGCTGGCCGGAGGGGTTGCAGGAGTCGCAGACGAGAGCTTCGGTGGAGGGGGTGTAGGAGTACATCTCGAGGTGGTCGGCGTTGTCGTATGAGGTGAGGCGGGCGGCGGTGACGAAGGCCATGTGGGCGCCGTCGGGGGTGACCTGGAAGCGGGCGATCGGGCCTTCGGTGCAGATTTTCAGGCCACCGGGGCCGTGTTCGCAGTATTCACCGGGTTCGAAGGCAGCGACGAAGTGCAGACGGCCGCCGCGGTAGAGGTAGAGGTTCTGGAGGCCGGGGACGCCGCGGTCACCGTCGAGCTGCTCAGGAGAGTAGAAGTAGATTTCGCCGCTGCGGGAGGCGATGGCGGTGTCGGAGAGGCCGTTGCCGCCGAGGTTTCCGGCGGAGAATTCGGTGTAGGTACGGTCGGAGTAGGGGACGATGCCACACTGCTGGGTCCAGGAGGCGGTGCATTCGGCGGTGTCACCGGCGCCGGTGACACCGCCGGGGTTGGCCCTGGAGATGAGGGTGAGGGGCCGGCCTTCGGCTTCGCCATGTTCGGACCACATATAAAGGGAGGAGCCGCCGTGATCGGGGTCTTCGGCGGTGAGGTGCTGGGCAGCGGTGAAGAAGACCTCGGAGCCGTCGGAGGTCATGCCGAGGAAGTGGGCGGGGACGTTTTCGCCGGTAAGTTCGCTGATGGAGATCGCCTTGGTTACGCCGGCGAGGCGCATGTAGAGGTGGATCGGGGTGTCGGCGAAGCGGAGGCAGCCATCGGGGGGCGTGCCGGTGGACTTGCCGCAGGGAGAGGTGGCCACGGTGGCGGTGGAAATGAGGACGTGGGAGCCGTCGGCGGAAACGGCGGGGAAGCGGAGGAACTCTTCGTGGCCGCCGGGACAGTCGCCGCCGTGTGCACAGCCGTTATTGGGGGGCATGTTGGCGAAGGCGGGGTCCTGGGGGATGGGTTCGCCATTGGGAAGCCTGGAGATGAGTTCGATCGTGCCGGTGGTGAGGTTGTCGTCGTAGGCGGAGCCGGGGGCCCCGGTGATACCGCCTTCGGCGAAGGAGAAGTTGTTGGAGGAGAAGAAGAGGTGGGTGAGGTCGGGGGAGGCGGTGACTTCGCCGGCGCAGTGGGCAACAACGTCCTGGGCATCTTCGCGCGAGCAGGCGAGGGAGGCCTCGGCGCCGGGGAGGGAGGCGAGGCCGGTAGGCAAGTGAGCGAGGAGGGATCCGTCTGCGCCCCAGAGGAAGGGGGCGTTGGAGGGGAGGTCGGTGGTGTTGTTCGAGTCCCCGGTGCCGTTACCGCCGAAGATGCAAGAGATGCCGGTGCCGTCGTTGAAGTCGAGGAAGCGGCTCATCGAGGGGTCGGTGAGGACGCGGTTTTGGATTTCGTTGAGGGCGGCGCCATGGGAGGAGGGATCGGTGGGCGGCGAGCCAACGCAACCGGTCTGATCGCCGGGGAGGCCGATGTAGTGGGAGACCCAGCCGCTGTCGGTACGGGTGGAGACGTAGAGGTCGCCGGCGGCGCCGATCGTGCCGGCGGCTTCGGGAGGAGAGCCGTAGTTGCCGACGTAGGCAAAGCGGGAGGGGCTAGTGGCCCGGCCGGTGGCGGGGCCGCCGGAGAAGAGGAGGGTGCCGTTGGCGTTGCCAGGCGAGACGAGCTCGTAGGCGCGGCAGTCGGGAAGGTAGACGGAGGAGGTCTGCTGGCGGACGGCGCCGTTGGGACAGGCGGGGGGGAAGAATTCAAAGCTCTGGTCTTCGGAGGTCGTTTCGCCCCATTTGTTTTCGGCGAGCAGGCGGAAGTGGTAAGTGGCGCCGGAGGTGAGCCCTTGGACCCTGACGCGGACCGCCTGGGCGGCGGTCCCTTCGAGGGGCTGGGGACAGGGGGCGCTCTGGCCGTAGGAGACGGAGGTGCCGTACTGGAAGCGACATTCGGTCTTGAACCCGTGGGGGTCGACCTTGGTTTCGAGGGTGGCGGCGGTGGCGGAGACTTCGGAGGAGGAGAGGGACTGGATGGACGGGGGCTGGGCGGTGGTGAGGGTTTCGTCCTGGCCGACGGTGGTGCCGAGGGAGTTGCGTGCGATAAGGCGATAGTGGTAGGTGATGCCGGAGACAAGTCCGGCTAGGTGGGCTTCGAGGTGCTGGGAACCGGTGGCGGCGGCGGAGACTTCGGCTTCGGGAGTCGTATGGCCGTAGTGGCCGCTGGTGGTGCCGTACTGGAAGAAGTATTCGGTCTTCAGTTCATCGGCGGTGAAGGAGCCGTTGAGGGTGGCGGAGTGGTTTTCGACTTCGGTCGCCGCTTCGGTCTTGAGGTCGAGGACGGCGTGGGGAGCGAAGGAGAGGACTTCACCGTGGCCGGTCTCCTGAGAGTTCTCGGCGAGGAGGCGGTAGCGGTAGGTGGTCTCGGGCTGGAGGCCGGTGATCGTGGCAGTGACAGGTTCGGCGGAGGAGATCGGAGTCGATTGGTCGCAGGGCCCGGTGCCGCCGGAGGAGAGGTCGAAGAAGGCGGTTTTTTCGTAGGCGGCCTGGGTGACGTATTGGAAGCGGCAGGATTCGATGTCGCCGCGGCCGATCGGGTCGACTTTGCCGGTAAGGGTGGCGGAAGTATGGCCGGAGCTTTGGATGGGGCCGGTGGTGACGTCCGGCGCGAAGCCGGTGAAGAGGGCGACGTTGCCGGCGGCTTCATTGGCTACGAAGAGGTCTTGGTTGGTGGAGTCGATGGCAAGGCCGCGGGCGCCTTCGAGCTGGGGGGAGCCGAAAGAGTCCTCCGCCGAACACTGCTTTGTGACCTGAGCGCAGTTGAAGGGGGTGTAGTGGTAGATGAGGGAGCCGGTGTCGGTGTAGACCTCGCCGGCGGAGTCGACGGCCAAGCCGACGGGGAAGATGATTTCCCCTGTGTCGGGGTCCCTTGATTCGAACAGCTGTGGCGGACTAGATCCAGAGAGGCTGGTCCGTTGGACTTCGAAGCTGCGCCGGAAGTAGAGGTTGTCGGCGGGATCGATGGCGAAGCCGGTGGCGAAGAAACCGGGGGCTCCTTCGCTGAAGAGCGAGCGGCCGGACTGGTCGAACTCGAATAGGGCAAGGTGCCCACCTTCGCCGCCGATGGGGATCTGGGCTCCAACCCAGAGGTTGCCGGCGGGGTCGACGGCGATGCCGGCGAAGATGACGCCGTTGCCGTTGCCGAGTTCGAAGGGGCCGGCGTGGTTGAGGTCAGAGGAGCCGTTGAGCTGGCCGTTGGGGGGCCTGGCGGCGTCCCCCCAGGAGGCGATGCGATGGCCTTCGGAGTCGAACTTGGTGATGAGGGCGTCGCCACCGTCGGCGACGTAGAGGTCGCCGGCGGAGGGGCCTGAGGTATTGTCGACGGCGAGGAAGTCGGGGCGGACGAAGGCGCCGGGGGTGGAGGCGGAGGCGCCAGGCTGGCATTCTTCAGAGGCGGTGCAGAGGTCGGCGGCGGCACCGGACTTTTCCAGGTTGACGCCCTTGCCGATCATGAGGAGGAAAACGCCTGCGGGGGTGAACTTCTCGACACGGTGGTTGGCGGGGTCGGTGACCCAGACGTCGTGGGTGCGTTCGTCGATGGCGAGGGCGGTGGGATTGGAGAGGGCGTTGGCGCCGAAGCCGGCAAAGGTTGTAACGAAGCTGTGGTCGGGGGGGGTGGTGAAGGACTGGGTTTCACCGAAGCGGCGATGGCCGGTGGCGTTGGTGAGGACGAGGCGGTAGCGGTAACCGGCGCCGGCGGTTATGCCGGTGAGGTCGGCGTGGACGGAGGCAGGGGCGGAGAAGGAGGGGCCGCCGGCACACGGGATCGTGCCGCCGGAGGAGAGGTTGGAGAAGGCCGAGTTGAGGCCGTAGGGGTAGCTGGTGGTTTCTTCGGTGTTCTGATCGAAGGTGGCGGCGGGGACGTACTGGAAGGCGCAGGAAGTGACTTCAGGGCCGACACCGGGGTCAAGGTGGCCGTGGAGGGTGGCCTTCTGAAGGCCGACTTCGGTGGCTTCTTCGGTGATGGATTCGGGGGCGCTGATGGGGCCAGTGAAGACGTCGATGCGGGAGAGGCCGGCGTCGGCGACGTAGAGGGTGTGGGTTTTGGGGTCGACGGCGAGGCCGCTGCCGATGCGGGAGATCTGACCGACGCCGAAGGTGTCGGCGGGGGGGCATTCGCCACCGGGATCGCAGGAGGAAGGGTAATGGTTGAGGAATGCCCAGCTGCTGAGCCCATTGGTTTCGGGAGAGCCGACGGCCCAGGTGTAGAGCTCGTCGGTCGCGCTGTCGACGGTGAAGCCGTTGAGGAGGGTGCGTGGGAAGGCCTGGTCGACGGTGCCGACCTCGACGCCGGCAGGGGTGAACTGGACCACGTTCCCAAAGTAATGGGTTGGCGGGAGGTAGAGGTTGCCGGCAGAGTCGGTGGCGATACCGCCGAAGGACGGGTTTTCGAGATTGGTGGGCCAGGCGCGGAGGGACTCGGAGGAGGGGGCGAACTCGAACATCTCGCTGTAGGGATAAAAGGGCGGGGCGCCGTAGAGCCAGAGGTGGCCGGCGGGGTCAACGGCGATTCCAGCGATGCCATAGTTGGCGGAGAGGCCGAAGGTGGCGCGAGCGGAGACGGTTTGGGTGGCGGATTCGGTGGCAGGCTGGGAGATTTCCAGGGAGCGGGAGTTGACGGCGGTGACGGTGGTTTCGGAGGGGATGCCGGGGGCGGTGATCGGCTCGTCGACGAAGAAGGCGCCGACGGTGGAGGTGAGCGAGGCGATCGTGGTGGAGCCTTCGGTCATTGTGCCTGTGGCGGTGCCTGTGGAGGCGATGAGCTGGCCTTCTTCACCCCAGGATTTGATCAGTACGCCAGAGGACGTGAACTTGGAGACGATGTTTTCGTAGGAGTCGGCGACGTAAACGTCGCCTTCACCGCCGGGGGAGTTGTCGACGGCGATGAAGGAGGGTTTCGTGAAGTGGCCGGGGGCGATTCCGGGAGTGCCGGCCTGGCAGCTGGAAGTGCAGACGTTGACACCGGGACCGCCGACGTCGGCGCCGAAGGCGCGGATGAAGTTGCCGGTCTTAGAGAACTCGACGACGCGGTGGTTTTCGGAGTCGGCGACGTAAACGTCGCCGGTTTCGTCGTTGACGGCGATGCCGCTTTTGGATTGTTCGCCATTTGCGGGGGCGAGGGAGAGCTGGCCGTCACCGGAACCTTGTTCGCCGAAGCTGGTCGAGAAGTCGTGGGTTTCGAGGGCGGCGGCAGGGGACGCGGCTACAGCGAGGATGACGGCCGATGCGAAGAGGGCCGAGAAGAGAGCGCGAGCCTGACGGGTCATGCGGGGGCTCCGGATAGGGTGGCAGCGAGAGACGGGGTGTGCGTGTCTCCCCCACTCCCCCCTGCCCACCATCCGGGCAGGTAGGTGGGCAGGGGGGAGTGGGCTGCGAGGGACGAAGCGGTGGTGGTGGTCCTAATAAGGCGGCGGCGGCTCTGCTCTCGCGCAGGCGCGCTAATCACGACCGGCGATCTCGCCCCTGCGCTCCCGCGTCCGCCGCCGCCTAAGGCGGCGGCGAGGGATGAGGGGCTTACTGCAACGACAGCTCGTAGGTCAGCAGGGCGAGGTGCGCCGGTGGGAATCCGGAGGTCGGAGGAAGCGGGGCAAGCGCCTCGCCCTGCCGACCTAGCGAGATTGTGTGAAGCCGCGCTCACCGTCAACCCCCGCGGGGTCGCTTGTCCAACGGACTGCGCCCCTCGGCCTGCGGCCGCGGTGACTGCGGTTCGGCTTGGGGTGGCGCCGGGGAGGAAGCGCTCGACGGGTTCGGAGGCGGTGCTCGGCTGGGCGCCAAAAGAAGAGGGTGAGCAGTCGCGGGCGGCCCGCGCCCGGAAGCGGCAGGGAGTGCCCCCAAAGCGGGAAGAGCGGCCCGCGCTGCTCGGTACCGCGCCGTCAGCCAGGGAGGGAAGACGGACGCAGCTTGGAAGTCGTCTCGAGGCCGGCCCCACATCTGCTAGGAACAACGGGGCGCCCTGAATGCTTCGCGGTGAGCCGCCAGCTCGGAGAAGTGGCTGGCGACGGGCGTTGCCCGCGCCAAGTTGAGCGAGGATCGGATTGCAACGATCAAAACTACGCTGCGACTCCGAAAGGTCCAGCGAAATCCGGCAAAGAGTCGGCCCTCGAGTCGCTCTCATATCCCCCACTAGTGGGCCTCCCGGGAACGTATCGCGTGGTGTCTGGTGCCCGAGATCTGGCTCTGCAAAGCGGATTCGATGTTGGCTTTCGGGTCACACGTTTCAGGTAGGCCCACTAGCTGTTGCCCCAATCATTGTCGCTTCGGCGCCCTTTGGCGCTCCCCGTAGTGGATACGCAATGTGCTCCCACCGGAGAAACATGTTGCTGCAATCCCTAGGCGTTATAGAAACAGCTTGCTACGCATTTGTCAAGTCCGCCTCGCTACGCTACAACTGGGGTCTTCGCAGGTTCCAGCCCGCAAAGCGGCTCCAAATGGGGAGTTGGAATGGTCTGAAGGAGCTGTGAAACTACGCCTGACACCGTGCTGGCGAAACATCTGGATACTAAAGGCCCAAAGCTCGTGAAACAACCGATTACAGAGGGCCTGGTTCTTACCCGGAGGCCGGAGCGCCGTCAGGGTCGGCCCTATATCGTCGCCCCGAAGATGGTCGATACGCCCTGGGGGGACTCGAGCACGCTGCACGATCAGAAGCTGCCACCGGGGAGGGCAACGCCGGCCGAGGTCGTGCGCGACAACCAGCGAAGGCGCCTCTTCGCGGCGCTGGTGGCCGCGGTTGAGGCAAAAGGCTATGAACGGGTCAGGGTCGCTGACCTGCTGGCGCTCTCCGGGGTCTCGCGCAAGGCCTTCTACGAAATCTTCTCCAACAAGCAGGACTGCCTGCTGGAAGCGGTGGAAGCGCTGATCGAGATGACGATCGTCCCGGTACTCAGCGCGATCGATAAACCGCCTGGCATGGAAAGGGTGGCGGAGGCATTCAACGCGTTCATCGAGTCGGTCGCTGCCCAACCGGCGGCGGCGAGAATGTGCGTCGTCGAGATCTACGCGGCGGGGCCAAAGGCGGTTGCGGTCGCAGACCGTGCGATGGACGCCGCCGCGAAGCTGATGCAGCAGTCGCTTGACCAGATGCCGGGACGGGAGGGCATGCCGCCAGAGATCTCTCGGGCGATGGTGGGAGGGCTGCGAAAGATCATGCACAAGCGCCTCTACCGCCACGAGGAGGTGGAGTTAATGAAGCTGGTTCCCCAGATGTGGCAGTGGGGACTGACCTACCTCCCCCCTCCCGAGCCTCTGCGACGGCCGCGGGGGCGCCGCCCCCGAAAGCCATATCCGCTTGAGTCCTATGAGCCGTCCGAGCGCATTCTCCGCGCCCTAGCCGCTGCCGTAGCCGAGCACGGCTACCCGGGGACCAAGCTCTCGGAAATCGCCCGCCGGGCCTCGATCTCGCTCAGCACCTTCTATGAGCACTTCGACGGCAAGGAGGAGGCGATGCGGGCCGCCGTGGACTCCGGCTCGGCGCAGATGCTGGCCGCGATGCTGCCCGCCTTCAGGCGTGCCTCGGATTGGCCGGACTCGATTCGGCTGACTTATGAGGCGATGTTCGCCTGGGCGGCTTCAGAGCCCGACTACGCGCAGCTCGGCGCGGTGGAGGTCTACGCCGCCGGCAGGCGCATTCTGGAGCAGCGCGACCAGGTGATGGAGGGACTCGAGGCGCTGCTCAACCCCGGATATGAGCTGGCTCCGGATACAAGCCCGATAGCCGCCGAGGCGATCGGCGGAGCGATCTATGCCCTGATCTATGACCAGGTCAAGGTCGGCGGTCCGGAGAGCCTGCCGCAGATCGGGCCGCTCGCCACCTACATCACCCTCGCGCCGTTCCTCGGCGCAGAGGAGGCCTGCGCGGTGGCAAACCGAGACGGACGAGGGCGCGAAGCCAGGTGAGGCCCACCCGCCGCGCCAGTGCGGGCGTTGACAGGCGGCAAGAGGGGATTCCGGCAGCGCTTCGACATCCCCGCCTGGTCCTTGCCATAACCCTCGTCCTCGCGGTGTTCCTGGGGGGTCTAGGGATCGGAGTGGAGCAGCGGTTGAACCCGACGTCGCTGAGCATCCCCGGAACCGAGTCGGCCCGCGGTGGCGCACTGTTCACACGCTACTTCGGCAACTCGACCCCATTTGTGATCCTGCTGCAGGGTCCAGGGCCGGCGATCGATCGCCAGGGCCCAGGGCTGGTCAGGGCGCTGCGGTCGATGCCTGGGGTGGCGACGCTCTCCCCCTGGGATGAGGGCTCTGTGGCCAGGCTGCGGCCCTCGCCGCGCAAGGCGCTGATCCTCGTCGATTTCCACCTTGGGCTCGGGCAAGCGATGCGCGAAACGGTGCCGAGACTCGACGCTCTGCTGGCGCGGCGAATCTCATCCCCCGTGCGGGCGACCCAATCCAGCTTCGCCAGTGTCCTGAAGGCTCTTCAGAATGAAGCATTGAGCGCCACGGAGAGGGGCGAGCTGATCGCGGCGCCGCTGCTTCTGATCGTTCTATTGGTGGTCTTCGGGTCGCCGATCGCGGCGATCGTTCCGCTGCTCTTCGGCGCGATGACGGTGATGGTCGGTCGCGGGGTTCTCGACCTACTCGCCTCACTGACGACGATCGATGGGCTCTCGCTGATCGCCTGCACGATGTTCGGCCTCGCCCTTGGCGTCGACTACTCGCTGCTGATGGTCTCCCGCTTCCGCCAGGAGATGGCGGGCGGGGCGACGCCGATCGACGCAGCCCATCGGACGCGCCAGACCGCCGGCAAGACGACCGTATTCGCCGGCTCCACACTGCTGCTGGCGATCCTCGCCTCCGCCGCCCTGCAGGCGGGCTCATTGCTCGTCTCATTGGCGCTGGCGCTGGCGGTGGTGACGGCGATAAGCGTTGCAATCTCCTGGGCGGTGGTGCCAGCGGCACTCCTCATTTTGGGAGACAACGTCAATCGCTGGCGAATCGGCGGAAGGCAGGCCAAACGCTCGCGGGTGATGGTCGTGGTCGACACCGCGCTGCGCAGACCGGCAGTGGCGGTTGTGGTCGTCGTGCCGCTCCTTTTGCTGGCCGCACCGGCACTCGCCTTCAATACCGGGGCCCCCGGCGTAAATGAGCTGCCGGCCGCCAACCCGGCGCGCAAGAACGCAGAGCTGATCGATCGATCGATGGGACCCGGCTGGGATGCCACCTACACCGTGGTGGCGGCCAGCGAAAAGGGCACGATCGCCGACCCACACCGACTTGCCGCGATCGCGAATTGGCAGCAACGGGTCGCCGCCTGGCCCGGGGTGCAGGCGGTAATCGGCCCCGCTGCGATCACCCGGAAGGTGGCGCCGCTGCGCACCTTTGCCACGAACCTGCTCGGGCCGGCCGGCGCGAAGGGGAAGCTGGCATCGGTGCGCCGCCTCGGACCCAACCTGGGACGGGCAGATAGGGGAGTCTCCGCACTGCGCAGGGGGTTGGCGGCGGCGATCTCGGGGTCCGGGCTGCTCGGCGCCGGTTCCGGGCGAGCCGAGGCGGGAGCAAATGCGATTTCGAGCGGTCTCGCCGCCGTAGCCGGCGGCGGCAAGCGCGCGGTCGAAGCCACTGCCCGCCTGGCGGCGGGGTCTCAACGCATGAACGATGCTCAACGGCTCGCCCGCGTCGCGACGGTTGAGCTGGCGCTCGAACTGGATGGGCTACTCGAAATCGTCAACGAGAATGGCGTCAACTCCGCCCATCAGCTCAGCTCCGACCTCAATCGACAAGCGGGGAGCCAGCCTAAGCTCGGCAACGACGCCTCTCTTGCCCACGAACTGCTCGAGCACCTGATCGAGGCCCGGAACAATGCGCGAGCGCTGAGGACGACCGCGGCACAGCTTCACCACGGGCTCAGTCGACTCACGGTGGGCGGCTCGCGGCTGAGCCAAGGCGCGCGGCGCCTGGCGGGTGCTGCGGGAGCCCTTACCGGTGGACTCGGCCGCCTAAGCTTCGGATCCGCGCAACTCGGTGGTGGCCTTTCGCGGCTGACCGGGGGCATCGGAGCGCTTCGCGAAGGGCTCTCGGAAGGCTTTCATCGCTCTTATCCTCTGCAGGTCGGCCTGGCGGGAGCCCAGCGGCAGGTCTCCGGCGAGGCTCGGGTGCTCGGCCGAGCGGCCTCAAGTCTTCAGCGCTCCTCCCCACACTTCTTTGATTCCGGCTACTTCGTCCTCTCGGCGCTGGCGGGCGCGCCGCCCGCGCAGCGACGGCAGATCAACGAGGCGATCAATCTTCAGCGTGGCGGCCAGGCGGCCCGGATCCTCGTCGTGCCCACCTACCCCTTCAACAGCGCGGGCTCCGAAGCCCTCCAGCGACGGCTGATCGCAAGCGGCGAGCGTCTGGGACAGCAGACGGGCCTTGAGGTCGGCGTAACCGGAGGAGCCGCCACACTGAATGACTATGGCCAGGAAACGAGAGCGCGGCTGCCGCTGATCATCGGTGCGATCGTCCTCGCGGTCTTTCTGGCTCTGGTGTTCATCCTGCGGGCTCCGCTTCTCGCCGGTCTTGTGGTTGCCCTCAACCTGCTCTCGGTGGGCGCGGCGATCGGAGTCGTGACGCTGCTGCTGGGCGTGCCGGCAGGCTATCCACTCGGAGGACACAGCTACGTCGACACGGTCGGCGCGGCGGCGATCTTCGGTGTCACCTTCGGGCTATCGATCGATTACGCGGTATTCTTGCTGGCGAGGATGAGAGAGGGTTATGAGCGCGACGGCGATAACGCCGCCGCGGTCTTTTATGGCTTGGAGCGAACGGCTGGTGTGATCACCGGGGCGGCGGCGATCATGGCCGCGGTCTTCATCGTTTTCGCGACCGCCCAGATCGCGACAATCAGCCAGATGGGGATAGGGCTGACGGTGGCCGTGGTGCTCGACGCTACGGCGGTTCGGATCATCCTGCTGCCGGCACTGATGCTTTTGATCGGCGAGCGTGTTTGGTGGGTACCGGGATTCCTTGACCGAGCGCTGCCGCACTGGGGAGCAGAGGGAGAGAGAGCAGGATCGTGAAACAGCTGGGTTGGGCGGCAGGCGTGGCTTTGGTCTGCCTACTGATGGGAACAGGGATGGGAAAGGCCGACGTGCCGACGTCTGCGCCGGTCGAACGGGCAGCCTACGTCAAGCAACTGGAGACAATCTGCGCACCGGGGGCCGAAGCGACGCGCCGGGTTGTGAAAGGGGTGCGTGCGAATGTACAGAGGGGTCTGTTGAAGCGCGCGGGCGGACAATTCGCCCGCGCAGGCGAAATCTTCGGCGGTACGGTGAAACGAATTACCGTCGTACCACGGCCAAGCGCCGACAAGATTACTCTGGCGAAATGGTTCATTGACCTGAATCTGCAGGAGTCCTATCTGAAAAAGATCGCGGGCGCGCTGCGAAGCGGCGAAAAGATCAGAGCGCAGGGCTACGAGGCGCGCTTCGTCCACTACGGCAACGTCGGCAACAACGTGGTGCTCGCCTTCGAATTCCATTCCTGTCGGTTCGATCCGACCAGGTTTGGCTGATTTGAGACCTCGCCAAGGCCGGGGCTCGATCGGCGGTGTCGTCCTCGCGGTTGGGATGGCGGCGATCTTGTTCGGAGCCAGCGCCGTGTGGGGCGAGCGAACCCAGGTGGGCAGCCTGATTGTGTCGCTGAACGCGAGCATCTCGCCGCACAGCCTGCCGAGGACAAGGTATGTGCCCGCCACGCTTCGCCTCCACACCACCTTCAGGACCAAGGACGGAACCCTGACGTCGCGGCTGAAGGGGTTGACGATCGACCTCAGCAATCGCGGCAAGCTGTTCAACAAGGGTCTGCCGAGCTGCACGGTGCGCCGGCTGGAGCCATCCTCAGTGCGCCGCGCGATCAGCCTCTGCGGCAACGCACTGGTTGGACGGGGCCGGCTGCACGCGATCGTCGCGCTACCCGAACAAGCGCCCTTTCGATTCCGGGCGCAACTGCTTGCATTCAACGGCCCACCGGGAAGGGGGCAGAAGACCATACTCGTCCTCGCCTACGGGACGAGCCCACCGACCTCCTTCGTCCTGCCCTTCGTCATCCATCGCAGCGGCTATGACCTCGGGACGAGGCTAACGACGCAGGTGCCGGAAGACGCCGGGGCCTCGGCTCACGTCGGCGGCTTTACGATCGTGATCAATCGGACCTTCACCTACCGCGGGAAGCGGCGGGGGTTCATAAACGCAGATTGCCCGGTTCCGCGCGGCTTCACGGCAGGGATCATCCCGTTCGCACGAGCTATCTACCATTTCGCCGGCACTCAATCCGTGACAACGGTCATTACGCGAGGCTGCAGGGTCGCAGGCAGCTGAGTAACCGAGTGAATCTGTAGCTCTGAATTACCAGCTGGGAATGGCGCGGGGCGGTGAGGTGCATGTAGCTGGGAGTTTCTCCCTCGCTTGGCGAGTTTGCTCTGGGCGATCGTCGTATTGGCCGTCGCTGTGTCGGCTGAGCTACGGGGGCGGCGACCCGGCGAGGATATGGGTTCACCGGTTGATCGGTGACATATCCGCATAGCGGTCGCCGGCGGCGGCGCCCCGAGGCGCCACCTCAGCGATCCCGCGTAGCTCGTCCTCGCTCAGCTCAATCGCCGCCCCAGCGACGTTCTCCTCCAGGTAGCGAAGCCGCTTGGTGCCGGGGATCGGGACGATGTCCTCCCCCTGGGCCATCACCCAGGCCAGAGCGAGCTGGCCCGGCGTCACCTCCTTCTCCGCAGCGATCTCCTCGACCCGCGCCAGTAACTCCAAGTTGTGCTCGAAATTACCTCCCTGGAAACGAGGGCTGTGGCGGCGAAAATCGCCCTCGTGGAAATCGTCCAGCGAGTGGAAGCGGCCGGTGAGGAAACCGCGGCCCAGCGGGCTGTAGGCGACGAAGCCGATCCCCAAATCGCGCACGGTGGGCAGGATCTCGTCCTCGGGATCGCGACTCCAGAGTGAGTACTCGGTCTGCAGCGCCGTTATCGGGTGGGTCGCGTGGGCGCGGCGGATCGTCTCCGGGGCTGCCTCGGAGAGCCCGAGATGGGCCACCTTTCCCTGCGTGACCAGCTCGGCCATCGCGCCGACCGTCTCCTCAATCGGCACGTCGGGGTCGACGCGATGCTGGTAGTAGAGGTCAATGCGCTCGACCCCAAGGCGCCGAAGCGACGCCTCACAGCAGCTCTTCACGTACTCCGGGTCACCGCGCACGCCCAGGCGTTCGCCCTTCGGCCCTCGCACGTTGCCGAACTTGGTTGCCAGGACGACCTCCTCAAGGCGCCCGGCGATCGCCTCCCCCACCAGCGTCTCATTGGTGAATGGCCCGTACATGTCGGCCGTATCGAGGAAGTCCACTCCCGGGTTGAGCGCCCGCTGAATCACCGACTTCGCTTCGCCCTCGTCGGCGGAGCCGTAGAACTCCGACATTCCCATGCAGCCGAGGCCCTCGGCGGAAACCGCCAGCCCTCTGCCTCCCAGCTTCCGTCTCTCCATCATGGACTCCTTCACTGTCGCGATCGCAGTTTTGTGTCGCCGAGGCGAGCCGCCGAGTGCCGGCACCCGCTCAGGACTTGGCGCCTAGTTTGGCGCAACCGTCGGGTTCCAGCGGACCGTTGACCTTGAACACGTAGTCGGGCTCGGGCGTGGCATGAGGCTCGGCGATGATCAACTTCAGCGCCGGATCGGATTTGACCCAAGCGTAGATCGGATACCAGTAAGGAGAGGCCCTGGAGTCCTCGGTGTACCGGCTGAGGATCAGGTAGTCGTAGTGGCCGGCGTTGACGCGGCGGCGGAACTGGGGGCAGCTGGTGGCAAGGCGGTAGGACCCGTCGGGGCCCGGCACGCCGATGTACTGTACGTAGTTGGACAGGTCGGCGCCGTAGTAGCCGTACTGGCCAAAGAAGATCTCTCCCGAGCCGGCGATCCCGATCCGTTTGTCGTGCTGGCGGCGGGCAAAGGTGTAGGCCCGCTTCGGACCGCCACCGCCGAGGAAGAGGCTCGGGTCCGTGTAGTGGTGGTCTGCGTACTGGACCTCCTCGCCACGACCGAGGAGCACGGCAAGGAGCACCACGACCGCCACGGCCGCGGCGACGGCGGCGGCGCTAACCCGTCCCCGCCCGCGCAGCAGCCCGAGAGCCGCCGGCATCCAGACCAGCGCGAGGACGAGGAAGACCGTGCCGAGGAGGTAAGGCAGATGCACGTGCGGAGAAGCCACCACCGTGACCGCAAAGACGACCGTGAGAGCTATCAGGGTTTGCCAAGCGCGCCTGTCGGGGGCCCGCAGGGGCCGAGCCAGCGGCAGGAGGATCAAGGCCAGGACGAGCCCCGGAGTCAGGTATCGGGTGTTGGTGAAGAACCCGGTGGGCGAGCCCTCCTGGCCGGCGGCGGTGAGCGGGGTGAAGACATAGACGATCGCGGTCAGCAGCGCCGCAGCGGCAAGCACTCGCAAGATCGTGTTGCGGGAGCGAAACGCGACGTAGACCACGGCCACGAAGGCCCCGACCAGGATCAGCGGGAAGAGAGGGCCGAAGGCGTTGTCGAGTTGAGGGAAGAACCACTTGCGATAGACGGTCGCATTGAAGAGGTAATGGGAGACCGCGAAGCGTGGTCGCGGATCGAGCGGCATCTGTTCGGGACGCGGCAGGTGCAGCGGTCCCCAGCCGATCTGGGGGATCGGGTTGCCACCACTCATCAGCGCCGAGCGCACGTACCAGTAACCGCCGACCACGAACATCGGTAGCCCCATCACCCAGGTGGTCGTCAGCCGTCGTCCCCTGCCGCTGAAGAGGACGACGCCGACCGCGATCGCCGCGACGGGGATCAGGAAGGTGAACTTCACCGACCCCGCGAGTCCGGCGGCGATCCCGGCGAGAACCAGGGGGCCCTTGTCGAGCAGGGGCACGTCGTGCTCGGGCGTGTCCTGCACCGCGGTGCCGGCGGCGGGAGCGCGACGCTGGTGGCCATTGATCAGGAACGCTGCAAAGGCGATGAGGAAGGCGAGGCCCATGATGTCGTTGCGTCCCTCCCCCGCTTGGAGCGCGATCAGCACACCCGAATCGAGCACCAGGGCTGAGGCCACCAGCGTCGCCGGGCCAACCTTGTAGGGACGCCCGACGCACCAGGCGCCCAGCAGCGACACCGCCAGCCAGCCGAGGTTGATCAGGGTCGAGAGCCAGTCGCTGTGCATCAGGAGGATCCCGGCCGCGTTGATCAGTTCCGAGCTCTGGGGGTAGAACCAGGCGACCAAACGCAGCGGGTCGGTGTAGACCAGGTGGACCGTGGAGTGTTCCTGGGCCATCCGCGCCGCGAGGGGCATGTGGTACCAGGTCGTGTCCCCTCCGAACATCCCCTGTTCGAGGCTCAAAAGCGCCGGGATCGTCCACTCGGCGACCGTGACGGTGGCGACGCCGATAGCAATCCAAAGCGCCGCCCGCCGCAGTTTCGGCGCCTCTATCTCGGTCGCGTCGCGGGGCGCCATGCGCCTGCCGACCAGCGCGGCCAGCAGGCCCACCGCGATACAGACCAACACGATCCAACCCAACCGCAGTGCGCTCAGCGTGCCCAGCAGCTCCAGCGAGAGGATCAACAGGGCGACGGCGATCGTGATGTCGGCCAGGCGGGCAAGCGCGCCGGAGAACTCGGGCACGATCCAGCGGCGCAGCCAGTATCCGCCAAGACCGAGGGCGGAAAAGATGCCGATTATCGCGACGCAGCCGCCGATGTAGGAGCCGAGGGAGGGAGTCACCGGCGCGGGATGCTATTCGGCGCGCCGGGGTGCGAGCTAGGCGGCCGCAGCGGGAACGCGGCAGGACACACCCGTCCCGGCCAGGCCGCAGTAACCGCCAGGCACCTTGTGCAGATACTGCTGGTGGTAGTCCTCGGCGTAATAGAAGGGACCGGCGGCGGTGACCTCGGTGGTGACCGGCCCATGGCCGGCTGCTTTCAGCGCCTCGCCGTAGGCCCCGAGCGCCGCTTCGGCCATCGCCTTCTGCGCATCATTGACGAAGTAGATGCCGGAGCGGTACTGGGTGCCGATGTCGTTTCCCTGGCGCATCCCCTGGGTCGGATCGTGCTCTTCGAAGAAGACCTTGAGCAGGTCGGCATAGGAGATCTTTGCCGGATCGAAGGCCACCAGCACCGCCTCGGCATGGCCGGTGCGACCGGTGCAGACCTGCTCGTAGGTGGGGTTCGGCGTGGTCCCGTTCATGTAGCCGGCCGCCGTGGTGTACACGCCGTCCAGCTCCCAGAAGAGCCGCTCGGCCCCCCAAAAGCAGCCGAGGGCGAAGTAGGCCGTCTCGATCCCCTCGGGGAAGGGTGGCTCCATCGGCGTGTCCAGCACGGCGTGACGCACTCCCGACAGCCTAGCGCCGAGCTGACGGCGGTTGAGAGGCTAGCTCGTGAAGGCCATCCGAATATGGGCTTTGCCGATCACGATGAACGGACGCTCGGTCACCTTGCCCGTCTCCAGGGAGGTGATTTCCACGTTGGTCAGCGGGACGAAGGTGAGGTCCTCTCGATTGAGCGCGTCCGAGAAGCGGCTCTGGTAGCCCTCGGGCGGCAGGGTCACGTCGCCGACGATCAGATGCCGATCGGTTTCGAACACCGCGCGCTCAACCCGATGCGCGATTCGCTCACCTTCCATCTGGCGCTCTATTAGAGCGCATCCGGTCGGACGGAAGCTCTCTGACAAAGCGTCCACATCAGACCACGAGAGCCTGACAAACCGTCCAACCAATCGACCTGATTCGACCGTATTTGGACGGTGGTCAATCGGCGGGATCTTGAGCGCCATTCGCTCTCTGCAGACCTGAGCGGTCAGGACCAGACAGGGCCGCAGGTGCTAGGCCAATTCTGCCCGGATCTGCAGCATCGCGAGGCAGAGACTTCTCTAATCGGGGCGGCTGGATTTGAACCAGCGATCTCCTGCCCCCAAAGCAGGCGCGTTACCAGGCTTCGCTACGCCCCGAGAGAGCCCAGTTTAGAGCGGCACCATGGTGACGCTCGCCAATCGCTAGCTTTCGCGGCAATGGCAGACGTGCGGCCGCTCAACGCCCTCCACTATGACCTCGACGTCGTCGGCTCATTACAGGACGTCGCCTCCCCGCCCTATGACGTGATCAGCGCCGCCCAGCGGGCAGAGCTGCTCAGGCGCTCACCGTACAATGCGGTGGCGATCGACCTGCCCAGGCCCTACGGTGCGAGCGGCCCGCAGGAAACGGGGGGCGACCCCTACCGGGAAGCGGCCGAGACGATCAGGGACTGGCGCGAGAAGGGCGCCCTGGTCGAGGATCCCCAGCTGGCGATCTGGGCGCTCACACAGGACTACACCGCGCCCGATGGCTCCTCCCGCTCCCGCCACAGCATCCTCGTCCGGGTCAGAGTGGAGGACTACGGCGCGGGAAAGGTCCGCCCCCACGAGCGGACGCTGCCGGGCCCCAAGCTTGACCGGCTCGAACTGACCCGGGCCAGCGGTCTCAACCTCTCCCCCATCTTCTCGCTCAGCACCGAGGACGCCTGGCCGCTGGTCGAGCCTGCGGTCGGGGGCCAACCGTGGGGGGAGGTCACCGACGACGGCGGCACCATCAACCGCGTCTGGCGGGTGGGCGAGACGTCCATCCACGCCGCCGTGGCGAACCGCCTGGCCGGCGCCGAGCTGCTGATCGCCGACGGCCACCATCGCTACGAGACCGCCCGCGCCTACCGCGACGAGGTCGGCGGCGAGGGCCCGCACAACTACACGCTGATGGCCTTGACCGGCCTCGAGGACCCCGGCCTGACGGTCTACCCCACCCACCGCCTCCTCTCCGGTTTCGCCGCAGACCCCGAGCGCCAGCGGCGCTTCGGCGGTGGTCTGCGTGAGCTGTTCGAGGCGACCGAGGTGGACCTCGCCGACCTCGACCCCGCGGGCGAGGAGGGCATCGGGGTCTTCGGCCTCTATGACACCTTCCACCGGCGCGCCTTCCGTCTTCGGCTGAAGGACGCCGCCGAGCTGGACCGCCAGCTGGAGGGCAAGCCGGAGCCCTACCGTCGCCTCGACGCCGCGATCCTGGAGACCCTGGTGCTGAAGGGGCTGGCCGGGATGAGCGAGGAGGACATCGCCGCCAAGCGCGGCATCGGATACGCGAAGAGCGTGCCGGACTCCCTCGCCCTGCTGGAGGACGGTTCCTACGACATCGCCTTCTTCCTCCGGCCGATCCCCGTCGACCAGGTCCGCGCGGTCGCCGAGAGCGAGGAGAACATGCCGCCGAAGTCGACCTATTTCTTTCCCAAGGTGATGACGGGCCTGGTCTTCAACCCGGTGGGCACGGCGCGCCCGCGGGCCTAGGATCGGGCCCGTGGTCAAGATCTACACCAGAAAGGGGGACGACGGGACCACCTCGCTCTGGTACGGCGGGCGGGTGACCAAGCACGGCGGCCGCACCGAGGCCTACGGCTCACTCGATGAGGCCTGCTCGGAGCTGGGCCTGGCCCGCGCCCTCTGCGGCCCCAAGGAGGCCGCCCTGGCGGCGGACATCCTCCGCCTCCAGGACGACATCTTCGTCGCCGGAGCGGAGCTGGCGACGGCGCCAGCGGCGGCGAATCGGCTGGAAGACGGGATCAGCCGCACCACCAAGGAGATGGTCGCCGCCGTGGAGGAGCAGATCGACCACTACATGTCAAAGGTGGAACTGCCGCCCCAATTTGTGATCCCGGGGGGAAACCAACTCTCCGCTCAGCTCGACGTCGCCCGCGCCGCGATCCGCCGCGCCGAGCGGGCGATCTCCGCCCTGGCCGAGGCCGGCGAGCTGGCAAGCGAGACGGTGGTCCACTTCGCCAACCGCGCCTCCGACCTGGCCTACGCGATGGCCCGCTTCGCCGACGTCGACGATCCGGCGCTGTTTGAGGGCCGGCGCAAGGCCTAACCGCCGGCGCATGGATCTGGAACTGAGGGGACGCGTCTGCGCGGTCACCGGCGCCGGCCGCGGCATCGGCCGCGAGACGGCTCGGATGCTCTGCATGGAGGGGGCAGATGTGCTGCTCATCGCGCGCGATGAGGATCGTCTGACGGTGGCCACCGAGGAAGTGGGAGCCGCGGGAGCCGAGGCGGGCGGGCGGGCCAGCCAACTGGTCCTCGATGTCACCGAGGAGGACGCGGGCGAGCGCATGCTGGCCAGGGCAACCGAGCGCTTCGGCGCTCTCGACGTGCTGGTCAACAACGCCGGCGCCGCTCGCTGGCGCGACATCGACCAGGTCCCCGACGAGGACTGGCGCGCCCAGTACGAGCTGAGTGTGATGGCGCCGCTGCGGGCGATGAGGGCGGCGATACCACCGATGGTCGAGCGCGGCTGGGGCCGCGTGGTCAACGTCTGCTCGACCGCCGCCAAGCGCCCCTCGGCGGCGATGCCCGAGTACTCGGTGGCCAAGGCCGCCGAGCTCTCCCTCTCCCGACTCTTCGCCGACCGCCACGCCGGGCGGGGGGTCCTGGTCAACGCGATCTGCCCCGGCCCGGTCGCCTCGGAGATGTGGCTGGAGCCGGGAGGCCTGCTCGACCAGTCCCAGGCGATGTCGGGCGCCGCCAGCCGCGAGGAGGCCCTGGAGGAAGCGGGCTCAAAGCGCCCGATCGGCCGGCTGGCGGAGGTCGGCGAGGTGGCCGCGGCGATCGTCTTCCTCTGCTCTGAGCGCGCCTCCTACGTCAGCGGCTCCGCCTGGTCGGTCGACGGCGGCACCGTGGCGGTGATCATCTGAGGCCGACGGTCGACGCGGCGGTGCTGCTGCCGCTGTTCGGCTGGCCCGATGAGCCCGGGCTGATCTTCACCGAGCGCCGAGCCGATCTGCGACGACACGGAGGGGAGATCTCCTTCCCCGGTGGTCGTAGGGATGAAGGCGACCCCGACCTCGCCGCCACGGCGCTGCGCGAGGCCCAGGAGGAGATCGGCCTGGACCCCTCGTTGGTCGAGATCGTCGAGGCGCTGCCATCGACTGCGACCTTCGTCACCGGTTATCGCATCCACCCATTCCTCGGCCACATCCCGCACCCCAGCCTGCTTTCGCTGGAGCCCAACCCGGCCGAGGTCGAGACCGTCCTCAGCTTCTCGCTCAAGATCCTGAGCGAGAGCTATGCGATCCGCCGTCTGATCCGCCGCGGAGTTCCCCTGCATACCCCGACCTATGAGGTGGAGGGCCACCTCATCTGGGGCGCCACCGCCCGGATCCTGGGAGATTTCCTCGCTCGGCTCTGAGGCTGCCGGACCAGGACCTGGGAGACGCGTGGACCGTGGCCTGCTCCGCATTCCCGAGCAACCGAGGTTGACGCCAGACAGCGAGTCTCCCGGCCTCAGACGTCCTTCTCCACCGGCACACCAACCAGATTCCCCCACTCGGTCCAGGACCCGTCGTAATTCTTCACGTCGTCTTGGCCCAGCAGCTCATGCAGGACAAACCAGGTGTGGGCCGAGCGCTCGCCAATCCGGCAATAGGCGATGATCGGCGCGCCGTCCTCGATCACCCCTTTTGAGGTGTAGAGCTCGCGCAGCGCGTCGGCCGATTTGAAGGTGCCATCCTCGTTCACCGCCTGCGCCCACGGCACCGAGGCGGCGCCGGGGATGTGACCGCCCCGCTGGGCCCCCTCCTGCTCGTAGCCGGGCATCGCGATCAGCTCACCCGAGTACTCCTGTGGGCTGCGGACATCGACCAGGTTGGTCGGTGACCCCAAGGCAGAGGTGACCTCATCGCGGAAGGCGCGAATCGAGTCATCGCCTTGCTGCGCGGTGAAGGTCGCCGGGGGGTGATCGGGCACCTCGGTCGTCGTCTCGCGGCCCTCGCTGATCCACTTCTCCCGCGGCCCGTTGACCAGCTTCACCTTGTCGTGGCCGTAGTAGCGGAAATACCAGTAGGTGTATGCAGCGAACCAGTTGTTGCGATCGCCGTAAAGGACGACGGTGTGCTCGTTGGAGATGCCGCGACCGCCCATCAGGGCGGCGAAGTCCTGGGGGCCGAGGAAATCGCGTTTGACCTGATCTTGGAGGTCGGCCTTCCAGTCCAAGCCGATCGCGCCCGGGATGTGAGCCTTGGCGTAGAGGCCCGGGTTCTCGTCGACCTCGACGACGCGAATTGCATCGTCGTTCAGGTGCTCGGCGACCCAATCGGTCTCCACCAGGACATCCTTCGCGTAGCTCATCCGCAGCCTCCGAATTCCGTTGGGCTTTTAAATCTACCTAATTCCAATCCGAGTTTAGACATATTCATTCACCGGGCCGGCGGCGGGTAGACGCCGCGCCTGCGGGCCACCTCTCGACCCAGATCAGGACTCAGCTCGTCAGTCGTTGGCTGGCGGCGAGCATCGCCGCCAGCCAAACATCGGGATCGGTGGGGTCCGCGTCGACCACCTCGACCGGAACCCTCCAGGTCTCGGCCGCCGCCTCGACGATTTCCCTTCCCCCTTGCAGGTGGTGGCGCTGCACCCGACCAGCCGCCTCATAGACGAAACCCCGCACCGGGGTGTCGACCAGCCGCTCCAGCATCCGCTCCAACCGCGGGCCGTGAATCGCGGCGATCACCTCCGGCTCGGCCTGGGCGGATCCAAGCAACCAGTGGACGATCGCAACGTCACCGACCAGATCGAGCAGAGTGGCGGGACGGTCGGGGTCGGCGATGGCCGACTCGATCCCGGCCGCCTCGATCGCCGCCAGGCCCTCCTCCCAACGGCTCGTGCCGCGCACCGCCCAGCCCCGGGCGAGCAGCCGCTCGCCCAGCAGTCGACCGCGACAGCCACAGCCGACAATCAGCGCCCGCGCCATCGCGCCGCCTAGGCGGCGCGCCGAGCCGCGGACGCCCGGCGCTGCGCATCGGTCGCGCCGGGGCCCGGCTGGCTGTGAACGTGGCGCGAGTCCAACTCGCCGCCGCACTCCGAGCAGGTGGGGACCATGTGGAAGACCTGGCCGCACGCGGCATGGACCGTCTCCAGCGGCGGCCCCTTGAGATCTGCTGTGTAGCGGTCTCCCCAGCGCAGGAGCGCAAGCAGCACCGGCTGCAGGTCGCGGCCCTTCTCGGTCAGCCGGTACTCGAACCGCTCGGGGTGCTCGCTGTAGCGCTGGCGCTCGACGATTCCCTCCTCGACCAGCGTCGCCAGGCGCTGAGAGAGCACGTTGCTCGCCACCCCCAGCGACTCCTGGATCTGGTCGAAGCGTCTGTGGCCGAGAAAGAGATCGCGCACCACCAGCAGCGACCAACGCTCGCCCAGGAAGGCCAGGGGGCGGGCGACCGAGCAGTTCAGATCGGCGAATGCCTGGATGGCCATACGGCTATTCTAGCCACTTACTTGCCTTTTGCAAGTTACTTCGCTAGGGTGCCTTTTGATTTACAAGCCACGTTGATTGGAGTCGCGATGGAGCAGCGTTGGAAGGTCCTCACCATCACCTCGGTGGGGCTGTTCATGGCCAGCCTCGACCTCTTCATCGTCAACATCGCCTTCCCCTCGATGGCCGTGAATTTCGGCGGGGCCTCGCTCTCAAGCCTCTCCTGGGTGCTGAACGCCTACGCGATCGTTTTCGCCGCCCTGCTCGTTCCGGCAGGTCGGATCGCCGACAGGGTCGGGCGCAAGCGGGTCTTCATCGCCGGCCTGCTGCTCTTCTCCTCCGCCTCCGCCCTCTGCGCCGTCGCGCCCTCGATCCCGTTCCTCGTCGGGGCCCGGGTCCTGCAGGCCTCGGGCGGGGCGATGATGCTGCCGACCACGCTGGGCCTGATCCTCCCCGCCTTCCCGGCGAGCGAGCGCGCGGTGGCGATCGGAATCTGGTCGGCGGTCGGCGGAGCCGCCGCCGCGCTCGGTCCTCCGATCGGCGGCCTCCTGGTGGGGCTCAGCTGGCGCTGGATCTTCGTCGTGAACATCCCGATCGGCCTGGTCACCGCGCTGATCGCCGCGCGCAGCCTGCGCGAGATCCGCGAACCCGACGACGCACCTCCCGATCTGATCGGCGCGGCCGAGCTGGCGATCGGCATCGCCCTGCTCACCGCCGGGATCGTCAAGGGACCCGACTGGGGATGGGCCGACGCGCGAATCATTGGCGCATTCGGCGCCGCGATCGGGCTGGTCGCAGCGTTCCTTGTGCGCTCGGGCCGACACCCGGCTCCGGTGATCGAGCTGCCCCTGCTGCGGGTCCGCTCCTTCGCCGTGGCGAACCTTGCAGCCGCCGTCTTCTTCGCCGGTTTCGGCGCGATGCTGCTCTCCGGGGTGCTGCTGCTGACCGAGGTCTGGGGGTACTCGGCTCTGCACGCGGGGCTCGCGCTCTCGCCCGGACCGCTGATGGCGGCCGTCTTCGCGGTACCGTCGGGACGACTCGGAGGAAGGGTCGGCCAGCGACCGGTGGCGGCCACCGGTGGGCTGGTCTTTGCCGCCGGCTTCGCCCTGATCCTCGCCTCGGTCGGCCCGAGCCCCGACTACGCCGGCGCCTTCCTCCCGGGCTTCATGCTGGGCGGGGCGGGGGTCGGCATGGTCCTCGGAACGCTGCCCGCCGCCGCCACGGCGTCCCTGCCTGCGGATCGATTCGCCACCGGCACTGCGGTCTTCGGCATGGCCCGCCAGATCGGCGCGGCGATCGGCGTGGCGATGCTGGTCGCCCTGCTCGACAACCCGGCCCCGGGCGAACTGCTTACCGGTATACGACGCGGCTGGGTCTTCTCGCTTGCCACCGGACTCGGCACGGCGGCCCTGGCGCTGGCGCTCGGCCCGCGCGCTGCCCGCGTCGAAGCGCCGCCCCCACCCCGGCCAGATCCACTGCGCGGCGTCGCGCCGGGCGCGGCGGAAATCTAGGTGGCCCCGAAGGGGCCCTGCCAGCGCAGGCGCTCGCGCTCCTCCTCGTCGACCCTCGCCCGCAGCTCCCCCTCGGTCACCTCGGGGGCGCCGCGCCGGCGGCGCAATTCGTTCTGGGCCTCCAGCATCTGGCGGACATCGTCGATCTCGTTCTGGACCTCGACTTCGGGTGATCGGGTCGGGCGCCAATCAATCACCTCGGCGCTGCTTCCCGGATAGAGGCGCCCGACCACAAGCAGCACGCCACCGAGGAAGAGGAGAATCGCCACCGTCCCCAGGAGGAATCCCACGGGCCTAAGGATACGCGCGAGCACCGGCTCCCTGTTTTAATTTAATCCCTCGCCGTGACCGAGGCCTACGTAGTTGACGCGATACGCACCCCTATGGGCTCCTACCGGGGCGCCCTCTCCAGCCTGCGCCCCGACGATCTCGCCGCCCACGTGATCGGGGGGCTGATCGAGCGCACCGGCGTCGACCCGGCGGCAATCGCCGACATCTACCTCGGCGCGGCGAACCAGGCGGGCGAGGACAACCGGGACGTGGCGCGAATGGCCGCGCTGCTCGCCGGACTTCCCCACAGCGTCCCGGGGGCCACCGTCAACCGCCTCTGCGCCTCGGGTCTGGAGGCGGTCAACGCTGCTGCCCGGGCGGTCAAGCTGGGCGAGGGCGACCTCTACCTGGCCGGTGGGGTCGAGTCGATGAGCCGCGCTCCGTGGGTCGTGGAGAAGCCCGAACGCGCCCTGCCGCGCGGCGCGCAGACGATGCACGACACAACCCTGGGCTGGCGAATGGTGAACCGGCGGATGGAGGAGCTCGGGGTCTCGACCGAGTCGATGGGCGAGACCGGAGAGAACGTCGCCGAGCGCTACGGGGTCAGCCGCGAGGACCAGGACGCCTTCGCTCTGCGCAGCCACCGGCGCGCGGTTGCCGCCGCCGAGGCGGGGCTGCTGGCTGAGGAGATCGTCGCGATCGAGGCGCCCCGGGGGCGCGAGACCATCGTCGTCGAGGCCGACGAGGGACCTCGTCCCGACGCCTCTGCGGAGAAGCTGGCCGCGCTGCGCCCGGTCTTCCGCGAGGGCGGCACGGTGACCGCCGGCAACGCCTCGACGCTGAACGACGGCGCCGCCTGCCTGCTGATCGCATCGGAGGCCGGGGTGAAGCAGCTGGGGGCTGAGCCGCTGGCCCGAGTCGTCTCCTTTGGCGTGGCCGGCGTCGACCCCGCCTACATGGGGATTGGCCCGGTCGAGGCGGTGCCGCGCGCCCTCGCCGCCGCCGGCATAACTCTCGAGCAGGTCGACCTGGTCGAGTTGAACGAGGCGTTCGCCTCACAAGCGCTGGCCTGCGCGCGGGAGCTGGGGATCGAGGAGGAGCGGCTCAACGTCAACGGCGGGGCGATCGCCCTCGGCCATCCGCTGGGCTGCTCGGGCGCCCGGCTCAGCACGACGCTGGTGCGAGAGCTGCGCCGCCGCGGCGGGCGCTACGGCATAGCCACCCTCTGCGTCGGCGTCGGACAGGGCCTGGCCACCGTGTTCGAAGCGCTGTGAGCGCGGAGGGCCGCAGGGTCGAGACCTGATCCGCTCCTGGTGAGCGATGCGCGAAAGGCGACGGAGAGATAGCCTCGCCGCGCCAATGACGACCACCTTGATTGAGCTCGCCAGCATCGATGGAGCGATCTGCCCCACCGCCGAGGCGAGGGTCCCGCTGAAGGACGACGGCCTCTACCGGGGCGACGGCGCCTTTGAGGTGATCCGCATCTACGCCGGCAGGCTCTTCGCTCTGGCCGACCACCTCGACCGGCTCGAGCGCTCGAGCGCGGCGATCGAGCTGGAGTTCGACCGCGCCGCGCTGGAGCGCGAGATTAACGCTCTCATCGAGCGCCTGGGCGAGGGCGAGGGGCAACTGCGGGTGATCGCCACCCGCGGGGGCCGTCGAATCGCCGCCATCGAGCCCCTGCCGCCCCACGCCGAGACGCTGCGAATTGCCGCCGTCACCTACTGCCCGAGCGTGATCCTCAACGGGGTCAAGTCGCTCTCCTACGCCGCCAACATGCAGGCGACGCGGCTGGCGAAGGCCCGGGGCGCCGATGAGGCGGTCCTGGTCGCGCCCGACGGCACGGTGCTGGAGCCGCCCACCTCCTCGATCTTCTGGGTCTCGCCGCAGGGCTCGCTGCGCACGCCGGCTCTCGATGCCGGGGTGCTGGAGTCGATCACCAGGGACCGCCTGATCAGATCGCTCGACGTCGAGGAGGGCATCTGGCCGGTGGCCGACCTTCGCGCGGCGGGGGAGGCCTTCCTCGCCTCCACGACGCGGGAGATCCAGGCGGTGTCCTCGATCGACGGGACCGAGCTGCCCGAGGCCCCCGGCCCCCGCACCCGCGAGGCGCAGGAGGCATTCGCGGCGATACGGGGCGAGGAGCTTCGATGACCAAGTCGAGAACCAGAAGGCAGGGGTGAGATGGACTTCCAGCTGAGCGACGAGCAGCGACTGATCTCCGAAACGGCTCGCGAGTTCGCCGACCGCGAGATCGCGCCACGGGTGCGCGATAACGACCGGGCGGGGCGCTTTGACCGCGAGCTGGCGAGCAAGCTGGGCGAGGTCGGCTACCTCGGCGCGCCGGTCGCCGAGGAATACGGAGGACGCGGTCTCGACTACCTCGGTTACGGCCTGATCGTGGAGCAGGTCGGGCGCGCCGATTCCTCCGCCCGAACCGTCGTCTCGGTGCAGACCTCGCTGGTCGCGGGCTCGATCGAGCGCTGGGGGACAGAGGAGCAGAAGCGAAAGTGGCTGCCGCGGCTGTGCTCCGGCGAGGCGCTCGGCTGTTTCGGGCTGACCGAGCCCGACACCGGCTCCGACGCCGCCAACCTGCGCACGCGAGCCACCAAGACCGCCTCCGGCTGGTCGATCAGCGGCCAGAAGATGTGGATCTCCCTCGGCAACTTCGCCGAGGTTGCCCTGATCTTCGCCCAGACCGACCCCGAGAAGAAGCACCGCGGCCTCGCCTGCTTCCTCGTCCCCACCGCCAGCGAGGGATTCTCCACGCAGGAGATCCACGGAAAGCTCGGCCTGCGCTCCTCCGACACCGCCTCACTCTCGCTCGACGAGGTCGAGGTCGGTGATGAGCACATGCTTGGCGATATCGGCGACGGCTTCAAGGTGGCGATGAGCGCCCTGGACAACGGCCGCTACAGCGTCGCCGCCGGTTGCGTCGGGATCTGCGACGGCTGCGTCGATGCCTCGGTGCAATACGCGAAGGAGCGCAAGCAGTTCGGCGTGCCCCTGGCCCGCTTCCAACTGGTCCAGGAGATGATCGCCGACATGATCCTCAAGCGCGACGCCTCGCGAATGCTGGTCTACCGCGCCGGCGCGCTGAAGGATGAAGGCAAGCCGAACACGATGGAGACCTCAGTGGCCAAGCTGTACGCGACGGAGTCGGCGGTCGAGTGCGCCAACCTGGCGATCCAGGTGCACGGCGGCGCTGGCTACGTCGACGACTACCCGGTGGAGCGCTACCTGCGCGACGCGCGGGTGACGACGCTCTACGAGGGCACCTCCCAGATCCAGAAGCTGATCATCGGCCGCGCCGCGACAGGGATCAACGCGATGCTTCCCTTCGAGACGAGCGAGGGAGCGTGAGGGCCGGCTCTTCGCCAGCCGAGCGAGGCGATTGCCCAATTTGGCTGGCGGTCTGAACGGGTGACGGCGAGCGATCTGGTCAGCACCTCGCTCGAGGGCCACGTCGCCCTGCTGCGCATCGATCGGCCCGAGGCGCGCAACGCCCTCTCGCCAGAGGTCATGGAGCGCCTCGCCGCCGAGCTGGAGCGGATGGATCAGGACCCTGAGGTGCGCTGCGTCGTGATCGCCGGCTCCGACGCGGTCTTCGCCGCCGGCGCCGACATCAGGGCGATGAGCGAGCGCACCTTCGCAGAGGCCCTCTACCATCCCGCCGCCGAGTTCTGGCGGCGCCTGGCGCGAGTGAAGACGCCGCTGATCGCCGCGGTCTCCGGCTGGGCCCTGGGCGGCGGCTGCGAGCTGGCGCTGGCCTGCGACATGATCGTTGCCTCCGAGACGGCAACGTTCGGCCAGCCCGAGATCAATCTGGGGATCATCCCCGGCGGCGGCGGCACCCAGCGACTGGGGCGGCTGCTGGGAAAGCAGCGGGCGATGGAGCTGGTCCTCACCGGGCGCCGTTTCGACGCCGCCGCCGGGCTGGAGATGGGCCTCGTCAACCGGGTCGCGCCAGAGGGACGCTGGCTGGAGGAGGCGATGGAGCTCGCCCGGGCGGTCGCCAAACAGGCCCCGATCGCCGCCCGTCTGGCCAAGCAGGCGGTGCTCAGCGCCGAGGAGACGGTGCTCTCCGCCGGTCTGGACAGCGAGCGACGGCTCTACGAGCTGGCGATGGCGACCGAGGACCGGGCGGAGGGCATGGAGGCCTTCCTCTCCAAGCGTGAACCGGAGTTCAAGGGACGGTGAGGGTCGAGCGGATCGGCGTCATCGGCGCCGGCACCATGGGCAGTGGGATCGCACAGATCGCCTGCCTGGGCGGTTACCCGACGAGATTGCACGACCCGATCCCCGCGGCGCTTGACTCCGGCCTGGAGCGGGTTGGCGAGGACCTGGCGAAGGGGGTCGAGCGCGGCCGCTGGAGTAAGGCCGGCGCCGCGGCTGGGAGGGAGCGACTCTCGGGCGCCCCGAGCCTCGCCGAACTGGCTGGCTGCGACCTGGTGATCGAGGCGGCGCCCGAGGACCTGGAGCTGAAGCGCGAGCTGTTCGCCTCCCTGGCCGCCATCTTCGCTGGTCCGGAGACGATCCTCGCCACCAACACCTCTTCCCTGCCGGTGACCGCGATCGCCAGCCGTGTCCCCCACCCCGAGCGAGTCGTCGGCATGCACTTCTTTAACCCACCGGCATTGATGAAGCTGGTGGAGGTGGTCGCCACGGCCGACTCGGCCGAGGAGGCCCTGACGGCGACCGCCGAGGTGGGTGAGCGGATGGGCCGCACGCCGATACGCGCCAAGGACAGTCCCGGTTTCATCGCCAATCGCCTCGCCCGGCCCTTCACCCTGGAGTCGCTGCGGATCCTCGCCGACGGGATCACCGACGTGGCGACGATCGACCGCGTCTGCCGGATCGGCGGCGGCTTTCGCATGGGGCCCTTCGAGCTGATCGACCTGATCGGGCTCGACATCAACCTCAGCGTCGCGCGCTCCTTCTATGCCCAGGGGGGCGAACCCGAGCGTTGGCGCCCCAGCTCGATCCAGGAAGAGCTGGCGGAGAAAAGCCGGTTCGGGCGAAAGAGTGGGCGCGGCTTCTTTGAGTACAGCGAGGGATCCCGGCGCGACCCCGACCCCGACCTGGGAATCGGCGCGCCGACCCTGGACCCCGAGGCGCTGGCCAGCATCGACTCCACCGGACCGCTGATCCTGCCCCGCCTCCTGGCCCAGATCGCCAACGAGGCGGCTTTTGCCCTCGGGGAGGAGGTTGGCTCCCCCGCCGACATGGACACCGCGATGCGACTCGGCTTCAACTGGCCACTCGGTCCGCTGGAGATCGCCGACCTGATCGGCACCGCCTCGGCGCTCTCGCTATTAGAGGAGCTCCAGCGCTCCCACGGAGACGCCTACCTCCCCGCCCCCCTGCTGCGCGCCAGCGCCGAGCACCGAACGCCGTTGCGATCGGCGGAGAACCACCTGGCCTAGACGTATTTGCAACCTCGACGTGCGCCAACCGCTGGGCTCACAGGCCTTGGGCCTCGGGGCCTCGCCCGAGGCCCAAGGCGCCCCGGAGCGATCAGGGTCCAAGCTCGAACATCAGCTCATCGACGTAGCACCAGCTCCAATCCTCGCCCGGCTGGGCCGAGCGGATGATCGGGTGTCCGCTCGCCCGGTAGTGAGCTGTGGCGTGCTTCCCCTGTGAGTTGTCACAGCAGCCGATGTGTCCGCAGCTCTGACACATCCGCAGGTGCACCCACTGCATCCCCAGAGCTAGGCACTCCTCGCAGCCGCGTGTCCCAGGCGGGACGTCGAGGAACTCAACCGCGTCGAGGTGTGCGCAGGAGTCGGCCGTTTGATGACCTTAGCCGATCGGCGCTTGGGCGCCCAGGGACGGAGCGACCTCGGCGGGCTCGCCGCCCGGCATCCAGTGAGCCTCGGCCATCGGCGGGGTGTCGCGCAGGTACCACTCGGCATCGAGGGCCCCCATGCAGCCGGAGCCGGCCGCGGTGACCGCCTGGCGATAGGTGTGGTCGACGACGTCGCCGACGGCGAAGACGCCGGCCAGGTTGGTGCGGGTCGAGCCGGCGTCGGTGAGGATGTAGCCGTTCTCGTCGGTGTCGACCTGGCCCACAACGATCTCCGATTTGGGGATGTGGCCGATCGCAACGAAGGCGCCGTCGGTCTCCATCTCCTCCCTCTCCCCGGTGTCGGCGTTCCGCAGCCCGACGCGGTCGAGCCTTCCGTTCTCGCCAGCGACGAACTCCTCTGCAACGTAGGGGGTCTTGAAGCTGATGTTGGGCAGTTCCCGAACCCGCTCGAACATGATCTTCGAGGCGCGGAAATCGTCGCGCCTGTTCACCACCGTCAGCTCGCTGGCGTACTTGGAGATGAAGATCGAGTCCTCCATCGCCGAGTCGCCGCCGCCGATCACGATCACCCGCTGGCCTTTGAAGAAAGCGCCGTCACAGACCCCGCAGGTGGAAACACCGCGTCCCCCCAGCTCCATCTCGCCGGGGACGCCGAGCCGACGCGGCTCGGCCCCCATTGCCAGGATCACGGTCCTCGCCCGATGCTCCTCCTCACCGAGGAACACCTTCTGGACCCCTCCGTCGGTGAACTCAACCCGGTCGATGTCATCGGTCACGAACCGGGTGCCGAAGCGCTCCGCCTGGACGCGGAACCGGCCCATCATCTCCGGCCCCATGATCCCCTCCGGATAGCCGGGGTAGTTCTCCACCTCGGTCGTGTTCTGCAGCTGCCCGCCCCAGTGGAAGCCCTCGAAGGCAAGGGGCTCGAGGTTGGCGCGCGCCGTGTAGAGCGCCGCGGTGTCGCCGGCAGGGCCGCTACCGATGATGATCACGTTCTCGATCTTCTTCTCGTCCGTCATAGCTGCTCCAGAAGTTTATTCGCGGCGGTGGGGTGCGAAAGCTGGACCCGGCGGCACCCATGTTCCACCGGGGCGAGCCGCCGCTGGGAGGCCTTACTTCACTTTCTATAGTACCGCTTCGGTCAACCGCCGCTCAGCCGGTAGCCGGCTCCAGCTCGGGGTCCTGGCGCTGGCCGCGGTCGATCGGCAGCCCCTCCTCCTCCCAATTCCCGACCCTGTTGCGCAGCTGGAAGAAGGCGACGATGCCGAAGGGGATCGGCAGCCAAAATGCCACCAGGCGGTAGATCAGGATCGCCGGGAAGATCGTGTCCTGCGGCAGGCCGAAGAGGACGAAGGCGCCAATCATCCCCGCGTCGACGGCCCCCACCCCGGCGGGGGCGAGGGGAAAGAGGTTGGCGACCATGCCGAGGAAGAAGCCCTGGACGACGACGGCGAGGGGAACGTGGACGCCAAAGGCGTGGAAGGAGGCCCAGAGGATGCCGATGTTGGCAGCCCAGAACCCGGCGGCACCGATCACCGCGAGTCCGCCGCGGGAGGGATGGGCGAAGAGGCCGATTGCAAACCTGAAGCCCTCGCCCAGGGTCGACGGCACCCGGGCCACGGTGCGAGCGATGTAACGCCCCCGCTGGCCGCGGACGAAGGGTGCCACGCGTCGCTCCAGGTCGGAGGGGATGAGGGCGACCAGCACGCCGAAGAGGAGCAGCAGGCCGGCGATCGACGCCGGGATCACGGTCAGCTCGACCGGGTGCTGGCCGTCAAGGACACCGGTCCGCAGCAGCACCCCGAAGACGATCAGGGCCAGCGGGTAGAAGGCGTAGTGGAGGGTGAGGAAGGCGATCATGCGCCGCCCCGCGTCGCGCCGGCCCATCCCCGCCTTGCGCAGTGCCCAGAAGGTGAGGGCGATTCCGCCCGCACCGCCCGCCGAGAAGAGCAGGGTCGCCGCCAGGCCGGACATGTTGATGTCGTAGGTCTCGATCCAGGTGAGGCGCAGGATCCGGCCGCCGACGACCGCCTTGAACAGCGCGGTGTATGTGGCGAAGGCGACGAGATTGAAACCGATCGCCACCCCGATCCAGACCGGCTGGGCTTCGTCGAGTTTGCTCAGCCCGTCGCCCAGGCCGACCAGCTTGGGGAAGAGGAAGTAGATCCCGACCAGCAGCGCGAGGACGACTATCGCCGTCTGCACCACCCGTCGCGCCGTGAACAGCGGCAGCTCAACGGTCGCCTCGCCGTTCGCCGAGTCCTCCTGAGACACCCCCGGGAAGCTACCCGCTCGCCAGGAGCTCCAGCCGGCGCAGGGAGCGATTGACCCCCTGTGCAAGCGGCGCGACGAGCCGCTCGCCGCGCCTCACCGCGACGACCAAGAGCGCCCCGGCGGCGAGGTCGGTGACGTAGTGCTCCCCCAGATAGACCAAAGCGAAGCCCAGGGCCAGCGCGTAGCCCCAACCCGCGGCGCCCTCGACCGGCCCGGCCTCGGCCAGGGCCAGCGCCATCGTCAGCGAGGTGGCGAAATGCAGCGAGGGCATTGCCGCCCAGGGGTTGCCGCCCAGCGCCGCGTACATCCCCGGCCAGGCGGAGCCCCAGGTCTCCTCCCCCACCTCGACCATGATCCGGCGCACCTTTTCTCCCGTCAGCCCCTGTTCGGAAGACCACCAGGGGGGAGCGGTCGGCGCGGCGAAGTAGACGATGCAGCCAATGTCAAAGACCGCCGCCAGCTGTCGCGCGGCGCGGGGGAAGCGCTCGTTGCGGCGGAGGAGGATGAAGGCCAGCGCGCAGTAGGGCTCAAAGAACCACAGCCAGTGCACCCAGGTGAAGACGCGGTCGATCTCTTTGACCCGACCGATGCGGGCCAGGGCGCGCTGCAATCGTGCGGTGGGCAGTCGGCCGCCGCCGAGGGCCCGGTCGATGGAGATCGGGTAGCCGACGTGGAGTCGGCGGCGCAGCGCCTCCCGATCGTCATAGGGAATCTCGTGGACCATGATGAAAGCCCACATCTGCAGGGCGAAGAGCGCGACGTCGCGTCGCTTCGAACGGGGGGTGAGGACGGCCAAGGCCAGCGGCCCGCCGGCGCAGGCGGCGACGGTGACCGAGGCGGGAATGCGCAGGCGGCGGCGGACCAGCGGAACCGCGAAGGCGGCCCCCAGGGCGAGGGTCGCGCCGGCCCGCGCCGCGGTGCGCAGCGCCGGAGATGGGCGAGACCGGGACCGCATAGGGTCGGCGAGTATAGGTCGGCGCCGGACACCGGGCGCGGCGGCGCGGCGCGCGGCGTGATTAGAATGGCCGCGCTTTGGCGCCCCACTCCCCTGGCACCGACCAGATCCACACCCTGCTTTGGATCGGCTACATCGCAGCGGCGATCGTCGTTATCGCGGTCAACGTAGCTCTGTTCTACGCCCTGCGCAGGTACCGCGCCGAGAGGGGTTCCCAGCCGCGCCAATCGCGGGGCGGACGGCGGATCCAATTCCGGGTCGGCGGGGTGCTGACGGTTTTCGCCGCGGCGATCCTGGTGCTGAGCATCGTCTTCACCGAAAAAGCGCGGGAGATCCCGACGACCGGGCCCGCGGGACTGGCCTCGGCCCGCTCCCAGCCCCTGACGATCCAGGCCACCGGCCGGCAATGGCTGTGGCGCTACAACTACCCCAACGGAGCCTTCTCCTATTACAAACTTGTGGTCCCGGTCGACACCGCGATCGCCCTGGACCTGTTCTCCACCGACGTGGTCCACACCTGGGACGTGCCCGAACTGGCCCCCCAGCGAGAGGCGGTCCCCGGCAAGCCCGATCAGGTCGTCTTCCGGGCCGATGAGGAAGGCACCTACACCGGGCAGGCCTCGACCATGTCCGGACAGGGGTATGCGGCGATGCGGACCGAGGTCGACGTCGTCTCGCCGCAGGCCTATCTGGCCTTTATCAAAGCCCAGAAGACCGAAGTGCAGGCGGCGCAGAACCGGGTGATCGGGATGGTCGCCGGCGGGAAGGTGCCGTGAGCGCGCGCCCCCGCCCCGAGCTGGTCGTCGAGGGCTTCCCCCGGCGCCGTCCGCGCTGGGTGGAGCTGGCCACCAGCGCCGATCACAAGGACGTCGGCCGAGTGATGATCGTCGGCGCCCTCGGCTTCCTCTTCCTCGCCGTGCTCGGGCTGCTGCTGATGCGCCTGCAGCTGGCAATCCCGGAAAATAGCTTCCTCACCCCGGTCACCTTCAATCGGCTGCTCTCCGTCTACGGGACGACCGCGATCTTCCTCTTCGCCATACCGCTGGCCTTCGGGCTCTTCTATTACCTGGTGCCGCTGCAGATCGGCGCCCGTGGCACGGCGCTTCCGCGGCTCGGGCAGATCGGCATGTACCTCTACGTCACCGCAGCCACGGTGCTCTACAGCGGCTTCCTCTTCACCCCAACCGAGGCGGGGATCAACCCGCTGGCGCCGCTCTCCGAACTCTCCTTCCTCTCCAACAACGGGGTCAACGCCTGGGCCACGGCGACCGGGATGGCGACCCTGGGCTTCGTCTTCCTGGCGATCAACCTGGTGGCGACGTTGCGCACCATGCGCGCCCCGGGGATGGCCTGGCGACGGCTGCCGGTCTTCGCCTGGGCGGCGGCGATCTGCTCCTGGCTGATGCTGGTCATCGGCCCGGTGCTGCTCGCGGCGATCGCCATGCTGATCATCGACCGCAACTTCGAAGGCACCTTCTTCAACGGCGGCACGAACGGCTCGCCGCTGCTCTGGCAGCACCTGAGTTGGATCTTCTTCACCGGCGCCTACATGCTGATCCTGATCACCGCCTTCGGGGCGATCGCCGAGATCATCCCCAGCTTCGCTCGCAAGCCGCTGTTTAACCGCGGCGCGGTGATCGGCTCGCTGCTGGCGATCGCCGTGATCGGCACCCTGGCCTGGATGCAGAACATGCTCACCGCCCCGATCGGGATCGGCTGGATGTACTTCGCGATGGTCATGTCGTTGGCCCTGATCGTGCCCTTTGGCCTGCTCACCTTCAACCTGATCGCGACAATGGTCGGAGGGACGCTGAGGTTGCGGGCGCCGCTGCTGTTCGCGGTGGGGGCGATCTCGGCGATCTCGATCGGCCTGGCGGCCGAGATCCAGCAGTCGATGGTCGCCGCCGCCTGGGGCATCAAGGACACGACGGCCGCCACCGCTGCGACCCACTTCGCCCTGATTGGCGGCAGTGTCTTCGGCGGCTTCGCCGCGCTGCACTACTGGTTTCCAAAGATGACCGGGCGGACGATGGGCGAGAACCTGGCGCGGATCTCCTTCTGCACGATGGCGGTCGGCATCGTGGCCACCTTCGTGCCGCTGTTCCTCGCCGGCGCCGCGCAGGGCGAGGTCGCCGATGCCTACAAGTACTTCGACCACACCGGCGTCAACACCTACAACCTGATCGCCTCCGTCGGCGCCCTCCTCCTCGCCATCGGGATCGTGATCACCCTGGTCAACGCGATCCTCAGCCGGGCCGGGGGCGCGGAGGCGGGTCATGACCCCTGGAGCGGTGACTCGTTGGAGTGGCTGGCGCTCTCGCCGCCCGACCCGCACAACTTCGATGTCCTCCCCGACGTGCGCAGCTCCCGCCCGATGCGCGACATCCGCATCGCCATAGCCCACCGGGCAGAGCGAGATGAGCTGCCGGCGCCCGAGTCCCAGCCGGTAGCCTGAACGCATGAGCGTGGAGCTCGCCAGCGTCCACCTTTGGTTCCCGGCGCTGCGGGCAACGCGCATGGCCGCCTGATGGCCCCCGGCGCCGGAGCCCAGGCGATCCCCAACCCGGCCGCGGCGGCAGGCCTCCAGCGCTGGCCCGCGCTTGTCCTCGTGCGCGACTACCTGACGCTGACCAAGCCGAAGGTGCAGTCGCTGCTGCTGTTCATCACCGTGACGACGATGTACGTCGCCGGCGATCCTTCGATCGGCCTGGTCTTCCTCACCTGCCTGGGCGGCGCCCTCTCGGCCGGGGGCGCGGGGGCGATCAACCACGCGATCGACCGCGACATCGATCGCAAGATGGCTCGCACCGCCGACCGGCCGGTGGCCAGCGGACGCGTTTCGCCCGCGGCCGCCACCACTTTCGGGGTGCTGCTCGGCTGCACCTCCTTCGCCCTGCTGGCCCTGGCGGTCAACCCCCTGGCAGCCGCGCTCTCGCTCTCGGGGTTGCTCGGATACGTCTGCGTCTACACCCTGTGGCTGAAGCGAGCCACGCCGCAGAACATCGTGATCGGCGGTGCCGCCGGGGCGGTGCCGCCACTGGTCGCCTGGGCGGCCGTGAGGGGAAGTCTCAGCGGAACCGCGCTCTTCCTCTTCGCCATCGTCTTCTTCTGGACGCCCCCCCACTTCTGGGCCCTCTCGCTGCTGATGAAGGACGACTACGCAAATGCCGGCGTGCCGATGCTGCCGGTGGTACGCGGCGAGACGGAGACCCGCCGACAGATCCTCCTCTACACGGTGCTGCTCTACGCGGTCACTCAGCTGCCCTTCTGCGCCGGTGGCTTCGGCCTCGCCTATCTGGCCGCCTCGATGACGTTGGGGGCGATCTTCATTTATTGCGCCATGCGCCTGCTGCGCAGCGCAGATCGCCGCTGGGCGCTGCGAACCTACCTCTACTCCCTCTCCTATCTGGCGCTGCTCTTCCTGGCGATGGCCGTCGACACCAGGCTCGCCTGATAGAAATCCGCCCGTGGATCGCGAGGACGCCAGGCGAAGGATGAAAGCCGGGATGATCGCCGGCGGATTCGCCGCGGCGGTCTTCGCCCTCACCTTCGTTGCCGCCCTCCTCTACATCGCGTCATAGGCGATGAGCGAGCACCGTGACATCCCCGAGCCCGGCGAGATGATCTACCTGCCGCGCTCCTCCTGGGCACCCGCCTTCTTCGCCGCGGGAATCGGAGCGATGCTCTGCGGGATCTACGCTAACGGGTTCATCTTCCCCGCCCCGGTCTACGCGGTCGTCGGCGTCGTCTTTTTCCTTGCCGCCCTCCGCAGCCTGATCAAGGGAGCCGTCCGCGACTACTACCGTCTGCCCCGCAGGCAGAAGGTGCGCGGCGCCGTGCTCCCCGTGGAAACGGTGAGTCCTCCCCCACAAAGCCAGTCGCAGAGCGAAATCTGAGCGCTCGCCGCGCTGACGCAGGTGCCAGGATTGGCAGTCCGGAAGCCGCTTGGAAGCGAATTGGAAGCGATCGCGCCGACAATCCGTCCAAACCTTTGCCGCGGAGTCAGGCGAAACGCTGAGCGTCGAGCGCTGACAGCTCGAGCCTGGACTAGCAAACGGCGATCAAATCGACTGGCTCGGCCGTGTAGTTTCCGCCCCCAGTTGGATTAGTCTCGAGCTGATCTGGAGTTTTCGGGCTGCGGAAGGTTTCAACCCTTCGTTCTTCTGCCCCAAAGAAAAAGCTCGTGCGGACGGCCGCGGTGGCAGTCACCGCGCAGTTGTAAATGTTGAACGGGAACGTCACCCTGCACCCCGTCCCACCAACGGTCGCGGACACGCCGGAGGGAAACGGCGCCGCGGCTTCGCAATTGCTAGTCAGTGCAACACCCGTGACATTGGAGGCGCGAACCGAGGTCAGGGTCGATTGGTTGACATCGGAGCCGGTCAGAGAGCCGGCTTGAACATTGGCACCTGAGACCGAGTTGGCCTGCAGCTGGGCGCTACCCACCGAGCCGTTGGCGAGCTTTTCACCCGTGACCGCGGCGTTCTTGATTTTGGCGGTCGTGACCGCTCCGTTCTTGAGCTGCTTGGTGCCGACGCTGTTCTTGCCGAGATGGGAGGCCGCATAGGCCGCACCCCCGCTCACCACCAAGAAGACGGCGAGCGTTGACATCACGTTCGCGTAAGTCAGATTGGCCCGCAATCGTCTGATCATCGCCGCCCTTTCGCTGGTTGCGTGGTTGAGGTTGACCCTACGTCCAAATGCCGATCTGCGGAGCGAGCCTCTCTGGCCGAGGTGCCGACGCTCCTTCGGCTTCACCGCCTGCGGCTCGGGCCGACTGCGGGTTTCCCCTCGCCGCCTCCCCCCGAGCCCCAATCCGGCTCGATCCTCAGCCCGGACTCATGCCTGACGTCGCCCCCTCAGAGGTCCAGACACGAACGATGTCGCGCATGGAGAGGACGCCGACCAGCTGCGCACCCTCGAAGACGACGAGGTGGCGGACGCCCCGGCGCGACATTTCCGCCGCGGCGCGCTCGAGACTCCAGTCAGGCGCGGCGGCGATCACGTTGGCGCTCATGTGATCGGCGACCAGCTCGACGTCGGGGTCCTGCCCGCCGCCGAGCGAAACGAGGATGTCGCGCTCGGTGACGATCCCTGGCGCCGGGGACTCCGGATCAGCGACCAGCGCGGCGCCCGTGCCCTTCTCCACCATCCTCGCCGCCGCCTCGCGCAGGGTGTGCGACGTGCCGACGGTCAGAACCACCTCTGACATCCCTTCCTGTACCTGCATCGGATCTCTCCTTACGGCCGTGGGAGATAGTGCGAATCGATGCGAGACTACCCCACTGGCGGTGCCTGACAAGCCGCTTGCGCCGGGGCCCTGACATATAGAATCCCGCCCGCCTCGCGCCCGATGCCCATGCCACGCAACCTCACCCGTCTGCTCCTCGTCCCCGCAGCCCTCGCCGCAGTTGCGGTGGGCTCTTCCGGCTGCGGGACGACCACCGCGGACCTGGCCCGAGGGCGGGTCCTCTTCATCCAGAAATGCGGCGTCTGCCATACCCTCGCCCAGGCCGGCACTACCGCGCAGGTGGGGCCCAACCTCGACGACGCCTTCGCCGCGGCGAGGTCGGCGGGTGAGGGCGGCGCCACCTTCGAAGGCCTGGTCAAAGCCCAGGTCCAGTTCCCCCGGCCGAGCAACGGCGACCCCAACATCTCGATGCCCCGTAACGTGGTCACCGGGCAGGATCTCGACGACGTCGCCGCCTACGTGGGCAGATACGCCGGAGTCCCGGGGGCGGCGCCGCCCAAGGTCCCGGGCGGCCCCGGGGCCCAGGTCTTCGCCAACAACGGCTGCGGCGGCTGTCACACCCTGGCGGCGGCCAAATCGGGAGGTACCACGGGGCCCGACTTCAACAAAGTCCTGCCCGGGAAAAGCGCGACATTCATCCGCGGCTACATCGAAAACCCGATCGCTCCGGTTGCCAAGGGATACCCGACCGGCGTGATGCCGAAAGACTTCGCCTCGATCATCAAACCAAATGAACTCGAAGAGCTGGTCGAATACCTGATCGCCTCGACCTCCAAGGGCGGATCGAGCGCCGGCTCAAAGAAGAGCAAGGGCGGCTGATCCCGGCGGCCGCCCGGCCGTTGGGATCATCTCCGAAGATGCGCGACCGACTCAGAGACCGCCTCGAGATCACTCCGCGGCGCTACGCGCAGGTGGCTCTGGTCGCCCTGATCGCGCTGGCCCTGATCGTCCTCACCGGGGCCGCGGTGCGGCTGACCGACTCCGGCCTCGGTTGTCCCAACTGGCCCAAGTGCTACGGACAGCCGCTGCCCCCACTCGAATCCCACGCGCTGATCGAGTTCGGCAACCGGGTGCTGACCGGGTTCGTGGGTATCGCGGTGATCGCCGCCAGCGCGCTCGCCTTCTACCGTAGGCCCTACCGCCAGCACCTGGCGCTGTTCGGGGCGCTGCTGCCGCTGGGGGTTATCGCCCAGGCGATCCTCGGAGCCCTGGTCGTCGAGTACCACCTGGCGCCGGGCCTGGTGATGCTCCACTTCATCCTCTCGATGATGCTGCTCGACGCGGCCTTCGCTCTGGCCTGGTGCTCGCGCTATGAGCCTTGGGAGCGGCGGCGCTCCGCCGACCGGCTCGGAGTGTGGGCAGTCAGAGGGCTGCTCCCGCTTGGCCAGCTGACGATCGCCGCGGGCACGGTGGCGACCGCCTCAGGCCCGCACGCCGGCGCCCACGCCGGCCAGATCGTCCACCGCTTCAGATTCGAGGGGGCGAAGACCTTGGAATGGGTCGTCCAGCGCCACGCCGCGATCGCCGCCGTGTTCGGCCTCGCCGCGGTCGCCGTCTGGTTCCTGCTGCGGCGCGAGGGCGGCGAGCGCCGCGCCCTGCGGCCGCTGAGCGTGGTGATCGGCCTGCTGGGGCTGCAGGGCGTCGTGGGGGGCGTCCAGTGGTACCTGAAGCTGCCGACGGAGCTCGTCTGGGTCCACGTCTCGCTTGCCACCTTCACCTGGCTGGCGATGCTCTGGACGGTGGCGAGCGCCGGGCGGCTGGAGCCGCGTGAGGCGAGGGCTACCTCCGCCGGGGAGCCGGCTGCGGGCCAGTTGAGCGTGCCGACCTAGCCACCCCGGTCCGGGCGGCCGGCCAACCGTAGACTCGCCGCCGGATCGCGTCGATGCTCCCCTTCGCTCTATCCATCAGCGTCCTCAGCCTTGTTCAGGCGGCGCTGGTCGCAACCCCCCGAGCGGAGCCATGGTCGGCGCTGCGCCGACTGCGCGGCCGCTGGTGGGCGCTCATACCACCGGCCTCGATCGTCGTCGCGATCGCCGCGGTGGCGCTTGACTCCGCCGCTGCGCACGCGCTGACCTATCTGGCGCTGTTCGCGGTCCCTCCTCTGGCGGCGCTCGCCCTGGCCGGCGTTATTCGCGGCGCTCGCCCGGCGCTCGCCCTGGCGGTGATCCCCCTTTTCGCCCTTGCCTGGGCCTTCCCGGGCTCGCTCTCGGGCCAGGGGGCGGGGCTGGCGCTCGACGCCCTGGCCTGCGTCAGCCTCGGCTGGCTGCTGGCCGCAATCGTCCCCCCCCGCTGGCTGGGGTTGGGGATCTACGCGATGGCGGCAATCGATACCTGGCTGGTCGCCTCAGACCTCCTGCAGGGCCCCAACGCGGTGCTGAACGCCGTCTCCCCCGGAGCTCTGCCGAGGCTCCAGTTCGTCTCCTTCGGCTCCGCTGCGATGGGCTTCGGCGACCTCTTCATCGCCGCCACGCTGGGAGCGATGCTGGCGCGTGAGCGCAGGCTCCAGCTGGCCGCCGCGGTCCTCGCCGCCGTTCTGGCGCTCGACTTCGATCTCCTCTTCTTCGCCGTCGACGAGCTGCCCGCGACCGTCCCCATCGCCCTTACCCTCGCAATCGTCGATAGGCGTATGCGATCCCGGCGCAGACCAGCACCAACCCCCACAGGGCGCCCACCAGCGGACTGGTCAGCAGGGTCAGGGCGATGATCGAAGCGGCGGCGATCCCGACGATCACCACCCAGCGGAAAACAGCCTCCTCGGAGATCCTCATAGCCGGCCGGATGGCCGCGCTAGAGGATGTAGACCGTCGTATAGACGATCAGCCACATGATGTCCACGAAGTGCCAGTAGATGCCCGGTATCTCGACCCCCATGTGATCTTTCTCCTGCGGGCCAAAATGACCCCTGAAGGCGCGGATCGTGGCGAAGCTGAGCAGCATCAGACCGACGAAGACGTGGGCGCCGTGCAGGCCGGTGAGGCAGTAGAAGATCGAGCCGAAGGAGAGGTCGCGGGCGCTGAAGCCAAGGTGGACGTACTCGTTGATCTGGATGAAGAGGAAGGTGGCGCCGAGCATCCAGGTGAGGACTAGGCCCAGCTTCATCCCGTTGCGGTTGCCCCGTCTGATCGAGGCCAGGGCGTAGTGGACGGTGAAGCTGGAGGAGACGAGGATCGCGGTGTTGACGCCGGCGATCGCCACCGGCAGTTCGTAGGGATGCGGAGGCCAGGCGGGCGGGTGAACGACGACTCGGAGGAAGAAGTAGGAGGCGAAGAAGGCGCCGAACAGCATCACCTCGGAGACGATGAAGAGCAGGATCCCCAACGTCTGGCGATCGATGCGAGAGCTTTTGTTGGCCTCCGGCGGTCCGTGGTGCTCGTCGGCGTGCCCGTGTCCCACGGCAACGGTCGCGCTCTCCATCAGGCGTTCTCCCCTTCGGCCACGGCGGCCGCGACAGCGGCCGCCGGACGGCCCACCTCGATGTGCTCGACCGGCTTCTCGGTGATCTCTCGCACCCTCCCGATCAGGCCCTCGTCGAGCCAGCGCGAACCCTCGCCGGCGAAGGTCGAGATCAGGATCTCGTCGATCCTGTAGTGCTCGATCGCGTTCTTCACGGCGAGGAAGGGATCGGGGCTCATCGGCTGGCCGGTGGCGTCGACGTCAACCCGATAGAGCGCGGCCATCGTCGAGGCCAGCTCACGAACCACCTGGGCCTCGGGGACGTCGGGCGAGCGGGGGCAGATGATCGTGTAGCGGTGCGGGCGCTCCGCCGCGCGCTCCTTCAGGCGGTTGACCAGGTCCGGGTTGGCCACCGTCTGGGTGGCGACGACCAGGGTGTGGGTCACGTCCCAGCGGATCGAGTCGTCCTCGATTCGCACCGGGATGTGGATCACCGCGGTCTCCGGCTCGAAGTGATCCTTGGCCCACGCCACGAGGTCCTTGCGGGTGAAGCCAAAGCGCGTCTCGGGCATGCAGGAGAGCAGGACCTCCCCCGGTTCATGGGCGCGCACGGCATCGTCGAGCGCCAACGCCGGCAGCGGGTCCATCACCTCTCCGACCGAGCCGATCCCGAACTCCGAGAACACCGCCATCGTCACCTGGACCCTGGCCCGGGCCGCGTCGCGCAGCGCGCCGGAATCGACCAGCTGGCCAACCGCCGGATGGTTCTGGGGTGCCGTGACGGCGACGTAGGGGACCTTCGGGGCCCGCTCGCGCACCGCGGCCAACAGCTTTCGCCCCCCCGCCACCTCGTTGAGGAAGACCAGCAGCGGCCGATCCTCGGCCCCCGCGGTCAGGATGAGACCTCGCGCTTCACGCGCTTCCCACCACACTGGGCTGGGGCGTGGGGACCTCGGCCCCATCGCCCATGATCGCGTGCCGGGCGCCCGGCACCCCGTACTCGTAGGGGCCGCCGACGACCCGCGGGATCTCGTCGAAGTTGAAGATCGGCGGCGGCGAGGAGACCTGCCACTCGATCGAGTTCGCCCGCCAGGGATTGGCGACGGCGCGCGGGCCGAACCGCCAGCTGACGATCATGTTGTAGAGGAAGACCAGCTGGAAGAGGCCGAGCATGAAGGCGAAGCAGCTGATCAGCAGGTTCCAGTCCCCGAACTGGGCCGCGT
>Ga0307374_10000978_pt1 | contig 53678 bp, 52 predicted proteins | sample OX3MG_FD_202532 | JGI IMG/M metagenome (GOLD analysis project Ga0307374, IMG submission 202532) | Soil microbial communities from Risofladan, Vaasa, Finland - OX-3 | ecosystem: Environmental > Terrestrial > Soil > Coastal area > Acid sulfate soil | place: Finland: Risofladan, Vaasa | collected...
ATTTCGCGACCGTTTGCCAGGAACTCGGCCAGACTCAGAGCCGCATCCAGATGGCCGAGTCGGTCGCGAGCCTGCTGGGCGCGCTCGAAGCCGGCGAGGCGGAGATCGCGGCGCGCTTCATGGTCGGGCGCGCGGTCGCACAGGGCGATGAAAAGCGGCTCCAGATAAGCGGGCGAGCAATCTGGAAAATCGCGGCCGCGATCAGCGGCGCCGAAGACCAGGGCGAAGACATCTTCACCGCGGCCGAGGATTTCGGCGCGGCGATCGAGATGACCCTGCGCCTGCGCCCGGCCGAGCCCGAGCCGTCGCTGACGATCGCGGAGGTCGATCGCGCCTTTGGCGAGATCGCCGAAATCGAAGGCCGCCACGCGCGCGCCCGCAAGCTCGAGACGCTGACCGCGCTGTTCGAGCGCGCGTCGAATCTCGAAGCGAAGTTCATCGCCAAAATTCTGATCCGCGAGATGCGCCACGGCGTGAGCGAGGGGCTGATGCTCGAAGCGATTGCGCGGATGGCGCATCGGCCGGTGGCCGAGGTCCGCCGCCTGAACATGCTCGAAGGCGATCTCGGGCGGGTAGTGCGGATTTTGCGCGAGGGCGGACCGGCCGCCGATCCGGGGGCGGCGCCGGCGCGCGCGGCCAAGCCGCTGCGCCCGATGCTGGCGCAGCCGGCGGGCGACGTCGCGGAGGCGATTGCGATGATCGGGCCGGAAATCGCCTTCGAGCACAAGCTCGACGGCGCTCGCGTGCAGATTCATCATCTGGCCGGCGGCGAGACCAAAATCTTCTCGCGCAAGATGAACGACATCACGCCGAGCCTGCCGGAGATCACCGAATTGATTGCGCGGCTCGGAGCGCGCGGCGCGATTTTGGACGGCGAGGTGGTCGCGGTCGATGCGGCGGGACGCCCGCGTGCGTTTCAGGAGCTGATGCGCCGCTTCGGGCGCGTGCGTGAGATTGAAAAGCTGCGCGCCGAGCAGCCGGTGCGGCTGTATCTGTTCGATATCCTGGGACTCGACGGCGCGCTGGTCATCGATCTGCCGTATCAGGAGCGCGTCGCGATGCTGCGCGAGCTTGCGGCGGGCGCCAGTCTCGAGCTGGTGACGAGTATCGAGCGTCCGAGCCTGCCCGCTGCCGAGAAATTTTTCACCGATGCGATCGCGGGCGGATTCGAGGGCGTGGTCGCTAAGGCGCTCGGCAGCGCCTACACGCCGGGTGCGCGCGGGCGCGGATGGGTGAAGATCAAGCAAGTGCGCACCCTCGATCTGGTGATCGTCGCCGCGCAGTGGGGTTACGGGCGGCGGCACGGATGGCTGTCGAACTTTCATCTGGCGGCGCGCGATGAACGCAGCGGCGCGATGGTCGAAGTCGGGAAGACCTTCAAGGGACCGACCGACGCGGAGTTCGAGGCGATTACCGAGCGCCTGCTCGCGCTGAAAACCGAAGAGGCGCACGGCGTCGTGCGCGTGCGGCCGGAACTGGTCGTCGAGGTCGGATATAACGATATCCAGCGCAGCCCGCGGTACGTGGGCGGGATGACGCTGCGTTTTGCGCGGATCATCCGAATTCGCGACGACAAGCGCGCCGCGGATGCCGACACGATCGAAACGATCGCCCGCGAATTCGAGCGGCAGAGTATCGCTCAGCCGGGCACGAAGATTTGATTTCGCCGCCGCGTTATCGACGCGCGCGGCGATACACTCAAGCCCGGACGATCCGGCGGCTAATGCCCGCGCAGATGCTTTGGTTCGTGCGCGTCGGTCATCGCCATCGCGATCGCTTCGATCTCGCTTTCGCCGAAATCTTCGAGCACGAAGGAATCGGCTTCGGTGCTGTCGTGGCGCTCGTACATATCGCAGCACCAGGTATTCGGACCTAGCTGGCGAGTGTGGAGCACGAAGGTATTAACCCCAACCACTTCCACCCGTTCCATAGCGGTAACCTCCTCGGCAGAGTTGCCATGGTCATCGGCGGCGGTGACATGAGAAATTTAGCATGATTCAAATAGAAATGCTAATAGAAAAATCCACGATCATGGGACAATCGCTGGATAAGTTGGAGGGCGAAGATTTTTACCGATGCTTGACCGATTTGAGCCAATCGGTCAGGGCGTCGTGGGTGCTTTGAAACGCTATCGAGTCCCACGGAATCGCATCAGGCTCGAAATAGCGAATCTCCGTCGCCTCTTCCGACGGCGTCGGCGCGCCACTGGCGGGCGTCGCCAGATAGACGATCACCTGCGCCTTTGCGTTGGCGGGATCGGTGTACACGCCGAGCAGCGGACCGAGTTCGACGCGGATGCCGACTTCTTCGAGGGTCTCGCGCGCGGCCGCCTCGTCGGCGCGTTCGGCAAATTCGACGAAGCCGCCCGGGAACGTCCATTTTCCTATCGCGGGTTCATTTCCGCGCTCGAGCAGCAACACGCGTCCCGCTTCTACAATCAGGCATCCGGCGACGAGTTTCGGCGATGGGAAAAAAATGAACCCACAGTTCGGACACCTGCGCATCCGCTTGCGGTCGGGCAGGATCGTGCGCAGCTCCATCTCGGCGCCGCACAGCGCGCAGAACTTCACCTCGGCGGGGAACCGATGCTGCACGTGATGATTGGCATGGATCGGCGCGGGCTCGGGTTTCATCGCGGTTTCAGCATACTCAAGCCGTCAGGCGGCGGACCAGCGCCTCGGCGATCAGCAGGATCATCGCGGCGACGATGATAAACGGATTCAGCGACTCCCGCCGCTCGAGATTGGGCCGTCCCAAACCCACCTCGGACACCTCTGGATTGAGCCGGCCGCCGGTCGCCGACGCCAGCCGTTCGAGCAGCCCGTAATTCGGTGCGGGCCGCGGAACCTCGGCGAGCACCGCGGGACTCACGGTGTACGCCAGCGGAGGAAAGGTTCGCGTTTTGTCGCCGGGCGCTCGCACGCTGATGTTATACGTACCGGGCGCGGGCGCGTCGATCGAGCCCGAGAATTCTCCCGGCACCTGCTCGGACAGCGCGGTCTCGACGTGGGTTGCGTCGGGCCGCGTGACGACGGTGGTCAACAGGCTCGGACCCTTGGCGGATTCGTCGGAATAATCGTTGAGGCGGATTATGATGCGGCCGCCCTGGTAGCCGAGTTCGACGTCGAATTTCTGCGCCGCGGTGGAAGTCTCCGGCGTCATCCAGCCGAGCAGCCGATCCCACACCGGGGTGAAGACATTCGAGGTGATCCACGGCCCGGACCATCGGCCGCTCGCGTCGGTGGTGACGGCCAGGGTCTTGCCGGCGCCGAATTTCCACGATGCGATGAGCGGTTCGCGGGTTCCGGCGCGCTCGATATAGGCGCTCAAGTCGGCCTTGGGTTTGATTTCGGTCGAGACGTAGCCCTTGATCGACGGCAACTGGCGGCCAGCGAGTTCCTTCAGGACCGGGTCGGGATTGACGGTGTGCGGCTTGAAACTCGATTCCTGCATCGTGGTTTCCCCGCCGTGGGTGCGGACGTCCTGGACGAATAGCTCGGGCAGATTTTTCGGGCTGTCGGTCTGATACGATGCGCCATCGCCGAATTTGCTGATCGACTGCAACAGAGCCAGATTCGCGTCGTTTCCGATCGCGATAGTCGAGATGGTCGCGTCGCCCTCGCGGTGCATCCGCGAGACCAGGTCGTAATACATCGCGGGCGTGCCGCCGGTTTCGCCGTCGGTCAAAATCACCACGTGCTGGATCTGCGCGCCGCTGCCCGCCAGCATGCGCTCGGCCTCTTGCAATGCGGGCAACAGATAGGTGGTGCCGTGCGCGACCAGCCGGTCGATCATCTGGTCCATATAGGGACGGCTTTTCGATAGCGGTTCGAGCGGTATGACCACGAACGGCTGCGAGTCGAAGCCGATCACGCTCACCAGGTCTGAGCCTTTGAGGGTTTTGGTGACGGTCTCGGCGGCAGCCTTCGCGTACTTGAGCTTGTCGTTGCGGCCCATCGAGCCGGATTTGTCGATGATCAAGATGAACGCGCGGGTGCGTTCCTTGTGCTCCGGCGGTTTCATGATCACCGGCATCGCTGCGGCTATCGGGCTCGATTGCCATCCGCCGAGGCCGAAACTCGAATCGCCGCCAACCATCGCCAGTGACCCCCCGCTGCGAACGTAAGATACCAGTGCGTCCTGATCTTCCGGCGCGATTCGGCTTGCGGGCAGGTTGTCCAGGAACACCGCGTCGTAGCCCGCGAGCTTGCCGTTCCACTGCCCCGAGGCGACCGGAACGATGGTGGGCTCGAAGCCGCGGCGCTCGGCGACGGTTTGAAGATATTTGGCGTCCCGCGCAACTCCGGCAAGGATCAAGACCTTGCGCCGCGCACCCACGCCGACCCATCCTTTGAGCGAGTCGTCCTCGAGATATTGATCGGTCGTGGGGTCGTCGGCCTTGAACGACGCCGAATAAGAGGCTAGCCCAGCCGCCTCGTTGCGCACCGGAAAATCGACCCGCATGAGCCCCGGAGGTAAAGTGACGTGCCGCGTATCGAGCACCGTCGAGTCGCGCGAGACCGCGATGGTGCCGGAAACCGCTGCGTCATTGAGATTTTCCATCGTGACGCCGAGAGCGAATGGCTCCGCCTTTTCGAGCGCCGGCGGCAGCGACAGCTCGGTCATCGCGACGTTGCGAATCGAGCTGGCGCCGGGCGGAGTGAAGATATCGAGCCGGATGCGCGCGGCGACTAGCGAGCCGATCGCGCGGGTCGAGTCACCGCGATTTTCCCATCCGTCGGTGACCAGCACGGCGGGACCGCCCTCGGCGCCCGGATCGGATGCGATCCGCATCAGGGCGGTCTCCAGATTGGTCGCGCCGGGAGCGCATGACGAACAGGCTTGGCCGGAAGCCAGGCGGCCATCGATCGCGCCGATCGTGCTCGAATCGGTGGAAGACGCGAACACGAACGCGGGGTCGCTGGCGCGCAATTTCAGTTGCTCTTCGAGCAGCCGCGCCGTCCAGGTGCGCATCGCGGGCGTGATGCTCTGGGAGGCGTCAACGATCGCGGGGCGCGCCGCGCCGGCGAAGTGCGTCACGCTTTCCGGGTTCGCAAGCGCGAAGATGAACAGGGCAAGCACGATCGCACGCATGATCGGCGCGGCGATTTTTTTCCATTCGCGCGCGCCTGCCAGTGACCACACCAGCACCGCGCCCGCGATCGCGAGCAGATAAAGCGCGTCGGGCCGGGCGATCGATACGGCGGCGATGAATTTGTGCGCAGGCATCGGCTACGCCTCGGCCATCGCGCCGCGCCGGCGGCGGTACACGATAATCGCCTCGAGCGAGCCGAGCGCGATAATTGCGAGCAGCAGCCACGGGCTGAGCGACGCCTTTTCAAGGAACGAGGCACTGGCGGGCGGCGCCGTCGCGGCGGCGGATTCGAGCCGCAGCGGCGGTACGCTTTCGAGATCGGACACCGCAAGATCGTCAAGGTTGACGGCGCGGGGGGTTGGCGATGCGTCGGCGCCGGACAGCTCGTAGATTCCCTGTTCCGCAACCTCGGTGAACAGGGTCCCTGGCGTCGCCTTGAGCTTTGCGCCAGAAGGCAGCGTCACGCTTTGGACTCCAGCCGGCACCAGCCACGGCCGCCCGGTCTTGTCGGCGCCGGCGTTCGCGCCGAGTCCGGCCAGATAGCTCAGAACATTGAGCGTCAGCACCGACATCGGCAGATTCTTGCGCCCCAGGTATGGAAAAGGATTGAAGCCGGTCGCGACAAAGCGATGCCCGCCGCGCTCGCCGCGCAGCAGCAACCCGCCGCCCTGTCCGCTGACGACCGCGGCCATCCACGGATGCTGTCCAAAGAATTCCCCGTCGCGGAGATTCAGCATCCGGAAATTCACCGAGTCGGTGAGCGTGTCGGTATTGAGCCATCGCGCGATCTGGATGTTCGCCGCCGGCGCGACGGCAAAGCCGAACACCGGATCGGGCGGCGGCATCACCATCAGGGTATTGACCGGCGGGAGTTGCTTGGGCGCCGAGTACTCGAAGATCGCGACGTCGGCGCGCGCCAGATCGGTGGGCGCGAATTGGTCAGGGCCGACCACTTTGATCGCCGCGCCCGGAATCGTGCCGAGTCCGGCGGCGTCGGCGGGAGTCGGGGTTATGAACAAAATCGAAACCGCGCGCACGGCGCCGCTGGTCGCGTAGGCAACGTTATCCAGTGCCAACGCGTCGGCCGGAGTCAGCTCGGCGCGATACACCCTGGCTGGCGCAAGCGAAGGGAATTCGAGCGCTCCGGTGTCGCCCGCGGCGAGCCGCGCGTGCGCGCTGGCGAGATGGCGGCCGTCGCCGGTGAGGGTGACGGTGATATCCGCCGTGGCGGGACTGAAATTGGACACGTTGATGCGCGCGTGCAGGGTATCGGCGCCGAACACCTCGCGCCGCAGCGTGAACGCGCTCAGCGCTAGATTGGGCGCGGGATCTCCGGTCACGATCGCATGGATCGCGGCGGGCGCCGGAGCCGCGAGCGCCCGGAAGCTTGCGAAAATTACTTTTGTGAAGCGGCTGCCCGAGGCGAGATCCGCCAGCTCAGCCTTGACCGCGGACGAATCGTCGGGCGCGTCCACCGGGTGCAGCTCCGCGATCGCGTGGCGCGCCTCGGCGACCGAATCAAACGGCGGAGCGATTCGATACGGCGCCGGCGCGGTGACGAACACCGAGATCTTGCCGCCGCCGTCTTCCCGCGACAGCATCGCGTCGGTCTTCCCGAGCGCGTCGTCGAACCGGGTCGCGCCAGTGGGCAGCTTCACCTGCATCGCGGCCGAGTTGTCGATCATCACCGCGATCGGATTGCTCTTGCGGATCACGAACGGTCCCGCCATCGCCAGCACCGCAAGGCACAGCAGCAGCAGCTCGACCAGGAACATCCAGTCGAAGCGCGGCTTGCCGCCATAACGCTCGCTGCGCAGGCCGCGCAGCGCGCGGAACGCGAGCACGCTCGAAACGATGATGCGCGCGGGGCGCTCGCGCGCCAGATAAGCGAGCACCAGCGCGGGTACGATCGCGAAGAAGATTAGAGCGCCGGGATAAAGCAGGCCCATCGATTCAACTCAATGCGCCAGGCCCATGTCGGCCACCGCGCGCACGAAAAAGTCGTGGAAATCCTGATCGGTCGTGTGCAGGGCGTAATGAAGTCCGCGCTTCAAGCAGAATTGTTTGATTTCGCGCGTCAGGCGCTGCATCGTTTGCTGGTACTGCTCGCGCTCGCGCGCCCCGATAGCGACGCGCAGATGTTCGCCGGTTTCGGAATCGACCACTTCGACATCGCCCTGGAGCCCCTGCCCCTGAATTTCGCGGCCGCCAAGAATCTGCACTGCCGTGACGTCCATGGTCGCCGCGGTGAACAGCCCGAGACCGCGGGTGACCGAATTCAGCAGCATCAGAAAATCCGACACGATAAAGACCTTGCCCGCGCGCCGGATCGACTGCATCTCGCGCGCCAGCGCGGGCGCGAAATTGTACTCGCCGCCCGGCTTGATAGCGCGCAACTTGCGCGCGAGTTCCATAATCCGATGCCGCCCGTACAGGAACACCGGCTCGATCTTCGCCCCCGCTCCGGCCAGCACCCGGACCATCACGCGGTCGCCGGACGATAGCGCGACGTAGGCGACCGCAAGCGCGGTTGCGACCGCGCGCTCGAACTTGTGGTCCGCGGCCGGGTAAGCCATCGACGCGCTGGCATCAAGGAAGACGTAGGTCAGGAGATCTTCTTCTTCCTTGAACAGCTTGATGTAGAGCTTGTCGGAGCGGCCGTAGAGGCCCCAATCGATGTAGCGAAAATCGTCGCCGGGCGAGTAATGGCGATAACCGTTGAATTCGAGCGAGGAGCCGCGCCGGGGCGATAGATGCGAGCCCTTGCCGAGGCCGGCATACTGGCGGCGCGTGCGCACGCGCAATTCCTCGAGGCGGGCCAGGAATTGCGGCGTGAACTCGTCAGGCAGATCAAACATCGGCGATGCGGGCTACGCGCGCGGACGCTTGAGGCGCTTGTGGACCTGTTCGAGAATCGACTCGGTGCTGACGTTCTCGGCCTCGGCCTGGAAGTTGCGCAACAATCGATGGCGCAAGCACGGCACGACGGCGTCGTCGATATCCTCGTAGCTGACGCTGACGCGACCAGCCAGCAACGCGTTGACTTTGGCGCTCAGGATGATCGCTTGCGCGCCGCGCGGGCTCGGTCCGAAGCGCAGATATTGCGAGACTTCGGGAATCGCGCCCGGTCCGCCGGGTGTGCAGGCGCCGATCACGGCGATTATGTAGCGCTCGAGCGGCTCGGCGACCATCACTTCGCGCACCAGGCCCTTTAGGGTCTCGATCTCGTGCGCGGCCGTGGCGGGCTTGAAGATCGCCTCGATCTGATGCGCGCGGGTGCCGGTGGTGCGGGCCAGAATCTCGCGCAGCTCCTCGGGTTTGGGCGATCCCATCACGACCTTGAACAGGAACCGGTCCATCTGCGCTTCGGGCAGCGGATAGGTTCCCTCGAGTTCGATCGGATTCTGGGTTGCGAGTACGATATACGGCGGATCGAGCCGGTAGGTCAGGCCGAAGACGGTGACTTGATGCTCTTCCATCGCCTCGAGCACGGCGGATTGGGTCTTGGGCGTCGCGCGGTTGATCTCGTCGCCCAGCACGACGTGGGCGAAGATCGGGCCGGGCTTGAACTGGAACTCGCGATGGCCGTCGGATTCGGTCAGCACCTGGGTGCCGATAATGTCCGACGGCATCAGGTCGGGGGTGAATTGAATGCGCTTGAAGCTCAGTCCCAGCGTGTCCGCCGCGGCCTTGCACATCAACGTCTTGCCGAGACCTGGAACGCCTTCGATCAGGATGTGACCGCCCGAGAACAGCGCGGTCAAGAGCTTACGGATTACATCCTGATGGCCGACGATAACGCGGCCGACTTCCTGCTCGGCGCGTGAAAAGGTCTTGCGAAATTCCGCGACGCGCTGGTCGGGTGATGCTTGCGGTGCAGCTCCCATCAGTTCTCCTTGAGTTCGAGTTTTTACCTGGTTGCCTTCGCGATACCGCGATGATCTTCAGTGAATCAAATCCCGGTAGCGCGGGGGAACGAGTTGGCGTTCGTCGGGCGCCGACTGGTCGGTGGTTTCCTTGAGCGGAGCGTTGACGTAGGCAGTGCTCGCGGTCGGACGATTGCTGTCGATTACGGTCTTGCCGCCGGCGCCGATTACCGCGGCATTGGGCAGCCGGAACATCACGTAGCGCGCGTCATGAATATCGAGTGCGGCGCCCTTTTCACCGGGTTTCAAGTAGCGCTGATAATTCGCTGCGGCGGGAGTCTCGCCTAAATGCGTGTCGCCCTGATTGGACCCGAAGTCTTTGGCTCCTGCCTGCGCGCCGCCTGTGGGCGGCACGTTTTTGTGCACATTGGCGCTGGCGGTGGGAACGCTGCCGGGGCGCGCGGAATCGGGGTTTGGGGTGGTTCCGCTCTTGTCGGGATTTCCGCCCGACTTGGGCGCGTTGCCGGGCTTGGTGTCATCGCCGGGTTTCTTGGCGTCTGGCTTGGGGCTGTTCTTTGCGTCGGTCTCGACTTGCGCCTGGGCCTTGGCGAGTTCTTTTTGCAACTCGGCGGAACTGTCTTTGCTCTGCTTGCCCTGCTTGCCTTGCTGATTATTCGAGCCGCTGTTTTTGCCCTGCTGGCTTTTGCCGGAGCCGGATCCGGGCTGACTGGACTTGTCCTTACCGCCGGGTCCCGTGCCGGTGCCCTTATCGGAGCCCTGGCTTTGTCCCTTGCCATTGCCCTTGGTGGCTTGGGAGCCGGCGCCCGCGCCGGCACCTTTCTTGTTGCCCGACTCGCTCTGCTTTTTCTGCTGCTTGATATCGCGCATCGCCTGCTTGAGTTTTTTTTCTTTTTGCAGAGGCGGCAGCGAGCGGTTTTCGAGCGCGTCGGCGGCGGCGCGAGCCTCGCCGGCGATCGCCCGGTCTGTGGGATCGTTCGAGGTCGCTTCGATCTCGCGGGCAATCTCGCGCAGCCGGTTCGCGATCGCCTGCTCGCGTGTGGGTGGCCGCACCAGACCCATCGCCGCGATAATCATCACGGCCGCCAGCGCACCCGCGATCATCGAGGAGCGCGCCAGCGGACGGCCGATCGCGAGCGGGAACGTTTTGATCGGATCGAAGCGTTCGAGCAGTCCAATCGCGTGGCGCCATAGCAGCGGAAAGAGCGGACTGCGGGCGGTCTTCTGGGACTCGGCCAGGTCGGGATCGGCGAGCGCGGCGAAGGTTAGAATTTCTTCGTGGGCGCGCATCGCGTCATCGACCCGCTGCGCGGCGGCGACGAAATCAAGCGCGCGGCGGTGAGCCCGGATGGCGAAAATTCCGCCAGCGGCGAGCGCTCCCGCCGCGATCGCCAAGAGGATCTCGCGCAGCATCGCGGCGCGCTCGGGCGCAAGGATATATCCCCAGCGCATCCACGTCGCCTGCCCAATCGGGGTAAGGCCCAGCGCGAGTATCACCGCGACTATCGCGGGCGCAAGCGCGTAGGCTCCCGCGCGGATCGCCGCGACCCGGGCGATCCGGTTGCGCGCGCGGCCTAGAATTTCGACCGGGTTTGGCACAATCCCTTAGTATAACCTAAATGACCTAATTCGCGCGATGTTCGACGCGCGGCGCGCCGTGCGTGGCCGCGTGTTGCGTGGCGCGTTTGATCGCGGCGATCGCGAGCTTATGTTCATCGAATGATTTGGAAAACACGTGCGTCCCGTCGTCGCGCGCCACGAAGTATAAATAATCTGACTGCGCAGGATACAGCGCCGCCTCAATTGAGCTAAGTCCCGGATTGGCGATCGGTCCCGGTGGAAGTCCCGCGCGCGCATAAGTATTGAACGCGCTTGGGGTTCGCACCGCGTCCGCGGCCGACCCGGCTTTATCGAGACTATACTCAGCAGTCGGATCGGATTGAAGCGGCATCCCGATGCGTAGCCGGTTATAAAACACTCCGGCGATCAGCGGGCGCTCGCCCGGCGCTTTGGCCTCCTTTTCGATAATCGATGCCATCGTAACCATCGCCCGCGGCGTCAGGCCGAACTTGAACATCCGCTCTTCGACCGCGGGGGTCAGAACCCGATAGAACCGCGCCAGCATCGCGAGCAAAATCTCGTCAATCGTGATGCGCGGCGGAAACTTGTAGGTCGCTGGAAACAGGTAGCCCTCCGCGCCGAGCGGCATCAGCCCCAAGGCGCGCACGATCGCACCGCGTTCGGCAGCGTCCTCGAACTCCGGCTGGCAGACCAGACCGGCGGCCGACAGGCGTTCCGCGATTTGATGGACGGTCAAGCCTTCGGGAATCACGACGGTCACGACCACAAAGTCGCCCGCCACCAGATGACGCATCACGTCCGGGATCCGTTCGCCGCCGTGAAAGGCGTAGTCGCCCGGCTTGATCCGGCGCGCGTCTCCGGTCGCCTCTGCGTACATCAGCATGACGGTCGCGCTGCGCACGACTCCCGCGCTGGAAAGGACGGCGGCGACGGCGCGAAATGACTCGCCCGGCTCGATTTCGACCATCCGCGGCGGTACGAACGGCGCGGTTGGTTCGAGCCAATAGAACCAGATCGCAAGAGCACCCGCGCCGAGGATCGCGGCGAGCACGGCCACGGCTAGCGATTTTTTCAAGTTTGGCATCTGGCGCGATGCCTTTATCATGGCTCGGCCCGGGCCGTCACGCCGCCATAAATTTGCAAGCGCGGTCAGCCCTGAGCATTGTCGCGATCCGTGCGCGGATGCGCCTGCATCCAGCCCTCTAGGATTACCGCGGCGGCGACAGAATCCAGCACGGCTTTGCGCCGCCTGCCGCTGAGCATCGGCCTCATTCGCTCGTCAGCTTCGACGCTGGAAAGCCGCTCGTCGTGAAAATCGATCGGCAGGCCCAGATATTCGCCAAGCCGGGTGCCAAAGTTGCGCGCCGCGCGCGCGATCGAGCCCTCGCTGCCGTCCATATTCAGCGGCAATCCGACCACTATCCGGCTGACTTCGCGGTCGGCAATACGGCGCTGGATATCGGCGAGGTCGAGCACGGTCGAGCGCCGCTCGACCGTGCCTAACGGATAGGCACCCAACTGCGCGGGATCGCTGATCGCCAAACCGATCCGCTTTTTCCCAAAGTCAACTGCAACAATAGTCATCAAGTAACGTGTCGGATGCTACCATCCTGCCACGCTGACCGCTATCGTGCTGGATGCTTGTGAGAATAAATCACAGCAATGGGTTGCTTTCCCTGACCGAATCCCTTAACTTGGCCCACGATGCGTTCTCGGGGGAGAACAATGGATGGCATTTCACGCGCGCTGATCGCCTTGGCCGTGGCGGCGCTCGTAACGGTCGCAGCGTTGCGTCTGTTTTTCCGCTCCGACCCGATGCAGTCCTCGCAGGGAGTCGCCGCGATTGTAGCCGGCGCCGACTCCGGTCTCGAACTGGTTGAAGCCGAAAACGCCGTTCCCGCCCCAACCGCGATAACCATCAGCCTGACCCTGGACCGCTCGGCCGGCGTCGCGGGCTACCTCGAAAACGCGGGCGTCGATCGCGACGAGTCGCGGCGCTGGGCGACGATTTTTGGAAGCGCGTCAGGGACGCGTTACTTCCTTAGAGATCATCCGCTCACGCTCTACAAAGACCCGGAAACCGGCGAATTGCGTGGCTTCAAGTACGACATCAACCTGCGGACCTCGGTCACGGTGGCGAGCTTGGGAAATATGGTGCTCAAGGCGCACGCGGCGCCTATCCAATACTACCTTAAGCACGTTCAGATGGCTTTTGCAGTCAAGGATAGCTTCAAACGCACCGCCGAAAACCATGGCGTTCCGAGCCCGATTGTCGAGTCGCTCGAGGACGCGTTTGCGGATCGCCACGACCTCGATCGGCTCCATTCCGGATCCGCGGTAAAGCTGATTTACCAGGAGAAGGTCAGCCGCGACGGCAGCTATCATCTGGTCGATGGGGTCCAGGCGGCGCAGATCAGCTTCGGCAATCGCACTTTGCAGGCATATGCGTTCCGTGACGAGCATGGCCGCGCTCATCTGTACGACGAACACGGCCGCGCGCTAGGCCCGCAGTTCCTGCGCTTTCCGCTGAATTTCAAGTACATCTCGTCGGGCTTCTCATTTCATCGTTATCATCCCCTGCTGCACATCTACCGTCCGCACGTTGGCGTCGATCTGGCCGCCGAGTACGGGACTCCCGTCAAGGCCGTCGCCGATGGACGCGTCGAGCAGGCGGGATGGGCCGGTGAGTTGGGCAACAGCGTGCGGATCGATCATGAGCGCGGGATGGTCAGCATCTACGGCCATATGCAGCGTATCAGCCCGGAGGTGCGTCAGGGCTCTTACGTGCATCTGGGTCAGGTTATAGGATGGGTCGGATCGACCGGGCTTTCGACCGGGCCGCATCTGCATTTCGCGCTCGAAAAGCAGGGCAAATACGTCAATCCGTTGACCCAGAAGCTGGGAGTGAATCATCAGGTTTCGCCGCGGATGATCGCGCTGTTCGACAATATCAAGCATCGTTACGACTCGGCGCTGGCCAAGCTGCCTGACCTGGGAAACCATTTTGTCACCGCCGACGCGCGCAAGCCGGCGATATCTCCGTTCGGCGACATGTATCATGTGACCCTCGATCATCGCGCGCCTCGAACCTCGCATCGGCGCGTCCGGCACTATGCCGGCAGGTCGGCCAGAAACGGGCGCTTGATGCACACCCTTGCGACGGGAGATCCGCGCGCCAGCGCGATGTAAGGCGCGCGCCCGCCCGGTACACCGGCTCGTAACGAGTCCGCGCGCGACCCAGCCGACCCTCCGACCGGCGGAAGCCCGAGAATTTCTTGACGGTGCGGCGCAACCTGGAAAGCGAATTCTTCCTCCCGGCTCCGCCGCGAATCTTCGCGCATCGCGGCGACGGCGGCGAGTTTCCCGAAAACACCATTGCCTCCTTCGAGGCGGCCGCGCGCGTGGGCGCCGAATACTTCGAACTCGACGTGCATATGACGCGCGACGGCGAAATTGTCGTCTCGCATGACGGCGATCTGGCGCGCGCCTGCGGGCGCGCCGGCGCGATCGCCGCGATGACGCTCGCCGAGGTGCAAAGAGCCGACGCCGGCTACACTTTCTCGACCGACGGCGGCGCATCGTATCCGTTTCGCGATCGCGGGATCGTCGTTCCCCGGCTGGCCGACGTGCTCGGCGCGTTTGCGCGCACGCGATTCATCCTCGAGGTCAAGCAGACCGCGCCGAGCCTCGTCCCGGCGCTGCTTGAAGTTATCGATCGCGCGGGGATGCGCGCGAAGGTGCTGATCGCGAGCGAGCATCAGCCGCCGCTCGATGAGGTTCGGGCGCTCGCGCCCGCGATGCCGACCAATTTTTCCTATGGCGAGGTCGCCGGGTTCCTGCAGGCGATGGCGGCGCGCGACGCCGGCTATGCGCCACCCGGCGACGCCCTGCAAATTCCGCCCGAGTATCAGGGATGGAAGCTCGTCACGCCCGAGAGCGTCGCCTTCGCGCGCACGCTCGGAGTCGAGATTCACGTCTGGACGGTCAACGATCCAGCCGAGATGGCGGCCCTTCTGAATACCGGCGCCGCCGGAATAATCACCGATTTCCCCGCCCGCGCCTTGGCCGTCGCCCGCTCGCGAACAGCCGCGCGCTGAGAGGCCGCCGCCGCATCTCGCGCTTGCGCTCATTCCCTCGCCCAAAAAGCTTGGGAGAGGGTCGCGCGCTCCGCGCGCCGGGTCAGGGACCGACAGGAGGAACTCTTGTGTCGCATACACCTGCGCGCCTGGATCGCAACGCAGGCCGGAATTCCAAAAGCGAATTGCGCGGAATCGCCGCTCCTCAGGACCGCGCATCACCGCACATATAGTCGCAGCGAGACCATGCGGAATCCTGCTTTGCCGGTCCCTCACCCAGGCGTCACGGCGATTGCAAAAAAAAAGCGCAATCGCCGCGCCGCCGTCCCTCTCCCAATCCCGGTTGGGAGAGGGAAAAGTATGGGCGCACCTGAAGGCGAGGGCGTCGCGTGTCGCAGGCAGCCGCCAGCCATTTACACCCCGGGACCGCCAATCTCCCGATTGGCGGATGCTATGGGTTGCGGGCAGGCTCACGACAAGCTTTCGACTCCAGCCGCCGCGGCCATCCCCTGTGTCATCCCTGAGAGTTTGTGAGTTTTTTGAGCGTTAGCGTTTGGCGTCATCCTGAGAGAGCGCTGCGCGAGTCCTTTCGACGTTGCTCAAGGCAGGCTCCGGACCCCGGCTTCTTTGCTTTCGGGTCCCGGTTTTTCATCTTGTGCGGGTGCAGTATGATGCCGCACAGCCGAGCTCGCCGCGCGCCTCGATGATCGGTCCAGGAACGCCTGCCAGCGCCGCGCCGCTCGGGAGGACAGGGGGATGAATCTTACCGACCAGGACAAGCAAGTAATCAGAGACCACCTCGATCGGGGCGAGCCGCTGCCGCAGAAGTACAAGCTGCTGCTCTTCGCCGATGCACCCGAGGTCGAGTTGATCTGGCAGGGCAAATCGAGCGAAGTCACCAACGTTGCTCTGCCGTTCCAATCGATCGAGCAGATCGACGAGCCGCGCCAGCAGCTTGGCGAGCAGGTTGGAGGGTTATTCGCATCGGATGCGCGAGGGCGGCAATCGTCGGGATGGACTAACAAGCTGATTTGGGGCGACAACAAGCTGGTGTTGTCATCGCTCAAGAACGGACCTTTGCGCCGTGAGATCGAGGGCGCCGGCGGCCTGAAACTCGTTTCTGTTTCGAAAGAGTTCGCTTGTGGGTGCTTTCCGTGAGCCAAAAACCGAGATTGGAACTGACCTGGATTGGCAAGGAGAACCGGCCGAAGCTGGAGCCTCGTATTCTGTTGGAGTACCTAGAGAAGTCCTATCACGCGCCGCATCGCGTGACTGGCCACGATTTCTTCGACAACCGTCTTATCTTCGGGGACAACCTGGCCCGCATGCTCATACTCGCGCCCCACCGCAAACACTCAGGCGTTTCTTCGGCTCCGCTCGGAGTCTGTGAATTTTCCGGGATTTCTCGCGCGCGGCAGCCACGCACGCGGGAATGACACCGGAAATCTATCGCTTCTTCGATATCGACAATCGCAATAATGTGCGGCAGGCTTTTCACTTTATCGCGCGCGATGTTACGATTCGCGCGGATGCGGAAATTTTCTGTGCCGGAGGGATGCCGCCATGAAGCTCGACACTGGACTTATCGGACGCAATCTCAAAGATGTTCCCGGCGCTGCCAGGGCGGCTGAGGCGGCCGGCTTCGATGCGGTTTGGACGGCGGAGGCGGGGGGCGATCCGTTTCTGCCGGCGGCGCTCGCCGCCGAGCATACCACCAAGGTCAAAATCGGCACCTCGGTCGCGATCGCGTTTCCGCGCAGCCCGATGGTTACCGCGCACACCGCGTGGGATCTCGCGGCGCTGTCCGACGGCCGCTTCATCCTGGGGCTCGGCACTCAGGTCAAGGGCCACAACGAGCGGCGCTATAGCGTCAAATGGGAACCGCCGGTGCCGCGGCTGCGCGAATATATCGGCTCGCTGCGCGCGATTTTCAAATGCTGGGCCGAGGGCGGCGCCAAGCTCAGCTACTCGGGCAAGTACTACAACTTCTCGCTGATGACGCCGTTCTTCACTCCCGCCAAACAGCCGCATCCCGACATCCCCATCTGGATCGCCGGCGTCAACCAGCACATCATCCGCCTGGCCGGCGAGACCTGCGACGGCCTGCACGCGCATCCGTTCAACTCGCCCAAGTACCTGCGCGAGTTCGTGATTCCGAACCTCGAGCGCGGATTCGCCAAGGGCGGACGCGCGCGCAAGGATTTCACGATCGCGACCACGGCGTTCGTGATCGTCGGCAACAATCGCGAGGAAATCGAGCGCGCCAAGGCGGGTGTGCGCCAGCAGATTGCATTTTACGCCTCGACGCGCACCTACAAGATCATCCTCGACATGCACGGCTACGGCGACGTATCGGCGCGGCTTAACGAGAAGGCGGCCAAGGGCGACTGGCGCGGGATGGCCAACGAAATCACCGACGAGATGCTCGATGTTTACGCCGTGACCGGCACCTTCGACGATATCGCGGACAAGGTGCTCGAGCGCTACGACGGCCTGCTCGACCGGGTCGCGTTCTATATTCCGTATCAGGCCGGTATCGACGACGCGCAGTGGCGCAAGCTCACGCGCAAATTCAACGGGTGATTTTCCGCGCGCGGGCGTGTTTCCGTACCTGTGCCAACTACCCGCGGCGCATGTCGGGGGCGGGTTGATCGTCGAGCTTGGGATCTAGCGCGGCGGCTAATCGCGCGGGCGGCATGAAAAGGTTAGGCTCTGGGATCGGATGCGAACGCATGTCCTTTACGCACGGAGCCCGTATTGGCGCAGCCTGATCGAGCGCGCCGACGAACTGATCGCCGGCCCCACGTTTCACGCGCTGAAAGATGAGGGGCGCACTATCGCGGGCGTGCTCGAATTGCCGGGGCGCGCGTCGGTCTTTCTGAAACGTACCCGCGAACGCTCATGGCCGAGCGGAATCGCCGCGCGAGGCGCGGGCTCGCGTGCGGCGCGCGCGATCGCGGGCGCGGAGATTCTGGCCGCCGCCACGATCGCGCATCCCGCGCCGCTCGCCGCGATGAATCAGCTCGGCGCCGGAGCGGTGCGCGCATCGTACCTGATGTCGGAGGCGCTCGCGGGCGCCGATAGCCTGTCGCGCTTCGCGCTCGGGCCTGGCGAAATCAAGGGCCGTGACGCGCGGCGGCGGCGGCGAATTTTGGGGACGGTGGCGCGCGAGGTCAAGCGGATGCACGACGCCGGCATCTACACGCGCGACTTGCAGGAGACCAACGTGATGGTCGCCGACGACGGCGCCGGAAATTTCCGGGTATGGTTTATCGATCTCGAGGATATTCGCCGCGTGCGCGAGGTCTCGCGCGAGCGCCGGATCCGCAACCTGGTGCATCTGGACCGCAGTATCGGGCGGTTTCTGTGCCGCGCGGCGCGGCTGGCTTTCTTGTACGATTACCTGGGTGCGCGGCCCGCGCGCGAGCTCGCGCGCCGGATGGTCAAAGACGTGCTTGCGATGCGTGCACGAATCGATCACAGCCGGGCGCGGCGCCCGATGCCGCGCGCGCTTCCGCGCGGCCGCGCGCGTTCGGCCCGTTTGTAGCAAGGTGACCCCCGATGGCGATCTCGATCCGCGGACGCGAATACGATCATCACACCGAGCAGGTCCACGCCGCCGGCGGAAGCTGGGTGCGCGACCTGATGCTCGGGCTCAACGACGGCCTGGTCGCGTCGTTCGCGGTAACCTCGGGGGTCGCGGGCGCGTTCCCGGTGACGCGGATCGTCGCGATGGCGGGGCTGGCGGAGATGCTCGGCGGGGCGGTCTCGATGGCACTGGCGGCATTCATTTCGGCCCGCTCGCAGCTTGAATTTTACGAGAGCGAGATCGAACGCGAGCGCGAGGAGATCCGCAAATGGCCTGAACGCGAGCGTGAGGAAATCGGCGCCATCTATCGCGCCAAGGGCTTCGCGGGCGACCTGCTCGAAAGAATCGTCGCGCATATCACCGCCGATCCCGAACGGTGGTCAAACGTGATGATGCGCGAGGAGCTGGGCTTCGCCGTCGAGTCTTTCGATTCGCCGCTGCGCTCGGCCGCGACGGTCGGGCTGTCGTACCTGTTCGGCGCGTCGGTCCCCGTCATTCCCTACCTGATCGCCGCGCCTGCGCACGGCGGAGTGCTGGTGTCGGCGGTCGCCACGGTGCTGGTGCTGTTCGGAGTTGGCGCCGCCAAAACGATTATCACCAGCCGCTCATGGTGGCGCAGCGGACTGGAGAGCATGCTGACCGGAATCGCGGCGGCCGCCGTCACCTATGGCGCGGGGCGAATAATCGCGGGACGTTAACCGGCCCGCGCGCGGGGCAGCGCTCACGCGTCGATCAGAATATCGTCACCGTCGATCTTCACCGGGTAGCATCCGAGCTTCACGTTTGGATCGTCCAGATTCGCGCCGCTGGTCACGTCGTATTCCCATCCGTGCCACGGACAGGTGACCGTGGTGCCGTCGAGATCGCCTTCGGCCAGTGGGCCGCCGCGATGCTTGCACGTATTATCGATCGCATAGAGCGCGCCGCCAGCGTTGAATAGCGCGATCTGCCTGCCGCCGGCCTCGACCAGCATCGCGGCGCCGGCGGGAAGCTCGGCGCGCGAAGCGACTTTGACCATTGCCACGATAGAATAACCTCCGCGCTGCGATGCGTGATTTTATTGAGCCGTCCGCCCGGCGTGCAACCGCGTCAGGTCGTGTATTCGGCGTTGATCCGCACGTAGTCGTAGCTGAGATCGCAAGTCAGGATGGTTTTGCGCGCGGCGCCGAGGCGCAGATCCAGGGTCACGTCGAACTCGCGCGCGCGCATTTTCTCCTGCGCGGCGCCGAGCGCCGCGATGAGCAGCGCGCCGCGCGCCGCGACTCGAATTCCACCGATCGAAAGCACCAGCCGGTCCGGCTGGACCGCCGCGCCCGACGACCCCGCCGCCATCAGGATTCGTCCCACATTCGGATCGCATCCGAAAAACGCGGTCTTGACCAGCGGCGAATTCGCTATCTGCCGGGCGCATCGCTCCGCGTCGGCGCTGGTGCGCGCCCCGCGCACCTCGACCGTGACGAGCTTGGTCGCGCCCTCGCCGTCCGCAACCAGCTCGCGGGCAAGCGCGGCGCAGATCGCGGCGATCGCGCGATTGAACGCTTCGAGGTCGCGCCCGCGAAGCGGACGATTTTCCGCCGCGCCGCTCGCCATGACGATCACGGTGTCGTTGGTGGACATGTCGCCGTCAACCGTGATCGCATTAAAACTGCCGGGCAGCGCCGCCTTGAGCGCATCGCGCAGCTCGGCGCTGCTCGCGGCGGCGTCGGTCAACACGTAGCCCAGCATCGTCGCCATGTGCGGCGAGATCATTCCGACGCCTTTCACCGCTCCGGCGATGGTCACCTTCGCACCGCCCAGGCGAAGCGACGTGGACGCCATCTTGGGCCGCGTGTCGGTGGTCATGATCGCACGCGCAAAATCCTCGAGCCCGTCTTCGCTGAGCGCGTGGGCGGCCTCGCGCACGCCGGCGCGGAATTTCGCAAGATCATAAAGATGGCCGATCACGCCGGTCGAGGACGGCGCGACCAGCCGTGGCGAGCATCCGAGCGCCTCCGCCACCGCCGCGCATGAAGCCTCGGCCAGCTTGAGTCCGGGCTTGCCGGTGAAGCTGTTGGCGCATCCGGAGTTGGCGACGATCGCCTGCAAGCGTCCCGCGCGGATGCGGTCTATCGTGGCGTAAACCGGAGCCGCCCTGACCTGGTTGGCGCTGAACACCGCGGCCGCGGGGCACGGGCGTTCGGCCGCGATCAGGCCCAAGTCTTTGGCGCCCGCCTGCGTCTTGAGTCCGGCGCTGACGCCCGCCAAGCGGAAGCCGCGCACGGGCGCGGGAGCGAGAACGACTTTCATCTGGAACCTCCGTGCGCCGCACTATACGCGCGCGAGGCCGCGGAGAAAATGAATTCGCGCCGCGCGCGCTTCGCGTTTCTGGATTGTCCCTCTCCCAACAGGATTGGGAGAGGGCGGCGCGGCGCGGCGATTGCTCTTTTTAGCAATCGCCGTGACGCGCGGGTGAGGGACCGCCAGAGTTGAATTCTTGGTTCGCTGAGCATGCGGCTCATGGGTAAATTGCAGATTGGAATCCTGCGTACCGCACGATCGTGGCGCAGGAGTCGCGAGCTAAGATTCGTTGCTGTCGGTCCCTCACCCGGCGCGCGCGGCGCGCGCCACCCTCTCCCAATCTTTTGGGAGAGGGAATTAGCCACTCAAAGATGTTGAATAAAGATTTCTTTCAGTAAGTCAACATTGGTCGCGCGGCATCATAGTGATTCCGCGTGTCAATCGCGAGCGAGGCGCCCGCCCTACCGGCCTTGGATCGAGAAGGGATCGAAAGATTTTTAATCCGTGTAATCTGTGCAATCTGTGGATTGTTTGGCGCGGGGCGCCGCTGCGCGTAGATCCTTCGCCTCAGGATGACCGCTCGGGCGCGCGGGGATCCTTCGGCGCATAGGATGCGCCTCAGGATGAATTAACCATTGGGCGCGTGGGCGCCCAATGGTTAATTCACTTCCCGTGGCAGCGTTTGTATTTTTTGCCCGAGCCGCACGGGCACGGATCGTTGCGGCCGACTTTGTCGGCTTCGCGCTTGGCGGGCGCCGCCGCCTCGGTCTGGGTCTCGCCGCCGTGGCTCATCGCGATGCGCTGCGGCTTGGGCTGCTGCTGGATTTGCGCAACGTCCTCTTCCTTGCGCACTTGCACGGAGAAGCACTTCTCGACGACGTCCTTTTGCATCACGGACATCAGCGCCTCGAACATCGTGAAGCCTTCCTTCTGATATTCGACCAGCGGATTTTGCTGAGCGTAACCGCGCAGCCCGATGCCCTCCTTCAGATGATCCATCGCGAGCAGATGGTCCTTCCACAGCGAGTCGAGCGTCTGGAGCATCACGATCTTTTCGATCTGGCGCATCACGGGCGCGGTGAACTCGGCCTCGCGCGCCTCATAGAGCGCGTGCACGCGCGCTTGCGCGACTTCGATCAAATCTTCGGCCGAATCTATGGGATTGCCCTCGGGGCCGTCAGCGAGCGTGAAGCCGGGGCGGAACTTGAACTGCTGGAAGAATGCGTCATCGATCGCCTTCCATTCCCAGTCCTTGGGGTCGCGTTCGGTGTCGCAGTGGGCGGCGGCGATTTCCTCGACCAGCTGGTCGCTCATGTCGAGGACGTCGTCCTTGAGCGGCGCGCCCGACAGCAGCTCTTTACGGCGTCCGTAAATCACTTCGCGCTGCTTGTTCATGACGTCGTCGTACTCGAGCAGATGCTTTCTGATGTCGAAGTTGTGGCCCTCGACTTTTTCCTGCGCGTTGGCGATCGCGCGGCTGATCCATCGATGCTCGATCGGGACGCCGTCCTCCATGCCGATCCGGCTCATCAGTCCTTTTAGGCGATCGGCGCCGAAGATCCGGAGCAGGTCGTCTTCGAGCGACATGTAGAAGCGCGAGGAGCCCGGGTCGCCCTGGCGGCCGGAGCGGCCGCGGAGCTGATTGTCGATGCGGCGCGACTCGTGGCGCTCGGTGCCTAAAATATGCAATCCGCCCGCGCCGAGAACCTGCTCGCGCTCGGCGGCGCACTGGGCCTTGTACTTCGCGAGAGCTTCGGAGAATTTCGGATCGGCGGGATCGCGGGTGCCGGTTTCCGCAGCGGCCATGAATTCGGGATTCCCGCCGAGGACAATATCGGTGCCGCGGCCCGCCATGTTGGTCGAGATCGTCACGGCTCCGTGGCGGCCCGCCTGGGCGACGATCTCGGCCTCGCGCTCATGGTTTTTGGCGTTGAGCACATAGTGTTTGATGCTGGTCTTCTTGAGTTTTTCGGCGACGCGTTCGGATTTCTCGATCGACACCGTGCCGACCAGCACCGGCTGTCCACGTTCGTGGCAGTCCGAGATTTCCTCGATCACGGCGTCGAACTTCTCGGCCTCGGTCTTGTACACGAGGTCGTGATTTTCCTTGCGGATCATCGGCATGTTGGTCGGGACGACCACGACTTCGAGCCCGTAGATTTCGCGGAACTCGACCGACTCGGTATCGGCGGTGCCGGTCATTCCCGACAGTTTCTTGTACATGCGGAAATAGTTCTGAAAGGTGATCGTCGCGAGGGTCTGGTTCTCGGATTCGATCTTGACGTTTTCCTTGGCCTCGACCGCCTGATGCAGCCCGTCGCTCCATCGCCGGCCCGGCATCAGGCGCCCGGTGAATTCATCGACGATGATCACCTCGCCGTCCTTGACCACGTAATCGACGTCGCGCTTGAACAGCGTGTGCGCGCGCAGGCCCTGATTGCAGTGATGCAGCATCAGGATATTGCGCGGGTCGTAGAGATTTTCGATTCCGAGCAATTGCTCGACGCGGGTGACGCCGTCCTCGGTCAGCGCGACGGTGCGCATCTTTTCGTCGATCGTGTAATGTTCCTCGGGCTTGAGGCGCGGGATGACGCGATCGACGATGTAGTAGGTGTCGGTGGATTCCTCCGAAGCGCCCGAAATGATGAGCGGGGTGCGCGCCTCGTCGATCAGGATCGAATCAACCTCGTCCACGATCGCGAAGTTGTGCGCGCGCTGGACGTAATCCTCGAGATTGAACTTCATGTTGTCGCGCAGATAATCGAAACCGAACTCGTTGTTCTGGCCGTAGGTGATATCCGCCAGATAAGCGAGCTTGCGCTCCTGGTCGGTTACGCCATGCACGATCACGCCAACCGTCAAGCCGAGATAGATGTAAACGCGGCCCATCCATTCGGAGTCGCGGCGCGCCAGGTAATCATTTACGGTCACGACGTGTACGCCGCGTCCGCTGAGCGCGTTGAGCACGGCGGGAAGGGTGGCGACCAGGGTCTTGCCTTCGCCGGTTTTCATTTCCGCGATTCGCCCCGAGTGCAGGACCATCCCGCCGATCAACTGCACGTCGAAGTGGCGCTGGCCGAGCACGCGTTTGGCGGCCTCGCGCACGATCGCGAAGACCTCGGGCAGGACGTCATCGAGCTTGTCGTTGCGCGGCTCGGCTTCCTCGATAGCGCCGATCTCGGCCTTGAGTTCGGCGATTCGCGCGCGCAGTTCCTCGGCGCTTTTCTTTTCGATCTCGGGCTCGAGACGATTGATCGCTTCGACGTCGGGTCTGAGACGTTTGACTTCGCGGTCGTTCTTCGAGCCGAAGATCTTCCGTCCGATTCCAGTTAGAGCTGATGCCATTTTGGATGCTGGGGTACCGTAAAATCCGCAGCCGCCGCCAAAGCGCGGCGCGGGTGGAGTCTCCGTTAGGTTATGATCCCCGCTATTCTACTCTGATCCGGGTGCGGCGGGGGAGATGCCCGGGTGGTGAGCTCGGGCGGTCAATCAAACCTCCCGTGATAGCCATGTCCCGTGACAGCCGCGCTACCGCTCGATGCGGACGGCGGATTCGACTCCGGGTCCAAAGAAGCTGCGGCCCACGCGGATGAACCGATCCGGAGATTCGGTCACGAAAAAGCTCTGGTGCCCGATACCCCGGCGGCGCGCGAGTTGATCCGCGGCCAGTTTGGCGCGCACCGCGTCGGCGGTCGCCGAGGCCGAGTCGACCACGCGCACTCCGGCGCCGAGCACCCGCTCGAACATCCGCACCAGGAGCGGATAGTGCGTGCATCCGAGCAGCAGCGTGTCGATGCCACTCTGCTTGAGGCTTTCGAGATAAAACGCGACCGTGCGTTCGGCGACTTCGTTATCGACCCATCCCTCTTCGGCCAGCGGTACCAGCAGGGGACACGCGCGCGTGTAAACCTCGGCTCCGGGACGAAGCCTGCGGATGGTTCGCGTATAGGCGCCCGAGGCGATTGTCGCCTCGGTGCCGATTACTCCAATTCTGCCCGAGCGCGAGACGCGGACCGCCGCGCGCGCGCCGGGCTCGATCACGCCGACGACCGGCACCATCGTGGCGCCCGCAATCTGCTCGAGCGCGACGGCGCTCGAGGTGTTGCACGCGACGACCAGCAGCTTGATTCCGCGCGCGAGCAGAAATTCGCTGTTCTCCCGCGAGTAGCGAACGATCACTTCGTCTGATTTTGTCCCATAGGGCAGCCGCGCGGTGTCGCCCAGGTAGATAAATTCCTCCGCCGGCATCGCGTCCACCAGCGCGCGCAACACGGTCAGTCCGCCGATTCCGGAATCGAACACTCCGATCGGCCGCGCGGCCGCGCCGCCTGCGCGCACGCGTCCATTGGGCGAGGCCACGTGCGGCGCCCGGGGCTTGGATGCCTTATTGGCTCGAGTCTTTGGGGGCATCAGTGGTGCTCCGTCCATGCGCCAGGCGCGCGCCTATTGTTGCGGGGTTGGAAGGAGCGGCGCCAAAGACGCGCTCGTGAACGCTCGGCGCCTCCATGCACAGGTAGCCGGGGACCGGCGCTCCCGCGCGCTCGAAGCGCTCGGCAAGAATTCGGTAAAGCCGCAGCCGCAGCGGGGTGAACGCGCGCAGGCGCCCGTCGCGGGCAAGGATGTCTTCGCCGAGCAGCATCGGATCGGCGGGGAATCGCCGGCGCGCGGCGCTCTTAAGCGCGGGGGTCATCCGCAATCCGCCCAGGCTGAAAAACGCGATGTGCGCGGGGGCGATCACATCAAGAAGATTGTCGATCAACTCGGCATAGTCACGCTCAGCGCCTTCGTAAGCGATGATCGGATCGAAGTGGAACGCGACCCGGTAGCCCCCCTCGAGCACCTTGCCCGCCGCCGCGATTCGCGCCGCGGGCGGCGCGGTGCGATGCTCGCACGTGCGCCAGACGCGCTCGGGCGACAGCGTCCACGAGACCATCACGCGGCCGCGCGGATCGAGTTCGAGCAGATTGTGGATTTCATCGGTCTTGGTCTTGAGCTCGAGCGTGACGGTCTGGCGCGCGGCGAAAAATGGGACCAGATCGCGCGTGAGGGCGGTGAGCGTGTCGAAGGCGAGCGAGTCGGCGAGCTCGCCCGTGCCGATTCGGAACTGGCGCGCGGGGGCCGCATGAATCATCCGATCGATCTCGTCGAACCCGGCGGAGTAATTCGAGTAAACCTGAAAGGCGGGATTGTCGGCCACAAATTCCTGCAGGAAGCAGTAGCTGCAATCCATCGGACAGTTCGACGCCAGGATCATCACCTGGTATCCGCAGCAGGCGAATTGCGCGGAACCAGCCGGGCATCCCATCAAAAACGGAGCGCGCCGCCGCATCAAGACCATCCGCCGCTTTCCCGCACCGAACGGATCGGTGCCGGGACGTGGGCGAGCGGCCTCGCGGCCGTCGGCCACGTACTCGACCGGGATACCCGGTGCGAGCGCGGCGAGCACGCGCCGCGCCAGCGGAGAGTCGCGCTCGTCGTGTTCGATAATCACCGCGTCGAGATCAAACTTCATCACTACCGCCCAGCATTGCGACGATCCGCGCGATCGCTGCCCCCCGATCGGCCAGCACCGCGAGGCCGCGCTCGAGGTCGGTCGCGCGGGTAACCTCGAGCCGAATTGTCAGCACATCAGAGCCCAGTTCCCTGGGCAAGACTATGGAAATTCCGCGCGGCAGGCGAAGCGCGGCAATCTGGCGTTCGAGCCGCTCGGACGCCTGACGCAGGCGCGGAAAGCGCAGCGCGCGCAAAGCGCCGATAAACGCGCGCGCCCGTTCGGGCGCCGAGCCGGCGCGCGCGGTGATTCGCATCAATTCGGGAGCGGCGAGAATTTCGGGGATGCGCTTGCGCTCCCGCACCGCGATCTCGCCGAGCAGATCGAGCGCCAGGATTATCTGTCCGGTGCGCAGCCGGATCGTTCTGGCGAGTTCCAGAAATGCCGAGCGCGACGGTTCGTCCATCGCGAGCCATCGCGCTAAATGCGTCTCGGGCAGGCGGCGCGCCGCGGCGAGCGCGCGAATCGCGTCGTCGAGGTTTAGAGCCGTATCGTGATTCGGCAAAAGGATACCCCTAATTCCGTGCGCCTGCCGCCGGCCGGCCGAAGTGCGCGTGCGAGTCGATGATGCCACGAAGCGCCTCGAGCGCGCTCGTGATTGAATCGCCGGGGGCGAGGCACCACTGGGCGAGCGCGTGCGCGCCCACGAGTTCGACAACTCGCGCCGCGTCGTCGCGATTGCGGCGACGGAGCCCGATGGCGTAAATCGCGCACTTCTGCGCCAGTACGGTTGCCACGGCCTCGCGCCTGGCGCCGCTCAGGCGCGGCTCGCCGAGCAGCTTGGCGAGCGCCAAAATTCGATAACGATCGAGCGCCGGGACGGTGGCTGAAAGTTGATCGAAGTGGCCGGCGCGGCGCTCGGCCAACACCTCGTCGAGCAGGCCGATCTCGTGCGCGGCCAAAATTCGCAGCCACAGGTCGTAGTCCTCGCACGCGCGCATCGACTCGTCGAAGCCGGCGTGCGCCCGGAACAGATCAGCGCGCATGATCACGGCCGACGGACTGACCAGGCAGGTGCGCAGCGAATCAAGAAACAGGTCGCCAGCGCGCTTGCGATGGCGCAGGCCGGGATTGACGCGCCGCCCGCCGCGAATCCAGCGCTCCCCGCATTGCGAGATCGCGCACTCGGGATGCGCGCGCATGAACTCGAGCTGGCGCGCGAGCTTGTGCGGCATCCAAAGATCGTCCGAGTCGAGGAACGCGAGTAGCGGGGCGCGTGCGAGCGCGCCGCCAAGGTTGCGCGCCGCGGCGACCCCGCGATTCGGGGTGCGCTCGATATGCAGCGTCGCGCGATGTTCAGCCTGCAACCGTTGCAGGTCGTCGAACGTGCCGTCGGTCGAACCGTCGTCGATTATGATCAACTCGAAGCGTGCGCCGCGCTGCGCCAGCACCGAGGCGGCCGCCTCGCGCAGCATCGCGCGGCGGTTGAAAGCCGGAATGATTGCGCTTACTTCGGGGATCATCGATACGGCGTCGCCGATGAATCCCCGCGGCGAACCTCGGCGGCGAGCCGCGTGATGCGCCGGCGCAGTTCGTCGATTCCCTCGCCGCTGGTGACGGAGCACAGAATTGGCGCGGCCTCGAGCGGCCGAAAGCGCGCCGTCGCGGCGGCGCGCTCGGAGCGTTTCAGCTTGTCGCACTTGGTCGCGACGACGATTACCTTGACGCCGCGTGCGAGCACCAGCTTCGCCAGCGCGGCCTCATCGGCGGCGGGGCCGCGGCGCGAATCGACCAGCATCACCAGCGCGGCCAGGTTGTCGCGTTTCGAGAGATAGGCGGACATCATCGCCGCGATGTCGCGCGCGATCTTCTCGGGAACCTTCGCGTATCCGAAGCCGGGCAGATCCACCAGCGCGAGATTTGCGTCCGCCACGAAAAAATTCAGCGATTGGGTTCTGCCCGGCGTGCCGCTGGTCCGCGCCAATCCCTTGATTCCCGTCAGCGCGTTGAGCAGCGAGCTCTTGCCGACGTTCGAGCGTCCGGCGAACGCGACCTCGATGCGGTTCCATCGCGGACATCCCTCTAGCGCGAAGGCCGAAGTTGTAAATTCCGCGGTTAGCTTGGCCATCCGAAAACCTGCGTGACCGCGCTCAGGCGCCGGTCTCTGGATCGATCCGCTCGATCCGCGGCGGCGCGCCGGGCGGCGCCGCGGATTCGATTCGGGCGCGCTGGGCTACCAGCGCGCCGCGCAGTTCGCGCAGGCGCACCCCGCGATGGCGATCCGGGTAGGGCGCGAGCAATTCGAGCGCGGCGCGCAAATGAATAATCGCGCCGGGGGTCTCACCCTGGGAGAGTTTGTGATTGGCGACCGCCGCGCGCAACAGCCCGCGAAAAAAATCCCAGTCGCGGGTGTCGTCCTCGAGCAGGTTCATCGCGTCTTCCATTTCCTCGTGAGCTTCGAAAAATTCGCCGCGATTGAAGCGCTCGACGCCGGCGCGAAAATGCCGCTCGATATCGTCCATCGATCCGCTCGGGGCGGGCGCGTCAGGGCTCCTCGTCGCTGTTGTCGGACCGGTCGGCCGTGGTGACGTGCAGCGTATTTTTCAGTCCTTCGAGCTGGTAGATAAAGATACCGCGGATCGCCGATTTGACGATACCGTCAGGCACCGGCATCGATTGAAGCATTTTCGTCGTCGCGTGATAGGTGATGAGCGTGGCGGTCGCGCCGTCGGCTTCGAGCTGATAATCGCCCCGGCTATCGAGCATCGGATTGTCAACCGTGCGGTAGGAGATGCGCTCGGTGGCGGGGTCATAGGTGAAGGCAAGCTGCATCGCCATCGTCTGCCCGCCGAAACCGTCCAGATCCATCTCGATGGTTTTGGTGTTGCGGCCCTGCGCGATCACCTTGATTTTATCGACGCCGGGCGCCCGGCTCTTTTCGATATTTTGCATCGCGTCGTACACCGCGGGCTCCGGCGCCGCGATCCGCGCGGTGTAATCCGCAGTCCACAGGTCCCCGTCATGGACGATCTTCTCACTCAAGATGCCGGCCGAGTGGATGCGCCGGGCCTGGTACGCGTACCATCCCGCGTATCCAACCACGACGATGATCACAATCGCGATAACAGCCTGGTAGGTTTTGCTCATCGAGAAATCGCTTGCGGGCCAATCCGCACTGCGCGCTCAGCGCCCGAAGACTCCTACCAGTTCGGCCGTCGCAAGCACATGGCCCGCGGCCGCAGCCTCAACCGCGTCCGCGTTCGCGCCCGGCTTCAAGTTCAGGACAATATCAAGCGCATAGAGCTTGAAGTGGTAATGATGCGCCGGGCCGCGCGGCGGACAAGGTCCGTTATATCCGATCTGGCGGAAACTGTTGGCGCCCTGAACGCCGCCTGAAGCCAGAGTATCAGTCTTCGCCGTTGCAGGCGGCAGCCCGCGCGCCGATTCGGGAAGATTGTAGATCACCCAATGGATAAACGTGCCTGACGGCGCATCGGGGTCCGCCACGATCAGCGCGAGGGACTTGGTGCCGCCGGGCACGCCCGACCAGGTGAGCGGAGGCGATTGGTCGGCGCCAGTGCACGAGTACTCAGACGCGATGGCGGTTTCTGGAGCAAATGCGGAACTGCGGATCGCAAGCGCGCTCGAATCCGCGGGGCGTACCGGAAGCGCCAGCGCGATGATCCCGAAAAGACAGGCAGTAGCACGAACTATTCGCAAGTTGCCTTTCGGCTCCATTGTTTCAATATACTGGACCAGATAGCTCGGCGCACATAGGGTTGGAGTGTTCAAGCATTAGAAGCGCCATAGCTCTTGATAGCATGGGAGAGTGTTTAAAATAGCAGTTATTTTCCAGTCTTTCTCTCTAAATTGCTCTTGACGCCCCGCTTTGATTCTGCGAGTTTGAAGAAGCCTCTTGGTTGGCGTAAGGGGGCCGGTGATTCGATTTAGCGAGGCGAGCTTGGGATCGAATAACCTTGACGGAGGGCGGTAGCTCGAACGCTCGCCACGATAGGAGAATAGAGATGGCTAATGACGCAAAATACAGCTTGCCGCGAGTGATGACTGTCAAAGAGCTCTCGGAGTACCTCCGCGTTCATCCTTCGACAATTTATAAACTGTTGCGCCGCGGTGAACTGCCGGGCTTCAGGATCGGAACCGACTGGCGCTTCAACGCCGAAGTCATCGACCGCTGGTGCATGGAGCGCAACATGAAGGGCGGCGATGCGGGTTCGGTGCCTTCGACCCGCAATTGATCATACCTTCGCGACCGTTTCGATATTGTCGAATCGCTTCGGGGCGTTACGCCGAAAGCTCGTCCTGAGCGGCCCGCCTGATCTGAAGTCGCTTGACGCCAAGGCCTGTCCGGCCTCAAGATACCGGTCGCTCTGATGTTAACCCCGGCAAGACGTTCGGCGAACAGCGCCGCTGCCGCGCCACGCAAGCGCGGCACTCTGGATCAGGTGCTGGTCGATGCGGCGATGGATCTGTTCGCGTCGTACGGCTATCGCGGAACCTCGCTGGCGCGAATCGCGCGGGCGGCAGGAGTCACCAAGGGTGCTCTCTACTGGCACTTCACCGACAAGGAGGATTTCTTCCTCGCGGTGGTGGACAAGGTGCTGCGCGAATGGAATACGGCGTTCGCGCGCAAGCCGGGCACCACGGCGGAGGAGTTTCGCGCCGAGTTTCTTTCGATCTTCGAGACCAACGCCGCGCTCAATCAGAAGAATCCGTGGGTCTCGCGCCTGCTGCTGATCATCACGCTCGAGTCGCACAAGATCGGCCCGCGGGTGCTGCGCGCGATGCGCAAGGCGAATACCGACCAGCTCGCGCATCTGCGCCTGGTCGTCGAACGCGGCAAGGAACTGGGCGTGTTCAAGCCGACGCTCGATGTCCAATGGGCGGGCACGCAAATGTGGAGCGCGTCAATTGGACTGGCGCTGCTGTGGTATCTGCACGGCACGCGCTTTAAGTTCCACGATTCATCGAAGCGCCAAGCACGCGAGTTTCTTGAAGACTGGAGCGCCGCTTGAAGCGCGGCGCTCCGCAGCGATCACGGCTCGCGCCGTGAAGCGGTGGGCGGAAAATGATCTCATAGCGCGACGAAGCCCGGACGCCGCGACGCTTTACGATCGAAGGTCACCGTGTGTTCGCAGCCGAGCCGCCGATTAACCGCGGCGATAAACGCGTCGGCGAAGTCGGCGCCCGCCTGATACTCGCGAAACGACGACCATGCCTCCTGGGAGTCCTCGATCCTGAACTGATGCGTCCGCAGGATATTGCCGAGCGCGAGAACCACCTTTTCCCGCGGATATCCGTATGCGCTCTCGAGCACCCAGACCAATTCGCAAATCACGATGCGATTGATCAGCGCCGGGGCTTCGCGCGAGCACTCGCGCGCGATGAATCGCGCCGCCGTTCTGGCCTGCTCGGGATGATCCTGAATCAGGTAGCGCAACAGGACGTTGGTGTCGATTCCCGTCATCGCCGCGCGGCGCGTGCGCGGATCGCGGCGTCCATCGCTTCGAGCGATACCCGCCGCGGAGCCGGGGCGAGCAGTCCCTTTAACTCGCTCACATCGACGGTGGCCGGCACGAGCACCACCTTGCCGTCGCTTTCGACGATGAACTGGACGCGGTCGCCGGCCTTAAGCTTCAGATGCCGCCTGATCTCGCCGGGAATCGTAGCCTGGCCCTTGCTGGTAATCGTGGATACGGTCATAGATGCTCCTTACATTTTGAGCCATTCCTTACTTGACACCATTACCATTGCGGAGATTCGCGGTCGAGACATCGGCCAAGCGGCGAGGGGAAAAAACATTGGTGGGGCGGGCCTCTGGCCCGCCATCGATCGCGGGCGAGACGCCCGCGCTACCAATGAATGGATAAAATGAAGCCTCATGCAGGGAGAAGACGGGCAGGGGAGATGCGCGCATCCGCCGCGCCGCTGGTCCGCGGGTGGTCGCGTGCCGCTCGGCGATTGAAGCAGCTACTTCGCGTGGATCGTGATATCGAGGTCTCCGCCGGGGTACTTGAAGGCGGCCTGATCGAATGTGGGCGCGCTTAGCGTATTGCGCGCGTCGTTCGAAAATCCGTAAACCTCCTGCGGGAGCCCGATCAGGTTTTTGCGCATTTTCCCCGTACCGTCTTCGTCCTGGAAGGCCGCGACCGCATAAGTTCCGGGCGGCAAGTCCTTGAAGACACATACTCCACGATCGACGATGACCGGCGCGGCGGCGCTTTGGGTGATCTTCTTGCGGTCCGTCGGAAAGCCGTCGGCGGAATTGTAGATCGCGCATTTCACCTTGCCCTTGGTGTTCGGGCATCCGAGGAAATGGACGCGAATCTGGCCGGGCGGCGCCGAGTCCGCCGCGCGCGCGGCGAGCGGCGCGGATGCGATGGCGCCAAGCGCGGCGATCGCGATTGCGGACATCCGCAGCCGCGAGGTCATTGCTTGGCACCCGAGCGCAAGCCCGGTGCGGGGCGCGGATCGACGATCTGGCGTCCAGTAGGGCGCACTTCGAGCGAGCATCCGTAAAGCGAGTCGTCGCGGACCAGGCTGAAGACCGCGTCGGCGATTTCCTCGGGCTGAATTATTTTCGCGGGCATCCAGCTCTTGATCCCGTGCTGCCGTGCCTGTTCGAGTCCGCGCCGGACCAGCGGCGTGTCCACGATTCCCGGGCATACGCAGTTGACGCGGATCTTCTTGTCCTGCTCCCAGAAGCCGAGCGAATGGGTGAAGTTGACCACGCCGGCCTTCGCCGCCCCGTACACCGCGTCCTGGCGATGCGGATACAGGCCCGCCATCGAAGCTGTGTTGATGATCGCGCCGCCGCCGCCTTTTTCCATGATCGGCGCCGCCAGTCCGGTGCCGAGAATCACGGCCTGGAGATCAATCTCGATCACCAGATGCCAACGCGCCGGTTCGGCGAGCGGAAAGCCGGGCGCGCCGACACCGATTCCCGCGTTGTTGTGCAGGATGTCCAGGCGGCCGTACTTCTGCACCGCCGTGTCGAGCATCCGGCGCGCGTCGGCTTCTTTGGTGACGTCGGCGCGGATAAAGGTTGCCTTGCCGCCGGCGTTCTCGATTTGCTTGACGGTCTCGGCGCCGCCGGCTTCATCGATATCGGCGACCACGATCGACGCGCCCTCGTGCGCGAGCCGAATTGAAACCGCGCGTCCGATTCCCGATCCGCCGCCGGTGATAACCGCGGCCTTGCCTCTGACTTCCATCTCCAGATCCTCCGAAATACGGTGCTATCCGATCCGTCCGAGCAGCATGCCCGTGATAAGTCCGATCAGCACGTAAGCAGTGAAACCAACGTACGCGAAATCGCGTTCCTTCACGAACAGCAGAAAACAGAATGCGACGCGTGCCAGCGGTACCAGCGTCAGCGCGAACAATCCCACGGTCATGACCGAATGCGGGTCACCCTGAGTCGCGCCCTCAATCAACTTGGCGAAAGTCTGCGGGTCGTGCGCGCGGCCGCTCTGCACGGTGTGGTAGCGCTGTGCGAAATAGCCCGGCGCGTGCGTCGCCATCATCACCAAGCCGGTGACCAGGATAATCGTTGCGACGATCAGGATCGTGCGCAGGAGCATCGGCGTCCATACGCGCAGGATGCGATCTTCTTCGTGTGAGACAGTGTTTTTCGGCTCGACCGCTTTTGGCATGATTCAAATCCCCGACAGCGCGCGCCATCCCATTTCAAGCGCGATAAATACCAGGATCACCACGAATCCGAGCCGCAGCCAGCGCACGTTCGCATACGGCAATATCCTGCTGCCCGCCAGCGCACCGGCCGTGACCCCCAGCGCGACCGGAGCCGCGATAACAGTGGCGACATCGCCTCGCGCCAGAAACACCAGCGCGCCCGCGCCGGCAGTGACACCGATCATGAAGTTGCTGGTCGCGCTCGAGACTTTGAGCGGGATGTGCATGATGTAATCCATCGCCATCACCTTGAGCGCCCCCGAACCGATTCCGAGCAGCCCCGACATCAGGCCCGCCACCACCATCAGGGCCGCGCCGCCGCCCACGTTGACGATTTCGTAATGGATGGTCGCCTCGCCGGTCTCGTTGGGAACCTCGCCGACCAGGTCCAGGCGTTTGGCGAGCGGATCGCCGTGCTCGATTATATCATCGCCCTGTTTGCGCAGGCTGAAGTACGCCGACTGGAGCATCATCAGGGCGAACAGCAGCTCGAGGATCACGGTCGGGATGACGCCGGCCAGGTATGCACCCGTCACGGCGCCGGTGACCGTCGCGCACTCGAGCACCATCGCGACTTTCAGGTTGGTCCATCCGTCGCGCACGAAGGCGACACTGGCGCCCGCGCTGGTCGCGACCACGGAAATGAGGCTCGCGCCGATCGCGACGGTCATCGGCATATGCGCGCCAACCACCAGCGCGGGAACGATGAAGACTCCGCCCCCGAGGCCCGACAGGGCGCCGACAAAGCCTGCTCCAATTGCAAGAGCGAGCAGGCTGCCTAAGATTTCAAACACTTTTTGAGACTCCCCGATTTGCGTCGGCCAGTAGCTTGCCCGGCAGCCATTGCGGCGATCCGATGGTCCTATCGCCGTACGCTAGCGAAAACCGGCCGAAATTTACACCCTGCCGATTCATTCGGAACGGTCGCAGGTGCAATATCATTGATGCAGCAATATGACTGCACTTGGCAATCGCGGCGCTGGCGACTGGTGCGATATCAAGCCATTTTTTCCGCACTCGCGTCGGCATCACGCTTGCTCTCTATTGGTTCGAGGCAAGCCGGGACGCCGATTGCGCTTGCGAGCGCAGGTTCGATAGGTCACTGGTAACCGCCGGTAGTTCACGAGGCTCAACGATGTTCGGCCTGATCATCATAGCGATAATCATCTTCGCGGTCATAAAGAGCCGCCGCCAGCGCCGCATGTTCTCCCGCGGCAATCCCTGCTTCGGTCACGTGGGCGGCTACGGCAAATATGCCGATCCCGATTACTGGAAAGAGAACGCGGGAAAGGCTGAGGGCTACGCACGCGGCTTCGAGCAGAAAATTTCCGAGAAGCTCGAAGCCAAGGCGCGCCGCTTCGAGGATCGCTTGCGCCGCAAGTTCGACCGTCAGACGCGCAAGTATGGCGTCCCGGCCGACGCGATCGATCCCGCCCGCGCCGCGCCTCAGCCGCAATTCAAGACCGACGCCGAGCGCCAAGCCTACGAACGCGCCCGCAGGCGCGCCGCCGCCGAGGCCGGCTTCTATGTCCACTTGATGTGGTACGGCGTCGTGATGGGCTTTTTGTTTTTCATCAACCTGCTCACCTCGCCGGGCTTTCAGTGGTGGCTGTTCCCGGCGGCGGGATGGGGCTTTGGCCTGGCGAGCCATTACGCCGCGGTGTTCGGATGGCGATGGATTCACGAGCGCGTCTTCGAGCCCGCGATCGCCCGCGAGGTCCAGCGCGAGGTCACCAAGGAAAAGGAAGCGCTCAGCGTCGAGAAGCAGGCCTCGCTCGACGAGCTGACGGCGACTTTCGCACACGAGATCCGCAATCCGATCGCGGCGGCCAAGAGCCTGGTTCAGCAAATGGGCGAGGATCCGACCTCGCACGAAAACGTCGAGTACGCCAAGGTCGCCCTCGACGAGCTGGCGCGCGTCGAGCGCAGCGTGTCGCATCTGCTCAAGTACGCCAAAGAGGAAGATTATAACTTCGAGAGCGTCAACCTGGCGACGGTGCTCGATGGCGCGCTCACCCAAATGCGCGCGAAGCTCGAAGCGAGCCAGGTCGCGGTGTCGCGCAACTATCTTGGCGGACCAACGGTCCGCGCCGACGCCGACAAGCTCCGGCAGGTCTTCTCGAACATCATCGACAACTCGATCGACGCGATGAATGGCGTCGCCTCCGAGCGCCGTATCGAAGTCGCCATCGGGCGCGGGCGCGCGGGGATGGCGACTGTGCGGGTCCGCGACAACGGATGCGGAATCGCGGCCGACAAGCTGGGCAAGATTTTTAATCCCTTCTATACCTCCAAGGAAACCGGAACCGGACTCGGACTGGGCGTGGCGAAGAAAGTAATCGACGCGCATCGCGGCGTGATCGAGGTGGACAGCACCGCCGGCGCGGGCACCGAGTTCGCGCTGTCGATTCCGCTGGCCGACGCGATGCGCGGGCAAAGCGCCGATGGCGCATCGGCGCCCGAAGCGGTCCGGGGCACGCCAGTCTCAGCGGACGCGCCGATCGCGATGGCTGCGGCGGCAGGCGACGTTTCGGCGCGAGGCCAGCGATGAAAGGCAGGCTGCTGGTGGTTGACGATGAGCGCGGGATCGTAATCGCGCTCAAAGGCCTGTTCTCGAAAGAAGGCTACGAGGTCGAGACGGCGGAATCCGGCGAGGAGGCCCTCGAGCGCGTCAAGGCGGGGCTGTTTCACGTCATCATCACCGACCTCTCGATGAAGGGGATGAGCGGGCTCGAGCTACTGAAGAAAGTTCGCGAACTCGATCCGCAGTGCGCGGTCCTGATGATCACGGCGTACGGAAATCAGCGGATCGCCGTCGAGGTGATGAAGGCCGGCGCCGAGGATTACCTGCCCAAGCCGTTCGACAACGACGAGTTGCGGCTCAAGGTCCGCAAGGTGATGGAGACGCAGCTTCTCAAGCGCGCGCACAGCCAACTTCTCGAACAGGTGCGGCTCGAAACGGGAATCTTCGAGAACATGATCGGCCGCTCGCGCGCGATGGTGCGCGTGTTCGAGACGATCGAAAAGGTCGCGCCGACCGACGTGACTGTGCTCGTCCGCGGCGACTCGGGAACCGGCAAGGAGCTGGTGGCGCGCGCGATCCATTTTCGCAGCCCGCGCGCGCGCGGCGCGTTTATCGCGGTCAACTGCGCGGCGTTCTCGCGCGAGCTGGTCGAGAGCGATCTCTTCGGCCATGAAAAGGGCGCGTTTACCGGCGCGGTCGCGCGCCGCGAAGGCAAGTTCGAGGCCGCCGACGGCGGGACGCTGTTCCTCGACGAGATCGGTGACATGGGACTCGAAACCCAGGCCAAGCTGCTGCGCGTGCTCCAGGAGAAGCAGTTCGAGCGGATCGGCGGAAATCAGCCGCTCGCCGTCGATGTAAGAATTATCGCGGCGACCAACCAGGACCTCGAAGCGATGGTCGCGCAAGGACGCTTCCGCGAGGATCTTTACTACCGCATCAAGGTGGTCGAGATGCGCCTGCCGCCGCTGCGCGAGCGCCGCGAAGATATTGCGCTGATGGCGCAGCACTTCATCCGCGAGGCGAGCCTGCGCTACGGCAAGCCCGAGAAGCGGCTGGGGCCCGAGGCGATGCGCGCGTGTATCGCCAATCCGTGGCGCGGCAATGCGCGCTCGCTCAAGGCGGCGATCGATCAGGCGGTTATCCTGGCGGCGGGAGAAGAGATCACGGCCGCGGAATTGCTGGCCGGCGCGGAGCCGGAAATTCCGGAGCCCGCCGCCGCGCCGGCTACGGTTGCGAATCATTCGACGATTCACGCGGCCGCGCCGGGCGACGCCGCCGCGGCGGGCATGACGTTTCGCGAGGCGAAGGAAAAATTCGTCGGCGATTGGGAGCGCGATTTCATTTTGAACGCGTTGCGCGCCACCGGCGGGAACATCTCGCGCGCCGCCGAGCGAACCGGGATGTACCGCCAGAGCTTTCAGCAGAAGATGCGCGAACTGGGCATCACCCCGGCGGACGCCGGCGCAGGCGCCAAGGACGAAGGCAACTAAGGCGCGCGCACAATCGCGCCGGAGAAAAATCATGAACGCGACCTCCGAGTCATCGAGCCCCGTACGCAACCTCAAAATTCATCCGCCGATCCTGGCCGCCGGGCTGCTCGCGGCCGGACTGATCCTGCACTTCATTCTGCCCGAGGCGCGCGACACGGGATGGCATCATGTCCTCGGCGTGCTGATGATCGCGGGCGGGATCGGGCTTTCGGCTTTCGCCGCGGCGACTTTCACGGCCCGCGGCACGACCAAGAATCCTTATGGCGAACCGAGCGAGTTTGTCGCCGCGGCGCCGTACACTTTCACCCGCAATCCGATGTACCTGGGGGTGGCGCTCGCGCTGCTCGGATGCGCGGTGTTGTTCGACTCGATAGTAATGTTGCTCGCTCCGGCGGTGTTCTACGCGGCGATCGACACGATCGTAATTCCGCGTGAGGAACATACGATGCTCGAGCGGTTCGGCGAGCAGTATCGCGAATACCAGGGGCGCGTGCGCCGCTGGCTGTGAGGTTTGACGTATCAGGCCGGGCGCCCGAGCGGCGCATCCGCCATAAAGGAGAAGCGTCGTGATTCTATCCAGATTGTTCAGTCTGATCGGCGGCAAGTTCAGCCGCTGGCTCAAGGTGCGCGAGGCGAAAGATCCCGAAGCGGTCTATGAAGCCGCGATAACCGATCGCCTGCGCCGCTATCATCAGCTCAAGAACGCCGCTGCCGGCGTGATCTACATGCGCAACAAACTCGAGCGCGAACTCGGCGCGAAGAGCGCCGAACTTAAGGAAGTGGACGAAGAGGCCGGGCAGGCCGCCGACATGAACGAGGATAATTGCGCGCTCATCCTAATCGGGCGCAAACACACCCTCGAAGCCGATTGCGCGCGCCTGCGCGAGGAACTCGCCGACCTTACCCGAGAGGCCGAAGACGCCAAGAAAAATCTGGTCTCGTTCAAGGGTGAGATCGAAAAACTCAAGATCGAAAAAGTCCGGATGCTCGCGCGGCTCAAGAACGCGCAGGCGCGCGTGCGGATTCAGGCGGCGCTCGAAAGCCTGTCGTATGACGACGACCTCCGCGCGCTCGAGGAAGTGCGCGAGTCGATCGCGCGCACGCTCGCGCAAGCCGGGGTGAATCGCGAGATGGGCGACTCGGGACTCGACGCCAAACTCGAGGAGATTCGCCGCCGCACCGCCGAGACCAAGGCCCAGGCCGAGCTTGCCGAACTCAAGCTCAAGCGCCGTCCGCCGCTGGCGCCGCTGGAAATCTTCACCCAGGCCGCCGACGCCGCGGCGGCCACCAACGGCATCGCCCGCTCGCCACGCGCGGATTCCTGACCCGCGATGCGATTCAAAAGAGCGAACGGAGTTCGCCGATAGGCGCGGGGATGGGATCGCCATGCTGCTTCAGGCTTTCGAGGTAGCCGGCGATTGCCGCGCTGATGTTGCGGACGGCCTCTTGCCGGGTGGCTCCCTGCGATATGCAGCCGGGCAGTGCGGGTACCTCGACGACGAAGACTCCGTCTTCATCGCGATTAAGCACCACTCTGTATTTTGTCTTGGTGCGCATCGCTTCAACCCCTGAGGATTATAGCATCCGGCGCGCCGCATTCGAGACGCGCGTATCCGGTGAGATCCCGCGCGGGCGCTCAGCGGCGGAACAGGGCGGATTCGCCGATCTCGAGGCCGAGCGCGAAGCGGCGCAGCCAGTCGAGCGCGACCTGCGAGGTGAGCAGCTTCACCCAATCGCGCGTGCCGCGCATCTGGTAACGGCGCGAGGCCGTCACGCCGTCGGAATCAAGCGCGATGCAGACCGTGCCGACCGGCTTGTCGGCGGTGCCGCCGTCGGGGCCGGCGATTCCGGAAGTCGCGATCGCGAGATCAGCGCCGAGGCGCTTGCGCGCTCCGGCCGCCATCTCGCGCACGCACTCTTCGCTGACCGCGCCGAACTTTTCGAGCGTCGCGGGATGCACGCCCAGGATGCTCGCCTTCGCGTCGTTCGAGTAGGTCACCAGATCGGCGAGCAGATAATTCGAGCTGCCGGGGATATTGGTCAGGCGATGGCCGATGAGTCCGCCGGTGCACGATTCCGCGATCGCGAGCTTGAGTTTTTTTTCGGTGAGCAGCCGGCCGACGACTTCTTCCATCGAGGCGTCGCCCTCGGCGAACAGGAACTGCGAAATTTTTCCGCGCACGCGCCCGGCCAGCTCCTCGAGCTTGCGCTCGGCCTCTGCGGGCTTGCCCTCGACGGTCAGGCGCAGGGAGATTTGCGGAAAGCTCGCGCGCAGGCCAACTTTCGCTTCGCCCGGCCCGATCAGCCCGGCGACGGCTTCGTCGAGCGCCGACTCGCTCATCCCGAAGGTCTGGAAGATGCGGACCGCGAACACCGAGTCGGTGCCGCGGTTTTTTTGCAGCCACGGCACGACCCAGTTTTCCATCATCGGCTTCATCTCGCGCGGCACGCCGGGCAGCACGATCAACTCGCAATGATGCCCCTCGTGGTTCATCGGCATCCGGAAGCCCGGCGCGGTGCCGAGCGGATTCGGAATGATCTCGGCGCCTTCGGGAAAATCGGCTTGCTTGAGATTGTTTTCCGGCATCACGCGATTGATCGTCGAGAACATCCGCCTCATCAGATCGACCGACCCCTGATCGCGCACCAGCTTGACGCGGGCGACACGCGCGATGGTTTCGGTGGTGAGGTCATCGACGGTGGGGCCGATCCCGCCCGTCGAGATGACCACGTCAGCCATCGCGATCGCGGTGCGCCAGGCCCATTCGAGGCGTTCGGGAACGTCGCCCACGGTCAGCACGGCGACCAGATCGATTCCATTCTCGGCGAGCTTGTCGGACAGATAGTTGGCGTTGGTATCGACGACCTTGCCGCTGGTGATTTCATCGCCGGTGGAAAGTATAACCGCCCGTTTGATCATCGAAAGCTCCTTGTCAGTTCACGCCGCCCCCGCACCCAGAAGGTTCAGAGCAGGCGCCATGCGATCTGCAAAACGATATTGGCATAGATCGCGGCGGCCAGATCGTCGAGCATCACGCCGCTTCCACCGCCGAGTTTTCGATCGATAAGCCCGGCGGGGAAGGGCTTGACGATATCGAAGATCCGGAACACCACGAAGCCGGCGAGCATCCAGACCGGCGTCAGCGGATTGGCGCACATCGTCGCGACCATCCCGAGCACTTCGTCGAGCACGATCTTTGGGCTGTCATGTTCGTCGAAAATAATTTCCGCCTTGCCGGAAATCCAGCATCCGATGCTAAACGCGAGTGCGAAAATCGCAAGCGCGAGCGCGGGCGAATAGGCCCATAGCGGTCCGAAGCCGAACCACATCACGGCCAGCCCGACCACCGAGCCGGCGGTGCCGGGTGCGACCGGAGAGTAGCCGCTGTAGGCGCCGGTGGCGAAAAAAATTATTAGTGCGCGCATGCGATTGATTCAGCGGCGCGACGATAGCACGGACATGGCGCGCGCAGAAGAACGGCCCGCGCCCGCGGCGGCGCCGCGCGGCAATGGCGCCCGCTATTCGGTGAGCGGGATCGGCATTTCCTCGGCGGCGACCTCAACTGCGGTCACGCCCTCGATTCCGCGCGCGACCTCGACGACCATCGCATCCCACGGCGCAACCAGGCCGGGGCCGGCCAGGCTCACCGCGCCGGAATTGCATCGCACGGCGATCTGCGCGTCGCGGACTTTCGGATGCGCCAGCAGCGCCGCGTGGACCTGCGCCGCGATAGCGGCGTCGCGCAGCGATTCGCGGGCGCCAGGCGCCGCGGTCTCATCGAGGATCCGCGCGCCTTCGGCCAGCAGCGCCGCGATCGATTCCAGCGGATGCGCAGCGGTGTTGATCGTCAGGTCGTAGAGGGTGGGATCATCGATATCGACACCGCTCAAGGTCTGGCCGCGCTCGTGCAGTTCGCGATCGTAGTCGCGGACATATTTTTCGGCGGCCTGCGGATCGATTTTTTCGTCCGCGCTGGTTTGCCGGACCCGCGCCGCGAACGGCGCCGTCACCCGCACCCGCAGAGCGCATCCGGCGCCGGGGGTCTGGTGCGCCAGAATCCGCCCGGTGGCGACGATCTGATCGGAGGCCAGCTCGCGCAGCAGCACCGCGCGCACGAAAGCCAGGTAGCGATGGCTGTCGGATTTGCCGCGCTGCCAAAAATGCGGAGTGCGCAGGTCGAAGACCAGCAACTGATCGGTGCTGACGCCATAGCGACGCCCGGCTTCGGCCACGATCTCCTCTCCGGTGATGAAGCGGAAGCCAAGCCGGGCGGCGGCGAGCCGTCCGAGTTCGATTCCTCTACTGCCAATCTGCTGACTGATTGCGATAACGGCCATGTGTGGCTCCCCGCGAGGTGGCGCAAGCGTCGTTGCCGCGGATTGTAGATGCGCGCCCGCCCAACGGCAAACGGGCGCAACGGGATCGCGGCGTGATGATGGTCCGCGCGCTCACGCTTCGGAGTTTCCCGGCGGCCTGCTAGGATTTGCGTGCTTGAGAGTCCGGACGCCGGTGAACACGGAGAAATCGATGGCAAATAAGATCGCGCGGCCGCACATGGCCGGGGCCGAAATCAGTCCCAAAGCGGTACGCGGCGACATGAGCGCCGCGGATCTGGTCGATTGCGCGTTCCTGGCTTACAACGGGCGCAAGCTGCGCGACGCGTGCCGCCTGTTCGCCGAAAAGATGCTCGAAGAGGATGTGTTCGTGGGCATGAGCGTGACCGGCGCGCTGACGCCCGCGGGACTCGGGATGTCGTGCCTGATTCCGCTGATCGAGCACGGGTTCATCGACTGGATGGTCTCGACCGGGGCGAATCTTTATCACGACACGCATTTTGGAATCGGGCTCAAGATGTATCAAGGCTCCGCCGAGACCGATGACGTGGCGCTGCGCAAAGCGGGCGTGGTGCGAATCTACGATATTTTTTTCGACTACCGCGTGTTGCTTTCGACCGACGCGTTTTTCCGGGAGATCGCGCGGCTCGACGAATTTCAGCATCCGATGAGCACCGCCGAATTTCACTTTCGCGCCGGGCGCTACGTCGCCGAGCGCGAGCGGATTTTGAAGATCGGCCGCAAATCGCTGCTCGCGGCGGCCCACCAGCACGCGCTGCCGATCTACACCTCGTCGCCGGGCGACTCGTCGATCGGGATGAACCTGGCGCTGCTCGAGATGGAAGGCTACGGGCTGCGGCTCGATCCGTTGACCGACGTGAACGAGACCGCCGCGATCGTTTACGCGGCCAAGCGGATGGGCTGCAAGAGCGCGGTGTTCATCCTGGGCGGCGGCTCGCCGAAAAACTTCGTGCTCCAGACCGAGCCGCAGATTCAGGAGGTGATGGGGGTCGCGGAAAACGGGCATGACTATTTTTTGCAAATCACCGACGCGCGGCCCGACACCGGAGGGCTTTCGGGCGCGACCCCGTCCGAGGCGGTGAGCTGGGGCAAGATCGATCCGGACAAGCTGCCCGATACGGTGGTGTGTTACGTGGACTCGACCGTCGCGCTGCCGCTCATCACCGCCTACGCGCTCGCGCGGCGCAAGGCGCGCAAATCGAGGCGGCTCTATGAGCGGCGCGCCGAGCTGATGGAGACGCTTGCCGCCGCTTACGCCAAGGTGCGCAAGCGGCGGCTTCAGCGCGGTGAGTCGTGAAGCACGGGAAGCATCAATCGCCGCGGGCGCGAAATGCCGCCGCGCGAATCGCGAAGCAACCGGCGGCCGCGAAGAAAATCGCGCGCGGCGGGGGCGGCGATCTGTCGCGCGAGCTGGCGCTCGCGAAAAAAGCCGCGCGCGCCGCCGGAGAAATTCTGCGCGGACATTTCAGGCGCGGCGGCTACACAATCGCATCCAAGGGCAAAGACAATCCCGTCACGCAGGCCGACCTCGAGGCCGACCGGATGCTCAAGCGGATGCTGCACGATCCGTTTCCCGAATACGGATGGCTCTCCGAAGAGACGGCGGACAGTGCGGACCGGCTCGCGCGCAGGCGGGTATGGATTGTCGATCCGCTCGACGGCACCAAGGAATTCATCAACGGGGTGCCGGAGTTTTGCGTGGCGATCGCGCTGGTTGAAGACGGCGATCCGATCCTGGGGGTGACCTACAATCCCATTCGGCGCGAGATGTTCTGGGGCGCGCGCGGCGCCGGATGCCATCTAAATGCGCGCCGGGTGCGGGTCAGCCGCACCCGGATGCTGCATCGCGCGAAAGTCCTTGCCAGCCGCAGCGAGGCGGCGCGCGGCGAGTGGCAGGTCTTTCACGGCCGCCTGATCGTGAGCCCCACCGGCAGCGTCGCCTACAAGCTGGCGCTGGTGGCGGCCGGGATGGGCGACGCGACGTTTACGCGCTCGCCGAAGAGTGAATGGGATATAGCATCGGGCGCGGCGCTGGTAGCGATCGCGGGCGGAACGATTACCGACATTCGCGGACGCAGGCTCGGCTTTAACAATCGCGACGTGAAACTCGAAGGGCTGATCGCCGACAACACCGCCCTGCACGCCCAGTTGCTGAAGGTCGCGCCGCATCCTCCGCTGGTGGGCGAATGACGCCGCGGCGCGCGGCGCTCAAAAATTGTACATTCGCTTCGCTTCGGCGCGGAGTTCGGAGCGGAAGTCCGGATGCGCGATCGCGATCATCGCGTTGACGCGCTCGCGGATACTCTTGCCCTTGAGAGTCGCGATTCCATACTCGGTCACTACGTGATGCACGAAGCCGCGCGGCGCGGTGACCACGCTGGCCGGCATCAGCGCGGGCATGATGCGCGAGATGCGCGCGCCGTTTACGATCGAGCTCGAGGGCATGACAATCACGGTGGTGCCGCCGCCCAGGCACGCGCCGACCACGAACGCGGTCTGGCCGCCGGTGCCGGTGTACATGCGGTGGCCGATCGATTCGCTGTTGGCCTGTCCGGTCAGGTCCACCGCCATCGCGTTGTTGATCGCGATCAAACCTTCTTCGCGGGCGATGAGCCGGATGTCGTCGGTGAAATTGAAATCGTAAAGCTGGAAGCGGGGATTGCCGTCGATATAGTCGAGTTCGTCGCGCGGAGTGAGCGGCGCGATCCCGCTGCCAACCACCAGTCCCGGGAAGATCTTCTTGTATTTGCCGGTCAGCACGCCATCGCGCACCAACTGGGCCGTGTGCAGCGGAATAATTTCGGTCTGCATGCCAAGATCGTGATGGCCGCGCAGATGCGGCATCAGCGCGCCGGACATCGAGCCAACGCCGACCTGGATACTCGCGCGGTCGGGGATCAACTCGCTTGCGACCGTGGCGCACACGGTGTCGATTACTTTGCCCTCTTCGGCGGACGGCACGGGCAGCGCGAGTTTCGGCAATTCGAGGGTCCGTTCGACGAAAAAGTCAATTTCCGAGATATGCAGTTGATTATCGCCGCCGACGCGGATGAAGTTCGGATCGATCTCCGCGATCACGGTTTTGGCGTTGCGGGCCAGCAACTTCGACATGATGTTGACTTCGCCAAAATTGACGTAGCCATCCGCGTCCGGCGCGCCGACGCTCACGATATAGATATTGAAATTTTCCAGCGCCGTCGGCAGGTGTCCTTCGCGGTAATACTGTATGGGCGTGAAATCCGCCAAGCCTTGCGTGTAGAGATCGCGGTCGTATGGCGAAATATAGTAGGACTGGAGTTTGAACCGCTCGCCCAGCCCGGGCAGGTTCCAGTCGTGAACCGCGGCGCCGTGGTTGACTGTCACACCCTCGATCTCCATCAACCGCGCGGACACCGCGGCGCACATCATGAAGGGAGTGGCCTGCGCGATCGACATGCACACGCGATCCCCGGACTTGATCTGGGCGGCGGCCTGCTCGGGACTTACGAGCCGATCTCCGAGCCTCTGGCGCCAGCCGGCGTGCGACTTGATATTCGGCGCGATTGCCATCAGGCGGCCACGGCGGCGAGGTTCGGATTGATGCCGAGGTCGCGCAGCATCGAGCAAGTGCGATCGTTGAGCAGCCCGACCTTGCGCATGTTCGAGACGACGGTGGTGTGCATCTCGCGTTTGAACAGCTTGCGAAAGACGGTGTAGTCGTTTCCGCTCGCGGCTTGCTTGCGGGCGCGTTTGACCTCGCCGATCTCGGCGGCGTTCATGCCGACCGCTTCATATGCCTCGGCGGGGAACTGGCCGCTCAGGACGAGATGAATCGCATCGCGGGTGAATTCCTCGAGCTCGCGCATATCGCCGGCGTTCAGGCTCGCGATCGCTTCGGGCAGGCTCAAAACCGAAAAACCCATGTGGCGCGATTCGTCGGCCAGGATACGTTTACAGATTTCGCGCAGCAGCGGATCTTTCGCGGTCTCGCCCAGCATCCGGAACAGCGCCACCGCGAAGGTTTCGGCGAGCAGTTGCAGACCCACGGTCTTAACGAACCATTTGCCATGTCCAAGGATATAATCGAACAGGGTCTTGATATTGCCGGTGATCGGATAGACGCGGCCGCCACACTTTTCGAGCAGGTAGCGGCTCAGGACCTCGGCGTGGCGCGCTTCATCGACCACCTGGGTGGCCTGGAAAAACTTCGCGTCGTTGGAGGGAACCATATCGACCAACTGGCTGCAGGCAAGCATCGCGCCTTCCTCGCCGTGCAGGAGTTGCGACAGCCGCCACGACGAGAACTCGAGGTTGAGCTGCGCCATGTGTTTGCGATCGAGCCGGGCGAGCGCGCTGGTGCCGTAACCGTCGATCAGTTCATCGGCGAAAATTCCGGCTTCGTAATCCACCGGCCGGGTCCAGTCGATATCGCGGGCGGCGTTCCACTGATCGCGCTTGGCGTTCTCATAGAGGCGGCGCATATCGGGCGCCTCGCAGACATAGGAACGCTGAAAGACGGTTTCAAGCGTGGTTGTGATCCGCTCTGATGTTTCGCTCATCGGCCGGAACCTCTAGCGCGCAGGTAGATTGAGTTTGAGCCTAGCAAATTTGGCGGCGTGGCGGGAACCGTTCAAATGGCAGGCAGCCACGCCGAGCCGGATTGCGCCTTGACTGTTTCGGCGCAAACATAAATGCTGGCCGTTCGCGGAGAGGTTCGGGAGTCTGGCTGAACCGGCGTGACTCGAAATCACGTGAGCCCTAGTGGTTCCGGGGGTTCGAATCCCCCCCTCTCCGCCAGGTAACCCAATAAATTCAAGTGGAGTTTGCAAACCGGTGCTAGGCCGTGGGCGCCGTCGCAGGGCCGATCCGCGCTCTGCTTTGGCCGTACTTTGGCTGTTCGCGCGGTCAGGGCTGAAAATCATGCGAGCCTCTCAAGGATCAACGTTGTAACGTTGTAACGTTGAGGGTCACGCGATGGCCGATGCGGCGACCGGCGTAGTTTCGGCGATTAGCATGGCGCTTGCCGCAAGGCGCTCGATCTGACCGGGTGTCATGCCATAGGCGCGATTCTCGCCCGCATGGAGAGCGGCGAGCTTGACGGCCGCTTCCTTGAGCATCCCCGAATCGACGATCGCATAGCGTTGATAAACGGATTCGGTTTTATGTCCGGTTAGTTTCATCGCGGCCGAACGTGGCACGCCGGCGCGCTCAAGGTTGCGAACAGCGGTACGGCGAAAGTCGTGCGGGATGCGCCCGACAAGCCCGGCGCGATCGCACGCATTGTTGAAAGCCTTGCGGCAGTCCTTAATCGGCGAACCGTTGTCGTGCGGGAATACCCAAGGAACCGGCCGGCAGGTTGATTGGGCGATCTGTTTGACGCGCTCGCGCTGGCTTTCGAGGACGGCGCGCAACTCGGGGGTTAACGGGAACAGGCGCGCTTCCTCGTTTTTCGCTTCACCCGGATCGAGCACGAGCCAGCCAGCTTCAAAATCGACGTGCTCCCATCGCCGGGTAAGAAGTTCCGATTGCGCGCGCCATCCGGTCATGTAGGCGCACTGAAAGACTGGCTTAAGGTACGCGGGCAATTCATCGATCAGGGCTTGGAACTGTGGCGGCTCGAAAAAGCCCGTGCGCGTGTTGTGTTCTTTGAGCATCGGAAAGCGCGGGCAGCTTGCGACTTTCCCGGCGATCTCGGCGAGCGTGAATGCGCGCCTGAGTGCGGACAATTCGCGATTGATCGTTGAAGCCTGCGCGCCTGCTTGCTGGCGCTGGGCAACATAGGCGGTAAGGCGATCGGCGGTGATGTCACGGGCCTTGTAGTCAACGAAAAACGCGCGAAGGCTCTTGAGCCGATCTTCGACGCTCGCAAGGCTCTTGCGCCCGTTGGCCCGATAATTGTCGGTAAGGATCGTTGCGAGATCCTCGAAAGTGGTGCGCTCGATTTGCGGGCCAACGGGACGGCCGCTTTGCGCTTGCGCGATGCGAGTCTTGAGCAAACGCACCGCATCCGCGCGATTCGTGGATTTGACTGATTCGCGGATGCGCTTGCCGCGGATCGAGTATTGGATCCACCACGTCGGGATCAGTTTGCGCTCGCCGGTTGCGCGATCCTTGTAAGTGGGTTGGAAGACACGCCCGAAACCGCGCTTGCCTTTTGTAGCTTCACTGTTCGTCATCGCCGGATTCCTTCTCGTGCGACTCGCGAGTGTTGCGGATGTTGCGCCCTACTTCTTGTGCGTCTTCAGATACTCTTCCAACGCTTCGATGATCAACGCCTGAACCGTGTTGTCAGCATCAACCGCGAAGTGCTGCGCGCGCTTGAGCAACGCGGCGGGAAGGCGAACCGTGGTTTGCTTCATGGCCGTAGCCTCTGTTTCGGGTGAGTGCGAATTTCGTGGCTTCATGATCAGAATATAGGCTTTGGTGATGTTTATGTCAAGGGGTAAAGACAGATTTATTGAAATAAGGCGAAGGTTATAGGATCAACGTTGTAACGTTGTAACGTTGAGGGTCAGGCGATCGGACGATCAGGCGATCAGGCGCGAGGACGCGAGGTAAGGTAACGATGATACCCGGCTTCCAGGACCGCGAGGCGCTTGCGCGAGATGCGGACGATCCAGCGATAGCCGGGGCGATCGGCGTGTGCGAACAGCCAGCGACGCGAGACGCCAAGATCACGCATCACGACTTCGATCGCAACGGTGGTGCGCGCATCGTCGGCGGCCGCATGGCCCTGAAGAGGTATCGAATCGAGGGCCAAGGCGGCCGTGAATTGCAGCGCTGCGATCGTCGATTGCAGAGCGGCGAGGCGTTGGGCGATAGCGGCGAGCTGGGCGGCCGTCATAGACCGCGCTAGGGCGGGATGCTCGATCAGGTCATCAAGCGAGCCGATGGCATGATCGCCGTTGCCGTTGCCGTTAGTTTCACCGCTGCTTACGCGGGAACCAATGCCATTGCCGTTGAGCGCGAGATCCACAGGATCATTCTCGCACGATCTACCGAGGGACCAGCATGCGTTTTAGTACGTAGAACGACGTAGCTAATCACAACAGGGCGATCAGTGATCGGGCCAGCGGGATCAACGGCAGGCGGAGCGCGGGGATCGCGAGAGGATGTAAACGGTGATCGCCATGATCAGTGGTCAGTGCGCAGGCGTTACGCGCGGGGTAGCGGCGGTTGAGCGCGTGGTACCGTGAACCGTCACCGGGGGCATGGGCGGCTCGGGCTCATAGGCGGGCTTCCCGCTATTGGCGCGTCCCTGTTCCACTGCGATCAGCTTTTCGATCGCGGCGATCATCCCGACGAAGCCATCGGCAAAAACTTGAACTGCCCCCGGCCCTGCGACCGGCGCGCCCCCTAGCGGATGCTCGCCAGGTCCGAGCGGATAGGAGGGCCGGGCAGTGGGTACCGCACCGGGCAACTTGGACGCTTCGGGCGTGAGTTCATGGGTGAGCTTATCGATGATCGAGGCAGTAGCCGGATCGCGGATGTACCCTCGCAGCTTGGAGAGGCCGGCCGCTTCGAGATATTGCGCGGATGCGTAAGTGCCGCTCGCAGCTTCGGCGGTTAGTGCGCGGCCGTGAAGGTGCGTGGCGCGTGCGCTGGTCATGGGGGCGATCTTCTTCGCGCCCAAATTCGCAGGTGCGTACTTATTCCAGTCATCGACGTTGGCAGCGTCGGCGGCGTCAAGCAGCTTGCCGTATAACAACTTGTCGGTTTTTGCGCCCGGTGGCAGGTGAAATTGCTTTTCTATTGCCTCGGTGCCGTAGAGGCCCATCGAGCGCGCCATTTTTATTTCGGGCGCCACAACCGATTTTAGAAACATCCCCGCGTTAGGGCCGGTGAAGCCTTGCGTGAGGATGCGATCGGCCATCGCGATTTTATCCGTCGAGCTTAGTTTGCTCATCGTGGAATCGGCATTGATCGCGCTCAGGATGTTAGCCTTGCCCATGAGAGTGATCGCGCTGCCAGTAGTGCCGATGCCAAACAAGTCACCGGGTTGGTTCGCCGCGGCGATGGCAGCGACCCCAGCGACGGCGCCCGCGCCTTTGAAGGCGGGCAGGCCCGATGCGCCCAGGATCGAGGCTACGCGCATCACCGTCTTTTGGGCGGCCGTTTCATCGACCGCGGAGATCTCGGATTGCCGCTTCAGGTACATGAGAAGTGCTGAGTTGATCTCGCTTTGCTGGCCATTTTGGTTGGCGCGCGTCGTACCCCGTTCGACGATATCGATCCACTTCGAGGGATCGACCCCGAGACGTGCGGCGCCGCCCACCGTCGCGGCGCTCTCTTGCGGTGTAAGGCCCATGAGGGTAGCCGAGCGCATCCCGCGATAGGCGCCGCGGTTCGATAGCGACGTGGCGCCCGCGGTTTCGCGCGCTGAAGTGAGAGCTGAAGTCGCTTCGGAGGGGCTGAGGCCGAGCGCCGCCCAGAGTCGCGCTAACGATGCTGCGTCCGCTCTCACCAAAAAGCCGGGCCGCGCGATAAGCCTCACCTTGGCGATCGACTTCTTCAGGGCCGTAGCGACGTGCCGCTAGCAGGGTAGGAAGCGCGTAGGGCAGCGCCTTGAGCGTGTCTCGGTGTTTGTAAGCTTCGTAGCCGAGTCCGCCCAAGCCCGCTAGACCTACCCCGATGCCCGCTGCGGTCAGGGCGGGAGCGCCGATGAGCGCGGCAAGGCTACCCGCGGCTTCGACGCCTTCGACGCCAGCCGCGCCAGCTATGGCCCCTTCGGCCGCTCCTCCCGATGCGCCGGCGCCGAAGCGGCTGATCATCGAGCGTAGTCCAAAGCCCCCGGCCAGGTTGCCGATGTGGCCGAAAGTGCCGCCCATGTCACCGGACCAGGCGGAGCGGGTAGCACCAAGCAGCGAGCGCCCTGCGCGGTGCAGCGCCGATCCAGGCATCATCGCGGTCATGCTCCGGCGCTCAGCCGCCCCCGCCGATCCGGTGATCACGCTCTCGCCGCCGCTTAACAACGATCGCTGCTGAAGCATGAGCGCGCGACGGCGATTCTCAAGCGCGGCGCGCTCGGCCGAGTTAGTGGCTGAAGCGGCGATCGCGGTGCGCAGTTGCTTGATCGCATCGGCTAGCGAATTTTGCGAGGTAACGATCGCAGCATCGGCGCGAATGATGGCGCGCGCATCGCCCCCGCCTGCGGCGCCCGTCACCGAGGCAAAGGAGGAGGGAGTACCGCCACCGATCGAACTTGGGCGATTGCTACCGGTGATTTTGACGTGGATGTTTTCGTCCGCCATGAATTGATTACTCCGAAAGTTCGTTATCGAGGCGTTCGTCATCGCCTTCGCAGTACTTGCAGGAAGGACACGCGCGCGAGCCATTCTCGATGATTACCATTTGATGGCCGTCGCACCTCGGGCATTTCAGGTTCTTCCGAGCCTGCGATCGTGATCGTGATCGTGATCGTGATCGTGATTTACGTATGTAAGTTCTAATGCCCATTTCTATCGGTGTTCTTTCTTAGGTGCTTAGGTTGTCTGTCCGCTCGCTCCCTTTTTAGGGATAGGTGCGAGGGGATGTGTGGGGTCTATTCGCATCTTCATTCGACCTTTAGGGTACAAGCAGTCGCCGACGCATGTCCCTATTGAATTTGGCGGCGCGCTTACGGATGGATTCCAACTCATCGGCATCGGCCTGCTTCACCTCGCCGTTTTCCGACCACCACAATTCGAGTCCTTCCACCACTGTAGGGTTGCATTCATGCCCTTCGAGAATTGTACAGGCAGCCAGAAATTTGAGATCCCTAACCGGTAAGGGATTATTATGGCCGTAGAAGCGGAATAGGTAGTAGAGTGCAAGATTGGCGTAACCACCAAACGTGCATAACCCCGTGATGCGCAACGGTTCGCGCCCGACATGAACTTCCCACAACTCGGCTTGCGGTTCCCAGAAGATCACAAGCAGGCCGCTATCAGTATCCGCCTCGCTAGCAAGTTCATCGGATATGCGAACTAGGAGCGCTCGCCTATGCTGGGATTCAAGGCGGCCGCCTGCGCGCTCTTCGAGCAGCCTCCCGGCCTTAACCGCAACCTGATCCACGTCCCCAAAAAAAGCGTAGATGAAGCGGAGATCCCGGCAACATACGATTTTACTCACGCTCTTGATGACGGGAAGGAAAGCGGACCTGCCTTCGTCCGTATCCTTGGTTTGATAATTTCCAAAAACCGCCGTATCGCTGGCAAGCACCCAACCATCCTTCCCAATCATTGCGACTTGAAGCGTCATGGTTTTGACTAGCTCCTCCAATTCAGGATTCACCAGCTTCCCATGAAGGCGCGCTGATCGGCCAGCTTCGATTCGGACTCGATCAACGGCAGAAAGATCATTCAGCTTTGGTATTGCATTCATCGGCTCTCAGGCTGCTCCTATTCGTCGGTATCCCTTCTCCCTACGTTTGCGTTTGTCCGCTCGCTCCCTTACGGTCGCTCGCTTCCATAAAGGATGGGATGGGGTCGGCGACGTGAGGGGCGCGATAAGTTCATCAAGGCGTACTCGGTGAGCTGATCGTGATCGTTGGCGCTAGCTTGCGCGCGGCCGCATGCCGATCCAAGTAACCTTCCCCGCGGGTGACGCCCAGGCGGATGCGATAGCTACCGTTAGTCTGATTCAGAGGTACGACCATTTCGTAGGAGATCAATTCGACGTATGCGAAGGAACCATCACCTGTAAGACTAGTCTGACTCGAAAGATCAGGCCCGAATGCATATGACAACTCCGGGCGGATCGCGACGTAATCGCCCAGGTGAATCGGGTTGTTAGTATCCTGCGCAGGATCGCGTACTAAGGTGATCATCCCCGACTCAAGGAATTCGCCATAACTGAATGCAGCGGTTAGCCTATTGTTGAGTGCTAGCGCGATGCTTTGCGCGGTTTGTTGCGCGGCACTGAGGGCGGTTTTGCTGGCATACTGACCGAACGGAATATATTTTGTGCTGACATCGAGCGGGCGGAAGCCGAAATTGCGCCAATCGGATGGCAGGTTCGCAGGCGTGGAAAACGTCGGAGGACTGCCAAGGATCGACGGGTTGCTCGTGGGCGTGAGGCTTGATGCTGCGGTGATGCGTGCTTGCGCGTAGGTCAGCGCCGCGAATGCACTTGCATAGGTTATGAAGAAATTGGCCACTGCTCCATAGGCGTCAGTGCGTGCGAGCGTGATCGTTTCGATCTCATCGGGAGAGATAGTGATCAGCGCAGGCTCGGGCGCGTATGTGTTCGCGAGGCCGTAAGTGCTTAAGAGCGATGTATAAACCCCTGATATGAAATTCTGGTGTGCATCGCGCCACGGCGCCGGACGAAACACCAGGTACTGCGCGGTGTCGTAATCTTCAAAGAACAATTCATAAAAGGGCGCGTTGGAATACTCGGTCATGATCTGCCAGATGCGCGCGGCGATCGGGTCGTAGTTGTCGCTGAGAATCGGCGGGCTGATCGCTTGCAGTGAAAGTGCTGCCGCGTCAGTTGCGGCGAGGCTTGGATCAAACTGGATCGGATTTGCAGTGATCCCCAGGTTCTGAAAGATGGTCGTGAAAAATGGGAGTAGCGTGTCGTTGAAGAGAACGGCCATTACCTGATCGGGTGAGAGGCTACTTTGCGTCGGGTTAGCTGCTTT
>Ga0307374_10000983_pt1 | contig 53558 bp, 57 predicted proteins | sample OX3MG_FD_202532 | JGI IMG/M metagenome (GOLD analysis project Ga0307374, IMG submission 202532) | Soil microbial communities from Risofladan, Vaasa, Finland - OX-3 | ecosystem: Environmental > Terrestrial > Soil > Coastal area > Acid sulfate soil | place: Finland: Risofladan, Vaasa | collected...
TGGCGCGCCGCTTCTGGATCTGTGTCGCGCTGACGTCGCCCGTGCTAGTGATCGCCATGGCGCCGCATGTGGGTCTGATCTGGCCGGCCTCGTTGCGCGTGCCGCTCGGCTGGATCGAGGCGGGACTTGCCAGCGTGGTGGTGCTGTGGGGCGGCGCGAGCTTCTTCACCCGGGGCTGGAGCAGTCTCCGCTGCCGCAGCCCCAACATGTACACGCTGATCTCCATCGGTGCCGGCATCGCTTGGCTGTACAGCATCATTGCGTTTCTGGCGCCAGGTATTTTCCCGGCCGCGTTTCGCGATGCGCAGGGCGTGGTCGGCGTCTATTTCGAATCCGCGGCGGTGATCGTTACCCTCGTGATGCTGGGCGATTTTCTCGAACTGCGCGCGCGCAAGCGTACCGGCAGCGCCATGAGGGCGCTGTTGCAGCTGGCGCCGCAGACGGCGCGCCGCGTGCGAGACGGACGCGAGGAGGACGTGCCGCTGAATCAACTTCAGCATGGCGACATCTTGCGTGTACGGCCCGGTGAGAAAATCCCGGTGGACGGCGTCGTCACGGAGGGCGTCAGCCACGTCGACGAGTCGATGCTGACCGGGGAGCCCACGCCGTTGTCGAAACGTGCGAAGGACCGCATCACGGCCGGCACCGTCAATCAGGACGGCTCACTGCTGATCCGCGCCGAGAAGGTGGGGATGGAGACCACGCTCAGCCGAATCGTCGCGATGGTGGCGCAGGCCCAACGTTCCAAGGCGCCCGCCCAGCGCATCGCCGATCGCGTTGCCGCGGTGTTTGTGCCGGCGGTGGTCAGCGTAGCCATCATTGCCTTCATCGTTTGGGCCGTTTGGGGCCCGCCGCCGGCGCTGGTGCACGGGATGATCGCGGCGGTCTCCGTGCTGATCATCGCCTGCCCCTGTGCGCTCGGACTCGCGACACCCATCTCCATCATGGTCGCTTCGGGTCGAGGTGCGACCGCCGGCGTGCTATTTCGCGACGCTGCCGCCATCGAGGCGCTGCGCGGGATCGATACGTTAGTGATCGACAAGACCGGCACCCTCACCGCAGGCAAGCCCGAGTTGACGCGAATCATACCCGCCGAGGGCTTCGATGAGCGCGAAGTGCTGCGGCTGGCGGCCGCGCTGGAAATGGGCAGCGAGCACCCGCTTGCGCGCGCGGTGCTCGCGGCCGCGGCCGCGAGCGATATCCACCCGCCCAAAGTTGCTGACTTTCGGGCCGTTACCGGCAAGGGCGTGGTCGGCAAGCTCGAGGGCCGGCGGCTGGCGTTGGGCAATGTCGCGCTGCTGCAGGATGAAGGCGTCACGTCGGCCGATTCGCTTGAGTCGGCCGATCGTCTGCGTGCCGGCGGTGCCACCATCATGCATCTTGCCGTCGACGGTCGAGCCGCCGCCATGTTGGCGGTGAGCGATCCAATCAAGCCTGGCACCACCGAGGTTGTGCGGGCGTTGCACCGCGCGGGGCTGCGTGTAGTGATGGCCACCGGCGACGCTCAGGGGACCGCCGACGCCGTGGCGCGCGAGCTCGGTATCGACGAAGTGCTGGCGGCGGCTTCACCGCAGGACAAGGCCGAGCGAGTGGCGCAGCTCAGGCGCGAAGGCCGCCGGGTCGCGATGGCCGGCGATGGCATCAACGACGCCCCCGCGCTGGTCGCAGCCGACGTCAGCATCGCGATGGGCGGCGGCACCGACGTGGCCATGGAGAGCGCCCAGATTACCCTCATGGGCGGCGACTTGGGCGCCATCCTGCGCGCGATCCGCCTGTCGCGCGCCACTGTGCGCAACATCCGTCAGAACCTGCTGTTCGCCTTCGTCTACAACGGGATCGGTGTGCCGCTGGCCGCCGGCGCGCTGTACCCGGTCTTCGGTATTTTGCTGTCGCCGATGGTCGCCGCGCTGGCCATGAGTCTGTCGTCGGTGTCCGTAGTCACGAACGCGCTGCGGTTGCGCAAGGCGGTGATATAACGGTCAGCCGCGTTGGTCGATTGGGGCCTTGTCTTGACTCCGTACTTAACTACGGAGGTAAGGTGCGTTTTCACAAATCGCACCAGGAATTTCGAGCAAATGGCACGAACACCAAACACAAAGGGCGCACTCGCCGCTGGCGGAATCGCAGCACTGTTGGCCTCGACCTGCTGTCTCGGGCCGCTCGTGCTACTCGCGCTCGGGTTCTCGGGCGCATGGATCGGCAATCTTACAAAACTCGAACCCTATCGCCCCGTTTTCATTGGTATAGCGCTCGTCGCGCTGTACTTCGCTTATCGCCGCATCTACCGGTCCGCCGCTGCTTGCGTGCCGGGCGAGACGTGCGCGATACCGAAAGTACGCACGACCTATAAGTTGATATTTTGGCTGGTGGCGCTGCTGATTTTGGTCGCGGTCGGCTTTCCGTACGTCCTGCCGTTTTTCTACTGATCAGGAGTTCATCATGAACAAGCTGCTTGCCTCCCTTGCGCTCGCCGCCGCCGTGGTTGCCCCGGCGTTGGCCACTACTCGGATCGTCACGCTAACCGTACCGGGGATGACATGTGCCGCCTGCCCGATCACGGTCAGGAAGGCGCTATCTAGGGTTGACGGCGTACGCAAAACCGCTGTGATCCTGGCGAAGCGTGAAGTTGTCGTCCACTACGACGACGCCAAGACCAATGTCGCGGCGCTGACCACGGCCACCAGCAATGCCGGCTATCCATCCAGGCCGGTGACGGGCTCATCGAGATGAGCGAGACCAGGTTGGCCGTAACTACCATGACCCGCGGCGACCGCACCTATCATGTCGAGAGGGCGCCGCTCGACATCGCCGTCATCGGTACGGGCGGTGGTGCGATGGCGGCCGCAATTACCGCAGCCGAACGCGGCGCTCAGGTCACGCTCATCGAGCGCGGCGCGGTTGGCGGCACCTGCGTCAACATCGGCTGCGTGCCCTCGAAGATCATGATCCGAGCGGCGCATATCGCGCACGTACGCAGGACCAGTCCATTCGATGCGGGACTCAGTGCCAGCACGCCGCGGATCAACCGCGAACGGCTGCTCCAGCAGCAGCAAGCCCGGGTCGATGAACTGCGCACGACTAAATACGAAGCGATCATTGCCGGCAATCCCAACATCTCCCTGCTGCGCGGCGAAGCGCGCTTCAAGGACCCAAAAACCATCGCCGTCAAACAGAGCGATGGAGAGAAGTTCGTGGCCTTCGACCGAGCACTGATTGCCACCGGTGCGCGACCAGCCATTCCGCCGATCGCCGGTCTGCAGGGCACACCCTATTGGACCTCCACCGAGGCGCTGGTCAGCGAGACGATTCCGCCCCGACTGGTGGTCATAGGTTCGTCGGTCGTGGCGGTCGAACTGACGCAGGCCTATGCGCGGCTGGGCAGCCACGTCACCGTCGTCGCCCGCAGTCAATTGCTCTCGCGCGAAGATCCGGCAATCGGCGAGGTGCTGGAACGGGTCTTCTCGGGCGAGGGCATCGACGTTCTGCGACGAACGCAAGTGCGCTCCGTGAGGCACGTGAACGACGAGTTCGTGCTGGATACCTCCGCGGGGCCACTGCGCTGCGATTCCCTGCTGGTCGCCACCGGCCGAGCGCCGAACACCGAGGCGCTGAACCTCGGCGGCATTGGTATCACCACTAGTCCTGGCGGCGCGATCGTGGTCAATGAACATCTGCAAACCAACCTACCGCATATCTATGCGGCCGGTGACTGCACCGATCTGCCGCAGTTTGTCTATGTGGCGGCCGCTGCGGGCTCGGGCGCCGCGCAGAACATGACCGGCGGGGAGACAACACTGGACTTGCGCAGCATGCCGGCGGTCGTGTTCACTGACCCGCAGATTGCGACCGTCGGTTTGTCCGAGATCGACGCGCGTAAGCAGGGTATCGAGGCCGATAGCCGCTTGCTGCCTCTCGAATACGTACCGCGCGCGCTGGTCAATTTCGACACACGCGGTTTCATCAAGATCGTGGCGGAGGCGGCCAGCGGCCGGCTATTGGGCGTGCAAGCGGTGGCGGCTGAGGCCGGTGAACTCATCCAATCGGCGGCGCTTGGCATCCACCACCACATGACGGTCGCCGATCTTGCGGCCCAGCTGTTCCCTTACCTGACGATGGTCGAAGGATTGAAATTGTGTGCACAGACGTTTCTCAAAGACGTCAAGCAGCTGTCCTGCTGCGCCGCCTGAGAAGTGCAACCCATGCCGATCCCTTACGCCATTGCTGAAGCCGCCGAGCGCGCTGGGATCACGGTGCATCAGCTGCGCACGTATCTGAGCGCCAGGCTGGTTAAACCCTGTGCCACCGCGGCGGGTGGTTACTTTTTGTTCGACGAAACTTGCGTGTCGCACCTGCGCCTGATTGGCGCCGCGCAGAGACCGGCGCCTCAGTGAGCGCCGCGCCCGATGGCTGTGCTCCGCAAAAATTCGATTCACCGATCGATCCGCCTATCGGAAGCAGAACTTGTGGGCGCTGTGGCATGATTGAACGATGCTTGCTGTCAGGAATCCTGATCCAGCTGATCGGCGGGACGCTTAGCCGGTGCCGACTCGAGGTTCGCTCAACGCGGTCCATCAAAGCTGAGAACCTCTTTCTGCGTCTTCAGCTCGCCCTATACGTCGAACGCGGTGTCAACCCGCGGCGAATCGATCCCGTTGCGCGAATCTCGCTGGCGATACATTCACGATTCTTCAACTGGCGCGAGGCCCTGATGGTGGTGTGCCGCGTAGCCTCTGTCGGATGGAGAGCAGCCGAACACAAATCCTTTAATCAGGAGTACGTCGGCGACGCCACCACGGAATCTGACACGTTCAGGAGTAACAACAATGACCATGCAATACGATCTCATCGCCATCGGAACCGGAACGGGCGCGTCTGTCGCGGCCTCCCAATGTCGCGCCGCCGGATGGAAGGTGGCGGTGATTGACCACCTACCTTTCGGAGGCACTTGCGCGTTGCGTGGCTGCGATCCCAAGAAGGTACTGGTAGGTGCAGCCGAAGCGATCGACCATGCCCGTCGGATGCGCGGCAAGGGCATCACGGGTGCCGAGCCAACCATAGCCTGGAACGAGCTCATCAAATTCAAGCGTACGTTCACCGATCGTGTTCCACCGATGAAGGAGAATGACTTTGCGAAGAACGGCATCGATGCCTATCACGGCCGCGCCAAATTCCGCGGTCCGCGCTCCGTCGAAGTCGGCGGCGAGTTGCTCGAGAGCCGTTTCATACTGATCGCTGTCGGCGCGGTACCGTTGCGTCTCGGTATTCCTGGTGAGGAGCTCGCTATCACGAGCACCGAGTTCCTTGAACTCGAACGCCTACCGAAGCGGATCCTATTGGTCGGCGGCGGCTACATCGCGGCGGAGTTCTCGCACATTGCCGCTCGGGCGGGGGCCGAGGTTACCGTCTTACAGCGCGCCAACCGGTTGCTGACGGGGTTCGATCCGGATCTTGTCGGCTGGCTCATGGAGAAATTCCACGAAGTTGGCATCGACGTACGGCTCAACACGCTCGTGACGGCCATAGCAAAGACTAGCGGCGGTCTATCCGTTCGCGCGTCCTCGAACGGAACGGATGAGGTGTTCCAGACCGATCTCGTGGTGCACGCGGCGGGCCGGGTCCCCGATCTCAATCCGCTCGATTTGGCCGCGGCGGACGTGGCGTGCGACGAGGGCCGCCTGACGCTCAACGAATTCCTGCAAAGCGCGTCCAATCCCGCCGTCTACGCGGTGGGCGACGCCGCCTCGAAGGGACCGCCGCTGACGCCGGTCGCGAGTCATGATGCGAAGGTCGCGGCAGCTAACATACTGAACGGCAACCGCCAGAAGCCAAACTATCTCGGCGTGCCGAGCGTCGCGTTCACTATTCCGCCAATTGCGTCGGCCGGACTCACCGAGACGCAGGCGCGGTCCCAGGGGCTCAAATTTCGGGTCAACGCGGAGAGCGTTTCCGATTGGTACACGGCGCGACGGCTCAATGAATCGGTTTATGGTTTCAAGACATTGGTCGAAAAAGGATCCGACCGAATCTTGGGCGCTCATCTGGTCGGTCCGCACGCGGACGAGGTCATCAATCTATTCGCGCTAGCGATTCGCAACGGGTTGACGTCCAATGACTTAAAGACGGCAATGTTTGCCTATCCGACCGGTGCTTCGGATATCGGCTACATGCTTTGAAGGCCAGACGCTAACGCAATAGAATATGAAAGTGGCGGCCGCGAGCATCCGCAGCAAGCGCTTTCGTTCAGGACGATCAAGGTTGTCCGCGGCGGCGTCATGTGTCATGTCGATCTGTCTGCTACGGTCAGATAATCAGCCTGACTTAAATTGCCAATTGCAGAAATACGAGAAAATACGCATTTGGCATGTAACGGCCGGTAAGCACCAGCGTGACGGTGCCCGCAATCTCGAACGCCATCAAGGCCGATGTGTCCGACGAAGCTGCCGTGAACGCCATGTACGCGAAGCCTCTGGAGGAGTTCGAAACGATCGACATTCTCGTCAATAACGCCGGTCCGCAACAGGATGCCCCGTTTGTTGAGATGTCGCTGGCCCAGTGGAATCGGGTTATTGGCATCAATCTTGCCGAGAAATTGTTGTGCGCTCGCGCAGCTGTAAAAGAATTCAAACGGCGCGGCGTACGATCGGAGATTTCTCGTGCGGCCGGCAAGATTATCTGCATCCGTTCCGTGCACGAGGTGATTCCCTGGGCCGGTCACGTGAACTATGCGGCCTCGAAAGGCGGTGTGATGCTGATGAGGAAGAGCATCGCGCAGGAGGTGGCGCCTTACCGTATCCGGGTCAACAGCATTGCGCCGGGCGCGATTCGCACGTCGATCAACACCATGGTATGGGACACGCCTGAGGCTTACCACGCACTCTTGAAACTCATTCCCTATGGGCGCTCGGTGAGCCGGGAGAAATCGGCCGTGTGACCGCATGGCTGGCGTCGGACTACGCTGACTACATCACGGGACAGAGCTTGTTCGTCGACGGCGGAATGACCCTGTATCCGGGCTTCAGTACCGGTGGCTGAGGCTGGGAGAAGTGCTCCCACGATGCTGACGGTCCGCGAGGCGCTGGCGAAACACTGGCCCGAGTACTTGAGCGAGGCCTGGGCGCTCGGCACGTTCATGGTCGGCGCCGGACTGGTTACCGTCTTGCTGGAGTCGCTACGATCACCGGTTCGTGAAGTCCTGACCGACGCGGGCACTCGCAGAGCCATCATCGGCCTTGCGATGGGCGTCACGGCGATAGTGCTGATCTACTCCCCCTGGGGGCAGAGTTCGGGTGCGCACATGAATCCCGCCGTGACGCTGAGCTACCTGTTGCTCGGCAAGATCCGTGCCGGGGATGCGATCTTCTACTGCGCCGCGCAGGTCGCGGGCGCGATCGCGGGTGTGCTGCTCGTTTGGTGGATCGTCGGCGATGCTTTTTCCGTTCCGTAGATCAATTTTGTCGCCACGCTCCCCGGCAGTGACGGGATGGGTGCGGCGTTCGCCGCTGAATTAGCCATCTCCGCGCTATTGATGGGGACCGTGCTAACGGTCTCCGCTCGCCCGACGATTGCGCGATACACAGGATTGATCGCCGGTGGGCTGATCGCCTGCTTTGTCACTTTTGAGGCGGCGCTGTACGGCATGAGCATGAATCCAGCGCGTTCGCTCGCATCCGCGATGCCGTCGGAACTCTGGCAGAACTTTTGGCTCTACGTGTTCGCTCCCGTGCTCGGAATGGGTTGCGTCGCCGCTGCCCGGAAGGGCTTGTCGTCACGTGCGGCAGCCGGCTGCGCGAAGATCGTACATCTGCCCGGCGTCCGGTGCATACACTGCGGCGATGAGCCAGATAACCGATCTCGCGGCGACGGGTGATCAGGGGGATGTTCCGCGGCGCGCGCCGTCGATTGTCATGCGGTCTTGGTCACGCATTAAATATAGCGCCAGGCAGGCCGCCAGCATCGGCCAGGCGGCGAAGAACAACAGATTGACCCCCACAGCCGGATTCAGGTACTGATGCCACGCGGCAATCGTCGAACCACCATGCAACACCACGACGGCGCCGTACGACAGGCGCCGTGCAAACCCCGTGACAAAGGCCAGCAGCAGCACCAGTTCGGTTGCGCCTATTGCGCGTATCGTCGCGTCCTTGAGCCCGATCACGGCATAGAAGTGCCCAAATACGCCCGCAGCGTGCCCGGGGCGAACGAGCTTATCCAACGTCCATACCAACATCACGAGAAAGACCGAAAGCCGCAATAGGCACAGCGCCCAGCTCAGACGTTTTTCAGGATTCATGTGTTTACCCATGGATCACTCCTTGGCGGGTTCCATTGCGACAATCAGCGTGTTGCCGTCCCGCTTGTTTACACATCAACGCATGGGTAGATGGGAAATTGGCGGACGACGAGATGAGTGAGACCGAAACCCGTCGTGGGTATCCAATTGGCCAAATGCCCAAACGTCGGACCCAGCCACCCGCGACCGAAATGGCTTGGCTAGCGCTAGCATTTCGAGTCGAGAGATGGTTATCGCGAAGCCGCACGCGCATCAGATTGCTATACGCGGCGATACGCAAATGTGCTCGCGGACGGCGACTGTATGCTGCAATTCAAATCCAGAATTTATACGGGTTGGCACGACCCGTCGATAGCCCTTCCATGCCTGCTGGTGCCCTCGTCGCGAGACTGGAGTGCTCTCGCGTTGCAGTCCGAGACGGAAAGAAATGCCTAAAGCGCCCGGCAATCCGATATGGATCGGTCTGTGGATCTGAACAGTCGAATTCCTTGTGCATGGCGTGGCGTACGCGCAGCAGTCTCGCTTGCGCATGCGCCACGTTCCCCATACTGCCAAAAGGCTAAATCAGGCTGACACTTTGGAGTTTTCGAGGACAGCGTAGGTCCCGCCGAACACAGCACCCCAAATCAGATGTAGAACAAGCGTCATCATCGGCGCCATTAGACCCATCTTCATGCCGAACAACCCGACGCCAGCCATCGGCATCGGGATCACCATCATCAGGAGCCACGCCAGTAGGGAAAAGGCCAAACCCTTCATTAACGGGTGTTGACCGGGTAAGTATTTGTACAGAAACGCGAACAGTGCTCCCCAAACGACGGTGCCGATCATGAAGTGAATGATCCAGCCAACGATCGGGGTGTCAGGCATTCCCATCCGCGCGTGGGCCATGCCGGACAGCATGTGGACTACATCGAGTCCGGGCATGATGCCCATCATCGATTTGAGGATCATCAAAGCCGAAAGCACCACGGTTGCAACGAAGCCGGCGAACATGGCTCGTAAATACATATTCATGAATCTCTCCGTCAGTACAATGATTGAAGTGAATGGGTCATGGAGCGCATCCTGCGCCCGTTACAGAGTTAATGGGCGACGCATAACAAGCATTCGCGGACCAACTCGCCGTCACGACTGGGATCTTCACCGCGGCACTGGTCAGCCGGAACTGTTCCGCATTGGCTGTCATGGATATTTCCTCGTACCTGGAGTCGTTCCCGCCGCGAAATCGCAAACATCCTTGCCGAATTCGAGACGACGTTGCACATCGAGTCAATCCGCCGATTAATGGCTCGCAGGAATTGGTGCACCGCGGCATCCAGGACTTCCGGATCTGCGTACAGCGCATTATTCGACAATGAAGTGGAATCACGGTTGGCCTCCTCCTCACAATAGAGGGAGCCACGAGGCAAAACGATTCGCTACGTATCTGACGTATTTACTCGGGCAAGAATCCAGCGGGCCAGCAATGGCGCTAGGCCAAGCAGTAGGAATGATCCGAGCAGGCGCAGGGAGAGAATGTCCGACAGTGAATGCACGGTAGCCAACTGGGTTCCGGCATTCACGTACACCAACGTAGCCGGCAGCATCCCGATCTGGCTAACCCAATAGAACGTGCGCGCCGGAAGGTCCGTCAGCCCCATCACCAGATTGACCACGAAAAATGGAATCGCCGGGATCAGGCGCAGTGTGAAGAGGTAAGCGGCCCCTTCACGTCGCATGCCCGCGTTGACCGCACGTAGGCGCCCACCTAAACGCAATTGCACGGCATCGCGAAACAGGTAGCGACTCGCGAAAAATGCGAGCGTCGAGCCGATGCTCGATGCGAATGACGCCAAAAGCGCGCCCTCGAGCAAGCCGAACAGCGCACCGGCGGCCGCCGTCAGAATTTCCGCGGCGGGTATGGATAGTGCCGTAACGGCGACATAGGTGGAAAAAAAGCCGACGGCGAGTGTAATCGGATGCACCCGGCCGTATTCATCGAGCGCGTGCTGGCGCGCCTTTAGCGCGTGCAAGGTCAATTCATCGTGTACGCCGAGCACAAAGAATGCGATCACCGCGCACAGCAATGCGAGGATGATCACCGACCGGATTAGAATGGTCTTTCTGGTCGAACGCGACATTGCTGACACCTGACGGAGCGTCCGAACGGCACGCCGGGCCGGATGCGAATCACATTGAGTAGGAATTTATGGCATAACATACCTACTCGGAATTGGAAACGTTCCCGAAGGATCGCTGCCCAAGCTGGCGGTCGGGAAGGGAGACTGCAGTGGCGGGCGATCGGCAGATACATCATTTGTCATCCGTCCTACTGATGGCGCTGTGTCTGCTGCTCGCTTCTTTGACCGGCTGCGCAACGCGCGTCTGGAATCGTCCGATTACGACCAGGGAGCGCTACGATTTCCGGCATCGCATGCCGGTGCGAAATGACGAAACATTCGTGGTGCTCGCCTTTTCCGGCGGGGGTACGCGCGCGGCAGCCTTCAGTTATGGCGTGCTGGAGAAGTTGCGCGATACCCCGGTCCTGGTCGATGGAAGGACGAAGTCCTTGCTCGCACAGGTGAACGTGATCACGTCGGTATCCGGCGGGAGCTACACGGCAGCATATTACGGATTGTTCGGCGATCGCATCTTCAGGGACTTTGCGCCGCGCTTCCTTTACCGTGACTGGCAGGGAAGGTTGACGGCCTTGCTTTTGAATCCGGGGCACCTTCTGTCGATCGCCGCGAGCGGCTTCAACCGCAGCGATCTGGTGGCGGCTTATTTGGATCGGACGCTTTTCGAGCGAAAAAGTTTTGCCGACATGTCGCGCAATGATTTGCCGTTCGTCATTATCAACGCCAGCGACCTTAATAACGCCACCACGTTTTCGTTCATCCAGCCGCAATTCGACTTTCTCTGCTCGGACCTGTCGAGCTATCCGGTGGCCGATGCGGTGATGGCATCCTCCGCCGTCCCCCCGGCGTTCGCACCGATGGCGCTGCGCAACTACAAAGATTGTCCCGAGCGCCACAAACCCTGGGTGGCCGATGCACTGATCCATGATGACGTCTTGGATCGACGCTACAACGTGGCGCAAGCCCTAAGACGCTACTCGAATGCCAACGAAATGCCGGTGCTGCGGCTCGTCGATGGTGGCGTTACCGACAACCTCGGTGTGCGCGGTTCGATGATGAGTCCCGTCGCCCAGGAGGGCGATGTCCCGGACATGGCAGGAGCGTTCACGCCCCAGGAACTTAAACGTGTGCGGCACGTATTGGTCGTGGTCGCCAACGCGCAGATCTATGATCAATACGATTGGTCCCGCCAAGGCAAGGATCCCGGTATTATTGCGATGACGAGCGCCTCCTTCAATGCGGCCCTCGGTCTCCTCAATACCGAAACCGTGTCATTGGCGAAGCAGGGATTCTTAATGTGGGAACGGCGCGTCAATGCGATGCGCCCGCCGGGAACTCCGCAGGTCAAGGTCGATTTCGCCGTACTTACGTTCAATAAAATTAAAGATCCAGTCGAACGGCGGCGCTTCAATGCGATGCCTACGACGTTCCGTCTGCAGCGCGCGCAGGTCGATGCGCTGCGCGCGTTGGCGGGGCGGCTACTCGATCAGTCGCCCGAGTTTCAGTCCTTTCGCTCGGCGCTGGCGCACGATCCTGGCGTCGGAGCGCCTCGCTGACGCCCTCCCTGATAAATGCGCGATACAAAGATGGGGGCTCCGGGAAATATTTCTGAGTGCTCGTCAGCCGACTGGCGCGAGCAATGCCGGTAACTGCGCCAGCGTCCGAATTTCGTGATCGGGGGACCCCGGCAGCCGTTCGCGGCGCTGGCCGTAGCGATTGCACCATACGACCCGCATGCCAAAATCCGAGGCCGCATGAGCGTCCCAGGCATTGGACGATTGGAACGCAATGGCCGACGCGGGTACGCCGAGCCGATCCAGCGCGTATTGGTAGACCTTGGGATGTGTCTTGTAGACACCGACCGCATCGGCCGATAGTACGGCGTCGAATGCATCGTCGAGGCAGGCGGCCGATATTGCGGCTGCCAACATCGCCGGCGCTCCATTGGAGAGGATCGCGGTGACGAAGCCGGCCTGACGCAATGCGCGCAGAACCTCGGGGACTTCGGGGAAAGCCGACAGCGTTAGGTATAGGTTCATCAGTTGCGCGCGGAGTTCCGGCACCGCCAGGTCGAGGCTGTCGAGCGCGAAGTCGAGTGCATCTGCCGTGACCTGCCAGAAATTGGCATAGCGGCCCTGCAGGGTTCTCAACCATGTGTATTGAAGCTGCTTGTCGCGCCAAAGCGCCGTGAGTTGCGCGCGCTTGCCTTCGGGGATGTCCGCGCAACGCGCCACGGCCGAGGCGAAGTCGAACACTGTTCCATAGGCGTCGAACACACAGGCGCGGATACCGGCAAGCCGATTCACCGTCGTGTCCCTCTGACCGGGTAATTGCTCCCTATTACGTGGCTGAGCCCTCCGAGAACACGGTCAATCTCGGGCCGCAGGAACGGTGCATTGGCAATCGCGACGATTTGCAGGACACCCTCCGGATTGACGACAAGCAGAGCCGGTTCGGCGAACGGATGATAGGTCTCCTGCAGTGAGCGGGGTTCGGAAATATATAGCCCAAGGCGCTTCATGGCCTCTACATCCATGCCGTAGAGCAATGGAAATTTCGGATTGCTGGCGACGGCCATCAATCGTGTCTGCGCTTCGTCGTCGGCTGAGACAGCGGTGATCTCGACGCCCAACGTCACGAATGCCTCACGGTTGGCTTCGAGCTTGGCGAGGTAGGCCTTGCAGATTGGGCAATGTTGTCCGCGAAACACGAATAACGCCTGCCATTGCCCTGGCATACCGAAGGTATGGTCGGCGCCATCGAGACACTTGAACATTTCCGGCGAGAATTGCTGGCCGGGATGTAATTTTCCAGTCACTTCCATAATGATCCGCGGGCGCGTCCACAACCCATGATATAAGTCTAATCCCGTAGTGGAGTACGGAGTCAAGCGTATGGAGAGAATGTTCGCACGCCTCACGATCGGAGGCGTCGCCAAGGCGGCCGGAGTCAATGTCGAGACGATACGATTCTATCAACGCAAAGGTCTGTTGCCGCAGCCCCGCAGACTTCGTGGTGCCATAAGCCGTTATGGTGCCGCCGACCTCGCGAGGCTGCGGTTCGTAAAGTCGGCGCAGCGTTTGGGCTTCAGTTTGGACGAAGTTGCTGAGTTGTTGCGATTCGAGGATGGCATGCATTGTGACGAAGCGAGTCGCCTCGCGGAACGCAAGCTCGCGGACGTGCGTGAGAAATTGGCGGTGATGGCGCGCATGGAGTCTGCGTTGTCCGCATTGGTGGGCGCGTGCCGCGCGACCCGGAAAATGGTCAGTTGCCCGCTGATCTCGACCCTTCTCGGGAATCGCGAATCGGATGGCAACGCTGATGGATTCGCATCGGCGCAGCGAGTCCGCCGCGAATCGAAATCCCGGTCTGGCTCCTCTATAATCTAGAGGGCGCCGTACGGCAAGCGGGGTGAGCGCGGACTTGCACCACTTGGCTTTCGGGCTCGAGCGTATCTCCAGGGTACGGCCGTGCGCGTCCTCACCATATTTTCAACAGGAACCGGCTCATGTCACGATTTCCCTCCTTGCCTCAGACGCTCCAACTCGGCGACGTATTCACGCGATTTCCCGCAGGTATCGGCGCGCTGCTCGAGTATCACGACGCGCTGCTGCGGGGGCCTTCGCCGTTGAGCGTGGCGCAACGCGAGTTCCTCGCCGCCTACGTCTCCGGGCTTAATGCGTGCCGGTACTGTCAGGGCGCGCACACGATCATCGCCGAGTTGCACGGCGTGCAGGCGGAGACCCTCGAACGGGCTCTCGCGGATCCTTCGACCGCGGGGGTCGAGCCGGAAATGATGCCGATGCTCGCCTATGTCAAGAAATTGACCGAGTCGCCGAGCCGCATGACGGATGCCGACGCGAGTTTGGTCTACGCCGCAGGGTGGGATGAGACGGCTCTCTTTCACGCGATCAGCGTTTGCGCGCTTTTCAATTTCATGAACCGGATCGTCGACGGCTGCGGCGTGGCGTCGGATGCACGCACGATCGAAGGCGTACGGGAACGCCACAAGAGCCTCACGAACGATCCGGAGGCGTATCGTGCTTTCGGACGCCGCCTTGGCATCCTGAGCTGAGGAAGTTTACTAGTGTAGTGCTTCGTAATTAATGGAACCGATGAGCGCAATTCCTGTCTTACCATTGAGGCTATCAATGGGGATCGAGCGATGCGCAAAGCGGCGGAGATTGTGTTGTTGAGCGAGGAGCGTGCCCAGTTGTTGCAGCTGGCTCGATCCAAGACGGTCAGTGTGCGACTGGCGCGCCGCGCGCAGATCATCCTGGGTGCGGCCGACGGCTTGGATAATCGAACGATTGCCGCCCAAGTGGGTGTTGGTCGAGTTCAAGTCGGACGCTGGCGCAATCGCTATATCGAGGGCGGATTGGCGGCGATTGAGCAGGACTTGCCGCGCGGCGGGCGACCGGTGAAGGCCGACGCGGCGCAGATCGTGCGGCTGACGACGCAGACCTTGCCCGCGAACGCGACGCAATGGAGCACGCGCACGATGGCCGCGCAGGTCGGTGTCAGCGACACCACGGTGCTGCGCGTGTGGCGTCAGCACGGATTGAAGCCGCATCGGGTACGAGGTTTCAAGATCTCGCGCGACCCGCGGTTCGTGGAGAAGCTCGAGGACATCGTCGGCCTGTATATGTCCCCGCCCGAGCACGCCCTGGTGCTGTGCTGCGACGAGAAGAGCCAAGTACAGGCCCTCGACCGCACGCAACCTGGGTTGCCCCTGAAGAAGGGGCGTGCCGCAACGATGACGCACGACTACAAGCGCAACGGCACGACCACCTTGTTCGCGGCGCTCAACGTGCTCGACGGCCAGGTGATCGCCCAGTGTCAGCAGCGACATCGGCACGTCGAGTGGCTGAAGTTCCTGCGCCAGATCGAGCGTGAGACGCCTGCGGAGAAGGAGCTGCACTTGATCGCCGACAATTACGCCACCCACAAGCATCCGGCCGTGCAGCGGTGGCTTGCCAAACGTCCGCGCATTCACATGCACTTCACACCGACCTCGGCCTCGTGGTTGAACATGGTCGAGCGCTTCTTCCGCGACATCACGGTGGAACGCTTGCGCCGCGGAGTGTTCACCAGCGTGCCCGAGTTGGTCACCGCGATCGACGACTACATCGCGCATCACAACACCAACCCCAAGCCATTCATTTGGACCAAGAGCGCTCGCGATATCTTGCAAAAGGTCATTCGTGCAAATAGCCGCTTAAGTTCCAAACAGAATGAAGCACTACACTAGCAGGAGCAAGGATGCTCGATCTCGATGCTGGCCCATAGGAGTGTTCGCGCGCCCCGACCGGAGCGCATTTCCGGAGTTTGGGCGCGAACGAGATAGCTCAGGTCGAACGCCTGAGCCACCCGAACCTCGAACCCTACCCAGGCGTCCGCGAGAATGGGACGCAGCGCGGCGCCGCTGTATCGCAGGTCACTGTGGCGAAACTGGCCCTCGAGAAAAACGTCGTAAGCGCGCATGCGCACGCGCGCGCCCGCCATCGCAAAAATCTCGACGCCACGGCCGGCCGCAAGGCGCGGTGGGGGCGGCAGAAAGTCGTCCGTGTAGGCGTTCTGTTCGGGTGTGTATGCCCACCACGGGGAGGCGATTCGACCGGCTCGAATATTGATCGCCAGGCCAGCGTCACTGATCATGCCGGCGTTGGCGAGCGCCGACCACTTGACATCGTACCCCTGCTGATCCACGCCGACGTGTTCGAACAGCAACGACTGGCGGGCGAGGCCGAACCGCGCAGTCGGTTCGCCGCCGGAGGATATTTGATGCCGCCAACCCATCGGTTGCACGCTTGAAGTGATATGGTGCAGCGCTCTCTGCAGGTTTTGCCCGAGCGCAAGTCCCAGCACGCCGACCGTGAGTGTCGAGTCCACTGCCACCGAATCGTCCGCGCTGACCGTCCGTCGTCCGCTGCTCAAATACAAGAGACTGGCATAAGGGCGGTCGCCCGGTACGGTTGAGCGGGCCGCGAGATTGCGCGGTGTGAACACGAGCAATCCGCCGCCGAACGCATGCGATGCCCGGCGGTTGCCTGCGGACGCGGCGCCGCCGAGGCCGAAATCGTGATCGATCCTCGTGAGAACAGGGGCGAGAGATCGGCGGCCACACGACTCGCTCGACCCCGCGAATTTGAGCGCAAATCCTCCCGCGTAGTCCTCGTCGCGCTGCGGGTCGACCAACAAGTGTTCGTCAATATCGACACCGACGCTTATGCAATGCGCCGAGGCGGCACTCGACGCAAAAGGCGCCGCTAACGCGAACAAAGTGGCCGCAATGAGACTTGCGCGCGGCCACTGCGACGCTGAGCGTCGCGGGGACTCGAGAAATTCTTGTGAACATCCGGTTGCCGATCGATATCGCCGTTGGGACGACATTCTGCCTCTCCGCGCATCTATTGAAATCGCCTTATAGAGAGGGCGCCTGCGGATCGGCGGATTCATTAATTTGGTACGATCGTGCGCGCAATATTTTCCCGCCTGGCAGGGTCCTCCATCGCGGGACATGCGCGTGTCGTGGAGGGCGCAGTTTGCGGAATCCATTGAATCTACGGCTGGGCATGGCGCTGGCTCGGTACCTCGCGCGGCCGCGGTCGACACGGCCCCGTCCAGGTGTATTGCCGTCAGCCGCCGAGCTGGCGCGGGCGCTCATTCCAGGGGATGTGCTGCTCGTCGATGGCGACAGCAAATTCAGCATCGCGATCAAGTACCTGACGCGATCGATTTGGTCTCATTCGGCTTTGTACGTCGGCCCTGTCGGCGGCGTCGACACGGGCGGTTCGGATGCGAAAATGCTGGTGGAGGCCGACGCGGTGGCAGGCGTCATACTGGTACCGCTCACCAAATATGCGGGATATCGGACGCGGATCTGCCGCGCCCGCGCTTTGAGCGCCGAGGATCGCATGCAGTTAATCGACTACGCCTGCTCTCGGCTCGGCGACACCTATGACCTGCGCAATGTCGTGGATCTGGCTCGCTACCTGATCGCGACGCCGCCTGTACCTGCGCGTCGGCGGCGCCGCATGCTCGCGCTCGGCAGCGGCGACCCGACGAGAGCGATATGCTCAACTTTGATCGCGCAGGCGTTCCAGGCCGTCGGGTATCCGATACTTCCGGATGTCGACACCATTCCCAACGGAGAATGCGACGACTGCGTCGACGAGATATTGCACATACGACACCATAGTCTGTATGCCCCACGGGATTTCGATCTCTCGCCGTTCTTCGACGTCGTCAAGCCGGTCCTGGCCAGGCACGCCAACTATCGTGCAATTCATGGCAGGCCACCTCCCGCGGCGCCCGTCGGCGTGATTGCGGTCGGGCGCTCCTGAGCATGCGTAACCAATTGCGTTGCCTGAGATTCCGCTTTGCGATGCAGTCGGCGCCGCTGGAACTCGGTCCGGCGGATCAACGGCACCGCAAGCGATGCCCGGCGTGCGCGCAGTTTGCAAATGAGATCGAAGGGCTGGACGTGCGGCTGCGACGCATTCTGACGGGAGCCTCGCGCCGGCAATTCCCGTGGACACATTGACCCACCCCGTTCGGATCAAATCCGTCGACCTTTATAGTATCGTGCCGCCGTGCACCAGCCAGTAACCTTGCCGCCGACGCCGGACGCGGACGAACCAAAAAATGATTTCTTCGGCCGCCGCTTTATTGGCGAAGCGGCGACTGCGTTGTACCTTGCCGGGATTGCATTCATCGCGCTGCGCACGGGCATTGTCTATATCTTGTTTCCCGAGCTCGCGGCGCTATCGCATGATATTTTGACACGGCCCCACGGGACATGGGCGAAGGCGCCGCTGATGCTCGTCGTCACGCCTTTGCTGACCGCTGCGGCCGGCACGTTGGTGGCCCGATTCATGCCTTACGGTGTCGTTTCCATCCTGTCGATAGTCGCCTTTTCCGTGCTGGTCATCCGGCTGCTGCGCTCGCCGATCGCACCGGCAATTTCCGCGGGACTGCTGCCGGTGACACTGAGTCTATCGAGTTGGTGGTACGCACCTGCAATTCTACTGGGCACGGGCCTCTTGACTGCCGTCGCCGTGCTTTTGGCCAGGGTCGCGCCGCCTTCGCGCGCAGCGATTGATCCGCGCGATCTGATCGACGATCGAATCGAGGAATCGCCGCAGGACTATTCGTGGGTTCCGTTCTTTCTGGCATTTTTGGTTGGCATGGCCGCGTTCGCAGTCCTGTCGGGTCGGCGTCTGCTGCTGTTTCCGCCGCTGGTGGTCATGGCCTTCGAGATGTTTGCCCATTCCGCCGTGTGTCCTTGGGCGAAGCGACCGCTGTTGCTGCCGCTGGCGTGCGCACTGACCGCTGCCGGCGGGGTTCTGGCGGTCGCGTGGCTCGGAATCGGGCCATTGGCGGCTGTATGCAGCACCGCATTCGGAGTGGTCGTGCTTAGACTGTTCGATCTGCACGTTCCGCCGGCGCTCGCGGTCGGACTTCTACCGTTTGTCATGCCGCATCCAAACTATGAGTTTCCGGTCGCCGTCGGGATCGGGACCGCACTGTTGACGGCGTCGTTCCAGGTATGGCGGCGTGTTCGGCCGGCGCTTTAATTTTTCGCCGCGTCGAATCGTTCCGATCCGCGGATCCCTCTTGTTCTTCGTATTGGGGGAAACCGTTGGCATGCACGGTACGGCATGCGTTTGCTGATGGACGGATCCGATATGGCGCTTGCAGAAGACGGATTGCAATTGGAGAAACCGAGGGTGGCACTGGGGAATCCCGCCGGATCGACGCTCATCCGGTCCCTGATCCTCGCTGCGCTCGCGGCCGCGGTCGTCGCATACTTTTTCTACGTCCGGCATCACCCCGTCGATTTCTCCTCCGTTCGGACTCGAGTGCATGCGCTCGAAAGCTACGGTCGCCAGCATACGTTGGCACTTGGCGTCGGATTCTTCGCCACTTATGTGGCGAGCACCGCGTTGTCCTTGCCGATTGCGGGTCTACTCACGCTGGCCGCCGGCGCCCTGTTCGGTCTGTTCGAGGGGGTGCTGTTGGTCTCGTTCGCATCGACGATCGGCGCGACGCTCGCCTTCCTAGCCAGCCGTTACGTCTTTCGCGAGGCCGTGCGTCGGCGCTTCGGGGAGCGCTTGCGGACCGTCGACGAGGGCATGCGGCGCGAAGGGGCGCTGTATTTGTTCGCCATGCGGCTCGTCCCGGTGCTGCCGTTCTTCCTCGTCAACCTGTTGATGGGATTGACTGCCTTGTCGGCGCGCACGTTCTACTGGGTGAGCCAAGTTGGCATGCTGGCCGCCACGGTGGTTTACGTAAATGCGGGGACCCGCTTGGCGCAGTTGCACTCGCTGTCGGGCCTCCTCTCTGGCGGCGTTCTAAGCGGCTTTCTCTTGCTTGCTGCTTTTCCGTTCATAGCCCGACGGGCGTTAATTTTCTTCCGTCGCAAGCGCCTATACCGCCGCTGGCCGAAGCCCGCGCGATTCGATCGCAATCTCGTCGTCATCGGCGCCGGTTCCGCGGGCCTCGTCAGCGCGTTAATCGGCGCAACCGTGCGCGCCAAGGTCACGCTCGTCGAGCGGCACCAAATGGGCGGCGACTGCCTGAACACCGGGTGTGTGCCGTCGAAAGCGTTGATCCATTGTGCGCGCATGGCGGCTCAAGCGCGCGCCGGCGGCGCCGTTGGGGTGCATGCCGTCCCGGTTGTCGTGGATTTCCCTGCCGTCATGGATAGTGTCCGGCGCGCGATTGCCACAGTTGCGCCTCACGATTCGGTTGACCGTTACCGCAGTCTTGGCGTCGACGTTCGGCGCGGCCAGGCGACGATCAAGTCGCCATGGCTTGTCGAGGTTGACGGTGAGCCGATCCGCACGCGCGCGATCATCATCGCGACCGGTGCCGAACCGATTGTGCCGCCGATACCGGGGTTGACCGAATCGAACCACGTCACGTCCGATACGCTTTGGCGGATTCGCGAATTGCCGCAGCGCCTGTTGGTCATGGGCGGTGGCCCGATCGGCTGCGAATTGGCGCAAGCGTTCGCGCGCCTGGGATCGAAGGTCACCCAAATACAACGCCGCGAGCGACTCCTGGTGCGCGAGGACGAGGAGGTGTCCGAGTTCGTGCGCCAGCGCCTCGTGGCAGACGGCGTCGACGTTCGCACCGGTTGCGGCGTGCGCGGTATCGAGCGCGACGGCGCCGGCAACGCCCTGCTATGCGAGTCGGCCGGCGGCATCGAACGTCTGCCGTACGATCAGTTGCTGATCGCCGTGGGTCGACGGCCCCGCACAAGCGGCTTCGGACTCGAAGAACTCGGCATTCACGCCGAACCGACCGTCGCGACGGACGAGCATCTGGCGACCGTATTTCCGAACATATTCGCCTGCGGGGACGTCGCTGGACCGTTCCAGTTCACGCACACGGCGGCGCACCAGGCCTGGTACGCGGCCGTGAATGCGCTGTTCGGAGGCGTGCGCCGATGGCGGGTCGACTATGCAACCATTCCGGCGGTCACGTTCGTTGATCCGGAAGTCGCCCGAGTCGGACTCAATGAACGCGAAGCATCGAAGCGCGGCATCGCCTACGAAGTCACGCGCTATGAGTTGGGCGATTTGGACCGGGCGATCGTCGAGGACAGCGCCCACGGCTTCGTCAAAGTGCTGACGCCGCCTGGCCGGGATCGCATTCTCGGCGTGACGATCGTCGGTCAACATGCGGGCGATCTGCTCGCGGAATTCGCGCTCGCGATGCGCCACGGACTCGGGCTCGGCAAGATTCTGAGCACGATTCACGCCTACCCGACCTGGGCGGAAGCCAACAAATTCGCAGCTGGACAGTGGAAGAGGGCGCACGCGCCCGAACGCATTTTGCGCTGGCTGGGTCGATACCACGAATGGAAGCTGCACTGAGAAATATCCGGGGCGCCGCAACCGCAATTTTCGGTGCGCCCGTAATAAATCCACCGAATCTCGGGTCCTCAAGAAGTCCAGCCATTGGGTGCACGGTGACGAATGACCTATTCGATGCTTAGTCGGGATACATGCGGAGGTCGGCTTGAAGCGCCGCGGTGCCCGCGCCTGGTCGGCGACGCTCTGCGCCGTCGTCGTGGCCGAACCGTACCTGCCGCGACCGCGGCAGTACACATCAATCGGCCGACAAGCGCACGAGTCGTGCGATGAAAGCCCGTCGCGCAGCGAAAGGCCGTCGCCGTGAACCGCAAGTGGCTGCCGAACAGTCCGCTGAGCGAGTTCGACTGAACGCCAAAGGATCGACCGGGAATCCTTGGAAGAAATGGGGTCCCTATCTCGGCGAGCGGCAGTGGGGCACCGTGCGCGAGGACTACAGTCCGCTCGGCACGGCGTGGGAGTACCTGCCGCACGACCATGCGCGCAGCCGCGCCTATCGTTGGGGCGAAGATGGGATCGGCGGATTTACCGATCATGCGCAGCGGCTTTGTTTGTCGCTCGCGTTGTGGAACGAGAAGGATCCGATCCTCAAAGAGCGCCTTTTTGGGCTGACCAACGCTGAGGGTAACCACGGCGAGGACGTCAAGGAGCTCTACTACTATCTCGATGCGACGCCGACTCATTCGTACCAAAAGATGCTGTACAAGTATCCGCAGGCCGAATTTCCTTATACGCGGCTCGTTGCCGAGAATCGGGAGCGCGGCACGGACGCCCCGGAATTCGAATTACTCGACAGCGGCGTATTCGAGGATGACCGATATTTCGATGTGTTCATCGAGTACGCGCAGGCGGCGCCCGGCGATATTCTCGTACGCATAATAGCCAATAATCGCGGTGATGCTCCGGCGCCGCTGCACTTGCTGCCTCAACTGTGGTTTCGCAATACGTGGAGTTGGCGGGACGCGAACGAACGGCCGCGCCTCGCGGCAATCGGCGACGCGACGATCGAGGCGATCCACGCGAAGCTCGACACGCGACATTTGTACGCCGACGGCGCACCGCAATTGCTCTTCTGCGAAAATGAGACCAACCCGCGGCGGCTTTGGGGTGTGACCGACGCAGCAGGATTTTTCAAGGACGGCATCAACGAGCGCATCGTTCGCGCGGATCAAAGCGCTGTCAATCCGGCTCTCGTCGGCACCAAAGCGGCCGTGTGGTACCGGTACGATGTTCCCGCCCGCGGATCGGTTGAGATCCGACTGCGCCTGATGGGCCCGAACTCGGACTCGATCTCGCCCTTCGCCGATTTTGACGCGCTACTGGCACAGCGCGTCCGCGAAGCCGACGAGTTCTACGCCGAGTTGCAAAGTGACGTCGCGGACCAGGACCAGCGTCTTGTCCAGCGGCAGGCGTTCGCCGGCATGCTGTGGAGCAAACAGTACTACCATTTCGACGTGCCTCAGTGGCTGCGCGGCGATCCGACGCAGCCGGCGCCACCACCGCAGCGCGAGCGCGGCCGTAATGCCGAATGGGTCCACCTCAACAACGCCGACATCCTGTCGATGCCGGATAAATGGGAATATCCATGGTACGCGGCTTGGGATCTCGCGTTCCACTGCATTCCACTCGCCGTGATTGATGCCGAATTCGCCAAGGATCAGCTCGTGCTGCTGACGCGAGAATGGTACATGCACCCGAACGGTCAGATGCCCGCGTATGAGTGGGCGTATGGGGACGTCAATCCGCCGGTACATGCGTGGGCATCTTGGCGCGTGTACCAGATCGATCGCAAGAAGGCCGGGCGTGGCGACCTGGCGTTCTTGGAACGTATCTTCCATAAGTTGTTGCTGAATTTCACCTGGTGGGTGAACCGCAAGGACGCCGAAGGTCGCAATGTCTTCCAGGGCGGCTTCCTCGGCCTCGACAATATCGGCGTGTTCGATCGTAGCGCGCCGCTGCCGACGGGCGGGCACATCGATCAGTCGGACGGTACCAGCTGGATGGCGATGTATGCCCTCAACCTCATGCGCATCGCGTTGGAGTTGGCGCAGCATAATGATGTCTACGAGGACGTCGCGACCAAGTTTCTCGAGCATTTCCTGCACATTGCCGAGGCCATGAACGCGATTGGTGACGATCGCACTGAATTGTGGGATGCCGAGGACGAATTTTTCTACGATGTGCTGCATCTACCCGACGGGCGGCAGCGCAAGCTGAAAATCCGCTCGATGGTCGGGCTCATACCATTTTTCGCGGTCGAGACGCTGGAACCGGAGATGCTCGAACGGCTTCCAGGGTTCAAGCGCCGCCTCGAGTGGTTCCTGAAATACCGGCCAGATCTCGCCGCACTGGTTTCAAACTGGGAGGTCGAGGGCCGTGGTAGGCGTCGTCTGCTGTCGTTGCTGCGCGGCCACCGCATGAAGCAACTTCTGCGTCGGATGCTCGATGAATCGGAATTCCTCTCCGACCATGGCGTGCGCGCCTTGTCTCGCGTACACGCCGAGAAACCGTACGTGCTGCACTTGAACGGGCATGACGTGTCGGTGACGTATCAACCGGGAGAGTCCGAATCCGGGATTTTCGGAGGCAACTCCAATTGGCGGGGACCGGTATGGTTCCCGGTGAATTATCTGTTGATAGAGTCGCTGCAGAAATTTTATCATTACTACGGCCGCGATTTTCGCGTCGAGTGTCCGAACGGTTCGGGGACCTTGTTGACGCTCGAGGAGGTTGCCGCCGAGCTTGCGCGGCGTCTGTCGCGGCTGTTTTTGCGTGGTTCGGATGGGCGCCGCGCGGTGTTTGGCGATAACCCGCGTTTGCAGAACGACCCGCATTTTCGCGATTACATCCTTTTTCATGAATATTTTCACGGCGACAATGGTCGTGGCATCGGCGCCTCGCACCAAACGGGATGGACTGGGTTGATCGCCAAGTTATTGATGCCCAGACGAAGCGACTCGTGACTTTTCGCGCACACCCGCGAGAATGATCCAGTTGCCTCTCGCAACGCGCAGAGTGACACGTGAGCCCTGATTCGACGTTCGATGTGATCGTCGTGGGATCGGGTGCCGGCGGCGGAGCCGCAACCTATCGGCTCGCGCGAGCCGGTCTTCGGGTGATCGTGCTCGAGAAAGGCGGTGTACTGCCTCGCGACGGCTCCACACTCGACGTGGACCGGGTCATCGTTCGACGGGAATTCCAAAGCCGCGAGCCGTGGCGCGACGGGAATGGTGGGGTGATTGTGCCGGAAGAGCACTTCAATCTGGGCGGAAAGACAAAATGGTACGGTGCCGCCTTGTTGCGTTATTCGTCGAATGAATTCGACGCCGACACCGCGTATGACTGCATCGGTTGGCCGATTTCCCACGCGGAGCTCGCTCCCTATTACGCCGAGGCCGAGTCCCTGCTCGGGGTCCGAATCTTTCCATGCGAGCCCGCGCTCGAACGCATACTTCGCGGCTTGATCGACTGGGATCGGTCCTGGTGTGCCGTGCCCTTGCCGATGGCGCTCGATCAACGCATCTTAATGAATCCGCGCGAAGCGGCTCACTTCGATGGTTTCGCGACTGCGGCAGGGCTGAAGGCAGATGCCGAGAACGCTTTGCTCGCGCGGGTCGCGGCGATGCCCAATACGCGGATCGAGACGGATGCCGAGGTGGTCGCCCTGTTGCCGCATCGCGACGATCCACATCGCATCGCCGGAGTCCGGCTCGCCGATGGACGTATCTTTTGCGCCAACGCGGTGTTTTTGGCTGCCGGCGCGTTGCATTCACCACGTATTCTCGCACGCTACGTGGCGCGAAGCGGTCTTGACCAGTCGCTTTCCGCCGCGCGCTGGATCGGACGCCGCCTCAAGCTGCACCGCCTGACGGCGCTCGTTGCGATATCGCCCGGTCGCAAGACCGACTTGCTGCGCAAGACTTTGTTCATGACCCATGCGGACTATCCGCACAGCAGCGTCCAGCCTCTCGGCTTCGATGCCGAGGTGATCGCGTCGGAAGTACCGCGGCAGGTGCCGCGATGGGTCGCCAGGACGGTAAGTCAGCGCGCCTACGGTTTCTTCTTGCAGACCGAGGACGGGTCGCATCCAGACAACCGCATCTGCAACGCTCCTGATGGTAGTGCGTGGTCTGGCAGCATCGACTACGACGTTACCCGCACGCCTGCGGCCAAAACCGAGCATGAGCGTTTCGTCGCGCAGTTCCGGCGTTCGCTGCTCCGGGCCGGACTCGTGAGCTTTACGCGGCTGAGTCCGGTGGCCGGCACTGCGCATGCCTGCGGCACGCTCACCGCAGGGGTCAACGCGGCGGACTCGGTTGTCGATGCATCGGGCCGCGTTCACGGCCTACGATCCGTGTACGTCGTCGACGGCAGCGTGCTGCCACGATCGAGCCGCGTTAATCCGTCATTGACGATCTACGCATGGAGCCTGCGCGTTGCGGACCGGTTCATTGGCAGTTTGCTCGATGGCGGCGATTTCCGGCGGTGAGGTTAGTCGTTCAATTTGGTCGGATGATTTTTGACGATCCGAATGATGCCGGACCGAGGAAAGGGTTCTGCTACCGTCACGGCGAGCAGCCTCTGCGCGCGGCGCGGCCTCCAGCGAACCCACGCCTACGGTCGATCGCTGGTCGGTTGTGGCACTGCCAGCAGCCATTCGCGAAGCCGTTCGCGTGCGCGATGCAGACGGCTCTTCGCGGCGGCAACTTCCAGGCCGAGACGGGCCGCGATTTCGGCGAGCGTCTGTTCCTCGAAGTCGCGCATCAGGATGATTTCCCGATAATGGGCCGGTAGTGCCTCCAAACCCGTGATCAGATCAATGCGCAACCCGGCGTCGTCACGGAGCTGGAGCTTCTCCTCGGCGATTTCATCCACCGACGGCCCGAGGCTACGCATGCGCCGTTCGAGCCGCACGCACTCGCGGCGCACGACCGTAAACAGCCAGCTCGAAAATGCCGCAACCGACCTGAGCCCGCTAATGCGGCGCGTCAAGATCCAAAGAGCCTCCTGCACAGCATCATCGACGTCGCTGACCTGACAATGTCTGCGTGCGTAGCGGCGCGCATCGACCTGGCACTCGGTCAACAGGTGACCGAGGGCAATCGCATTACCGCCCTGCGCCGCCAGGATCAGTTCATGCCGGTCCATGCCGTGGTACCCCCTAACGTGCGGAGCGTGACGGAAGCGTCGCTCCACGAGCTTTCCAGTATACATTGCGGTGGCATTTGCACCCGGGTAGGCCGCAGGCGCCCGATGGAACCGTGCTTGGTCGACGCCCCCCCCCCCCCAAGAGGTGCGTACCGTGGGTCACATTAAGAGATCAAAACATTCCGCCTGGCGCGAATCCTTCCTGCGGATATGGGCCTCTTGTTGGTCGTGACAAAACGTTTTCGGCCCATCCAATCTCACGGAGTTAAACATGTCCTCGAAGTATTCACGATTTGCGCTGGCTGCGCTCACCGCCGCAACCATGGCATTGCCGCTCGCCGTCGCCAGCGTCAGTCCGGCCCTCGCTAAATGCGGTCCGACCACCACCATGACGAAATGCGGCGCCAAGTGCCAAGGGAAGTGTGCAGGCAAGGAAATGCATCACAAACATCATGCTCACCACAAGGCCAAGTCGAAGTGCGCCGGCAAGTGCGCGGCCGCGAAATGTGGTCCCAAATGTGGTCCGAAGTAGAGTCGGTCGGCCGTCCAATCCATAAATTAGTCAACGAGACGAGGTATCTGAAATGAGTTCACAACTGGCGCTCCGCGCAGCTTTGATCGGTGTGCTGACCATCGGCGCTGTATCGATCGCACCAACGGGCGCACACGCCGCTACTGCGGCGAAAATGGAGAAATGCTACGGCATCAACGCGGCGCACAAGAACGATTGCATGTCGCCGGGCCACTCCTGCGCCGGTCAAGACGCGAAAGCGCGTGATCCGAACGCGTTTGTTGCGGTGCCGGCGGGTCTCTGCGAGAAGATCGACGGGGGCGCAAAGGCCCCGGCGAAGGGCTGAGCGACGGTGGCGACGCGGTCCGCACGCGATCGAGGACTGATCCCGGCGCAAGCCGGGATCGGTCTGCGTGCGCCCCACATCGCGCGCGTGCTTGCCGAGCACCCCGCGGTCCCCTGGTTCGAGGTGCATAGCGAGAATTACTTCGCGGCCGGGGGCGCTGCGCATGCGGCGCTCGAGAAGATCCGTCGCGACTATCCACTGAGCTTGCATGGCGTGGGTCTGTCGCTCGGTTCCGCGGACGAGCTCGATCGCGAGCACCTGCGCCGATTGTGTGAGCTGGTGCACCGATATGAGCCGGGTCTGGTGTCCGAACACATCTGTTGGGGGGCGATCGGCGACATTCATTGGAATGATTTGTTACCGCTGCCGTACACGCAGGAGGCTCTCTGGCATCTGGTGACCCGCGTGCTGCAGGTGCAGGACGCGCTTGGGCGCGAGCTGCTTCTCGAAAACGTCTCCAGTTACCTGATGTTCGAAGACGCGGACATGCCGGAATGGACGTTTGTCGCCGAGTTGGCGCGGCACAGCGGCTGCGGACTGTTGCTCGACGTCAACAATGTTTACGTTAATAGCGTCAATCATGCCTTCGACCCGATGGAATATTTGACGGCGATACCGTCGGGCTCGGTGCGCGAAATACACCTTGCGGGGTTTACGCGCAAGGAGCACTTGCCCGTGCCGCTGCTGATCGATACCCACGACCGACCGGTCGCCGAGGAAGTTTGGGCGCTTTATGAGGCCGCGCTGAAGCGATTCGGCGCGCGGCCGACGTTGATTGAAAGGGACGGCAACATTCCGGCGCTGGAGCTCCTGGTCGCCGAGGCGGATCGCGCCGAAGGGTACCTACGTGTCCACGATGCCACGATTGCGTGATTTACAGCACGGCTTCGCCGCCGCGATGGCTGGTCGCGACGAATCCGTTGCCGAATGGGTCACGGAGCGTGGGCTCGATGGGAACGCCAGGCTCGCCATCTACCGCCGCGCGATTCACGCGACCCAGGCGCGCACCCTGATGGAAGCGTACCCAACGGTTTACGCGCTGGTGGGTGAGGCTTACTTTGATCATCTCGCGCAGAGCTACGGAGGCCGATTCCCGTCGCGCAGCGGCAATCTGCAGAGGTTCGGCGCTGCATTTCCCGCCTTCCTGGAGTCGTTCGTCACCGATGCCAGGCTTGCGTATCTCCCGGACTGCGCGCGTCTCGATTGGTTGCGCGAGGCCACGGCGCTAGCCGCGGACGCGGTCCCGGTCGATGAGCGCGCGCGTGCCGCGGCGGCGATGATCGAACCGCCGCGCCTGCTCGTACATCTGCACGCGAGCGTCCACCTGCTCCTTAGCGACTTCCCCGTGTTGCGGATCTTCCGCTGGTGTCAGGCGCCGTCGGACCCGGCGCCGCGCACGGATGAGGGAGGTACTCACGTGCTCTTGTGGCGGGATGAGACCGAAGTGGCGATGGCGGAAGTCGAAGCCGCGACTGCCGCATTCATCGAGTCTTTGCGCAACGGCTACGACATCGTAACCGCCGCCACCGGCGCCACGGACGTGGACGCCGGCTTCGACTTCACGGCCTGCATGGGGGACTTGCTCGCCCGCAGATTGATCACCGGTTTCGACTTGAAGGAACAATCATCATGAAGAATATGTCGGTGAAGATGCTGGCGCAGTATGATCGCCTCACCGTGGCTCTCGCCGCTCTCGAACCAACCGCACTTCTTCTTCTGCGCTTTTGGGTCGCGCTCGCATTCTGGCGTGCGGGTGTCGTGAAATTCGCAGATCCGAGCGGTACATCATATTTGTTCAACAACGAGTACCACGTGCCGTTGCTGTCGGGCGACGTCGCCGCCTTCCTCGGCACGTGGATCGAGCTGCTCACGCCCTGGTTTCTCGGCTTCGGTCTGCTCGGTCGACCGACGGCGATATTGCTGTTCGTCTACAACATCGTCGCTGTCATCTCGTATCCGGATCTTTGGCCGCATGGATTCTGGCACGGTCTCGTCGGCAACGACTTCGCCGATCATAAGATCTGGGCGATGATGCTCCTGGTGCTGATTGCGCGTGGTCCCGGCGCGTGGTCCGTCGATCGGTTCGCGCGGCGGGTTTGTCGAGCGGCACCGGCCTGAGTCAATCCGATGGCACTGGGTCCTGCAGCCAGTGCGTGGGGCCGCGGCCGACTTTACGGATGAACGCCCGCGAAAACGCGGACTGGCTGTGGTAGCCGACCTCTTCGGCCACGTTTGCGAGGGGCCGGCCCTTGCGCAATAGACGTTGCGCAAGGGCGATGCGCACATCGGCGAGGAAATCCGCGGGCGTGCGGCCAACCACTTTGCCAAATTCACGCGTAAATGCATTGCGCGACAAGTGGCTGCGGGCGGCCATACTCGGCACGGTCCATGGTTTAGTGGGTTCCGCCAGTAAAGCCGCCAATAGTTTGGCGAGGCGAGGGTGGGACAATCCCGCGAGCACGCCCCGGTCGACCAAACCGGTGTCGACCACGAAGCGCACGATCTGGATCACCAGAATTTCGCACAACCGGTCGAGCATCGCCTTGCGTCCTGGACGGTCGTCGTCCGCTTCCGCAAAGAGCACCGCGAGCGTTGCAACGAGTCGCGGCACCGCGGCTAGTGGCACGACCAGCACCGGCGGTAACGATTGAGTAATTGCGTTATAGCGGCCGACGTCGTAGCGCACCGTAGCGCAAACGACGTCGGCGGTCGCAGAGTCCCTGATTGTCAAACGATGGTTCATGGCGCGGGCATAGAACACGAAACTCGGCTCCGTCACCTCGATATCGGCCTTCTCTCCGTGCGTCACGCGCAAACTGCCGGAACGAATGACGTGTAAATGACCGACGCCCTCGGCCGCGCCAAAATCATGCAGACCGCACAAGGGCCCGGCGAAAAAGGCCTCCGCACGAATGCCGATGTGCTCGAACAGGCAGGAAATGGCGTCGGTTGGCATGGCGATTCGGTGCAAATGGTTATGAAGAATGTACTAATGGTAACCGAGGGACATCTATGCATCGCTACGCTATTTCCGTGCCCACGAACGGGCGGCTAGCCAGTACGCACCAAGACCCTCAACCAGCCGGAGCATTCGATGACGCAACACTATGTCGCAAAGAACCTCGGTCCCGTCACCCTGCACGGCGCGAACGCGAAACAGAAGGAAGTCTTGGACACGGCCCAGAAGCAGGTCGGCTTCATTCCTAACATGTACGCCAACATGGTCAACGTCCCCGGGGTGCTGACGACCTACCTGCACGGCTATGCCGCGTTCCGCCGGGACTCCGGCCTCTCGCCGGCCGAACAAGAGGTGATCTTTCTCGCGATCAGCCGCCAAAATGACTGCAACTACTGCACCGCGGCGCATAGCATGATCGCAGACAAGATGTCCGGCGTGGCGGCGCCGGTGTTGGCCGCGATTCGAGCCGATCAACCGATTGCAGATATGAAGCTGCAAGCCCTGTATCAGTTTTCCCGGGAACTCGTGCGAACGGCCGGCAAGCCGAGTCCTTCCGCTGCCACGAAGCTGTTCGAAGCGGGGTATACGGAAGCGACAATTCTCGCCGTCATTCTGGCGGCCGCGGTGAAGACGCTGTCGAATTACAGCAATCATCTGTTCGCGACCAAGGTCGACGACGCCTTCGCCGCGTACAAGACCGTCTGAGCAGGGTCACGGGCGCGTCAGTACCTCGACGTTAACTGCACGAGCCACGCAGGGGAATGATCGACGAGCCAGCCTTCGGCGCGGTGATTCGCGCCGCTGACCATGCCGATGGCGGAAGCGACGAGGATGGCGCCGAGTGCCGCTTTGCCGGCGCGGCCGCTGCGCAACAGGCCGCCGCGTGCGCGCATCAGCGCGGTGCGTGAAAGCATACCGATGACGATGAGCGGGATCGTCGCGCCAATGCCAAAAGACATCATGACCAACACGATGGACCCCAGTTCGCGGCCTTGGCTCGCGAGCCCGATTGCAGCACCCAGGGTCGGACCGACGCAAGGGCTCCAGACGATTCCGAGCATCAAGCCGACAAGGAATTGGCCGCAAAGTCCCGCGGGTTCCAGCTTCGCGAGCAGGGTTTGACCCCAATTCCGACGCCGGATGCCGCGGACGCATAGCGTCGTTGCGGCGAAGCCGACAATAGCACAATGCCGATACTCCCGAGCACCGCCGCGGCGACCGTGCGATAGATGTGCGGGTCAAGATCCAACGAGGCGGCGGCGTACGCGGCAAACGTTCCCAGGATGCTAAACGAGAGGATCAACCCGAGAGCCAGGGAGATCAGTCAGCGCCGATGTGCTGTAACCGCCCCCGCGACGACGACCGGAATCAGCGGCAGAACGCAGGGAGATAGCGTGGAAAGAGTCCCGGCAAGCAGCCCCAACGCGTCGCGACCGAGACCGAAGGTCACGATCTTCCCGCGCCGGCGGCTGGGCCTTGCGCAAGCAACATCAACGCACGGATGCTCGCCGGGTTCGTGTCGCCGATCGACCGACCAACTTCCTGTGTGCCCCGGAAGACGATCATCGTGCTCTGCTGAATGACGGGGAAGCGCTTGAGAGCCGCCCGATCTTTGTCGAAGTCGACAATGAACATCGTGTAGCTCTTGAACGGCGCGCTCGCCATCAGCCGCGACAGGATCGGCGTCTGAGCTCGGCAGGTGGGACACCAACTCGCATGGATCGCGACGACGATGAGTCTACCCTAGGCCGTCAGCGCATCGAACTTGGCGGCGTTGAAGGGCTCGACCGGTCCTGCCATCCCGATCGTCGGCACCATTGCCAGCAAAGCCCGAAATAGAGCAAGAATTTTACGCATGACGTGCCTCCAGAATCGCATTCAGAACAATCGCGGAGGTTTAGAGAACGCGAGCGGCCAAAAGAAATCGCTGGGTGCGCGCGATTGACCGGATGTGCACTCGATAAAAAAGCGGTGGGCCTTCGAATCCACCGGAGCTCGGCGCCCCTCTTATTAACCGACAAGATGAAGCGAATTTTTGGACCAAGCGCGAGGCTGACCCATGTCACTGTCGGAGCGATACTTTGCCAAAACCTGACCCAGATTTGATCCTCTCGGCGCAGTCCGGGGATCCCGTGGCGCTCGGTCGCTTGCTGGCGCAGTGTCAAACGGATGCTCGTCGGTACGCCAAGCGTCATTGCACGACGAGCGACATCGACGATGCGGTGCAGGAAGCCCTGCTGATTCTGGCGCAGAAAGTCAAAACGCTGCGATCAGTCGCAGCCCTCACTGGTTGGCTCTTTACGATCGTCCGCCATGAATGCCAGCGGTTGTCGCGGCGCATGTTTGGACATGCGCAGACTCGAGAGAGCCGCGCCGAAGAAAAACTGGCGCTGCGTCCGGATGAGGCGTTACGGATCGATCTCCTGGCCGCGCTCGAATCGCTGCCCGCGCAATATCTGGAGGTCATTCTCTTGCGCGACTTCGAGGGACTGACGATCGCCGAAATTACGGATCGGATCGACACGACGGAGCCCGGCACGAAGAGCCGGCTGCATCGGGCACGGGAACTGGTCCGCGAGTATCTACTGACGTCGGTCGACATGGAACCGGCGCAGCGCAGTTCGTGAGAGTCGGAGTATTACACATCCACTGGGAGAAGATCGATGAGGACGAGAAAATCACGCTTTACGCTGGCCGCACTGACCGCCGCCACGCTGGTCCTGCCACTGGCGGTTACGGGGTGCGCCAATATGGGGGCTAAGTGCGGATCGCAGACGTCGATGCAGAAAGGTGGGGCGAAGTGCGTCGCTCAGTGTAAGCCGAAGTCCGGGGCAAAGTGCGCCGGTCAATGCAAGCCTAAGTGCGGTACAAAAAGCGGAGCGAAGTGCGGGTCAAACTGAATCCGTAAGTCGTGTCGTCGCGCGTCCACGACGCGTGCATCGTCGACGCGGGACGACATTCTTTCTCCGGAGACCCTAGGAACATGCGTGCCAAAATGACCAATCGGGGCAAGCCGACGTCCGCCTCGGCGATTTCGGCCCGGGTGTACGGTGCCGCGCGTGCGTTGGTGCAGTCCTACTCGACGCTTCAGCGCGACGGAGCGCACTTATTGGCCCCCATACTCGGCGCGCAGCAACCGCGGCAATGGGATCACTACCCGTCCGAGGATGCCGTCAGCAAGGATGGTCGCTATCAATGGTTCTATCACTCGCACGACCCTGAAGATCGGTCAGCTGAGGTCGAACACGGTCATTTCCACCTGTTTGCGAGGATCGAGAAGATCGCGAATTCAATTGACCTCGAGTCGGAGAAGGAATTCCTGCGCCCCTTCGGCGCGCACGAGCAAACGGCCAACACGCGGCATCTACTCGCGATCGGTATGAGTCCCATTGGTCTACCGACTTCGCTCTTCACCGTGAATCGATGGGTCACTGGTGACCTACCGCTGTCCGGTTCGGTCACAGTATCGTTGCTGTCGAAGCTACGGCTGGCGACCGGGTATCCCGTCATCGATACGGTACTGACATCAGTCGTGCGACTCCACGCGCCCGAAATACGCGACCTTGTCGCGGAGCGCGATCGTGCACTTCTCGATCGGGCCGCCCACGGACCCGGCGGGCTCGACGATGAGTCGCTCGAAGTGCTCTCAGTGCGAGCGCTGGACGTCGATCGCCGCTTAGCGACCGCTCGACGCCAGAAGAGTGCGCCTCGCAGGGCCGCTGACAGGAAAGTCTGGAAGGCCGGTTCATGAATGGAAGGTATCGCTTGGCGCCATCAGTCGCCCGGTCGGCGCGGACGGTCCGGTCATTGGGCCCGATCGTCGGGTGTGCCCCGCGCTTCATCGTGGCCGGACGGGTGCGGCCCGCCACCGACGCCATCGAGATCCACTCGGAAGGCCGTGAACAGGTCTCGATCGATGCACCGCACGTCCTTCGCAAAAAGACGGCATTTAATGCACATCCAGCGATGCAACCGCTGAGAACAACCGACCACACGGGGCTCGGCGCCGGTGCGCAGTCGAAATTCTTCGCAACTCAGGGCGAACGGCAGGTGGAATTTCATGATTAATCGTCCACGGAATTTGAGCGTTTTGCAAGAATATCTGCCTGCGACGGGCTTACGCGCGCGTCGCGGTAGCTAGTCATGGCATGCCGTAGAGGACCCATCGCATGCCAACTTTATTTCAGCATCGGCACGCAAAAACGCTGTGTCGCCAAGACCGCGGCGCACCACCGGTGCTCGCGAGGTCGAAATATTTGCGCCGCTTCGAGGGTCCTCTGCGCAAAGGCGCGGATCGCGTCGATTCCTCAGGAGAACGTTAATGTCAATGCTAGAACACGCCGCACAATTGAGGTTGCCTTCCAGCGGCAAGCTCGCGAAGCCTGTCAATCCGATGGAAAGGCATACGATGGACGCCCCTGCAATCGCGGTGATGACCGACTTCCGCCGAGAGCGGCCAAGCGTGGTATCGGCAAAGCAGCATGTGGACGCCGCACTCAACGACATGATTCTGGACGGCGTGCGCGCTCTTCTGGTCGTGGAGGACCAGGCCGTCGTCGGGCTGGTGACGGCAAGCGACATTCTGGGGCCCCGGCCGATTCAATTCCTGCAAAACCCGCTCTGTGACGGCAGTCCGTGCCAGCACCAGCACGTGCACGTCGGCGACATCATGACGAATTGGCCGGACCTGAGGCTGCTGCGGTTGGAATGGGTCGACAAGAGTTCCTGCGGCGACGTCGCGTCGGCGTTTGCCGCGCACGAGGCGAGTCATCTTCTCGTGGTCGAGCTCGTGGATGACGGCTCGTCGTTCGTGCGAGGAATATTTTCCCGCACGCGGCTGGCGCGTCAGCTCCCGCCATCGTGACGAACCAGCGCCGCGCTACCGCCGTGTCCGTGTCGCGCCAGCCTTTGCCGCGCCGTCCGCGCGCCTCAGCTCTTCGCGATAGCCGCCATTGTCCTGCAATGCCCGTTCACGCTTGAACGCGGGCACCCATGTCAACCAACGACTCCTCCGACCGCAAACGGCGCGACCTCTTTGACCGACTATGTGGTGCGTTCCGCCCCGATCTGCTGCGATTCAGCCTGTGGCTCACGCGCAACAAAGCGATCGCTGAAGACGTGGTGCAGGAGACGTTGCTGCGCGCATGGAACCACTTGGACTCGCTAAGGGACCCGATCGCGGCGCGCGGCTGGCTGCTGATGATCGCGAGGCGCGAAGCCGCGCGAGTCCTGGCACGCACGAAAGTCGCAACGGCGAGCATCGATGAGTTGTCGGCGCTCGACGAGTCCAGTCTTGCCTATCATGCAACGCCGGAAATCTTCGAGTTGCGCAAGGCAATCTGGGAATTGCCAGACGAGTACCGCGAACCGCTGATGCGCCAGGTCATGTTCGGTTTCACGACGCAGGAAATTGCCGATCAGATGAACGCCAGCCTATCCGCGACCCTCGTCAGGCTTTATCGGGCACGCAACAAACTGCGGGAACGGCTCCGTCCGCCGTCCGCCGATGGATGAGCATGCGTGTACCGTGGAGCCGTGGATCGAATCGGATGGGAATCGGAATCATTGAAGGGGGAGCAAATGGATCCAAAAACATTGCGCGCCATACAGGCGCCGCTGAAGCAGAAATACCGCGACAACCCGCAGACCGCGCTCGTCGTCTCGCGCGCCGAGGTTGCGCTCGATCCAGATAAATTCTCGGTCATTCTCCCGGACGGCACGCCCCGCGTCGCCGGCTTGCATCCAGCGACCGGCGGGAGCGGACGCGACGCCTGCTCGGGCGATATGTTACTCGAGGCTCTGGCGGCATGCGCTGGCGTCACGTTGTTGGCGGTCGCGAAGTCGATGAGCGCGAAGATCACTGGCGGCAAGGTAATCGCTGAGGGCGTGTGGGATGCGCGCGGCACACTCGCGATCGACAGAACGGTGCCGGTCGGCATTCAGAGTATCGCGTTGCGTTTCGAAATCGAAGGCGAGATCGACGAGGCCGAACGGGAACGCTTGGTCACGTCCACGGAGCGTTACTGCGTCGTACTCGCGACGCTGCGCGACGCTCCAGCGATCAACGTCGAGGTTGCTCGGCCTGCGGCGAACGGATGACGTCGTAATAAGAAATCGACTGGTCGGGTCTTCCATCCGCTGAGAAATAAAATCATTCAACTGGAGGATTTCCATGTCGAGATCAACAATCATCGCGGCCGGCCCGCGAAGTGCGACCCCCGGGCCGCGCGATCCAGCGTTGCGAAAACCGGATCGCCTGATCGCACTCGCATTGGCCGCGACCCTGCTTCCCCTGACGATCGGTTCGCATGCGTCGGCAGCCGAGTCGATCGACATCGAAAACGGCGGAGCGATCGCGACAGCGAGGATCGTCGGCCAAGTGCCCAACTATTCGTCTGCGGTAGCCAATGAAGAGGGCTACTGGTATTCGCGATATAGCATGATGACCTTGACGATGCAGAGCGGCCTTGGTGTCGCGATTCCAATGGATCAGCAGTTCATGAGCATGATTCCGCAAATGATCGCCGCCGTGGGGCCTGCGCCGAGCGATCCCGTGTTCCCGCCGATGAATCCGGCGCTCTTGAAGGTAGTGTATGCGGGAGGCGACCCGCACTATGTCACCGCACCGAACCAAATGGATTTCGGCACACTGCGCTGGGTGGGCGGTCCTGCGAAGCTCACGACGCTGGCGACGGGCTGGACGCTGACTAAGGAGTTGGAGTGGGCCAAGATGTTCCACCGTGCCGAACATTTTGGCGAGCCGGGCGTGGACACCTTTGGATCGAACCAGCGTTTTGCCGGCATGCTGTTCGCGACGATGGTGAAGGCACAATTGCAGTCCTACCTCGCCGATCGGTCGAGCTATGCCAACTCCGCCACCGGCAATTACGCGTTGCTGACCGCGTTCAGCGACGGTGCGGGATTCTATTCCGCCCCCGACCTGGCCAACAATCAAGGTCCGAACGCAGGTCCCGTGGCGTATCCGGCGGCCAACCGCTATGCCGATCCGACGGCTGCCGCCGAGTTTGCGAGTCTTGCAAAATCCGAGTTCGCGAAGGTTCTGAGGTCTCATCCGCATTCCGCGCGGGAACTTAGTCTCGCGATTCAATCGGTCGTCTGGTATGCGAGCGTCACGCAGGATGCGACGGAACTCGCGCAGTCAAAGGCGGCGATTCGGCGTTGGGGCGACGCATTGCTACGACACGGCAAGGGCGACGACAATGAGGGCCCGACCGATCGGGCGTACCGGGTGCAGGGCCTGATCGAGGCCGGCAGGACAATCGGAGATGAGCGTTATCTCAGCGGCGCCGCACGCGCTTTCGACGAAATGACGGTCGGCTTCGATTACGTACATGGCGTGCTGCAGGGAACGCGGACCCTGACGACCGACGGTGTTGGCGAGATTGCGGGCGCGTTCAACGCGGTGCAGATCTGGCTGGGCAATCGGATCGATCAGACGCGGGCCAATACCTTGTTCGGTATTTGGTGGGAGGGGACGGTGGATCTCAGCGGCATCGAGATCTCCTCGCCAGCGCTCAACCAGATGAAGGGAGCCTATGAACTGCTCGATCCGCCGGGCCGCGGCACGATTCCACAGAACGTGCTGAATTATCGCTATCCAACTGTACCGCTGCCGGAAACCGCCGGCGGGCCGCACGGAATTGCACCGGTCCTCGCCGCATCTGTCACCTGGCAGCAGGACGATCAGATTTGGCATGCGAATGACAATCGTTTCGACACGGCGGGCGCGATGCATGCAGCGACCGAGTTCATGTGGTTCCACAGCGACGAGGTCAACGGCTTTCCCACCGTCAATTTCCACTGACGGGCCCAACCAGCGCGGCCCTTCCTATGGTCGCTGATGCGTTGAGGGCGCGGAGGATCCAACTCCGCGCCCCCCTTTTTTTGGAGACCTCGCGAACCCATCCGTCGCTAACGGGCCTCTTATGACTTGTCGGTAAACGCATATTTCCATCCGTCAAACCCTAAGGTCAGACAGCACGGGCATTGTGCGCTTTGCACGGCGTATTTGAGGACGGGGGCGTACCGGAGCTATGCGTCATGTCCGCCGTGGATATTTTGTGAATTCGTCAAATCGGGCGCGGATGGGATTTCCTTAAGTGACACATATAGGATTAATGAGTTGTACGACGCGGAAATTCCGGCAGCCCCGGGTTGTGGCCACTTCACGGGGGGGCTCGAGCCGCCGAGTGCGTCGCCATTGCCCCGGCAGGTTAGTGGGACTTGGTATTCCGTTGCTGCTCGCGGTGCTGGGGTGGGACCGCGGCGCGCTCGCGCAAACCGCGGGCGTTGTCGCCGGCAACGGCGCGCTCGAGGCGGTCATCGTCACTGCTCGCAAGCGACACGAGTCGCTCGCCAAGGTGCCGGAGAGCATCACCGTATTCACGGCGGAGTCGCTCGCTGCATTTGACATCCAATCGTTCGACGATTACGCAACCAAGACGCCGAACGTATCGTTCGTGTACGGTCCCGGCTCCACCGGGATCTCCAACGCACGCACAATCGCGATCCGCGGTATCACCGGCCAGAACCTATTTGGTACTGCGGGCGCGACGGGGTTTTATATCGACGACACACCGGTTCCGGAATCCATTGACCCACGCGTCGTCGATCTTAATCGTATAGAAGTGCTGAAGGGTCCGCAAGGCACGCTCTTCGGCGAGAGTTCCCTCGCGGGCAACGTCCGGCTCATCACCAGAAGGCCGGATCTACACACCGATTCACTTAGCTACATGGTGCAAGCCGGTTACACGTCCGGCGGCGGCAGCGCCGACGGTGGCGCCAGCGTGATCGGCAATCTCTCGGTCATACCTGACCGCTTCGCAATTCGGGTCGTTCTCTTTGGCAATCACGATGCCGGATATCTGGTGCGCACGTTTCCGGACCCGCGCAGCGCCGCGTCAAGCAATCCATTTCTTGCCGCGCCGCGCTCGCGGGTAGGAGACCAAGGCGCTCAAGTCACCTACGGCGGCTCGATGACTGCACTGGTCGAGGTGGGCGATCGGATGGCGGCAAGAATCCGGGTGATGTTTCAAAACACCGAAGACAAGGGATTCCCGGCGACCTTCGCGCCACTGCCGGCATTTCTGCCGGTGTACGCGCTAGATCGTGCATTTGACGTCCAGCCGCGCGCGGCCGATCGATGGGTCCTGCCGTCGATCGACCTCACGTTTCGTGGCAACGGATTCAGCGTGGTGTCCTCGACGAGCTATTTTTATCGGCGCAATCAAGACATCGAGGATTCCACGTACGGTACGCAGCAGATCCTGACGGGGTATTACGGCGTATCCACCTTGCCCGTCCAGCCATTCGTCTGGAATCAGGAGCATTATCACGACCAAGCGACCCAGGAATTGCGGCTCTCATTCGACCAGGTACATGGAATCAGCGGCACCGTGGGGGCGTTTTACTCGCGCACGCACACGAGTCTTTCGATCCCGCCGACCTACGCAAGCGGACTCGTTGCCGCGACGGCGCACAACAGCGTGGTGGGTCCGTGGCCGAACGACCTTTTGTGGACGGATTACAACCCGGCGACTCAGAAAGACGTCTCTGTGTTTGGTGAACTCTACTGGACGTTCCTGCGTCGATACACCGCGACGCTCGGTGCACGGCGGTATTGGCTTGATCAGACAACGGATTTTACCGCCGACGGATTCAATAACTTCGGACCGACGTTGAGCGACCCCCAGCATAGCAAGCAGTCGGGCATCGACCCGAAACTCGGGCTGTCGGTTCAGGCGACGAACGCTGCGCTTGTGTACGCCTCCGTATCAGAGGGTTTTCGCGCGGGTGGTGCACAGCCCTTCCTGCCGTTCTGCGCGTTGCCTGAGCTGCCCGTCTCGGACATCACGCATCTGAAGTCCGACACACTGTGGAGCTATGAGGTCGGTACGAAAGTCCAGATGCTTGAGTCCCGCATGTTGCTGTCCGCCGCGGCTTTCCACATCGATTGGCGCAACCTTCAGCAGCAAATTGCGTTGCCTTGTGGCGCTTACATCGTCATCAACGGTAAGGCAGCACGGATCGACGGCGTCGAGGTTGAGCTCAGTGGCTGGATCGCCCCATCGTTGCAAGTGCAGTTCGGCGCCGGCTACGAGAAGACCGACCTTGCGGAGCCGGGACCCCTGGGGCTCGTCGGTCTCACTCCCGGTTCGCGCATTTTGGGAACCCCGGCTTGGAACGCGTCGCTCGGGGGCATTTATAATCACGCCATTACCGCGATGCTCGAGGGATTCGTTGCGGCGGATGCCAACTACACAGGCAACAGTGTGTCCCTGTTGAATGGCGGCGGTGGGGTGACCGCGACCAGGCCATCGTACCTCCTCGCGAACGTTCGCATCGGTATCCGGCGCCACCAGTCCGAGCTATCGGTCGACGTCCGCAATCTCACGAATGCCAAGCCGAACTTGGGTGACATCGGCTACGTTGGGTACGCACAGTACGATCACGCGGGAGCGATCATTCCGCAGGTGGCGACGCTGCAGCCGTTGACTGTGTTGCTGCAATATCGAGAAAAATTTTGAATATGAAATCCCACATGCTGCTGGCGATGCCACCGCCGTGCTTCAGCCATGACTGACGCCACATTGCACCGGCGATTCTGATGTACGCGCACCGATCGGCGGTTCTCGCGGTAGCGCTTTGTCTCGCCTTGACGTCCTGTGGACGGACCTCGGGCGTATCGCCGATTGCGCCCGCCGCCGGTTGGCCCCAGATCCTCGCCGCGGCCCGCGGACAGACGGTCACGATGGCGATGTGGAGCGGGGATGCGTCGGTCAACGCCTATATGCGTAAGTTCGTCGCGCCGAACGTATTGCGTGACGACGGCATTGTTCTGCGCTTCGTTCCGGCTCAAGGGGATCAGATCGTCAACGCGCTGATGACTGAAATCGAGGCCGGGCGCAGCGCCAGCGCCTATGACGTGGTCTGGATCAACGGCGAGACATTTTATCAACTGCGCCAGATTCACGCGCTCTTCGGACCGTTCACCGGGCGCTTGCCGAACGCGCGCTACGTCGACTGGCACAACCCGTTTATCGCCGAGGACTTCCAAAAGCCGCTGGCGGGATTTGAATGTCCCTGGGGCAACGTGCAACTCACGCTGATCACCGATACGCGCCGGGTGCCGCACCCCCCGACCGACCCGGCGACGCTGGCCGCATGGATCCACGCCCATCCGGGCCGATTCACTTTCGATACCGGGTTCACGGGCATGAGCTTTCTGAAGTCTCTGATGTACGCGTTCGCCGAGCGACCCAGCGCGCTCAGCGGACCATTCGACCCGAATGCCTACCGGTATCTGCGCAATGCCGTGTTTCAATGGGTCGACGCCGTTCGCCCCGACCTTTGGCGTCACGGCGAAACCTTTCCCGAGAATGTTGCCCAACTGAATCAACTGTTCGCCGACGGCGAACTGGATTTCAGCATGAGCTTCAACGACGGCGAGGTTGACAATCGAGTGGCGAGCGGTCTATTCCCCGATACCTCCCGTGCGTTCGTGTTGCATTCGGGTATGGTGCAGAACAGTCATTATCTCGGTATCGTCGCGCGTTCCGCGCACCGAGCGGCCGCGATGGTCGTCGTGAACTACTTGATCTCGCCCGAGGCGCAGTCGCGCAAGCTCGAGTCCACGGTATGGGGTGACGGTACCGTGCTTGCGTTTGACCGACTGCCGGCGGTCTGGCAGGCGCGATTTGCGCAGGCCGCATTGCGTGAACACACGCCGTCGCGCAGTGCGATGCGACCCTATGCACGCCCTGAGCCGTCCGCGCAACTGATGATCCATTTGTCACAGGATTTTCGCCGTTATGTCCTCGACCGGTAACGGGCGACCGAGCGACCTATGGGCCAACATAACCGTCGGCCTCGTCACTGCGCCCGTGGCGGCGGGTGTGGCGTTCATGATCCTCTACAGCATCGGCGTGATCGGGTTGCTCGCCGGCGGGTTCACGCTCGAATCCTGGGTGCAGGTGCTCGCAGATGTTCGGACGTGGGTCACGCTGGGCTTCAGCATCTGGGTCGGTGGCGCGAGTCTGTTGACATCACTCGTCCTGGCGCTCGGCATACATACCATTCTTGGCGCGGCGCCGCGCCGCCGAGCGTTGCACGGTTTGTGGTACGCGCCACTGGCTGTTCCGCCGCTGGTGGCAGCGTTGCTCAGCGTGGAAATACTGGGCAATGCCGGGGTTCTTGCGCGGCTCGGACACGCCCTGGGCTGGATCGGTCAGCCTCTAGATTTCCCGTCGCCTCTCTACACACGATGCGGCGCCGGCATTGTGGTTACTCATGTGGCGCTGGTCACCCCATTCCTGGTGTTGCTGTTCGATCGCCTGGCACGCAACGAACGGGTCGAGGGTCTGACGGAGGCGGCGCGCACACTGGGAGCGTCGGCAACTCAAGCATGGCTTCGCGTTCGATTGCCGGTGCTGATGAGGGCGGCGACGCCGGCGCTGAGCGTCTATTTCCTGGCGTTGGCGGGCGCCTTCGAGGTCCCGTTGCTGGTGGGAGCGCAGTACCCGCCGATGATCTCGGTCGCGATCCAGAGGCGATTCTCGCAATTCGACATCGCGATGCGGCCTCAGGCCTACGCACTGGCGACGCTGTATGCGGTTCTCAGCGCCGCCATCCTGTTCCTCGTATTCGCCGCCCGACGGCGGCGCGAACGCTTGGAGCGCGGCGCGTGATGCGCCGCGCACTGTCGGCTGCGCTGCTCGGGCTGGGCTTACTGTGCTTAGGCGTGCTCGCGCTATTGTCGGTCACGAGGCGCTGGCCGTGGCCGGTGTTGGTACCGACCGAACTGCACGCGGACCAATGGCGCGAACTGTTCGCATCCGAAAGCGGCGTGGGCGGCGTCGTGCTACGCTCGATCGGCATGGCCAGCTCGGTCGCGATCCTAGCCACCGCTGCCGGCTTCGTGAGCAGCCGCGGCGTCGCGAGGCACCCCCGACGCGAAGGTCTGTTCCTGGTTCTGCACCTACCGTTCGCCGTGTCGCCGGTCGTGCTGGGCGTCAGCCTTTCGTATTTCTTCCTCCGCTTGAATCTCGCGGGACACATCGTCGGTGTCGTGCTCGCGCAGTTCATCCTGGCGTACGCCTATGCCGTGATTCTGCTGAGCGGATTCTGGAATCCACAGGTGCAGGCGCTGAGCGGCCTCGCGGTCACGCTCGGGGCAGATCGGACCCAGGTCTGGCTGCGCGTATTGCTGCCGGTCGCGCGGCCATTGCTGATGCTCTGTCTGCTGCAAACATTTCTGATTTCCTGGTTCGATTATGCCCTGACGCTGTTTATCGGCGGTGGGCGCGTATCGACGCTGACGACGGCGCTCTATCAATACTTCGGCTCCGGCGACGTGCGCCTCGCCGCGACGTGCGCTTTGCTGCTGCTCGCGCCGCCACTGGCCGCCATAGCGCTCCATCAACGCCTGCTGTCGGCGACCGTTGCCGCTCGTTTGGAGGCTTGACGTGATGGATCTGCCGGCCCCGGATCTACACGTTCAGGGACTCGACGTACGTCTCGAAAAGGAACATGTGCTCCGCGGCGTCACCTTCGCGGTTGAGGCCCGCGCGACCCTGGCCGTGATCGGCGTCTCCGGCAGCGGCAAGACCACGTTGCTGCGTGCGATCGCCGGCTTGATTCCGATCGAGCGCGGCCACATTTTGCTCGGCGGCCGCCGCGTCGACGAACTTGCACCGAACCGGCGCAATATCGTCTATTTGAATCAGGAGCCTTTGCTGTTTCCCCATCTCGACCTGTTCGAGAATATGGCCTTCGGATTGCGATTACGGAGCGTGCGCGAGGACGAAATTCGCGAACGCATCGACGTGCTGATCGGCTCGCTCGAACTGCACGGGCTGTCCGGTCGGTACGCGCACGCCCTGTCCGGCGGGCAGCGTCAGCGCGTCGCGTTCGGGCGGGCTCTTGCCGTCGAGCCGGCGATGATGCTGCTCGATGAGCCATTCAGCAACCTCGATCCGGAGACGCGCGCCGGCATGCAGGAACTGTTTAAGCGCGTGTCGCGGGAGCGCGGCATCTCGGCGATCTTCGTCACACACGATCTGAAGGAGTCGCTGCGGGTCGGCGACCGCTTTGCCGTATTGCGCGACGGGGGGCTACGCAGCTTCGCCGACCGCGCCGAATTTTGTCGTGATCCGTCCAGCGGGGTCGCGAGGGAGGCCTCATACTGGCGGATGCTCACAGGATCCGAAGGCAATGAATCATCGGGAGTCGGGACCCAGCATGTTGCGGGCATGGCGCAGGCGTTCGCCAATTGTGACGACGATCATGGCGATAAATAATGTGGTCCAGGCGATCAGGTGGCGCTCGTCTGCCGTCATCAGACTTAGGCAGATGAACGCTTCGGTCCGCTCGCCGAGACCCGGCGCGTAATGAAAGGACTTGCCCGATCGATTGCGAAGTGTCGCGGCAATTGACAGAAATAGGGACATTGCAATCGCAATCGATCCGGCCAATATCAACAAGATGAATTGCGCCTCCGGGTGCCGCCACGCAAGCGCGACGATGACGGCGATTTCGACGACTCGGTCCGACGTGATGTCCATGACCGCACCGAGGGCGCTCGAACGAGTCATGCGGGCGAGGGCGCCGTCGGCGGCATCCAGCAATCCCGAGATCCACAATGCACAAATACCAATCCATGGCCAACCCGCGGCGATACAGGCGGCTGCGCCGATCCCAATCAGCATCGCCCCGATCGTTACGGCGTTCGCGGACAGCCCCGCGCGGTGCAGGCCGCAGGCCACACGATTGATCAGTGGGTCGACGAATCGTCGTGCGTGCGTATCGAGCATTCGAGCAGCCTGGAATCGAGGTGTATGGGAATCTTACGCCGCGTCCACGTTCAAAGTGGAGCCAGCGGTTCGGTGAGCAGCGCGCGGAGGCGCTGATCAGCGGGCGAGCGAAAATCATCCAGACCGATGCGCATGGTCGCTAGCGGTGCTTGTGGATCGCGCAAGTAACTTCCGAACAACCGATCCCACCATGAAATCTGGAAGCCGAAATTACGGTCACGTTCCGCTCGCCGTACCGAATGGTGGATCCGATGCATGTCCGGAGTCACGAACACTGCGCGCACCATGTGGTCGATCCGCGACGGGATTGCGACATTGGCGTGGGTCAACAGGGAAAATGCACTCAACAGGACTTCGAATCCCAGCACGGCGGTGGGCGATGCGCCGAGCATCAGAACCGCGGTAATCTTGACCATCATCGAAAATAGAATCTCCAGAGGATGAAAGCGTACCGCGGAACTTAAGTCGAGCGAAACGTCCGTATGATGCACGCGATGCAGGCACCACAATATGCTTACCCTATGCATCAGGCGGTGTTGACCATAGACGCACAAATCGAGACAGAGCATGGCGACGATCAACGACGGCATCGCCGGTAGGCCGATCCACGGCAAGAGTCCGACGCCGTGAAGCTGTGCCCACCGCGCCGCATCCACCGCGACCCAAGGTAGCAATACCCGCACCGAAAATACGTTGATCGCGCCGAGGACGAAATTCACCGGCCAGCGCTGCCGCCGGTGAGGCGCTGCGGCATGCCGCGGCCAGAGGCGCTCCGCGATCCCGAGCAGCACGACCAGCGCGAGAAAGACAACGGCGCGGACCAAAGCGTCACCCATGCGTACAACCCCCTGACCCGGTCGGTGCCCGAGCCGTGAACGGGAATCGGACCACCGCTCGCATACGGCACGAAACTATCCCGGTCGCTATTTCGACGCGCCGCTTCCGCAGAACCAGTTTACGTCAGTCGAGTTGCACATTCATGCTCCGATTTCGAACATCACGGGGCCACCGGCCGGACGGGAGATGGCGATTCCGCGGGTGGATGGTATCCAACCGACTACTCACGGTGGCGGACGACGATTACATTGACTGAGAGGGATCGAGTGCCCGAAAGGATTCGTGTGCTCCGCAAAACTTCAATTACGCATTGGCCGGCGCTCGGAAGTGTTCGGGATGCGCGGCCGGTAAGGGGCCGGACGATGTCATCACTTCGGCAAGCGAACGCGGCGAAACGTTGCCAGCAGCCCCAGGTCGTAACCGATCTTGAGCACTCCGCAGGCCAACAGCGGCAACGCAGGCCAGCCCGTGCCGAGCAAGGCGCCGGCCAGGGTCGGGCCGAGTGCAGCGGCCAGGCTGCGCGGTACGGCGGTGAAGCTGGCGGCCGCCGTGCGTTCCGGCGGTGTCACCACGGCCATGACATAGGCGTTGCGCGTGGGCACATCCATTTGCGACAGCGCGGCACGGGCGAGCAACAAGCCAAGCGCCAGGTTCGCACTGGGCGCGAGCGCCGCCAGCATCAGGAAGATGCTGGACGGGATGTGCGTGAACACCATGGTATTGAGCAGGCCGATGTGCCGCGCCACACGCGGTGCGGCCAGCAGCGAGGCCGTGGCCAGAAGTCCGGCGCAGTAAAAGTACAACCCGACCGTGGCTGTAGGCAGGTGAAAACGCTGGAATAGCCAAAGTGCCAGCAGGGCGTTGACCACGAGACCGCCGGCGAAGGCGTCGATGGAGAACAGCGCGGCGAGCTTCACCACGGTGCGGTGCGACGGGCCGAGCGGTGTTGCCGGCGGTTGCGCGATCTCATGCGCATGGGGTAGATGCCGGTACAACGTCCACACGCTGAAGCCCACGGCCGCGTACAGCACGAACATGCCGCGCAGCGCCGCCAGCTGGTTGATGCCGGCATGGGTGGCGAGCCAGTCGGGCAGGCCAGCGGCCAGCGCACCGAGCGCCGCGAATAGAGCGCCAGCCACGCTGTAGCGCGCAAACAGTACGGTGCGCGCCTCGCCCTGTGCGGCGTGCGCCAGGCGTGCTTGTTCCAAAGGCAAGAATACGCTGACATCGCCCGAGCCTGGATTGAGGGTGCCTACGAAAGCGATCAGCAACAGCGGCCAAAACGCGGAAAACCCCGCGAAGGCGAGGCCGGTTGCAGCCATCAGTAGCCCTGCCGCGAGCAGCAACTGGCGCGAATCCACACGGTGACCCCAAGTACCGACCGCCAGCGTCGTCAAGGCCGAGCCCAGCAGCGTCGCGGTGCTGAGCAAACCGACTTGCCAGACTTTCATGCCAAGGGCGAGCAGATACACGGGCAACAGCACCGCGACATAGCCATCCACGAGAGCGCGCAGGGCGCGGCCTAGCAGCAGCATCTGGGCCGGCGGCGCGGTTTCCTCGGGCAACAACAGCCTCCTCGCCATGTCGCATGTTCGGGAGACGCCGGGCAACCGCATCAGGCGTCCAGCGCGTCGTCGTCGGCCAAGGGCGGCGGCGGCGATTGATCTTGCAGTAACTGATGGCAAATCATGGTTGGTGATATCGTCGACACCGTATGTGGGGGAACCAGGCCAAGGATGGCGCGCACGAGCACCGCGCACATGATACCGGCGCGCATTCGTTCACGCTCGCGAGCGCTGAAACTCAAGCTTGCAAGCGCAAGAATCGCTCTATGGTAGGGTTGAGGACATGCGGCCACTGTGGTGCCGGGCGCGTCCGTCGGGCGCGAGCGTTCGGTGACGACGTCGTAATTTATAGCCAGATCGACGACGTGTTCAACGTGCCCTAAAGCCAAAAATGCCGACACCCACGTAGCCGACGCGCCGTCTGCCGGGGCCAGGTTGTTTGACTTCCCGGCGCTTGAGCCATGCATCGTGTTTAGTCAAGAACGCCGCGGCGCTGTCGCGTAGGAAGGCGTCATACTCCGCGAGGTGTTTGAGGTCGAACCGCTCGGCGATCACCGCGCGCTGCATTTGACCGACGTTTTTCGACGGCTCATGGCTCGTGAGATTGGCGTAGCACGTATCGATGATGCCCTCGAGCGTGGAGAGCGTGTATGCCAGGAACTGTGCACGCCGCGCGCCGCGCGGCAAAAATGCGCTCGCGAGCATGCGCACACGGCCGTCGCGCGATCGTGACAGCAATCGATATCGTGACAATACATTGAGGACATCTGAGGCATCGGCATGGGGTAACGCCTGGTGCACGAGAGCCTTGAAGCTCACGGAACCTCCGCTCAGTGCCAGCGATCGTGCCATGCCATGCTCGTCCAAAAATGCCGGTTCGGTCTGCCAATGGGTGAGGATGCGAGAATATTCGAGCACTTCAGGATTGGGAACCGCGAGAGCGCGGGTACCTTGGTGGTTTCGCAAGCTCGTGCGCAGGGCCCGCACGATTTCCGCGTGGTCGACGCCGGCGCGCAACAAGAACCACACAAACCGATCCAATGATTTACGCCAATGACGGGCGCCGTCGATGCGCTTGACCGCGAGGACGGATGACGCGGAACGCTTTGCGGCATTTTTGCGTTTTGGCGGTGGACCCCTCATCGGCGATGCCCTGGTCGTTGCCGTGCGGTCCTGTCCTCGACATAAGCGAACACCTCAACGCCGACTTGTGCCACTCTGCCGGGCGACTTGATTCCGGGAGCCGCTTGTCGTTGGCCGGCCCAGCTATCCGTTTGATTCAAGAGGGACTGGGCGAGCTTTTTGACCTGCTCGTTAAAGGCAGGAACCGCCTGGACCGGCAAGCGCTCGATCGTCGTGCTTCGCTCACAGCGGGTGTCTCGGCGTCGGCCCGTGGCATTTGTGTTATGGCGAAGGGTGCCGAGAAGTCCATGGATCAAAACCGGCACGCGGTCGAGCATCATCGGATTGGTGCTCGCAAAGACGGCCGCTCGGCGTAGCGGCACGACCTCTCCATGTGAATCCCGCTTGAGCAGGCGCTCGGCAATCAGAATATCGACGATCTCGCGGGGATTGAATTGGGGTAAGAATCGTCGAACCAGGGAGGCAAAGCTCTTCGCGCCGACGATGGGAAGCGGACGCGGGTCACCGCTTTCCCCCAGGAACGCAGGTTCTCGATACCAGGTACCCAAGATGTCGGCGATCTGCAACAGGGTTTGAAACTGCACGGCCTGTTCCAACCGATACGGTGACCGTGCGACCAATCGCTCCGCCTTTCGGAATGCACGGCCTGCGCGGCCTGCGCTGATCCCGAAATCGCGGGCAAACTCGAATAGCACACAGTAGATCTGCTCGAGCATGCGTTCGCGATGTTCTTGGCCGGCCCGCAACAGATCGTTCGTGCCGTGCGAGGGGTCAACGGTGATGACGGCGCGTCGGCTAGGAATACGCTCCGGCGGACGATGCGCCCGCCGAACCGTTGGAGGCGAGTGGGGGCGCTTTGCCATGGCAGCCTATCCGGACTTACGACGCCGCGCAGCGGTTGTCGGGGCCGCAGGGGAAGCAGGCTCGACGAGCGTCGGTTCCTCGATGAGAAAAATCCCGATCCCTAACCGGTGAGAGTCTTGCGCAATCCGCGCCGGGCGCACCGTTCGGTTAGGATCGTCGAGCGCATCGTGGAAGGAGTCGGCGAGCACCTCGGCCTGCTGAGTCAAGTCACGGATCAGCAGCGGCACGTAGCGCGGGTCAATTTGTGCGTTGGCCACAAACCGTACGTACCGAGGTCGGCTCGGGTGCTTGAGGTTATGCACCAGCGTGTCGATCAAGTCGCGCACGTGTTCGCCGATGAGTTCAATGCCGTTGCTATCCCAGCGCGCGGTGGCAAACGTTCTGCTCAAGACTTCCAACTGCCCATCGGCAAGGCGCCGCACGGCCTTGACCCGCAGCAGCTCCTTCAGGAGCGTCGAGACGCGCGGGTCGCCCGCGTAGCGCTTGACCAAAGCGGTAAAGGAGCGCTTGGGTCCTCGCAACGGCAGCGTGAGGGGCGTGCCGTGCTGATCGCAGAATTCGCCATCCTTCCACCAGCCCTGCAGTACGCGTTCGGCGCGCTGATGGCCCCGCTCGGCCGGTGGCGGGGTTTCCTCCGGCCGTCTGAGGAGTAGTGCTACTTCGCCGCGGGGAATTCCGGTCAGCACCGCAATGCGGGAGAAATTCGGCTGTGGCTCCGGGTCGCTGTCGCGAGCCGCGCGCACATAGGCGAGCTTCGCCAATTGGTGGAATTCGCCGGCACCGATCCCGGCTTCCAGCAGGAGGCGCACCAGAGGATCCAAGAGCCGCAAAATGGCTCGCAGCATCGCAGCTTTTAGCGGTTCGCTCACCGCGGTATTCCTCGTGTTGTAAGGCTCCGCCCGATAGAGCAGTGGTAGCGTTTGCGGCCGCAGAGTGAATGCGCCTCCATTTGGGATCTCGGGACCGCTCTCATCGCAGGATTATAAGATGCGATTAAGATCGCACGCAAGGGGAATTGGTGATCGGCTGGGATTTTGATGGAATCCACATCATAAAACGATAAATATCGCGGAATTGCGAATAATTACGGAAATCGCACTCAAGAAAATACTGCCTGGCTAATTGCGGCAGATCATTTGCTTTTACAGGAGACAATGATAATACTCACATGTCGTGCGATATACCTAACACACATAATAGATTGACGTATTCCATGCGGCATTCAACCGTTGCCGTAGCGGCGGAGCGTACGGTGATCGACAGCGGACTTTCAGCATGGCGAGCGCAAGCGGCCTACCTCTACGTGCTGCATTTGGACCCCGTGTCGCTTGCTTGGGAATACTTGCGCCGAAGCCCTCGCTATCAGGCGAGTTGGCGAGAATCTGGCGGTGGCTTGGATCGGCAAGCGGGTCAGCCTTGGGGCCTGCGGTATCTCGAGGATCCGCAGCGGGATTCACGCATCGCCGAACCGGTGTGGGATCCTTTGCCGGATTCGAGCGTTTATTTAATTCCGCACGATGAGCCGATGCCGCAAGACCGGTTTCATCTGTGGAGCATACCGGGTGATAAATCTCTCATCCATCACGGCGCGGCGGTCCAGTTGACGGCAAGACGTTGGCGTCGCGTGCAGCGGGCCAGCCTCGCTCCAGATCTTGGGGACGAGGACGCTTACGCATTTTGCGTTCCCGCCGGCGGCAATGTCCGGGAGCGATTGCGGGCGGTCAGTGACTTCATCGGCTGCTATCACGTCGGGCAGCCTCCCGCGGTTCGAGACGAACCTGCGCGGCCGTCGCGATCGGAGCTGATTCACCTGCGGATGTTGCAGACCCTCGATGGCGCCGCGGCGAAGGCCTCGCATCGACAAATTGCCGCAGCGGTATTCGGTGAGTCCGTCGCCCAGCTCCAGTGGAGGCCGGACGGCGAATTGCGTGCCCAGGTGCGCTATCTCCTCAAGCGCGGTCGAGTCTTGCGGGAGAGCGGTTATCGCTCGCTGCTCAGGACCCACTCCAACTAGAGACGAGCAGGAGATTGCAAAATGGACGGCGATTCTTCCTGTAGAACTCTGCGGCCTTTTTCGAATGTGCGGAAGCTCGCGGCCAGTGGATCGCCGCAGACGGGAGCCGGCGAAAAGAGTATCTAACCCGCGCAAGAGCAATGGCAGGGTGAATGCTCGAGCGTCGATTCGTCCCAACAGGCGGCAACATGGTCGAGGAACGTGGTACTCACCGGATGAGCCAGCGCAGGGCGAGGGCTCGCCAAATCCGCGCGCTACGAACGGCCATGGGATCTGTTATCGCAAACGCCCTCGACGATCCCGGGGTCGTCGAAGTCCTCCTCAATCCGGATGGCTCGTTATGGATCGATCGCGTGGGTTCCGGCCGATCCGCGACCGGCATCCAGTTATCTTCGAACGCCGCTGAGCGCCTGATCCGACTGGTCGCCATTGCCATGGGTGTCGAGGTTCATTCCGGCGCGCCGAGTGTCTGTGTAGAACTGCTGGAATCGGGCGAACGATTTGAAGGCGTCTTGCCGCCGGTCGTCCGGGCGCCGATGTTTGCGATTCGAAAGCGCGCGATTGGTGTTATTCGTCTGGAGCACTATGTCCGCGAGCAGATACTCACGCAGGCTCAAGCGGACGTCCTGCGCCAGGCGGTCAGAACTCGCCTCAACATTTTGATCGCCGGCGGTCCTGCGACGGGCAAAACGACGCTAGCGAATGCGCTTTTGCAGGAAGTGGCGATGACCAAGGATCGCGTCATCGTGCTCGAGGATACCCTCGAGCTGCAATGCATTGCGGAGGATCACATACCGCTTCGCACCCAACGGGGGTCCGTTTCGATGGCAGAACTCGTGCGCTCGACGTTGCGACTGCGCCCGGATCGTATCGTGGTGGGCGAAATTCGGGGAAGCGAAGCGCTGGATCTCCTCAACGCCTGGGGCACGGATTATCCGGGCGGCATTGCGACCATTCACGCAGGTTCCGCGCTCGCGGCGTTAGCGCGCCTCGAGCAACTCGTCCAGCAAGCCGTGGCGACCACGCCTCGTTTCGTGATCGCACGAACGATTGGCATCGTCATTTACATCGCCGGCCGCGGCCCGGCGCGCCGGATCGAAGACATCGTTCGCGTGGGGGTGCCAACCGCGAAGGGGTATCGGTTGAAGCGCATCCCGTAACCGAGGGAACCCGCATGGGTCAAAGACGCTTCTGCACCCTCGCACCGATCTTTTCCAAGGTCTGCGTCATACAGGTTCGCCCAGCCAACATCTCGATCGTCGCAGTGCATTCGCGCTCCATGGTACCTCACCGGAAATTGCCGCGGCTATCGACGGCTCCGTATCTCTGAGGCAATTGGGTACAGGGAGAGATTGCGATTGCAGCCGATCCTCCCTACCGCCAACCAGGGAATTCTCCAAGACTGTCTCGCACACCCGGCACCGCGATACCGGACGTCTGACACCTACGGAGACAGCCTGTATGCCCAGCAGCATCCGCACCGCCCGGACATCAAGCGCCGCGCCCGGCTCTCGCCGGGCACCCGCGCCGGCGGCCATCGATGCACGATCCGCAGAAGCGACTCCGCAATCTGTGTTTCTCAACAATGAGGAAGCGGCGCGATTCTTAAGTCTTTCCCCGCGAACCCTGGAGAAACACCGCGTAATCGGCGGTGGTCCGCGGTTTCGGAAATTCGGCCGGCGTGTCGTATATGCCCTGATCGATCTCGAGACCTGGGCGAATGCGCGTTCTTGCGAAAGCACGTCGGACCCGCAATACGCGGTCGTGCGTTGAGTGGATCAGTCGAAAATGAACAGCGTCGTATCCGGAGCGATGGAAACCACCCGCCATGCGGAGTCGGGACACCAAGGATTGGCGAATGCGCGATCCATCGGCGGTCCGCATCGACCTGAGAGCCTACCGATGGAATCCCCGCAGTCCGGACCGTCGGAGCGCGCCGCGCTCCCGGAATTTCGCGCGCTCGCGGGTTCGCTTGCGACGCGTGATGCGCAGGATCTCATGGCGTATCCGTTTTTCTCGCTCGCAAAAACTAAGCGCGTGGCCCCGA
>Ga0307374_10000984_pt1 | contig 53475 bp, 41 predicted proteins | sample OX3MG_FD_202532 | JGI IMG/M metagenome (GOLD analysis project Ga0307374, IMG submission 202532) | Soil microbial communities from Risofladan, Vaasa, Finland - OX-3 | ecosystem: Environmental > Terrestrial > Soil > Coastal area > Acid sulfate soil | place: Finland: Risofladan, Vaasa | collected...
TCACGCACTGTGCGATGACGGCCACCTTTTGCAACTCCCGTTGGCTCAACGTGAATGTCTCCTGTCTCATGGGGTGACATTTTCACGCGGCCGTTAAGGGGTGACAGAATTATCTGGCTAAGACACCAAGGCCGCTCCGTCGTTGACGGCTACGGGCGTGGATGCTATAAATGGCCCTTTTATCTAGGCCTTCTAAATTACTCCGAGAAGGGCGACGCCGATAGGGGTGGGTTTGTGGACATACTGCGCGAAGCACTAAATCTGATGATTGCGTCACTGCCCACCACCGTTATCGTCTTTCTTTTCTTCTTGTTTGCCCGGGCGGTTTTCTTCCAGCCGATGGCCCGCGTTCTGGCCGAGCGCGCGGCTCGTACTGAAGGCGCCAGAAACGAATCGGCGCGCCTGGACGGCCAGGCGCAGGAGAAGATGGGTATCTACCACCGTGCCCTCGACAAAGCCCGCGCCGAGATTTACACCGAGCAGGACGCTGCCCGCCACGCTGCACTCGACGAACGGGCCGCTCTGCTGCGAGAGAGTCGCGCGCGCGCCAGCGACCGGGTTCGCCAGGTGAAAGAGCGCCTCGAGAGCGACTTGGCCGCCGCGCGCAGCCAGGTCGAAACGGAAAGCCACCGCTTGGCCGAAGATGCCGCACGCGCGGTGCTGGCCGAAACAAAGCCGCTTCGGCTGTCGGCGGGTGACGTCTGATGCGGCTTGGCCCGGCAAAACCGTTCATCGCGTTCATGCGGCGGATGGCCTGTTCCGCTGTTTTGCTTTTGGCCGTTCCGGTTTCCGGAGCGGCGCAGGCGATCGAAGCCCCCGCAACCACCGAAACGGTTTTCCGCTGGCTGAATTTCGTTTTGGTTTTCGGCCTGGGCGGCTGGTGGATTTCGAGGAAACTGAAGAGTGTTTTCGAGCGCCAGGCCGAGCAGATCGCCGCCGCGATTGCCACGGCGGAAGCGGCCCGTCAGGCGTCGCAAGACCGCCTTCGCGCGGCCGAGGGGAAACTTGCTGCGCTCGATAGCGAGATCGTCGAATTGCGCGGGCGGGCCCGCCTGGATTCGGCTGCCGAAGCCAAGCGGATTCAAGGCTTGGCGCGTGAGGAGGCTGCCCGCATCGAACGCGCGGCCGAAGCCGAACTGGCCGCCGCCGAACTCGCAGCGGCGAACCGGTTGCGCGAAATGGCGATTGATAAGACGATCGAGTATGCTCGGGCTCGCGCGACGGAGAAACTCACCCTCGAGGTGGATGCCCGCTTGGTTGGCCGGTTCGTCGACGCGCTCGTCCGCGCCGGAGGCCCGCAGTGACGCCCGAGCGCAGCTACGCCGAAGCCCTTGCCGATGTCGCGCTGGCCGAGCAGCGTGCCGAGCAGGTTCGCCGCGAACTCGGCGATTTCCTTCAGATGATGGCCGAATCGGCCGACTTGCGGAATTTTCTGTCCAGCCCGGCCGTTCCGGCGTCGTCGAAGCGGTCGGTGATCGCCAAACTGGTGGAACAAATGGGAGCCAGTCAGGCGCTGCGAAATTTTCTCTACCTCGTCGTCGACCACCGCCGTGTCGGCCTGCTGGGCGCCATCGCGGAAGCCTTTGGCGAGGAGCTCAATCTCCGGCTCGGCATTCTCGATGCCGAAATCGCCGCCGCCCGCGATCTGCCCGACGCGGAAAAGCAAGCGCTGGTCGCCGCTCTCGAGCGGCGCACCGGAAAGCGTGTCGTAGCGAGCTACCGCGTCGAGCCGGAACTGATCGGCGGGGTTCGGGTTCGCATCGGCTCGACCGTCTTGGATGGTTCGGTGCGTAGCAGCCTCGATCGTCTCCGCGCGCGGATGGCCGCGGGCCAGCGGTAAGAGGAAAACTCAAGGAACAAGAAAAGAGACATGACGACTCTCAAAGCTGACGAAATTGCCAAGATTCTGCGCGAGCAGATTGAAAACTATCAGCAGTCGGTCGCCGTCGAGGAAGTCGGCTCTGTGCTAACGGTCGGCGACGGCATCGCGCGCATCCACGGCCTGGAAAAGATCATGATGGGCGAGATGCTCCAGTTTCCCCACGACGTCTTCGGCATCGCCCTCAACCTCGAAGAGGATCAGGTCGGCGCCGTGCTGCTCGGCGAGTACACCGCCGTCAAAGAGGGTGATACCGTTCGCCGCACCCGCACCATTATGTCCGTGCCCGTGGGCGACGCCCTGGTCGGCCGCGTCGTCAATCCCCTAGGCCAGCCCCTCGACGACAAGGGTCCGATTGCGTCCGAACAGCGCATTGCCCTCGAGCGCATCGCGCCGGGCGTGATCGACCGCCAGTCGGTCCAGGAGCCGCTGCAAACCGGGATCAAGGCGATCGATTCGATGATTCCCATCGGCCGCGGCCAGCGCGAGCTCATCATCGGCGACCGCCAGACGGGCAAGACCGCCATCATCCTCGACACCATCCTGAACCAGCGCGAGAGCGGCATCATCTCGATCTATTGCGCCATCGGCCAGAAACGGTCGACGGTCGCCCAGCTGGTCAAGGCGCTTACCGATTTCGGCGCCATGGAAAACACGATTATCGTGGTCGCCTCGGCCGCCGAGCCGGCCACCATGCAGTACATCGCGCCCTACGCTGCCTGCGCCATGGGCGAGTTTTTTCGCGATTCCGGCCGCCATGCCGTCGTCTTTTACGACGACCTCTCCAAGCACGCCCAGGCCTATCGCGAAATCTCCCTGCTCCTGCGCCGCCCGCCGGGCCGCGAGGCTTTCCCCGGCGACGTTTTCTATCTCCATTCGCGCCTGCTCGAGCGGGCCGCCAAGCTCAGCCAGGAGAAAGGCGGCGGCAGCCTGACCGCCCTGCCGGTGATCGAAACGCAGGCCAGCGACGTCACGGCCTATATTCCCACCAATGTGATTTCCATTACCGACGGGCAGATTTACCTTGAAGCCGATCTGTTCAACATCGGCATCCGTCCGGCGATCAACGTCGGCACATCGGTCAGCCGTGTCGGCGGCAACGCGCAGATCAAGGCGATGAAGCAGGTGGCCGGGACGCTCCGCCTGGAAATGGCGCAGTACCGGGAACTGGCGGCCTTCGCGCAATTCGGCTCCGAACTCGACCGCGCCAGCCAGGCACAGATCGCCCGCGGCCGCCGCCTGACCGAAGTCCTCAAGCAGGACCAATATCAGCCGGTGCCGGTGGCCAAACAGATTCTGATCATTTTCGCCGGCACGCAAGGCTATCTGGATGACCTGGAAGTCGAACAGTGCCGTGACTTCGAAAAGGCGCTTTACGATTTCTTCGACTCCAATCATCCCGGCGTCCTGGCGAAAATCGCCGAGCGCAAACAGCTCGACGATGAGCTGCGCGCGGAATTGCGCGCGGGCCTGGACGGCTTCAAGGAGCAGTTCCGGGCAATTTCCGGACCGGCTCCGGTGGCGGCGGGCTAAGCCGCGCCTGGAGAATCCCTATGCCCACGCTACTCGAATACAGGCACCGGCTGCGGTCGGTGAGGCAGACGCAGCAGATCACGCGCGCCATGAAGTTCGTCGCCGCAGCGCAGTTGCGGCGCGCTCAATCCCGCGTGTTTTCCGCGCGCCCCTACGCCGAAGAAATCCTGCGCGTGCTGCGCTCGGCCGCCGCCCGCATGGAAATCCCGTTCCATCCGCTGCTCGAGCGGCGGCCCGAAGAGCGCCTGCTCGTCATCGTCGTCAGCGCCGACAAAGGTCTGTGCGGCGCTTTCAACAGCAACGTGGTTCGCCGCGCCGCCGCGTTTCTTCGTTCCCACGGCGGCCGCGAACTGCAGGTGATTGCCGTCGGGCGCCGCGGCCGCGATTCGCTCCGCCGCCAAGGCCTGCCGCTGGCGGGCGAATATGTCGACATCTTTCGTCATATCGATTTTCGCAATGCGCAGCAGATCGCGCACCAGGCCGCCGGCCTGTTCAGTGAGCCGAAAATCGACGCCGTCTACGCCATCTACAACGAGTTCAAGAACGTCATGGTGCAAAAGCTGGTCGTCGAAAAGGTGCTGCCGCTCGATCCCCGCGTTGTGGTCTCGGCGGAAGGCGAGGCCGCGGACCGCCCGCGCGACCGGTCCGATTACATCTACGAGGATCCGCCCGAGGCGGTTTTCGAGCGCATGGTGCCTCGTTATCTGGAATCGGAAATTTTTCGCATTCTGCTCGAATCCGCCGCCGGCGAGCAGGCTGCGCGGATGACGGCGATGGACGCCGCCACCAATAATGCCGCCGACATGATCGAGCGTCTCACGCTGGAAATGAACAAGGTGCGCCAGGCGGCCATCACGAAGGAAATTATCGAAATTGTTAGCGGGGCCGCGGCAACAGCCGCCTAAGGCCACCCGCCAGGAGGATAGCTCGTGCCGGAAGAGATTGAGGGACACGTCGTACAGGTGATCGGGCCGGTCGTGGACGTAGCCTTTCCCGAAGGGCACCTGCCGACGATCTATAACGCCGTCAGGATCACCAGCGAAGGCTTCGATTCGCCCATCCCGATCAACATTATCGGCGAGGTCGAACAGCATATGGGCGAAGGCCGCGTCCGCTGCGTCGCCATGGAACCGACCGACGGGCTGGTGCGCGGAATGAAGGCTATCGACACGGGCCAGGCGATCACCGTCCCGGTCGGCCGCGCCACACTCGGCCGCGTGCTAAACGTCCTGGGGGATCCGGTCGACAACCTCGGCCCGGTGGCGACCGACAAATGCTATCCGATTCACCGGGCCGCGCCGGCCCTCGACGAGCAATCGACCGCGCTCGAAACCTTCGAGACCGGCATCAAGGTGATCGACCTCATCCAGCCGTACCTGAAGGGGGGCAAGGTGGGCCTGTTCGGCGGCGCCGGCGTCGGCAAGACCGTCCTGATTCAGGAACTCATCCACAACGTTGCGATGAAGCACGGCGGCGTTTCCGTTTTCACCGGCGTCGGCGAGCGCACGCGCGAAGGCAACGACCTCTGGAACGAAATGCAGCACTCGGGCGTTATGGTGGCCGGCGATCCGGAAAAATCCCGCGTCGCCCTGATCTACGGCCAGATGACCGAACCGCCCGGCGCGCGCCTGCGCGTGGGTCTGGCCGGCGTCACCGTCGCGGAATATTTCCGCGACGAGGAAAATCTGGACGTGCTGCTGTTCATCGACAACATCTTCCGATTCGTTCAGGCGGGCGCCGAGGTTTCCGCCCTTCTCGGGCGCATGCCCTCGGCCGTCGGCTACCAGCCGACCCTGAATACCGAACTCGGCGAACTGCAGGAGCGGATCACCTCGACCAAGCACGGCTCGATCACCTCCGTGCAGGCCATCTACGTGCCCGCCGACGACTACACCGATCCGGCCCCGGCGGCCACGTTCAGCCATCTCGACGCGACAACGACCCTCAGCCGGCAAATTTCCGATCTGGGCATCTACCCCGCCGTCGACCCGCTCACCAGCTTTTCCCGCATTCTCGATCCGCGCATCGTCGGCCAGGAACACTACAATGTGGCCCGCAACGTCAAATCGATTCTCCAGCGCTACAAGGACCTCCAGGACATCATCGCCATTCTCGGGATCGAGGAACTTTCCGACGAGGACAAAAGCACCGTTTCCCGCGCCCGGAAAATCCAGCGGTTTCTTTCCCAGCCCTTTTTCGTCGCCGAGGTTTTCACCAACCTCCCCGGCCGCTACGTCAAGGTCGAGGACACCATCCGCGGCTTCCAGGAAATCATTTCCGGCAAGCTCGACGATCTGCCCGAGCAGGCCTTCTACATGGTCGGCACGATCGAGGAAGCGCTCGAAAAGGCCGAAAAACTCCAGTCGGCCGCCGCCTGATCGCCATGCTGCCCGAATCCATCGCGCTTGAAGTCGTTACGCCCGACCGCCGGGTGGTGCAGGAAAATGTGGACGAAGTGCAGGTGCCGGGAAGCCAGGGCTACATCGGCGCGCTTCCGGGCCACGCGCCGCTGATGACCGAGCTGGGCATCGGCATGCTGAGCTACCGCAAGGGAGCTTCCTGGTCGTATCTCACCGCCATTGGCGGCTTCGCCGAAGTCCTCGCCGACCGCGTCATCGTGCTGGCCGAAGAAGCCGAGCACGCCGAGGAGATCGACCTCGAGCGCGCCCGACAGGCGATGGCGCGCGCCCAAGGGCGCCTGGCGAAGATGCAAGAACCGGAAGTCGATTGGGAACGCGCGCAAGCCGCCCTCCAGCGCGCCCTGGTTCGCGTGCAAGTGGCCGCGAAAGCCGGCGGCGCCTTCATCGAACGCCCTCACTCCGAAGTTTAGAAGCCGCCCTGTATCGAAGTGTTCTCCCGGTTTCCGGCCTTGTGCTACGGTAACCTCGCTTCGAGCGGCCGCTGGCCAGCCGATCGCCGACCATGACTACCCGCGCCGAAGTTGTCGGCGCAGACCGAAGCCCGCTTTTGTCTTGCGGGCCCGGCGAGCTAGAAAACAGTCGGTAGACCTGTAAATTGCCGGACCTAAATATCGGCTTTCCCATCACTTCCAGAGTTTTCGTGAACTGCGGAACTCCGGCAGCCCAAACGTAGCCGTAATCGCTGCTTGCCCGCTGCCAATCGACCGTCCCCAGATCGCCGAAACCAGCCCCGTAAGGATCGTACAGTCGCACCTTGAGTTGCAGGGGTTGAACTCCCGGATCGTGGAACAAGCATGGCGAAAACCAGCCGCGCTCGATCACGCCGTAGGCCCACAGATTGCGTTCGGGCTGCGGAGTTCCGCCGGCCCAGCCGACCAGCGGCAGCACCTTCGCATTTTTCGGTATGACCGCATAGGACATAACCATTCGCGCCAAGCGAGGCTGCTCTGAAATGAAACGCTTCGCGAGGACCCCCGTTCGAACCGCGAACAACAGGATCGCGATGATAGCCAGCTCCCGCGCCCGCTTGCCCACGCGCGCCGCGGCCAGCGCAATGATGAAAATAAAGGGCAGCAGTCGCCGGTCGGCGTTCATTCCCGTCGCGTAGCTCGCCGGGAAAATCCAATACAACGCGAACAGGCAGCCCGCCACGCCCAGCCAGCGGCGGTTCCAGCCGAACTCGCGGTTCTGCGACATGGCCAGGATGAGCGAAACGGCAATCACAGCCAACGTGAGAAAATCCAGGGCTGGCGAAGCTCCGACCATCACGGCCAGCAGGCCCGAAACTTTGGCGCCCAAGCCGCGAAACTGGAGATTCCAGGAGGATTTCAAATGGGAATGGGAGTGCAAGAAAAACAACAGTCCCGGCAGGAACAACAGCCAGGAGAACAGGAGCCGCTTCAGCCGCTGCCGCGCTATGACGGCGTATACCGTGATCACGACGCCCGCCACGCCGAATCCCATCAAGTGTGTGAAGTAAAGAAACGTCGTGAGCGGCAGCAGGAGCAGCCACAGCGTCATTCGCGGCCGCTTGAGGTAGCCGAGCCAAACGCCTAGCACCACCAGACACAGAGCCAAGCTCAACTGCATGTTGATGAAGCCGTAGACGAAAAAGTAGAGATTTTCGGCGATGAGAAGCGACCAGAGCGCCAGGCTCTCCTCGCCCGGATTGGCCTGCCTCAGAAAAAACCATGCCGCGGCCGGAACGCTCAGAGCGCACAAGCTGAGCAGCAGGCGGCCGGCGACGTCGATCGGCACGACCCATTGCAATGCCACTAGAATCCAGTCCATGGTGAGATAGGGGAACGTGTTCCAGTCGGCGGCGTAGTAGCGGCCGAAATCAAAGGCGCTGTCCTTCAGGTGAGCCAGAACAAAAGCGCTGGCAAGATGATTGGGATAATCGACCAGCGGCGGATAGCTGACCGTCCAGATCGGAACCAGCAGGGCCGCGGCCAGCAGCAGAAGCAGGAGAATACGGGCCGCGTGGACGCGGCCGCGACCTGGAGTAGAGGACGGCTGTGCAGCTTCAGTTGCCCCAATACGCTTGCTTTGCCTCGACATCAGCGGGTGGACGCGGCCGGAGGCTGCGGGGGCGGATTTGGTTCGTAGGCCGTTTCGGCGTAAGCACAAGAAAAATGCGAAACTTCGTGATAATTCTTGGCTAGAGCGGAGACGAATGGCGGCGGCCAGACCGAATGTGCGGCCATTGGGTGGGCGGCGTCACGTCCGAGCGTAGCTAGGTCGCCCCCGATTAGAATCAGACCGAAAAACCTATGGTTCACCAGCCGAATCAGCCCCTCGGGATCGACCCGGCCCGCCTTGGACAGGAATCCGTACTCGAAGGAATTCGAGAGCCAGACCTGCTTCCCGGAAAGAACCGCGGCACCGGGGTTTTCCGTCAATATCTGTACCGGCTCCTGCGCGGCCAACCGGTACGCCGCGGGGCAACCCGCCAAGGCTGGCCCCAGCCGAACGGGCTGCGAGAATCCCAGAATGACCAGAATGATGACGCCGATGGGAATCAGCGCAACGGCTGGATCCGGTTCCGAGCAAGAGCGCAGCGCGTGGTATCCGCAGCCCGCGGCCAGGCACACGACTGCCTGCCATTCGAGCAGGTGATTCGCGTCGCTCGCGGACTTGCCCGCCGTCAGCGTCATAATGCTGGCGAGCAGGAAATAGAGCAGGGGCAGTGAGAATTTTCGGCGGCGAATATCGCGGACGGCCAGTGCGATGGCGCCAGCCAGCAAACCGACGTCCAGCAAAGCGAACGGCCGGATGATAGATGCGTACTGGGCGAGCGAATAGGGATCGGGGTGGGTGAGAAACATATGAAAAAGTCCCCACCCTCGCGTTCCGATCGCCAGCGCCGCAACCCCGGCCAGGCCGAAGCCCGTCATCCAGCCGGCCAGTTGCCAGGCGCGGCGCCGATTTCCCGTCAGGAACAGATACAAAAAACACGAGATTGGCGCTGCCAGCAGAGTGATCTTGGAGAAGAGCCCGGCTAGAAATAGGATCGCGACCCAAGCCAAGCTCCCGCCAACGGCGAAAACGTAGACTCCGGCAAGTGAAAATACCAGTCCGAACAGGTCCACGCGGAGGATGGTTGCCCACGTACGCACCAGAGATACGGCGAGGAATGACAGACCGAAACCCAGGGCGATGCTCCATGATGCGGTGAACCGCTTTAAGAGCAACACCAAGAGCAGAGCCACGGCCATGCAGCAGGCGAAAATCAGCAGCCGCGGCGCGGTGAAACTCAATCCAAACCATTTCACTAGGGGAGCGACCGCATAGTAGAAAACCGGCCCGTAGGGATTCACGACGTATGGAAGGCCGCCGACGGGAGGATAGGGGCTCTGGCCGTGGGTGATTCGCAGAGCGGCGTTCAGCACGTTGCCTTCCTCGAAGTTCACCGCGAAGCGCAGGGGAATGTAATAGACCGCGAAACGGAGGGTATCGAGAAGACCCAGTATGACAACCGCGACGAGCAGATATTCCACCCAGCGAAAAAGCGCCAGCATGCCGGCACGAGAGCCGGCCTCCGCGCCAGAAGCCGGCGATGAATCCACTTGCGCTGAGGTGTTGCGAGTCATTCGGCGAGGCAAAGAATACACTACGCCGCAGCGCTGAGATACGGCCGGTTTCCCGAGTGGTGGCAATCTGTTCAACAACCGGTCGGGACAGGTTGGCTGGTGTTCGCGGCGGCACTGAGGCAGAGGCTGTGCTCCCGCTTTGCAACAGGGCCCGAACTGCAAGTGGCGATTGCCGTGACGTGCATTGTATGCTGGGCTGCGGCTTATGTCTTCTGGCGCACCGGCAGCGAAGGTTTCGTCCGGGCCCGAATCCGGGCGGGCGGTGAAGATCCGCAAGCTTTTTCGCCGGGCCGAAATAGGTCTTCTGATCGTCGTGACTCTGGGCTGCATTGCCACGCTTCGCTACGTGGCTCACTTCCTCCCGCTGCATTTTTCCTCGAATTTCGAGGAAGGCAATATCCTGAATGCGGCCCTCCGCATCGTGCATGGACAAACGCCGTACCCCGCGGTCGGGGGGCCGCCCTACGTTGTGAATCCCTACGGACCGGTCTTCTACTACGCTCTTGCGCCGCTTGTGAAATGGTTTGGAGTCGGCTTCTTCTGGCCGCGGCTGCTGGTGGTTATCTCGGGCTTCGCCTCCGCGTTTTTTCTGGTTTTGCTCCTGCGCCGGGGAAAGGCGCCCTGGCTCGTTGCGCTTCCCTTTGGCTTGTCGTATCTGGCGTTGCCGCTGGTGCGGAACTGGCTTTTCGTTTTGCGGGTCGATCTGTTTGCGGTCGTCCTCGTGCTGGCCGGCCTGTACGTGTTCTGCGACGGCAAACGCCTATTCTGGCCCGCGATGCTGTTTGTGGCGGCGCTCTACGCGAAGGTAACTGTGATCGCCGCGCCGCTGGCCTGCTTTGCGTACCTGATATTGGCGGGCAAGCGGCGGCGCGCCTGGCGTTTCGCCGGATGGATGACGGCTCTGGGACTGGCGGGTATGGGGGTCTTTCAGTACGCGACGTACGGCTGGGGATTCTTCCATCTTTTCCTCACCCATCCCGATCCCTACCGCTTCGGCCACTACCTTTCCACCATCGGTCCCTTTGCCCTGCTGGATATTCCGCTGCTCTTCGCCGTTGCCGGTCTTGCCGTTCAGGAAGCTCGCCGGAAGATGTTTTCGCTCCCGCTTCTCTATTTTCTGCTGGCCACAGTCTTCACTCTCACTGCGGGGAAGATGGGCAGCGACGCGAATCACCTTCTCGAATGGCAGGCGGCCATGTGTTTGGCTGCCGGATTCGGCTATCAGGAGATGCGTTCGCTGGCGAGGCCGGATTCCGCGCTGGCGTTCATTCCGGTTGGGCTGGCGCTGGTCATATTGGTGTCGGCGGCGCGGGTTCCGCGCGTTGGCCCCGAAAATGTCGGCTGCCCCGCTGCGTATCGTTTCGTCGCCGATAGCCCCGGCCAGATCCTCTCGCAGAATCCCGGCGCCGCCGTTCTTTCGGGAAAACGCGTATGGCTTTCGAATCCATTCGAATACGAATTTCTTGGCACGTCCGGCACGGTCGATCAACAGCCACTCATCCGGATGGTGCAGCGCAAGTTTTTCGGCGTGATTCTCTTAGGCGGCGAACCTTCCCAGCTTCTCGAGAGGCCGCTGGATACACACACCGCATCGGCAATCTGGCCGCCGCAATTCGTTTCCGCCCTCACCCGGAATTACAGGCCGGTTGCGCGCTTCGCCTGCGTCTACGCCAGCGTCGCCTACGAGCCCATCCCGCTGCCAAAAAGCCCGCTAGCCCCCGCTCACTGAGCCTCCGCTCAAAGTTTGTCATTTCGACCGAGGGGACGGCGCGCTCTGCCGTCGCGAAGCGGAGACATCTCTACGGGGAGGGCCTGGGCGGCTCACTCGGCGGCAGCGGGCTTGCCGGCAGCCATTTCCTTGGCCAGGCGGGCGCGGTCAACCCTGTAGATGACGCATTCCGGCGCGACCTCGACGGGAGAGCGGAGGGTACCGGGATAGCGGGCCTCGAATCGTCCGAAAAGCTCGGCGTAGAAGTGCGGCTCGCCACGCGCAGAGGGATCTTGCACGACCACCGCGTAATCCACTCCCTCGCGAAGGATAGCCTCCCCGAAGGCTGCGGTCGTCCCGAGCGGGTCCTTCGGATGCGCGGCGTAGTCCATTTGGAAAGCGTTTGGATTGTACCCGCGAATGGCGCGCCGGCCTGTATACAGGTACATCGCTGAGTCCCAGCCACAGACGAACACGGCGCTCCGCTGCGTGTTTGACCGTACCCAGCGGAACGCTCCGTTCATTTGGTGCCACGTCTCCGTCCCGGTGTTCAAAAAAACATAACCTGAGCGTGCCGTGATTCGCGCTTGGCGCACGAGTCCGTTTGCCAGCAGGAGGACGAGGACCGCAACGCACGCCGTTCCGGCCTTCCATTCGGGAACTCTCGCGCGCGGGCAAAGGTCTTCGATGCCGCGCCAGGCGTAATACAGCACCAGTGGCATGACGGGAAGCAGAAAGCGCGCCGGCGGATACGCCCAAAGGACCGCTATTCCCAAATAAAACGGCAAAAACAGCCACAACGAGCTTTTCCAGCGCTGCTGGTCGGCGAGCCAGCCCCAGAGCGCCAGCGCCGTAACCACCCATGCCAGACCGAGCAGAATCTGGGGTCCGATCGCGACCATTTGCTCAGGCGCTATCGCCAGCATCCGGATGTTTTGCCAGGCAATAGCCGCCTTCTGATGCCAGTTGAAGCTATCGAGCAGGTTCCAGTCCTTGTAGTTCGCAAAGGAGTAATAAACTTCCGCGGTGGGCAACGGCTTGTATTCCATTCGCTGCCAGATCGCCCACGGCGCGGCAATCAGAATCCACAGCACCGCGTATGCCGCCGCGGCCCGGTACTTGCGCCGCAGGCCCAGGCTGATGGCTCCCGCCGCCAAGAGAGCCACGCCTACCGTCCTCGCCAGGAACGCGGCGCCGCCCAAAATCCCCGCGCTCGCGGCCGCCAGATTTGGCCTGTTTCCCTCGCTCTCTTCGATCTGCGCGAGCAGAAGAAGCGCCGCAGTTGCCAGCGCGGCGAACATCGTCTCGGAAATGATGGTTGTGCCGGCCCAGACCACCGCCGGCAGCCCGGCCGTCAGCAGCGCCACCCAGCGGGCCGCGCGGCTCGATCCCGTCTCGCGGCGCACCAGCAGGAAGGAAATCCAGAACCACGCGAGCGCGCAAAGAAACGGAACGAGCCGGAGCAGCCTGACGTTTCCGGGAAAATTCGGATCGATCTTCCAAACCCCCGCCAGCGCCAGAGGGAAAAGAATGGGGTATTTCGTCTGCGGGATCGCGTGGGGGAGACTGATGATCGTGTATCCGCGTCCCTCGGCCAGCGCCTTGGCCGTGGCAACGTAGATGCCGTCGTCGTTGAACGATCCGACCGCGGGCGTTCTCAAGGCGACCACATATGGCCACACCAGCAACGCAGTCAAAATGGCAAACGCGACCTTTTCGGCTCTGCCGAAGAAAAAGCGGCGCTCCTTTGCGATATTCGGCTCGACCGCCAACGCCTAACCTCCCGTCTGAGCTCCCGGCCGAATCATACCGCGAGCCGTATGGCGGTTGTTCGGCCAGCGCAACCAACCGCGCCATCGGTGCCCAAAAATGCCAGTGGAAACGCCTTGCTTTGGGCGTCATAACTTCAGCCTGACGGGGGGCGCTACGGCCCGGCGTGGTAGGGAGCCAACTTCGGCGGCGTGCCCGCCAAATCCACCAGCCAGACGCCCCGGCCGGGGTAAGCGCGAATCAGTTTTTCGTTTTCCGCAGCGCCCATGTCCCACGCCCAGATGACTTTCTGCTGTTCTATATCCGGGCCGTTGTATACCCACTCATGCGCCCATTGGCCTTGTCCGTGCGGGCCGGGGCGGTTGTGCTCGTGGTAGCGAACCAGGACGAGCTGTTTCCCAGGCATCTTCTCCAGCCGATTCAGGATCTCCGACCGCGGCGTCTGGGCGGAGGGAAGCCCGTACCACGCTGGCGTCCAGCCGTTGACCAGGGGTGGGTAGATAGTTCCCGCTCCGGCACGGAGCACGAACATCAACGCGAGGACGGCTGGAATGGCCCGTGAAATAAATAGCCCCGTCGGCCGGCCGCGCCACCGAACGCCGCGCAAGCGCCGAATCCCGATTAGGCCCAGGGCCAGAATCACGCATAGCCCCGGGGCGCCGTAGTGAGGCGCGTCGTACACTTCGAAGGCGAGGGCAACAGCAAGGCAAGCCGCGGCCGCGGCCAGAAGACGGGACTCCCATTCCCCAAACGGTGCCCCGTCGTCATCGCTTGCCGGGATGAGCACCCCAAAGGGCATCAGGAACAGGGCCGGTCCGAGAAACGGCAGCCAGATATCAAACAGCCTCCGCATGTTCACATCGAGGAAGCCCGTAGGCGACTCAACCCTCCGGAGATGCGGCGCCTCGAAGTAAGCCACGAAGTCACGAAGCGCCGCCTCACGATACCTCCGCACGGGAGCGGGCTTCCCCCAGACAAAGAGCGGGAAGGGGTCGTACATCTTGTGGTATGCAATCTCGGGGAATTGGAGGGGGTTCCCGGTCACTCGCCAGTTGTAAAATCCCGTGGCTGCTGCCGTGGCTGCGAGCAGCAAGACAAGGGGGAGTACAACGCGGCGTGAAACCCACCAAAGTTCCGCCCCGCGTTTCCTTAGCAGCCAGATCAAGAGCACCAGGGCCACTGGTATGCTTAGCACCAAACCCTCGTACGGTCGGTCGTTGGCCAAAATGGCCAACCCGAATCCCATAAAAAGTGCATCTCTCGGCTTCGCCCATTTCAGAATTCTCGGCAGCGCGCCCAGCAGCAACGCGCCCCCCGTCGCCGCCACCGCGCCGCCCCAATAGCTGCTCGCCCAGTAGCTGAATACGCCCCATCGCAGAACGAGGATCAGTCCGCCTAAAAACGCCCACTCGGCAGCCATCCATCCCTGCAGCATCCAGCAGATTGCGGCGCACATCACACCGACGCTCAGCCACACGCCCAGGAACGGTTGGTGCGCCACAACATCACCAAATGCGAGTACCACGCCCTGGGCCGGCGGGGCCTCGCATTGATAGGTGGGCCTCATAAGTTGGGCGAAAGTTTCAAAATGCTGCCACATCGGAGGTGTAGGATTGGTCAGTCTTCCGCGGGCGAACGTTTGCCCCGCAAGCATATAACAGAACTCGTCATCGATTCGCGGCACCGGGACGGGCAGAATCGGAAGCACGGCCGCGCGGCCGGCGAGCGCCAAGAGTCCGACAAGCAGCACGGCGAGCCTTCGTCGCCGGGCGAGTGGCGCGAGCTTGGTCTCGATGAAATCGAACCATCGGGATCCCGTCTCGGGCCGCTCAAGGGCCACACCGATTGCTATTGCGAGAAGAACGCTCTCCGCCAGAACAAATAGCATCGGGCAATATCTTCGCGGGTTTGCAACCACCCCACCAGGGAATTCCGCAGTCGCCGCGCGAAAACTGCACCGGCGCGGCACCCCCGAGTCCCAGGGCTTGGTCGTGCCGAGAGACTTTTCCGAAACCGCGGTACGAGAAACGTGCCCGCGTTGGTTCGGGAGGAACTACAATACGGCCGTGATCGGCCGGTAGGTGGGCGCCGAACGCGGAACGGCCCAGGCAGGAGCGAGCCAATGAGCCCGGCAGAAGCGACCACAGGTGCGCACGCCTCGGCGACGCCGAGAGGTGCGCCGGACCAACTGGACCTGTCGGTGGTTATCCCGTGCCTGAACGAGAGCCGGACGCTCGCGGCCTGCGTCCGCGGGGCGCAGCGCTCGATCCAGGAGTTGGGGCTTCGAGGAGAAGTAATCGTCGCCGATAACGGAAGCACCGATGGTTCGCAGGCGATTGCGGCGGAGCTAGGCGCCCGCGTGGTGTCCGTCGACGTGCGCGGTTACGGCAGCGCGGTGCGAGGCGGAATTGCAGCGGCCCGCGGACGCTTCGTGATTACCGGAGACAGCGACGGAAGCCACGACTTTTCCGAAATTTCCCTCTTCATGGACAAGCTCCGAGAGGGGTACGACATGGTCATAGGAAACCGCTTCCGGGCAGGCATACGCCCGGGCACCATGCCGCCGCTGCATCGTTACGTGGGCAATCCCCTCCTCACTCGGGTGGGGCAGCTGTTTTTCGGATCACGCGTGGGGGACTTCCACAGCGGCTTTCGCGGGTTCCGAAAGGACGTTGTGGAGCGGCTCGGCCTCCGCACGACAGGTTTTGAACTCTGTAGCGAGATGGTTGTCAAGGCGGCCCTCTTTCGGCTCCACGTCGCCGAGGTTCCCACGATCATGCTCCCCGCTGGCCGCCTAGCCCAGCCGCACCTCCGCACATGGCGCGACGGCTGGCGCCACCTGCGCTTTCTGCTGCTCTATAGCCCCCTCTGGCTGTTTCTCTATCCGGGCTTTGCCCTCGTTCTGCTCGGCGTCGGTCTGGGAGTATGGCTTTTCCCCGGCCCGCGTACGGTCGGCGGCGCCACCTTCGGCAACGGCACGCTGCTGTTTGCCGGAATGATCATCCTTGCCGGATTCCAAGCGATTAGTTTCGCCCTCTGCAGTAAGGTTTTCGCAATTTCAGAAGGCTTGCTCCCGGAGGACCCGCGGCTCAGCCGCCTGTCCGGCTATGTGAATCTGGAGGTGGGCCTAACGGCTGGCACGGTGTTGCTCCTCGCTGGAGCCTCCGCGTGGGCATTTAGCCTTGGGGCATGGGGCAGCCATCATTTCGCCGCCACGAACCCGGACGGGACTCTTCGAGTAGTGATTCCCGGCCTAGTGGTCCTGATTGTCGGCTTTCAAACGATTCTCCTGAGCTTTTTTCTGAGTGTCCTCGGGCTTCCGCGCGCGTAGCCGCAGGGCGAGACGGCAAGCGGCCGGAGCCCGGCAAACACCGTCCCCCACAGGAGCCGCGCGGCCCAGCTCCCCGCCCGCCCCCGGCCGTGGCCTGCCGTTATCCTGCCTCGGGAACCGAATCGGAGAAGCGCAGGGAGAATATCCTGAAAAGCGGGAGAAACGGGTAGATGGTCGCGACGCCCTTTACGGCGCCGCGGCGTCGGCATTCATCTTCTATCCGCCCGATATCCGTAACGTGGTAGTCTCCTGTGAACCGCCGCCCCGCCACGCGCCTCCCCAATCTGTAGAGGAGATTCTCGGTCGGCCCGGAGATGACAGCGACACCCCCGGGTTTAAGAACCCTCCGAAGTAACTCGAGGGTCCCGGGAAGATCGGTCACGTGTTCGAGCACATCTAGCGCCACCACCGCATCGAAGGCCCCCTCCCACCGGGAAGCCCCAGCCCCCCGCAAGTCGGTGAGCTCTATCCTCTCGGGGAAGCGCACGCAAGACCTCGCACGCTCGAAAGCTGCCGTGTCTATATCAAAGGCAATCACGCGGTCCGCCAACCCGGCTAGGATAAACGACATGATTCCGCCGCCGCAGCCAAAGTCGAGTACGGACCCCGGTGGGGCCGCAGCGAAGTACCTCTCCACAGCCGAAAGCCGCCCCCAGAAAACGCGGTCAATGAGAAGGTTCTCATGCGCGTAGGCCGGGAACGCGGCCTCGTCGAAGGCGCCGCTCTCCCCAGCCGCCCTCGCGAGAACCTCCTTGAAGACCCTCCTCGCTGACTCTGTCCGCGGCGCCGAAGAACCCATGGGACCTAATTCTGACATAGACCGCTCGACAGCACACGCCCTACCCCAGCGCGTCGTTCCCCTCTCGAAGCCGGGCAACGCCTCGATCATGGAGACATTTCTAGGACGCCGGAGTCGCGAGACGGCGCCGTAATTACCCCGCAGCGCGCACGGAGTTCTACACGAGCCCTGGGGCCACCCCTTTCGGCCCCCCCCGGAGGCCCGACCGGCCGCCCGCCTAGCCCCTTGCCCAAGCCAAGGCCGATGCATGCCGGATACACGCTACGGCCCGGCGTGGTAGGGAGCGAGCTTCGGCGGCGTGCCGGCCAAATCGACTAGCCAGACGCTCCTGCCGGGATAAGCGCGAATCAGCTTCTCGTTTTCCGAAGCGCCCATGTCCCAGGCCCAGACGACTTTCTGCTGTTCTATATCCGGGCCGTTATAGACCCACTCATGCGGCCACTGGCCTTGTCCAAACGGGCCGGGGCGGCTGTGTTCGTGGTAGCGAACTAGAACGAGCTGTTTCCCAGGCATCTTCTCGATCCGATTCAGGACCTCCGACCGAGGCGTCCAGGCGGAGGGCAATCCATACCACGCCGGCGTCCACGAACTCGGGAAGTACCAATGGTCTAGACGGCCCACGCCAGCTCGGAAAAAGAACATGAACGCAATGACAGCCGGAAACGCCCGCGAAAGACACAGCCCCACCGGCCGCTTGCGCCATTCGATCCATCGCAAGGACTGAAGCGCGATCAGCGCCAGCGCCAGCACCGCGCAAAGTATCGGAGCGCCGTAGTGAGGTTCCGAGTAGACTTCGACCGCGAGCGCGGCGGCGGATAAGGCAGCCGCGGCGAGCAGGAACCGGGTCTCCCAGCTCAGTTTCCCCCGAGCGTCTTTTGCGAATGCCAGCGGGAGAATTCCAATCAGAGGCAGGAAGAAAACCGGCCCGAAAAACGGAAGCCAGACTTTGTAAAGTCTGCGGAGGTTCGTCTTGACGAAACCCGATAGCGACTGCATCCGTTCGTACTGCGGCATTTCGTAGTAAGTCACGTAATCGCGAAACGCCCCAGGCGGAGGAATCTGTATGCGTCTGATCCGTTGCCAGGAAAATTGAGGGACCGGGTCGTATCTCTGGAAGTAAATTTGGTAGGGCAGTTGAACGGGGCTGCCGGTCACCCGCCAGTTGTAATAGCCCATTGCCCCCGCCGTCGCTGCCAATAGCAAAACGAGCGGAATCACAACGCGGCGCGAAATCCGCCAAAGCTCCGGCCCGCGTTTCCTCAGCAGCCAGATCAGGAGCGCGAGAGCCACCGGTATGCTCAGCACCAAACCCTCGTACGGGCGGTCGTTGGCCAAAATCGCCAACCCGAGTCCCATGAGAAGGGCATCTCTCGGCCTCGCCCATTTCAAAATTCTCGGCAGCGCGCCCAGCAGCAGCGCCCCGCCCGTCGCTGCCACCGCGCCCCCCCAATAGCTGCTTGCCCAATAGCTGAAAATCCCCCATCGCAGAACGACGATCAGTCCGCCTAAAAACGCCCATTCGGGAGCCATCCATCCCTGGAGCATCCAGCAGATTGCGGCGCACATCGCTCCCGCGCTCAGCCACACGCCCAAAAACGGTTGATGCGCCACGGCGTCTCCAAAGGCGAGAACCAAGCCCTGCGCGGGAAACTCCTTCGTCTGATAAGTCGGGCGCAGGATTTCCCCGAAAGTTTCGAAATGCTGCCACAGGGGAGGCGTCGGATTGGTCAGCCGGCCGCGCGCGAACGTTTGCCCCGCGAGCAGGTAGCCGAATTCGTCGTCGATTCGCGGCACCGGCACGGGCAGAATCGGAAGCACGGCCGCGCGGCCGGCGAGCGCAAGCAGCCCGACAAGCAGCACGGCGAGCCTGCGGCGCCGGGCGAGTGGAGCGAGTTTCTTCTCGATGAAATCGAACCATCGTGACCCCGTTTCGGGCCGGACAATCGCCACGATGACGGCCACGATAGCAAGACCAAGCTCGGTTCGGAAAAGCACAGGCAACTATATTCTTTTCCCGGCGCCCGATCCGCCACGAGTTCCCGCCGCGGTGAAGCGAAAACATCAACCAACGGTCGCGCGGAGCGGCGGTGGGGGAAGGGGTACAATGCTTCAAATCCCAGAGAGGTGGGAGACTTGAGCAGGGAGACGACGGCGTGAATCCCCAAGACGCTGCTACCGATGCCACGATCTTCGAGCCGCACGCTGGCTTCCGGGAGGACGACGTTGAGCTTTCCGTGGTCATGCCCTGCCTGAACGAGAGCAGGACGCTCGGAACCTGCATCCGCAAGGCGCAGGCGGCCATGGAGCGTCTCCAGGTGCGCGGCGAGGTGATCGTCGCCGATAACGGCAGCACCGACGGCTCGCAGGCGATCGCGGCGGAAATGGGCGCCCGCGTCGTGCCTGTCGAAGCGCGCGGATATGGCAGCGCCTTGCGCGGAGGCATCGAGGCGGCGCGCGGCCGGTACGTCATCATGGGCGACGCCGACGACAGCTACGATTTCACGCAGCTCGGGCCGTTTCTGGAAAAATTGCGCGAAGGCTGCGATCTGGTGATGGGAAACCGATTCTGGGGCGGCATCCGGCCCGGCGCGATGCCCGTTCTGCACCGCTATCTTGGAAACCCCTTTTTGAGCTGGCTGGGAAGGCTATTCTTCGGGTGTCCCGTGGGGGACTTCCAGTGCGGCCTGCGCGGTTTCCGAAAGGAGTCGATCGACCGTCTGAACCTGCGGACTACAGGCATGGAATTCTCCACCGAAATGGTAGTCCAGGCCACCCAGTTCCATCTGCGGATCGCGGAGATTCCGACCACCCTCTCGCCCGACGGGCGGGACCGGCCGCCACACCTGAGGACCTGGCGTGACGGCTGGCGCTATCTGCGGTTTCTACTGCTCTATAGTCCGCGATGGTTGTTTCTCTACCCGGGTATCGCTCTCATCGCGTTGGGGATCGCGGTCTCCGCGTGGCTGCTGCCCGGCCCGAAGACGATTGGCGGGGTGACTTTCGACTACGACACGCTGCTTTTTGGCGCGATGGCGATACTGGTCGGGTTCCAATCGATGGTTTTCGCCATATTCACGAAGGTCTTCGCCATCAGCGAAGGGCTGCTGCCGGAAGACGCTCGCCTGAACCGCATGTTCCGCTATATCACGCTGGAGGTCGGGTTGATCGCGGGAACGCTGCTTCTGCTGGCCGGTGTGGCGATCTGGGTGGTGGGCCTTGGCTACTGGCGCAGCCACGAGTTCGGGCCGCTCGTTCCGGACCAGGTTCTTCGGATCGTTATCCCCGGCGTGGTGGCGCTGACGCTGGGAGTCCAGACGATTCTCTCCAGTTTCTTCCTGAGCGTTCTTGGCCTGCCGCGACGATGAACGCCACGGAGACGAAGGAGAATTCATAACTTGGGGCGGACCGTTGGCACCCTACATGAGAGGTTGGTCTTCGGGCGTAGGACAAAGGTGCTGGCCAGGCACTTCGCCGCGCGTCTTGCAACGAGCGGCTGACCCCGCACGCACGCTGTCTTCACCGCCGTCGGCTGTGACCGGAAAAGGGCGAGATCGGAGCATGCGGCAAGGACGCGCTGTGCCCCGCCGGTTACCTCATCTCTCCCCTTATAGTAAGGTGGCAGCCATGCCCGGAAGCGAAACCGTGGCTTCCCGCCCGAAAAAATCAAGTGACTGAAAACATGGGCGATAACCGAAAGTTTGATTGACACCGTGTGATACTTTCTCCGCCCAAGCGCCCATCTAAGCTGCAGATTCCGGGAGCCGGACAATTTGTCGTGCGACTAGCTCTAACGCTTACTTTCACGGCCTCCGGCGGCCGCGCATGCGCGCCAAATCGCCAACCCTCGTGCGCGCCGGCGCGCCGGCATTACCGTCCGCATGCGGGGTAACGTCTCGGGCAAGGTGAGTTTCCCAGGTTGCCTGCGCTGCGAGGCGGTTTTGCTATCCTTCCCTTCGCTGGCACGGAATTCCGCGAGGAGCCCGGCGCCATCCTTTCATCGGGCGGCCTAAACACGGACAGCGGCGATAATACGCGTATGCGCAGGGTTGGGCGGAGGGTTGACGCCAAGGTTTGGGCGGCGCTCGCCGTTCTTCTCGTTATTTACGTGTTCAGCGCCCTGCGGGTTAAGCCGCTGGCGACGTTCGGCGTTTTCACCGATGACGCCCTTTACTTCTCCGCGGCAAAGGCGCTCGCGGCGGGCCAGGGGTATATTCTGCCCAGCTTCCCCGGCCGCTTGCCCGCATTCAAATACCCGAAATTGTACCCGCTGCTTTTGTCCGCCGTCTGGAGGATCAATCCTGATTTTCCGGCCAACATCTCCCTCGCCGTTGGATTGACGCTCGCCTTTGGCTGCATTTCCCTGATCGTGGCGTTCGCGATGCTGCGCGAGTGGCCTGGAATGAACGATTGGATGGCCCTGGCCGTGGTGGGAACGTGCGGGCTCAGCAGTTTTTTCCTATACATGAGCGCATGCGTCATGAGCGATATCCCGTTCCTCGCCCTGGCGCTGGCGGCGGCATGGCTGGCCGAGCGAAGCCTGCGCGGCGGCCGCGGGACCGCGCCGCAGGCCCTGCTGGCGGGTCTTTTGGTGGGGCTTTCGGTTGGCTTGCGCAGCATGGGAGTCCCGGTAGCGATCGGCATTGGTCTCCTGATGCTTTTGAAGCGAAAATACCGCCAATTGATCTGGTTCTGCGTTCTGGGGGTTCCGCTCACCATTTTCTGGGCGTGGCCCTCCGTAGCGGCCGTTTTGGGGATTGCCGGCACGTCGCTTCACATCCAGAACCCCACCCAATCGGGGTGGACGCAGACGTTGTGCTTTTACACAAGCTACGGCTGTGCCCTGCGCATGAGTCTGGGCGGCCTGCGCGGGCTCGCCGCAATCATCAAGGTGAATCTCGAGCTGATTGCGCTGCAACCCGGCATGTACTTGCTCGATCCTCTGACGTCGCGTGGCACGCCCGTCAGCCTCATGGCGATGACGCTCGCCAGCGCGCTCGCGTACGCGGGGATTTTCCGGCGGTGGAAGAGGACGGGCTGGCGGCCGATCCATGCCATCTTCTGCTGCTATGCCCCGATTGTGCTGGTCTTTCCCGCTAACCCGAACCGCTATCTGCTCCTCTTCCTTCCGCTTTTCTTCGACGGAATCTGGACCGAGAGCCGGCATATCGGTTCCCTCTTGGCCGATCGGATGCGAAAGGGACAGCCGGCAGCCGAACGAGCCACCGGCGCAGTATTGGCTTTGGTCAGTCTCGCTCTCTGCGCGGCGACCTTGATCAACTACTCCTATCGCGTACCGGCCGAACTGAAACGTCTTGGCAAGCTACACTCGCGCATTCTAGCGGCTCAGCTTGGGGCATATGCCTGGATTCGGCAGCACGCTGCGCCCGATGCGAGCGTTTTGGCTTACGAAGATGGGCTCGCTTACCTCTACACTGGGCACCCTTCGATTCTGCCTATTGCAAGCTTGCCGGAAAGTTTTTTCCTGCACGACCCTCGATTTGCCAGGGATGACGCGGCCCGCCTGGCCGATGTCGCCAAACACGTCGGCGCATCCTATTGGCTCACGTCGGCCTACGATCCCAATGCCGATGACCCAGGCGGATTCGGGATCGTGCCCGAACGGCAAAAGCAGATACTTTCGCGCTCTCCCGTGGTCTATCGCAGCCCAAATGGCTTGGTGACGCTCTACGACATCCGGTGCCTGGCCGGGTCCAAGCAAGCCGGCTGCGGGGCGACGGCGGGAGAGGTCCGGCCCACCCGTGGCGTTTCGCCATAGATTGGGATAGGAACAAGCTATGAACAGGCGTGGAAGGTGGCGGCTTGGCGTACAATGCTGGCCTGTTCCGCGGGCTGGGTGACGGCATTCAGCGGAGAGAAATGGCATGAAGGGCGTTGTGCTTGCCGGAGGGCTGGGAACCAGACTGAGCCCGCTGACCCGCGTCACCAACAAACACCTGCTGCCGGTTTACGACCGGCCAATGATCTTTTACCCGATCGAGACGCTCGTGACCGCCGGCATTCGCGACATTATCGTCGTCACCGGAGGGCAGAATGCCGGCGACTTTCTCCGCCTGCTCTCCAACGGCAAGGATTTCGGCCTGCACCACCTGAACTACGCCTATCAGGAGGGCGAGGGCGGCATCGCCGACGCGCTTCGCCTGGCGGCACATTTCGCCGGTGGCGATCCGGTTTGCGTCATCCTCGGCGACAACATCATTCAGGGCAACATCCTCGAGCCCAAGCGCCGCTTCGCAAGCCAGCAGCGCGGCGCCCACATCCTGCTGAAAGAAGTCCCCGATCCCCAGCGCTTTGGCTGCCCGGAGATCGTGGACGGCCGGCTGTTCCGAATCGCCGAAAAACCGGAAACGCCGCCGTCCCCCTACGCCGTCGTCGGCGTCTATTTCTACGACGCCACCGTGTTCGACCGCATCGGCTCGCTCAGGCCCAGCGGCCGTGGCGAGTTGGAAATCACCGATATCAACAATATGTACCTCGAAGAGGGTACGCTCACCTACAGCATCCTCGAAGGCTGGTGGACCGACGCCGGCACGTTCGAATCGCTTCGCCGCGCCACGAATCTGGTGGCGGAAACCGGCGCGAACCGGACGGTCGCGGGAAAAGGCGAAATTGAGTGAAGGTTCTCGTCACCGGCGGGGCGGGTTTTATCGGCTCGAACCTGGTGTGTTTTCTGCTGCGCGAATCGCCGGAGCTGGAAATCACCAATTTCGACAAGCTGACCTACGCGGGTAATTTGGAAAATCTGGCCGCCGTCGCCGATTCCGCCCGCTACCGCTTCATCCACGCCGATATCGCCGACCCGCGCGCGGTCGACCGCGCATTCGCGCGCGGCTTCGACGCCGTGATTCATCTGGCCGCCGAAACCCACGTCGACCGCAGCATCGAGGACGCCGCGCCGTTTCTCCGCACCAACGTCGCCGGCACGCAGGTGCTGCTCGACGCCGCCAGGCGGCACGGCGTCTCGCGATTCATTCACATCAGCACCGACGAGGTTTACGGCAGCGCCCCGGCCGGCGCGGATTTCGACGAATCGGCGCCGCTGCGCCCTTCGAGCCCCTACGCCGCCAGCAAAGCCGCCGCGGACCTGCTCGTTTTGAGCTACGTCCATACGTTCGGCCTGCCGGCGCTGATCCTGCGCTGCACGAACAATTTCGGCCCCTATCAGTTTCCGGAAAAGCTCATTCCGCTGATGATCGCGGGCGCCATGGAGGACCGGCCGCTGCCCGTTTACGGCGACGGGCGGCACGTGCGCGACTGGCTTTACGTCGAGGATTGTTGCCGGGCGATTCGGCTGGCCCTCGGAGCCGGCCGCGCCGGCGAAATTTACAACGTTTCGGCGGGGTCGCGGCGGACGAATTTGCAAGTCGTGCGCGCGCTGCTCGATCGGCTCGGAAAACCGCGCTCGCTCATCACGTTCGTCGAGGACCGGCCGGGACACGACCGCCGCTACGCGCTCGACAGCCGCAAGCTGCGCAAGGAGCTGGGCTGGCAGCCGCTGCGCAGTTTCGCTGAGGCGCTGGCCGCTACCGTGGAATGGAACCGCTCGAACGCGGCATGGCTCGGGCGCTGCCGCAGCGGTGCCTACCGCTCCTACTACCGGCGTCATTACACCGAGCGCAAGAAAACGCTCGCCCGCCAAGGGCTTCCGCAGTGATTCCCGGCGGCGAAAACGAGGCCATTCGCTTCCCGCGCGCCAGGGCTGGAGACCGTCCGTGCGCGTTCTGATCCTGGGCGGGGGCGGCCAGCTGGCGAGCGAGCTCGAGGGCTTCCTGGCGGGCCACGAGCATCTGGCTTTGCCGCATTCCCTGGCGGATATCTGCGACGCCGCCCAGGTCGGCCGCTACGCGCGCCAGTTCCATCCCGATTGCATCGTCAATACGGCGGCCTATCACCGGGTCGACGACTGCGAGGACGAGGTCGTGCGCAGTTTCCAGGTGAACGCCGTCGCGCTCAAGGACCTGGCCGGGCTCGCCAACCAGTTGGGCGCAACGCTCGTGCATTTCAGCACCGATTACGTCTTCGATGGCGCCCAGCGCCATCCCTACCGCGAAACCGACTCGCCCCGCCCGCTCTCGATCTACGGCATGTCGAAACTGGCCGGCGAACAGATCGTCGGCCGCTACGCCGAGCGCTATTTTCTGATCCGCAGTTGCGGCCTCTACGGCCGTACCGGTTCGCGGAGCAAGGGCGGAAATTTCGTCGAAACGATGCTGCGCCTGGCGAGCGAGGGTCGCACGATTCGCGTCGTTAACGACCGGGTGGCGACTCCCACCAGCACGCGGGACCTGGTCAAGAATCTCGTTCCGCTGCTCGGCAGCCGGCGTTTCGGACTCTATCATTTGACCAACGCCGGTTCGTGTTCGTGGTATGAGTTTGCCGCTGAAATTTTTCGCCTGGCCGGCCTCGAAGCCAAATTGGAGCCGGTCTCGAGCGCGGAATTCCGCGCCAAGGCGCGCCGCCCGCCCTATTCCGTGCTCGATAATTTTGCCTTGCGGGAGGCGGGATTTCCGGAACTCCCGCCGTGGCAGGAGGCACTGGCGATTTACCTGCGCGAGCGGCCCGAAGCCTGATGGCCGGCGCCGGCGGCGGGATTCCCAAGGGATCAGATGCGGCGCAGCACCAGGCAGTCGGTGAGCATGTCGTGAAGGCCTTGTTTTTCTTCGTGAAAGCGATCATGAGATAGCCGATCATCAGGATCGCGCCGGATAGCATTTTCCCAAAGAAACGGCCCGTGGCGCGGGCGAAGGATATTTTTCGTCCCTGCATATCGGTGACGAACAGGCTGAGCGCGCGCTTGCCCGGCGTCGCTTGCCACGACGAGCTTTCAAATAAAGCGAAGTACAGCCAACTGCCCACAAAAGCCAGTCCGTACACGGTCGAAACGAACATCATCGTGGCTGGCCCGAGGGCTTGGCCCGGCATCGGCGGCCGGGGCGGCCGGGTCCCGAAAAACATCGGCGCCAGCGGCACCATGACGATCAGCGTTGCGGCGCTCAGGATCAGCAGGTCGATGGCGTAAGCCGTCAGGCGCAGCCAGAATCCGGCGTAGGCTGTGCGCACCTGGCTGTCGGGCGACGCCGGAGCTTCGGAAGATTTCGCGGTCAAGGGCTCGCCGCACGAGGGACAAACCGCAGTCCCTTCTTCCGCCCAGGCCCCGCATCGCTCGCAGCGCACGCATCCTCCCGGCTTACCGCCAATTTCGGCTGATGCTAGCGCCAACGACCGAGCCGGTCAACGGCTGCCCGCCTATCGGTGCTCCGCGTCGCCTTCGGTGACCCACGGCGCAACGAAGAAGATCAGCGCCATCACCGCATATCCAATGGCGAATGGCCAGGCCGGGGCCAATTTCATGACCGTATCGTTCACGGTCCATCGGTAGGAGTTCATGAGTCCCGCGGCCGAGAGCAGCGCCGCCACCGAGCACCACGCCGCCGCCGCCATCCACCGCCGTTCGATGACGCACACGACGGCCGCGGCCAAAAGCATGGAGGTGAAGAGAAAACCTTGTTCCAGCGAGAAGGCGCCGTGGATCCATACGTCGCTCTTGGCGAATTGGGCGACGAGCGCGCTGCTGAATGGCCGCGCCGCCGTGCCCATCCCGGCGGCGAGAAGGCCGCTTTTCGCCATTAGCGCGCCCCACGCGGCAATCCCCGGGAGCATCCCGACCACCACGGCGGGCGCGTGCTCGCGGGGCGTGGTTTGGAACGCCTGCGCGCAGATCACGATCCCGATCCACAGGACGATGGCGATGCCGGCGTCGATCGGCACGGCCCACGAGATCCATTGGAGCGTTCCCGTAATGCAAATGGCGGTAATGAACGCGCCGTTGATGAGAGAATAGCCGGCGCGCGCGCCCATGGCCTTCCATCCGGGGTGCCCGATGTAGATCGTCGTCGGGAATGCCGATCCGAACAGGGCCGCAACGATGCTGCCGGCGCCGTTGACCATGAGCGACGATTTGGTGTCGTAGGAGTCTCCCGCCGCCTCGGCCGACTCGATGTTCTGCAAGGAGCCGAGCACGTTGAACAGGCCCATGGCAAGGATGACCGATAGGTACGGCAGCAAATAGCTGCTCCTGATGCTCGCCATCAGGCTGCCGAAAACCGGGACCGGCAGGCGCAACGCCGCCGCCCCGTGGGGATGCTCGCCGACCGGGGCTATGCCAATCATCCACGAGAGAAGGGTGCCCACCGCGACGGCCACCAAGCCTCCCGGGATCCTCCCCTTGAATCGTACGCGGCCGAAATAGGTGAGCAGGATGATGGCCAGCGTGGTCAGGCCGACAATCGGCCGGGCGAACGCCCGAAAGAGAAAACCGAGCGAGATGAATCCCAGGGCGATTCCGGACAGCGTCGAGAGCAGCGCCGCTCGCGGCGTGACTTTGCGGACCGCTTCGGCGACGAATGCCAGCGAAAACTCGATGATGCCCGAGCAAAGCGTCGCCAAGAGGCCGGCCTCCCAGGCGACCTGCGAAGGATCGGGCGCGCCGGCACGGGCCGCGAGCATCTTTGCCGGCAGCATCACCAGAAACACGAAGGCGATCAGGGAAACCGTATTGATGCCGTAGGGAAGGGCGCATACGTCCGTGCGGCCGGTTCGCGCGGCCAGCCGTTTGGCTTGGACGGCGTAATATACGTTGCCGACCAGGATCGATACGGCGGCTCCGGGAAGCACGCGGCCATAAATGAGCTCGGATGGGAAGCCGAGAACGGACCGGCAGAGCGTGTCGATGAGCAGGAGCTGGACGAGATTATCCAGGCCCAGACCGAAGAAGCCGTCGATGTCGCCGCTGACGAACCATCGCATCGGCAGAGGATAACCCATGGGGCCGGGATTGCGATTTCAGCGTTGCTCAATATGCAAAGCGGTTTGAAGGAGCTGGAAATTGCCGGGCGATCTATCCCGAATCACCGAACCTGAAAGCGCGCCGCGAAATCAGCCGTAGCGGCGATATCACGCCTTCCGCCGCCGGTTCGGCTCCCGCCGCGCTTTCGCGGACGGACGGGCCACGCGCTCGCTCGAGTTTGTTTCTTTCAGCAGTTCGATGAACGCGCGGGCAGCCTGTGGGAGCTGGTGATCGTTCCGGTGGATGAGATAGAGGCTGCGCGCGATCCGCAATTGCGGGATGTTGAGCGCGACCAGAGCCCCGCGCTCGAGTTCCAGCCGCACGCACATCCGCGGCACGATCGCGACGCCCGCCTCCATCTGCACGAACCGCTTGATGCTGTCGATCGTCGGAAGCTCGATATCCCGCCGCAGCGGCGTGTGATGCCCGGCGAAAAGCTGGATGACCTGCCAGCGGTAGGGCGATTCGACGATGTGCGCGATGAAGGTGTCTTTGCCCAGTTCGGCGATATCGACCTGGCGCCGGCGCGCCATCGGGTGGCTGGGGTAGACGACCAGCGCCAGCTCGTCGCGAAAGAATTCCACCGAAGTTAGGTTCGGCTCCTGCGCCACGAATGAGATGACCCCGAGATCGAGCCGGTAATTCAGCACTTGGCGTGGCACATCCCGCGAGAACGTCCGGTGCACGGCGATGGGCACGTCGGGAAAACGGCGCCGGTATTGCGCCAGGGCCGGCAATACGGCGTGTACGGAGCTCTCGTTCGCGCCCAGGCTGAGCAGTCCGCGCCGCAGATATTTCAGGTCTTCGATCGAGCGGAGAAGCTCCTCCCGCAAGTTCAGCATCCGCTCGGCCGAATCGACCAGCACGCGGCCGGCGTCGGTCAGCTTCAGCTCCCGGCTGCCGCGCACCATCAGCGGCTGGCCGAGGTCTTCCTCGAGCTTGCGCACGGCGATGCTGACGGCCGGCTGTGTCCGGTGCAGGCTTTCGGCGGCGCGGGAGAAGCTTCCCGTGCGCACGACGGCGAGGAAGGTCTCCAGGGCGGCGAGGTCCATGATTATTTTATAAATCGTCCTTATGAATACTGCAAGAAGAATAAAATTGACTAGATGCCCGGTTCGCGCTGTACTGGTTCTTGCGGGAGAGGAAAACCATGGATACCGTACGCATCTTCGATACCAGCCTCCGGGACGGCGAACAGTCGCCCGGTTTCTCGATGAATCGCCAGGAGAAGCTGCGCCTGGCCGCACAGATCGAGGAATTGGGCGTTGATGTGATCGAGGCGGGCTTCCCGATCGCCTCGGACGGCGACCTCGAGGCGGTGCGCGACGTCGCCAAGCAAACGCGCCAGGCGCAGGTGGCCGCGCTGGCTCGCGCCGAGCAGGCCGATATCGACGCCGTGCTGCGCGCGCTCGAGCCCGCCGTGCGGCCCCGCGTCCACGTCTTTCTGGCCACCAGCGATTTGCATCTCCACCAGAAGCTGCGCATCACGCGCGAGCAGGCTCTCGATCGGGCGGGGAAGATGGTTCGTTACGCCAGCGAGCGCGCTCCGGAAGTGGAGTTTTCGGCCGAGGATGCCAGCCGGAGCGATCCCGATTTCCTGGTCCAGGTGATCACGGTTGCCGCCGATGCCGGCGCGGCCGTGCTCAATCTGCCCGACACAGTCGGCTATAGCACCCCCGAGGAGTACGGAGCGATGTTCCGCCGCGTGCGCGAGCGGCTCGGCAACCGCCCGGTCGTGCTCAGCGCCCATTGCCACAACGACCTGGGTTTGGCGGTCGCCAACTCGCTGGCGGCGGTCGCCGCCGGCGCGCGGCAGGTGGAATGCACGATCAACGGAATCGGCGAGCGGGCCGGCAACGCGTCGCTCGAGGAGTTCGTCGTTGCCTTGGCCGTGCGCGGCGACCGCTACGGCGTGAGGACCGGCATATCCCTCGACAAGATCTATCCAACCAGCCGGCTGCTCTCGGAAATCACCGGCGTATCGGTGCCGCCGAACAAGGCCGTGGTGGGCGCGAACGCCTTCGCCCATGAAGCCGGCGTGCATCAGGACGGCATCCTTAAGAATCCGCTGACCTACGAGATCATCTCGCCGGAAACGCTGGGCGTTCCGCCGCGCCGGCTGGTGATTGGCAAACATTCGGGGAGGAACGCGCTTCGGGCGCGTCTCGAAGAGCTGGGCTGCCCGCTTTCGGGCGAAACGCTCGAGGCCGCCTACCGCCAAGTGATCGAACTTGCCGACCGCGACAAGGACGTGAGCGATCGCGATATGTTGCGCATCGCCATCCAATCCAAGCGCGCCGGCCAAACAGCACGCCTGCTCCCGCAATAAGACAATTCAGACAAAACCTGCAGCGGCGCCTGCAGCGGCGTGAGAGAATAACTGGCCATGACCAAACTCAAAAAGACTATCGTCCTCCTGCCTGGCGACGGTATCGGTCCGGAAGTCACCCGTTCCGCCGCTCAGGTTCTCACCGATTGCGCCCATGAATTCGGCCACAGTTTCGAGCTGATCGAGCAGCCGATCGGCGGCGCCGCCATCGACCAGACCGGCTGGCCATTCCCGAAGCCGGCTCAGGATGCCTGCCTGGCCGCCGACGCCGTATTCCTCGGCGCGGTCGGCGGGCCGCGCTGGGACGACCTGCCGGTGGGCCGGCGTCCCGAGACCGGCATGCTCGATCTGCGGCAACTGGTTCGTTCGTTCGTGAATTTGCGCCCGGTCCGGTTGCGCCCGTCGCTCGCAAAGATTTCCCCCTTGCGGCCCGAGCGCGCCAGCAAAGTGGATTTTGAGATCGTCCGCGAACTGGCGGGCGGTATTTACTTCGGCAAACGCGGGCATCGCGGCGAGAAAGACAACGAGACCGCCTTCGACACCGAGAGCTATTCCGCGCGCGAGGTCGAGCGAATTGCCAAGGTCGCTTTCGAGCGCGCCATGGCCAGGCGCCGCCAGCTGGTTTCGGTCGACAAGGCCAACGTGCTCATCAGCTCGCAGCTCTGGCGCCGCACGGTCGATCGCGTCGCCAAGGATTATCCCGACGTTCAGGTGCGCCATCTTCTGGTCGATAACGCCGCCATGCAGATGGTTCTCGATCCCGGCCAGTTCGACGTCATTCTCGCGTCCAACATGTTCGGTGACATCTTGAGCGACGAGGGCGCCGCGCTGGCCGGTTCGATCGGCTTGATCCCTTCGGCCAGTTACGGTTCCGGCGACGGCCCCGGCCCCGGCCTCTACGAGCCGATTCACGGCTCGGCTCCGCAACTGACCGGCAAGGACGCCGCCAACCCCATTGGCGCGATTCTCTCGGTCGCCATGATGTTTCGCGAATCGTTCGGTTTGGCCCGCGAAGCCGCCTGGGTGGAGGAAGCGGTCGATCGCGCGCTCGCTGCCGGCCACCGCACGGCGGATATCGCCGCGCCGGGCGAGCCCGTCATCGGTTTGGAAGCGATGACCGCGGCGATTCGGCACGAGCTCGCCCACCCGGCCCAGCACGCCGAAGGTTACGGCTGGGGCGTATAGCGCCGCTGGCCATCGGCGATTCCGGCTGCCGGTTTCCCGCCATCATCCACCTTTCTTTTCCGGCCGGCGATGCGCGCCGGCCGCGCAACATTCCCGTCTCTCTCGTGTTTCTTCCTCGGGAGGAAAAACATGAGAATCCGATGGAACCACGCGGTTTTCGCGCTCGCCCTGGCCGGCGGCGCGGCCCTTGCCCTGCTCGCCGCGCGCGCGCAGCAACCACGAAACACGGAGCCGCGCGAGGCCCCGGCGGGCACGCGCCGGGATATCCGCGAGGATACGCGCCAGCTCCGGCGCGATCGCCGCGACATCCGCCAAGACGCGCGCCATCTCCGGGCCGCCCGCCGGCGGTACGGGAAGGGAAGCCCGCAGGCCCTCGCCGTTCACAGGGATATTTGCCATGACCGGCGATCCGCCCATAGGACGCGCCGCGATAGAAACCGCGACGTCCGCATTCACCGCCGCCGCGTGGCCCGGCGCCTGTAATCCTGACGCCGGCAATTCCGGCGCGATCCCCGCTCGATCCGTGCCCCGCGAAAACTGCCATACCGCCGCGCGCGATCTGTGATAGGCTCGGCGCGAATCGGCACCGTGCTGCCGGAGGGCGGTATGCGGACGGGGAGATGGATTGGCGCAATCGTGGCGGCATTCGCCGTCATCGTCCTCAGTAACTGGTTGGTCCACGGAATTCTGCTTCGAGACGAATATCGGGCGATGGCTCTTTCTTTCCGTCCCGTTTCGTTGATTCGGGCGCGGATGTGGATCGTCCTGGCGGGCCAGGCGATCTTTTCGATGGCCTTCGTTTACATCTACACACGCGGGATCGAAGCCAAACCGTGGCCGGCGCAGGGAATCCGTTACGGTTTTCTGGTCTGGCTGCTGACGGTGGTTCCGGCCTCGCTCGCCGAATTCGTGACGATGTACCTGCCGCATCAATTGGTGCTTCGCTGGATGGGCTACGGCCTGCTGGAACTGGTGCTCACTGGCCTTGCGGTTGCGGCGATCGTGGGCGAGCGGCCGGCGGCGCGCCGGGAGGTTCCTCCGGGAATACAATAGTTTTTACATGCCCGCCGACCCGCCGATTGCCGCCGGAGTTTCCTCGAGCGCATCGGGTTTGCCTCCGGGTCCCAAGGGTCTCTTCCTGGTCGGCAACGCCTTTCAGCTTTCCCGTGACTGGATGGGTTCGCTTACGCGCTGCGCCCGCCAGTACGGCGACGTGGTTTTCTTCCCCTTTCTCCGCACGCCCGTTTGTCTGGTGAGCCGTCCCGATCTCATTGAATCGATTCTGGTGACGGGCGACCGGAACTTCACCAAGTCCCGCGACTATCGCGCGATGCGGCGCGTGATGGGCGACGGCCTGCTCACCAGCGAGGGCGAGCTATGGAAACGCCAGCGCCGCCTCATGCAGCCCGCCTTTCACCGCGAACGAATCGAGTCCTACGCCGCCATCATGACCGGCTACGCCGAGCGCATGCTCGCCTCCTGGAAGGACGGCGAGCAGCGCGACGTTCACGAGGACATGATGCGGCTCACACTGGAGATCGCCGCCCAGGCCCTGTTCGGAGTCGAAATCTCCCGCGATGCCCAGGGCGTCGGCCTCGCCGTTGGGATTTTCGTGCGGGAGTTCATCGGGATGGCCAGTCTGGCGTTCGTTTTGCCGGAAAGCATCCCCGTGCCCGGCAGCGGCAAGCTGCGCCGGGCCCTGCGCCGCCTCGACGAAATCATTTACACCATGATCGACGAGCGGCGCGCCGGCGCGGATCGTCCCGGCGATTTGCTCGATATGCTCATTCACGCCGAGGACGAGCAGGGCCGCCGCATGAGCGATCGCCAGATCCGCGACGAAGCGGTCACGCTCCTGCTCGCCGGACATGAGACCACCGCCCTCGCCCTGTCCTGGACCTGGCTTCTGCTGGCTCGCCATCCGGAAATCGCGGCCCGGCTTCGCGAAGAGCTCGACCGCGTCCTCGGCGGACGGGCGCCCGCGCCCGGGGATCTTCCTCGGCTTCGCTACGCCGAAATGGTGATCCAAGAATCGATGCGGCTCTATCCGCCCGCGTGGGGAATCGGCCGCCAGGCGATCGGCCCGTTCGAGATTGGCGGCTATCGGCTTCCCGCGGGCACCAACGTCCTTCTCTGCCAGTGGATCGTTCACCGCGATCCGCGCTTCTTTCCCGACCCGGAGCGCTTCGATCCGGAACGATGGCGGGGCGATCCCGTGCGGAGCGGCGAGCTGCCGCGCTTCGCCTATTTCCCCTTCGGTGGCGGTCCCCGGGTGTGCATCGGCGCTGCCTTCGCCATGATGGAAGCGGTGCTGCTGCTGGCCTCGATCGCGTCGAAATTCCAGATGGCCCTGGTTCCCGGCCACGCGGTCCAGATGCTGCCCTCGATCACATTGCGTCCCAAACACGGCATTCGCGTCCGGCTCGCGCGCCGCTGACCGGCCTGGCCGGCCGCCCATTGACCGCGCATTCCATCTGCGTGCGATCCCGAATGAGCAGTACCGGAGTACCAGGCCCGGTTAATAGTTCGTACTTCCAACGCAAAATTTGGCGGAATCCGCTTGCCTGCCAAAACCAGGTCATGTAGTTTTCGCCTGACTTCGTGGTTGTCTTTTACTGGGGATCCATTTACTTATTTCGCTATTGTGTGCCGCGTGTACGCGGGGAGGCAGCATGAAAAGGCTACTTGTCGTACTGTTTGCAGGTTTGGGCTTGATGGTGGGTTGCGGCGGGGGAACGCCGGCGATCGTGGTTTCCGCGTCGTCCTCGGCCAGCAGCCTGCAAGCGGGCGGTCAGGCCACGATCACCGCTACCCTGACGAATGACTCGTCCAGTGAGGGCGTTAACTGGACCGTATCGTGCAGCGGCGCTTCCTGCGGCAGCGTCTCGCCCACTTCATCGACCAGCAGCCCCTTCACCACCACCTACACCGCGCCCGCGACGCCGCCGTCGAGCAACCTGACGGTCACGATCACGGCGACCTCGGTGAAAGACCCGACGAAATCGACGACGGTAACCATCACCGTCCTCGCCATCACCGTTTCCGTTAATCCCTCGACACCCCAGACGGTAGATTACGGCTCCTCGGTGCAGGTCACGGCGACCGTCTCAAACGACCCGGCAAGTGGCGGGGTTAACTGGACATTGACACAGGGCGGGACGAGTTGTTCGCCCACATGCGGCACCGTTTCGCCGGGATCGACAGCCAGCGGGACTGCCACCACGTACACTGCGCCGACGACGCCGCCCGCGAGCGATCTGGTTGTGACTCTGACCGCGATTTCCGCCAGCGATAGCACGAAATCCGCCTCGGTCACCATTACGGTCCCGGCTGTTGCGGTATCCGTCAGTCCTGGGACGCAGACCGTCCAAGCCGGGCAGACGCAATCATTCGCCGCGACGGTCAGCAACACTTCGAATACCGGGGTCACCTGGACGCTGTACGAAGGGGTAACGCCCTGTTCGCCGACGTGCGGCACGCTGAGCAGCGTTACTTCGAATCCCACTACCTACACGGCTCCCGCGACGCCGCCCTCAAGCAATTTGACGATTACTCTCACCGCGGTTTCCGCCGCGGACGCGACGAAAACGGGCTCGGCCACGATCACGGTCGCCGCCGTCACGGTATCCGTCAGCCCTGGGACGCAGACCGTCGAGGCGACGCAGACACAATCATTCAGTGCGACGGTCAGCAATACTTCGAATACCGGGGTTACCTGGACGCTGTACGAAGGGGTAACACCCTGCTCGCCGACGTGCGGCACGTTGAGCAGCACTACGTCGAATCCCACTGCCTACACGGCTCCGTCCACACCGCCGTCGAGCGATTTAACAGTAACCCTCACTGCGGTTTCCGCCGCCGACGCGACGAAAACGGGCTCGGCCACGATTACCGTTCCGGCGATCACGGTGTCCGTCGCGCCGAATTCGCCATCTGTGGTAATTAGCACCACGCAGCCCTTCACCGCGACAGTTTCCAACGACCCGACGACTGCCGGCGTGACCTGGACTTTGACGCAAAGCGGAACGTCATGCTCGCCGACCTGCGGCGCGCTCTCGAATCGGACCACGACCGGAGCCACCTACACCGCGCCGGCCACCGTGCCGAGCCCGGCGACGGTCACCCTGACGGCCACTTCCGTGACCGACGGGACAAAGACCGCCGTAGCGACCATCACCGTCACCGCTACAGTGGCTTGCGGCTCGGGCAGCGAGGGCCTGCTCAAGGGGCAATATGCATTTCTGCTGAAAGGCTTCGATAGCTCCCCCCAGCCCGTGCTGATCGGCGGCGTAATCACCGTCGATGGCTCCGGGAATATAACGGTTGGAACCATGGACGAGAATCTGAATGCTGGCATGTCGTCAGGTCTGAGCATAACTTCCGGCACCTACAGCATCGGTTCAGACCAGCGCGGCTGCATGACACTCACGGTGTCGGGAGGGACGCCGGGAACGCAGGATTATCGGTTCTCTCTTGGGGGCATTTCCGGCGGCGTCGCCTCGACGGGCAACATGATCGACTTCGATAGTGCCGGCCCGTTCACCACCGGCGTGCTGCTCAAACAGGATACGACGGCATTCTCTACATCATCTGTCACCGGCAACTACGCCTTCGGCTTTTCTTCCGCGCTGAATGGCGCCGAGATCAATAACAGCATTGCGGGCGGTAAATTCGCGGCTGCCGGCGTATTCAACCTTACGACTGGCGCGGTCAGCGGAGGTGAATTGGACGTCAACGGCAACGGTGAACTGGACGTAAACACAGCGAACACGTCTTGGCCGTCCACCCCAATGTCCATCGCCAGCGGCGGCACCTATGCGATCGACGGGACCAGCGGCCGTGGGACGCTGGCGTTCACGCCAGGCAGTGCATCGGTTGTGAACAGCGTGATCTATGTGGTCAACGCGAACGAGTTCCTCATTCTGTCCAGCGAGGACCAAACCTCGAACGTGATATTCGCCGGAACCGCCCTCAAGCAATCCGGATCGTTCTCGAACTCGTCCCTCAATGGCACGAGCGTGCTCTACACCTCACAGCCCAGTGGTGCCAGCCCGGGAGCCACCATGGCCACGATTGGTCTGTTAGCGACCACTGGTACCACGGGGACTTTAACGTTCTCCAGCTATCAGAACGACGGCGGCAGCTTCAGTACCTTTAGCGGGTCCGGGTCGTTCAGCGTGGCTGCCACCGGGCGTGTGCTTTTGTCGGGCTCCGGGCCTCATGCACCTCTCTTCTATCTGGTTACTTCGAATGAGGCGTTTTTCCTGGGCAGCAACGGAGGCGTCGAGTCGGGCTTCTTTGAGCCGCAGAGTGCCGGTCCGTTCTCGGCTTCGTCGGCTAGTGGAACGTACGCATTCGGAACGATCAATCCAGAGGGTCCCGCCGTGAGTGATGTTGTGGGTACGACGACGGCCAACGGCTCCTCCATCACCGGAACGAGCGACGGCAACTCGAATGGGGGGCAGGATGCAAACTTCTCGATCAGCGAAACATACTCAGTAGATTCGTCGACTGGGTTGGTCCATGATCCGAGCGGTTGCACGGTTACAGCAAGCAGCACGACGTGCAAGAGTATCTTTCTCATCATTTCGCCGAACAAATTGGTCATGATAGAGACTAAATCCACAAACACCGCTCCGGCGATTCACATCATTCAACATTGAGGAAACGTAGGAAACGGCCTACGGATTAAGACAACCGCAGCGCGAAACGGCCCCCGCGGGAAATTTCCCGCGGAGGCCGTTTCTTCTCCGGCAGGCAGACAATGGTGGTCATTCCGTGCCCGCCTCGCCGGGCGAGGAATCTCTCCGGAAGGCTTTGAGCCCTGGCGACGCCATGCCAAAGCGTGACGCTGAGCGCCTTGCCGCCGGCATCCACGGCTACACCATCCGTAGCAAGCCCCAAGCCAAAGCTCCAGAAGTACTGATACTGTTTAACATTTCGCTTCCTCTTTTATGGATACTTCCCGTATGCACTTGTTTTCCTTAACCGCCTCATGCTAGTTTTAGCAGAATTGTTGGTCGTGCTTTCCCTGGGGATCCATTCGGTTATCGCTTTTAGCTTCTCGCAATGGTAGGCCGCGTGTATGCGGGGAGGCAGCATGAAAAAGTTTCTTGTCGTCTTGTTTGCAGGTTTGGGCTTGATGGTAGGGTGCGGTGGGGGAACGACGGCGGCGATCGTGGTTTCCGCGTCGTCCTCGGCCAGCAGCCTGCAAGCGGGCGGTAGCGCCACGATCACCGCTACCCTGACGAACGATTCGACCAATCAGGGCGTTAAGTGGGCCGTATCTTGCGGCGGCGCTTCCTGCGGCAGCGTCTCGCCCACATCGTCGACCACCAGCCCCTTCACCACCACCTACACCGCGCCCGCGACGCCGCCGTCGAGCAACCTGACGGTCACGATCACGGCGACTTCGGTGAAAGACCCGACGAAATCGGCGACGGTGACCATCACCGTCCTCGCCATCACTGTTTCGGTGAACCCCGCGACACCGCAGACGGTGAATGCCGGCTCCTCGGCGCAGTTTACGGCGACCGTCTCAAACGACCCGGCCAGCGGCGGAGTGAACTGGACCTTGACACAGGGCGCGACGCCTTGTTCGCCCACCTGCGGCAGCGTCTCCCCAGCGGCGACGGCCAGCGGAGCTGCGACCACCTACACCGCGCCCACCACGCCGCCGGCAAGCACTCTCACCATCACTCTCACCGCGACTTCGGCAACCGACAATACCAAATCGGCTTCGGTCACGATTACGGTGCCGGCGATTAGCGTCTCCGTTTCGCCTACCACAGAGCAAGTTGAGGCCAAAGGCACGGCGCAGTTCACGGCTACGGTCGGCGGAACGTCGAATACGGCGGTCGCGTGGACGCTGACGGAGGGCGTAACGCCCTGCTCGCCGACGTGCGGCACGCTGAGCAGCCCTACCTCGAATCCGACAACGTACACGGCTCCCGCCACGCCGCCGCTGAGCGATCTCACCGTGACCCTCACCGCGGTTTCCAACGCCGATGCGACGAAATCGGGCTCGGCAACGATTACCGTTCCAGCCATCACCGTCTCCGTTTCGCCCACGTCGGCTACAGTGGTGATAAGCACCACACAGAATTTCACCGCGACGGCCTCGAACGATCCGGCCAACGCCGGCGTCACCTGGGCGCTCTCGCAGGGTGGCGGCGTTTGCACCCCCACTTGTGGCACGCTCACGAGCGTCACCACGACTTCGGTCACATATAACGCTCCGGCCAGCGTGCCAACATCGCCGACGGTCACGCTCACGGCTACTTCCGTGACCGATGGGACAAAGACGGCTTCGGCCACGATCACGCTCGCAACTTCCATTGCCGCGACATGCGGTTCGGGCAGCGAATCCCTTTTGAATGGGCAATACGCTTTCCTGCTCAAGGGCTTCGATAGCTCCGGCAATCCCGCTCTTGTCGGCGGAGTGATCACCGTCGACGGCAGCGGGGACGTAACGGCCGGGACGATGGACATGAACCTCAACACAGGCGTGCAGGCGGGTTTGGCCGTGACCTCCAGTTCCTCCTCCTACACGATTGGTTCGGACCATCGCGGCTGCATGACGCTTACCACTTCGGCGGGAACGCAAGACTACCGGTTCTCGCTCGGGGGCATTACCTCCGGCGTCGCCTCTACGGGCCATATGATCGACTTCGACACAACTGGTCCGTTCACCACTGGCGTGCTCTTGCAGCAGACGAAATCGGCGTTTTTGACGACGGCCGTCACCGGCAACTTCGCCTTTGGCCTTTCCTCGATACAGAATACTGGCGAGACCAACGATAACGGTGTGCCTGGCGGCAAGTTCGCGGCTGTCGGCGTCTTCAATCTCAACGCTGGCGTCGTGAGCGGAGGCGAAGTCGACTACAACCAGAACGGAGAACTGGACGGGAACACATCGAACACGGCTTGGCCATCCAGTCCGGGGACCATCAGCGCCGGCGGCACATACACGATTGACTTGACCAGCGGCCGCGGCACGCTGAGTTTCACGCCGGGCGGGGCAGGCGGCGCCGTGCCCAACGTGATCTACGTGATCTCCTCGAACGAGTTTCTCGTTCTTTCCAGCGCTGCGCAGGCCTCGAACGTGATTTACACGGGAACCGCATTGAAGCAGGCGAGCGGTTCGTTCTCGTCCTCGTGGCTCAGCGGCACGGGCGTGTACTACGAATCCGCGCTCGGCAGCGGAGGCGCCGGAACCACCGGGGCGCAGGTCGGTCTGATCTCCGGCAGCGGGAACAGCGGGACCAGCGGGAATTTCACGATCACGAGCTACCAGAACTTTAGCGGGTCCTTTGCCTTTCAAAGCAACGTGGCCGGCACGTTTACGATCGATTCCTCGACCGGGCGCGCGCTTACGGCGGGCACCGGGGCGGGGAATCACCCACCTGTTCTCTATGCCGTGGGCACGAACGAAGCGTTTATACTCGATAACGGTGGAAGCGTGAACTCGGGCTTCATGCAGCCGCAAAGCGGCACAATCTCGGCTTCCTCTGTCAAGGGAACCTTCGCTTTCGGATCGATCAATCCGGAGGATCCCAGCGTGAGTGACAGCGTGGGAGTAGCGACGTTCGACGGTACATCTGTGATCACCGGAACCAGCGATGACAACTCTGCCGGAACTCTCGACGCGGGCAGCTCGATCAGCCAAACCTACTCGGTCGATTCGAACGGCCTGGGGCATAGCCCGTCGGGTTGCACGGTTTCGGCAACCAGCACCACGTGCAACAACATCTTCCTCTTCATTTCCCCAACCAAAACGCTCGAGCTGGACCTGGGGTCCACCCATCCATCGCCCAATTCGGCGGAGCAATAAGTCGAATCCAGCTGTTGCAGTAATCTCCTCAGGGAAAGGCCCGGCTCGGTGAGCCGGGCCTTTCTTGCTTCCGTGGCCTCCGCAGGATGACCCGGTCACCGGATGAGCGAGGCGGAAAGTTTCCGTGGAGGCCGGTTCGCGCCGCCGCGTACCGCCGTGCTATCTTTTTACGTACTTTTTTTCGACCTGCTATGGCACACGCATTTCTGAAATGTATCGATGCCGCTTGCGGCCGCGTTCACCCGATCGGGTGGACGGCGCCGAAGTGTTCCGCCTGCGGCAATCAACTCGACGTCACCTACGAATTCGATTCCGCCTCGGTGGAGGATTTGCGCCGTTGCTGGCGCGACCGCCTCTCGAGCGACGCCGCCATCGACCGCAGCGGCGTCTGGCGGTTCCGCGAGCTTCTGCCGTTCCTGCGGCCGGGCGTTCATCCCACCACGCTGTGCGAGGGCCGCACGCCGCTGATCGAGGCTCCGCGCGCTGGCCGCTGGGCGGGCGGGGTGCGGCTGTGGGCCAAGCATCTGGGCGCGAATCCCACCGGCTCGTTCAAAGACCTGGGCATGACCACCTGCATCAGCGCCGCCGCCGCCGCCGGCACGCGGGTGGTCGCTTGCGCTTCGACCGGCAACACCTCTTCATCGATGGCCGCCTACGCCGCGCGCGCCGGTCTGGGGGCGGTGATGTTCGTGCCGTATCAGGCCGTCGCCGTCGCCAAGCTGGCCCAGGCCATCGAGTTCGGGGCCGGAGTGATCCAGGTGCGCGGTAGCTTCGACGACGCCTTCCATCTGCTCGACACGGTTGCCGTCGAGCGCGGGCTGCAAGTGGTGAACTCGATCAATCCCTTCCGGCTGGAAGGGCAGAAAACGGCTGTCGTCGAACTGCTGGAACAGCGCAACTGGCGCCCGCCGGATTTCGTCGTTCTGCCCGGCGGGAATCTGGGCAACGTCTCCTCGATGGGGAAGGCTCTGCGGGAGCTGGCCGGCCTGGGGGCCACCGACCGCTCACCGCGTCTGGTGGTCGTGCAGGCGGCGGGCGCGGCGCCCTTCTACCGGCAATGGATCTCCGGCGGGGACCTGGAACCGGTCACTCCTCCGCAAACAGAAGCGAGCGCCATTCGCATCGGGCACCCGGCCAATTGGCGCAAGGCCCGGCGGGAACTGGAATGGACGCACGGTATGGTGGAAGCCGTCAGCGATCAGGAAATCGACGAGGCCAAGGCGGCCTTGGCTTCCGACGGTATCGGTTGCGAGCCGGCATCGGCGGCAACCGTGGCGGGCGTGCGCAAGCTGCGCGCGCAGGGGAAAATCGCCGCCGAAGCGGACGTCGTGGTGTTCCTCACGGGCCATCAGTTGAAGGACCCCGATTACATCCTCCGTCACAACGCCAACAACGATCGGGCGAACATCATCATCGATCCCGATCCGGATGCGGCCCGGCGCGCGCTCGACAAGCTGCTGGCCGTCTGAGCGGCATCGGCTCGGTTTCGCGGTATTTTCCGGCCCTGGAGAGATTTCTACGCGGCGCCGCTGGCCAGCCCTGCCGCCGCCACGACGGCGCCAGCGGCGCGCTCGAAACCGATCGATGTATTGACCGCCAGGTGGTACAGCAGCGGGTCCTTCCAGTCCTGCCCGAAGTAACGCCGGATGTAGGTGGCCCTCCGGCGGTCGGTTGCAGCCGCCAGCTCTGCCAGGCCGTCTTCCCGTTTGAGCATCCGGCGCAGGTTTTCGACCCGCAAGGCGATAGGGGCGTACAGGGAAACATGGAAAACATCCTCGCGGTCGCGCAAAATGCATTGGCCGCCGCGCCCCACGATCACGGCCTGGCCCATTTCCGCCGCTTCCCGGATCACCTCCGTCCACAGCCGCGTCATTTCGTCCGCGTCGAACGGAACCGTCTCCACATTCGACGCCGAGCCCTCGAATCCGCCTCGCCACAATGATTGAATCAGCCCCTGAAACCAGGGGTTCACGCACTCGTCGTACCGGCGGGCGAGGTCGGGTGAAACGTTGGCGCGGCGGGCAATCTCTTCGACGAGCGGATCGTCGATTACCTGCCAGCCGAGCCGTTCGGCGATAGGCCGGGCGACACTGGTTCCTCCGCTGCCGTACTCGCGGCTGATGGTGATGGCTCGGAACATTTGCGCCGTATGGCGGCCCAGCATACCCGCGAAGCAATGACTTCGCAACCTGGGCCTTCGCAACTTGGGTCTTGGCAACTTGGCGCTTGCGGCGGATTCGGGTAAAGAGCCGCGAAAGTTTCTTTCCTGGCGTTCCGCTGGCATTCTAGGAAATGAAGACTGCCCGAAGAACGAGACGGATGAGCGAGACGATAGAACTCGAATTTGACCGTTTCACGCCCACCGGCATGGCTGCCTCCGCCACAACGGACGCCCGTGGCCGCACGGCGCTGGCGTGGGGCGTTTTCCCCGGCGAGCGGGCGCGCGTCGCGCCCATTCGCGTGCAGCAGGGGAATCTGCTTTGCCGGGTCGAGGAAATTCTCGCAGCCTCGCCCAACCGTATTCCGCCGCGGGAAGGGCATTACTTGAGCTGTTCTCCCTGGCAAACGATGCATTATGCGGCGCAAGTGCGCTGGAAACGGCAAATCCTGGAATCCCTTTTTCCCCACGTCCCGCTCGGGCGATTCGTCCCGGCCGAAACCATTTGGGGCTATCGCAACAAACTGGAATTCAACTTCACCGAGGACGGGGGACGCTTGCATCTCGCCTTTCACGAACGCGCCAGCCGCCATCGGAAATTGGCGTTGCCGGAGGGTTGCCGGCTCGCCGGCGAGACGATGAACGCCGCCGCCCTGGAAATGGTCGAGCATTTGAACGCGCGCGGAATCGGCGCGTCATCGCTCAAAAGCCTGGTGGTTCGAGGCGGCGCGGCCACGGGTGAGGTGCTCATTGCGCTCTACGTGATGGAGGAACGGCTGGCCGATCTCAATTTTCAGCCCGAGCGTAGCGCGGGACTGGCCATAATTTATAGCGATCCGCTCTCGCCGGCTTCGGTTCCCACAAAAATCCTGGCGCGCCGCGGCCCGCAGCAGTTCACCGCGCGCGTCGGCGGCCTGGAACTGGCCTGCCCGCTCGAAGGCTTCTTTCAGAACCACGCCGAGGTCTTCGCCTGCGCCATCGCCGAAATCCGCCGCTACGTTCCGCCGGCGGCCCGCGTGCTCGAACTTTACAGCGGCGTTGGCTCGATCGGGCTCGCTCTGTGCGACCTGGCCGGGGAAATTATCGCCGTCGAATCGAACCAGGCGTCGGTTGCATTTGCCGAACGCAACCGCCGGAGCGTTGGCGCTGAGAACTATCGCCCCGTATGGGCCCAGACCGAGTCCTGCGCGGAACAGTTGCTTGACGAGACGGATGTGGTGCTGATGGACCCTCCGCGCTCGGGCCTGCCCGCCAGACTGGTCGCCGCGCTGGCGCGAACGCGGCCGGGCCGGATCATCTACCTGGCCTGCAACCCGGTGACGCAGTCGCGCGACATCGCCCTGCTCGGTTCCGGCTACCGGCCGGTCGCGCTTGCCGGCTTCGATTTCTATCCGCAAACGCCGCACATGGAGTCGCTGGTGGTTTTGGACCGCGCGTAAGAGAATAGGTAGCGGCGCGTCGATCAAGAAAGTGCCGGGCTGCGGGAGTGGGAAGCTTTTTTCGCGGGGCCGTGCGGTGGGGACCAAGGCGTGAATCCCGCGCATGCGTTTCCACATCCAACCGCCGTGCAAAAGGCCCGGGGGAGACCCCGAGTGAGAATTGGATCGGGGGAAGCGATGCCACGAAAGCGAATCGGATTTCTTTCCATATTTTTGGCTTCCGTACTGGCGATTGGCGCCATGGATGCCGTTGCCGGGGCCGGCGGCGCCACGCGGGTCCCCTCCGCGCGGCGGTTCGAGTTTACCTACGTGGTTCGCGTGCCCGCGACGAGCGGAAGAGAACTGCGGCTGTGGGTTCCGGTGCCCCACTCGGGCCGCTACCAAACGATTTCCCATGTGCGCATCGAAAGCCCCGTTGCCTATCGCGTCTCTCGCTTCGCCGAGGGCAATGAGGACGCCTATTTCGTCCTGCGCGGGGCGCAACTGCGAAAACCCACCGAGATCCGCATGCGTTTCGACGTTTTCCGGCGCGAGCACACCACCCGCCTGCCCGCGGGCGATCCGGAACCGGTCGGCGCGAAAATGAGTCCCGCTCTGGCCTTCTACCTTCGGCCCGCGCGCATGATTCCGCTGGGCGGCATCATCGGCCAGCTTTCGGCCGAGACGACCCGGGGCGTTAGCGATCCCTTGGTGAAGGTTCGCAAGATCTACGAATACGTCATCGCTCACATGCGCTATGACAAGTCGGGGACGGGCTGGGGCCGGGGCGACGCGGTTTGGGCCTGCACCTCGCACCGGGGCAACTGCACCGATTTCCACTCGCTCTTCATCGGCATGGTGCGCGCAGCCGGTATCCCCGCCCGGTTCCGGATCGGATTTCCCCTGCCGGAAAACGAGCGTCAAGGCGAAATCCCCGGCTATCATTGCTGGGCCGAGTTCTACATCAACCGGGTGGGCTGGGTGCCGATCGACGCCTCGGAGGCTTGGCAAGACCCCGCCCGGCACAACTTCTATTTCGGCAATCTCGATCCGGACCGGGTCATGTTCACCATGGGCCGCGACCTTCGCCTCAGCCCGCCGCAACGGAACCAGTCGCTGAACTATTTCGTCTATCCCTACGCCGAACTCGACAGCAAGCCGTTCTCCGGCCTCGGGCACCAGTTTTCCTTCCGCGATCTGCCGACTAAACGCTGAGGCCCGCGAAGGCGTGGTGCCCATCCAGAGGGCCGCGGCCGGTTGTTGAGCATCTTGCTACCGGCCTGCAAACGAGCGGTACTTTCGCTCCATGCCGTGTTGTATCCTTTGCCTCGCGCCATGGCTCATCGCGCAGCCGAGCAGACAAACCTTCCGAAAACTCCGGGGCCCGAAACGACAAGCCGGCCGGCCGGCCGGGACGCTGGCGCTTCTTCGCCGTCTGGAATATCTGCTCGTCGCCGTTGTCCTGCTGGGGTTTCTCGATACTCTCCGCTTCGCGGTCTACTACATTCCCCTGCGGTTCGCGGTGAACTTTGAGGAAGGTAACGTGCTGAATGCGGCCCTGCGAATCACCCGTGGGCAGAGTCCCTATCCTCCTGTCGGCGGCCTCCCCTACGTTGTGAACCCGTACGGGCCGGTTTTCTATTACGCGGTTGCCCCGCTGGTGAAGTGGTTTGGTTTGAATTTCACCGCGCCGCGGCTGCTGGTGCTCGCCTCCGGCTTTGCCGTGTCGCTGTTTGTCATTTTGCTCCTCAAGCGGTGGACCGGCTCTTGGAGGATCGCGCTGGGCTTCGGATTGTCGTTCCTGGCCGTAACGCTGGTCCGGGATTGGATATACGTTTTGCGCGTGGATATTTTCGGCGCGGCCCTCACGATGGCCGGGCTCTACGTTTTCGCGACGCGGCGAAGCCCGATCGGGTCCGCGTTGCTGTTTGTGGCGGGGCTTTTCACAAAGATCACCCTTCTCGCCGCGCCCGTTGCCTGCATCTTTTACTTGGCGCTCTCGGGCGAACGCCGGCGCGCCTGGCGTTTGACGGCATGGATGACCGCGTTCGGTACATTGGGATTGATCGCGCTGGGATGGGGCACCCGGGGATGGGGGCTTTTCAATATGTTCCTGACTCATCCCGACCCCTATTCCATCTCGCGCTATTGGAACACCATTCGGCCGTTCGCGTTGCTCGACGCGGCTCTGCTGGCTGGCGCTATCGCGCTGGCCGCCCGCGACATTCGCCGGCGGCAGTTCTCATTGCCCCTGCTCTATTTTCTGCTCGCCAGCGTGATGACGCTGACGGCGGGCAAGTTGGGCAGTGACGCCAATCATTTGATCGAGTGGCAGGCGGCGATGTGCCTGGCCGCCGGATGCGGCTATTACGCTTTGCGGCAACGGCCCCGGCCAGATCCCGTGGTGGCTCTGATTCCCATTGGGATCATCGTGCTGGTTCTACTGGGCCTGCCCGAAAGCCGGCAGCTCAATCCGGAGCTGCAGGGCTGCCAGGCGGCCTACCAGTTCGCGGCCGGGCAGCCGGGGCAATTGCTCACGGGAAACCCGGGCGCCGCGGTTCTGTCGGGGAAGAAAGTCTGGCTTTCGAATACGTTCGAATACGCGTTCCTCGGAAAGGATGGACGGCTCGACCAGCAGCCTCTCATCCGGATGGTGCTGGATAAATCTTTCGGCTTGATCCTGATTGACGAGAATATTCCCGCGCTCGAAATGGATGCAGCCCATCCCCGAGCGGCCAACTCGTTCTGGCCGCCTGGATTTGTCGCCGCGCTGCTTCAGAATTACCACCCGGTCGCGCGATTTTCGTGCGCCTACGCCGATGTGGCCTACGAACCGAATCCCCCGCCGCGGCCTCGGGCAGTCCCCGCCCGCTGATGGCGGGTGTGCAATGAAGTTCCGCGGGGCGTTTCGCCTAGCGGCGAGGAAAGTTGAAGCGAAAGCCGACGCGCGCGGTAACGGGCAGGCCAAGTTCCGGAGGAGACGACGCTGTTGGAGCTGTGATGAAGTACTGCTGGTTGAGCAGGTTTTCCACCGCGGCGAAAATAGAGACGCCGCCGGTCAGCCGGCGCGAAGCCATCGCGTCGAGCACGAAGAATTTCCCCAGCGGCACTCCGGTCGTATCGTACTGCCTTCCGACGAAGCTGCCGTCCACGGAAAAATCGATTCGTTGGGGATCGGCGTAATGGAGCTCGAAGGTGGCGGCGTTGTGAGGAACCTGCGCTACCCACGTTCCGGCCAGCGAGGGCTCGGCTGGCGCGCTGACCACGGTCGAGTAGACGTACTGATAGCCGGTTGAGAAATCGAGATGGCTGGTGATCCGGGCGGTCGCGTCGATTTCGAATCCCGGGGCGCGCGTGCGGCCCAGGTTTTGGCGCTGGGCCGTCGTGCTGGTGAGCTGTACGTTGGCGATCGGACCGATTACCTCGTTGTAAAAAAACGTGCCGCGAACGAAGAGGTGGCCCTGCATGCCCCGGATCGCTAAACCCGTTTCGCCACCCGTGACGCGCTCGGCATGCAGGTTGGGATTGGCGGAAGTGGTTACGCTGCCCACACGGAATCCTCGATAGAGCTCATTGAGGGTGGGCGCGCGGAAGGCGCGATAGATGGAAGCCGACCAGGAGACGCGATCGTTGAGCTGATGCACCAGTGTGGCGCGGGGGCTGAAGGCGTCGTAGGACTGGTCGGGATATGGAGTCGTCGCGGTAATCCCCGTGGATACGGGGGTGCGGATCTGCGAACCGTCGAAGTTGCGCCAGTAGTCGTAGCGCGCGCTGAGGCCCAGGAGCCATTGCGGCGCCATCTGAATCAAATCCTCTCCAAAAACACCGGTGGTTCTCTGCCGGCCACCGGAAGATTGATGGGCGGTAGGTGCTGCCAGCGTGCCGATAATTTCATCGCTGCGGCCGATTTCTTCGTGGTCATCGAAGCCGGCAACCAGGGTTTGATGGGACCCGAGGGAACGCGACCAAACGGCGGAGCCGCCGACGCCCTGAGAGGGGACGGTCTGCCGGTTGGTGAGGGTTTCGCTGTCGCGAGTCGCCGCGACAGCCGAGAAGGTCTGGTAATAATGCTGAAAGTCCCCATAGAAGCGCAGGGAGAGGCTGCCGGCGCGGCCCAGGTCGAGATCGGCGCCCAGAGCTCCCTGAGCGAGCTGGGTGCTATTCACCTGCAGAACGGTGCCGTTGTTGCGGGATTCATTCAGATACCAGCCGCGGCCAAAAACGTAGTCGTGGCGTCCAATCTTGCGGCCGATCGTGAGGTCAGCCGTCGCATACCGCAGGTTCGCCTTTGTATCGACGCTACCGCGATCGGCCTGCGGAACCAGGAAATAGCCATCCGTGCGAAACATCTCGGCTCCGAGCGAGGCTTGCCAGCCCTTGTAATCCTCGCCGCCCCAGAAGGAGAGGTCGGGCGTGTTCTGGTTACCGTAAGCCATCTCGAGGGAGGCGGCCGGCGGCGGGGGCCGGCGCGAGAGGATTTGCACGACGCCGCCCAGTGCATTGCTGCCGTACAGGCTCGATGCGCCTTCTTGATCGACCTCGACGCTGGCAATCGACTGGCTGGGAATCCGGTCCCAGTAGACCCATCCGCCGAATGGATCGTTGAGCGGAATCCCGTCCTCGAGTACGAGGGCGCGGCTCGATCCGCTGGCGCCCAGGCCGCGGAGCGAAACGCCTTCGGTGGTTGGGTTCGCCGTGCGGCTGCTGGAGCGGCGAAACGTGCTAAAGCCGGGAATTTGGCGCAGAGCATCGTCAAGCATCAGGCTGGGGGTGGCCTGAAGATCCTTGCGCGAGAGAAGAATGACGCTCGAAGGCGTCTCGCCCAGGCGGGTTGGGGTGCGGGTTGCCGTGACCACGACTTGCTGCTTCACGGCTTGCGGCTCGAGGGTAATATCCAGGGTTGCCGCAGCGCCGCTCCAGTGCCTCGTGACGGTTTGCATGCCGCGCGCTTGGACGACAACCGTGCCCTGGGTTGCCGGGACTCGAGCGAAGGAAAAATGGCCGCGAGAGTCCGTCGTAGTCGCGGAGGAAGAGGAGTTGGTTCGCAGTTGAATTCGAGCGCCAGCGACCGGCGCGCCGCTCGAATCGCGCACGGTACCGGAGACGCGCCCTTCCAGCGCCAGCAGATTGGGGCACATGGCCATTAGGGCCACGGGGACTAAAAACTTCAACGCCAGAAGAGCGCGTCTGAGGCGCGGATTCCTTTTAGTCGTCCTCACGTTCTGCCACTTTCCTCTCCCATGCCATCTGATGCCGGTCCGAAACCGACATGATAGCGTAGATGCGATCGGGCTTCCTCAACGGCGCCAGGGCATTACCATTCGCGCATGCGTGCGGGCAGCCGGCGAGGCCACGCCGCAAGGCCGTGACGTGCTATCCTCTGACCAACAGGATGCAATATGGATGCAACGAAGGTCTGGGGGTGGCTGCGCTGGCTCTTATGTACCGTCATACTGGCCGGCGCCCTCTACAGCGTTTCCTACGCGCAGCGCCCGTTTCGCCAATACCCCTCCGTCCAATACGGCTGGGGCCAGGTCCCACTGCCGGCCGGCTATAACAGGCCGGCCGAATGGACATTCGCCCGCCTGATGTTTCCCGGGGGTCCTCTCGACGGTTATCGCGGCCGTTTCGACGGGGACTGGAGAAAGGGTCTTACCCTCTGGACTCAGGACTATCCACTGGCCGATCGGAATCTTGCAGCGGCGGTTGGCCGGTTGACTCTGGTCGACGCGCGCCCGGCCGAGCAACCCATCATGCTGGAAGACGGCAACGACGCGTACAACTGGCCCTTTCTCTATGCGGTCCAGGTGGGCGAATGGGGCTTGACGGAGAAAGAGGCGAAAATTCTGCGCGAATATCTGCTTCGCGGCGGTTTCTTCATGGCCGATGATTGCTGGGGCCCTGAAGAGGACGCCTATTTCGTAAAGACGATGAAGATGGTGTTCCCGAACCGCTCCCTCGTGGATATTCCAGCCGGCGACCCGATTTTCCACACGGTCTACGATTTGAGCAAGCGGTACAGAATCACGGGCTACGACCACCTGCTCACGGGCTATAAAAATGGCGGCAAGGTGGCGCGCTGGCAAGCCATTCGCGACGATCATGGCCGCATCATGGTGGCCTTCGACTTGAATTCGGACATCGGCGATTCGTGGAAGGGCATGAATGATCCGCGCTACCCGCAAAAATTCTCGAATTTGGGAACCCGCATCGGAATCAACTACGTCGTTTACGCCATGACTCACTAGGATCGGCCGCGGGGCGCCGTCGCAGGCAGCCGCCGGCGCCGGAACCCTCCTGAAAATCCCCTTTCACCGTTGGATTCCCGGCCACTTCGGCCGGAAGTGACCCGGTCGCTTCACGGCCGGCCAAATGGAGTACAATTTTCGCTGACGCCGGGGAGGCGCGAAAACATGCGGAAACTTTTCGCGATGTTTGGCGTGGCTCTTTTGGGTTTGGCCGTGTGGGTGGCTCCCGGCATGGCCCGGCAGTTTGGGGGCGAGCGGCGAAGCCCTCCGGCAAAGGCCAGTTGCCGCTTCGCCGACGGGAAAATCATCACCGTGGAATATTCGAGTCCGCGGGTACGCGGCCGGAAAATCTTCGGTGATCTGGTGCCTTACGGGCAGGTGTGGATCCTCGGCGCGAATCAGGCGACGACATTCGATACCACGGCCAATTTGACGGCGGACGGTAAGCCGATACCGGCGGGAAAGTACACGCTTTTCGCCATCCCGAACCCGGACTCGTGGACCCTGATCGTCAACAAAACCTCGCGAGACGCGATTGGATTTATGTCCTATTATCCGGGGAAAAGTTCCGATCTCGCGCGCCTCTCGATGTCCATTTCCAAGCTCCCGTCGAAGCGGGAGGATTTTACGATTTCCCTCGTGCCGGGCGGCAGCGCCTGCACGATGCGCTTCGACTGGGATTTGACCCGGGCTTCGCTTGTGGTCCGAGAAAGAAAATAGGCCGGGGCCGCTCCCGTCCCGCTTGCCCGTTCATCCGCGGGCCGGCCCGCGGCCCGATGGCCCGGCAGCGTCTCGGGGAAAAGGACCAATCAATGATATGAAGCCGCTGATTCGCTTCTTCTTCGAGCCTCCGCGAGGCCGGCCCGCCATTCTACTCATCCGTCTGGCCGTCGGGCTGATTTTTTTCACCCAGGGGATTCTCAAGTACACGGATGCGCGCATGGGCGTGATTCGCTTCGCGAGAATCGGATTTCCGCATCCCTATTTCACCGCTCATTTCGTGGGAACTTTCGAGACCGCGTGCGGGCTCCTGGTATTGCTGGGCCTTTGGTCGCGCGTGGCGGCGGTTCCGTTGTTGATCGTGATCTTGACGGCGATCGCGACGACGAAGATTCCCGAGCTGTTTCGCGCGGGTCAGGGCTTCTGGTACATGGTGAGCGATGCGCGGGCCGATTTTGCCATGCTTTGCTCATTGCTTTTTCTGATTGCGGCGGGCGGTGGCACATGGTCGCTCGACGCACGAGGACGGAAGAGACAAAACGGGAGGATCCAGTCATGAAGGAGTTCAAGGAGTCGAGACGTGGATTTTTGAAGGGTGCGGGAATGCTGGCGGGAGGGGCGCTGCTGGCACCCAAAGAGGCCGCGCTGGCGACCGGCGCGGCGTTGCGGCAAGGGGAATCCCGCCAGCCGGCGCGGGAAGGCCCGGCCGACTACACCATCGAAATCGAAACCAGGCCCGTCGAGATCGCTCCCCAGCGAATCGTTTCGGTGACGACCTATAACGGCCAGTTTCCAGGGCCGCTGCTGCGCTTCCGCGAAGGACGCCAGGTCACCGTCGATATCATCAACCGCACCCGGAGACCCGAGCAGCTGCACTGGCACGGACAACTGGTTCCGGACAGCGTGGACGGCACCGCCGAAGAAGGCACCCCGTTCATTCCCGCAGAGAGAGAAGGGCAAGAGGGCAGGCGGCGCATTGTGTTCACGCCGCGCCCGGCCGGCTTCCGCTTTTATCATTCCCATATTCGCGCGGGCGCAAATCTTTCCGCCGGAACCTATGGCGGCGAAGTGGGTCCGGTCTACATCGAGCCGCGAAACGATCCGGGGCGCTACGATCGCGAAGTATTTCTGGTGATGAAGGAGTTCCAGCCAACGTTCAGCCATGGCGGGGATATGAATCTGGATTTCCTTTCCCCCGCGACCCAGGTGCAGTCTCTCAAGGAACAAGGCGAAGCGGAGATGAAGGCCTCTCTCGCCAAGGGCATGCCGCGCGGATACGAAGTCGGTTACGGGTCGTTCACCATCAACGGGCGCATGCTCGGTCACGGCGAGCCGATTCGCGTCAAGCCGGGCGAACGAGTCCTATTCCGCATTCTGAACGGGAGCGCGACGGAGATCCGGAGCCTGGCCCTGCCGGGGCATTCCTTTGAGGTCGTGGCGCTCGACGGCAACCCCGTGCCGAACCCGGCCAAGGTTCCCGTGGTGTGGCTCGGCGTGGCCGAACGGATCGATGCCATCGTGGAAATGAACCATCCGGGCGTGTGGGTCATGGGCGATCTCGACAACGACGACCGCCATCACGGCATGGGCATCGTCGTCGAATACGCGGGAAGAACGGGCGAGGCGCAGTGGGTCACGCCCGCGCCCTCCCGGTGGGACTACATGCGCTTCGCCAAGCCTGGAGCGACCGCTCCCGAGCCCGACGAGACGTTTGACATGCTGTTCCAGAAAAATAACGCCGCTTTGGATGGCTTCAACCAATGGACCATCAATGGCGTGGCCTTCCCGGCGACGGGCGTGATGGTTCCCGCCGCATTTCACCTGAGGGAAGGGAAACGCTACCGCATTCGCATGCGCAACGCCACCGACGACATCCACCCGATTCATCTTCATCGGCATGTTTTCGAGCTGACCCGCGTGGCGGGAGTGCGAACAGCGGGAGTCGCCAAGGACGTGGTGATGCTCGGTGGCTACCAGGAAATGGAAATCGATTTCGTGGCGAACGATCCCGGCCTCACCATTTTCCATTGCCACCAGCAGATCCACATGGACTTCGGGTTCATGACCCTGTTCGATTACGTGTAGAAAACCGGCATACACCACGGCATCTTCGGCGCCGTCTGTTTCCGGAGAGCCACTCGCCTAGCCGCGCACCGTCAGCACCGGGCAGGTGGCCTGGGAAACGATCTGATATGCCCTGGCGGCCGGCGAATGTCCCATCGCAACACCGCCTCCGCGGATGCCGAGCACGAGCAAGTCGGCCTTGGCCGAATCACACGTTTGCAGAATCTGCTCGACGGCCACGCCGAAGTTCACGGCCGACTTCGGATAGCACCACAGATCGGACCCGGGTGGAAGCATGCCTTCCAGGCGCTCGGTGAAGGATTCCCGCAGTCCTTGGGTCGTGGCCGGGGAAAGCTCCTGGGCGTTCTCGACGACGTGAAGCAGGGTGAGCGATGCCTGGTGCTCCTCCGCCAGCGAAAGCGCGTAGGGCAGCGCGCGCCGGGAATTTTCCGAGAAATCGGTGGCGTAGACAATATTTTTCACCTCAACCTCCACAGGCGCCGTCTGCGGCGCGCCCGGTCCCACGGTCAGGACCGGAACTTTCGAGAGGCGAAACACCCGTTCGGCCATCGAGCCGAGGAACATCTTCTCGAAACCGGTGCGGCCGTGCGTGCCCAGGACCA
>Ga0307374_10000986_pt1 | contig 53443 bp, 51 predicted proteins | sample OX3MG_FD_202532 | JGI IMG/M metagenome (GOLD analysis project Ga0307374, IMG submission 202532) | Soil microbial communities from Risofladan, Vaasa, Finland - OX-3 | ecosystem: Environmental > Terrestrial > Soil > Coastal area > Acid sulfate soil | place: Finland: Risofladan, Vaasa | collected...
CGGTCTTTGTGCCGCTTCAAAAAACGCTCCATGACCTTCCTCCGCATGACTTTCCTTACAAACATCATGCCGGAAACCGTCATGGAGTGTCATGACTTTTGGTTGCGGCTCCGCCGCGCTGCGCTACGGGGGATTCTATCTCGTCACTCGTCTCTTGCCACTTGTCACTCTTCTTCTACCTCCTTGCCGTGTCCTGCGGCAACGGCTGCGGCCACAATCTTATCGGCAATCTGCTGCGGCACCATGTCGTAGTGCGAATACTCCATGGAGTAGGTTCCGCGCCCTTGAGTCATGGAGGTGAGGTCGGAAGCATAAGTCAACATTTCCGCCAGCGGCACTTGCGCCTTGATCGCCGTCGAACCGCCCTTCGCCTCCATCCCCTGGATTCGCCCGCGCCGGCCATTCAGATTGCCCATGATGTCTCCCGAATAGTTTTCCGGGACGGTAATTTCCGCGTTCATAATCGGTTCGAGCAGACAGGGCTTCGATTGCTCCATACATTTCTTAAATCCAAACGAGCCGGCAATCTTGAAAGCGAGCTCGGATGAATCGACGTCGTGGTAAGACCCGTCAAAGAGGATCACGCGGAAATCGACCACCGGGAATCCGGCAAGATATCCCTTGTGGGCGGCCTCGATGATTCCTTTCTCGACGGCCGGGATGAAGTTCCGGGGAATGGCGCCGCCGAAGATGTCGTTGACAAATTCAAAGCCGGCGCCGCGCGGCAGTGGCTCCATTTTGATCCAGCAATCGCCATATTGTCCGTGGCCCCCCGTCTGCCGTTTGAATTTGCCCTGCGCCTCGGCCTTGGCGCGAATGGTTTCGCGGTAGGGAATTTTCGGCGCTTTCAGCGTCACCTCCACGTTGAAGCGCCGCTTGAGCTTGGAGACGGCCACCTCCACATGTTGCTGGCCGGAGCCGGAGAGCAGAAACTCATTGGTTTGCGCGTCGCGGGAAAAGCGCAGGAGCAAATCCTCCTCCAACATGCGATGAATGGCGGTGGAGAGTTTATCCTCATCACCGCGCGACTTCGGCTCAATGGCGAAGGATATGGCCGGTTCGGCGAGCTTGACGGTGGGAAAGAGGATGGGCGCAGACTTATCGCCCAGGGTATCACCCGTCAGCGTGTCCTTCAGCTTGGCGACGGCGCCCAGGTCTCCGGCGTGCAGCTCGCCCACCGGCGTTTGGGCTTTTCCTTGCACCACGGCAATGTGGGACAACCGTTCCGTGCCGCCCCGCTTGAAGTTGACGAGGTTGGCTTCATTCTTCACGATGCCGGACATGACCTTGAAGTAACTGACGCGGCCGGCAAAGGCGTCGGCTACCGTTTTGAAGACGAAAGCCGAGGCCGGCTCCGTATCGGCGATCCGGCGCTTGGTCTTTCCAGCGTCATCGGGAAGGTCTCCCTCCAATTCGCCTCGGTCAACCGGCGAAGGCATATATTGCGAGACAAACTGCAGGAGGTTCTCCGAGCCGATGTTCAATAGCGCCGAGGCGGCCAGAACCGGAACGACGCGGCGGTCCGCGACGGCCTGCTTCAGGCCGGGCACCAGGTCTTCTTCGGGGATGGTGCCTTTCTCGAAGAACTCCTCCAGCAGCGCGTCATTGCCTTCGGCCACCATTTCCACCAAAGCCTCGTGCGCGGCCCTTGCGGCTGCGGCGATTTCGGCGGGAATCTCTGCTTCCTTGCCTTTGCCGTTGCCGTTCGCATCGTAGGCATAACCCTTCATGTGTACCAAATCGATGACGCCGTGGAAATGTTTTTCCTCACCCCAAGGGATTTGAACTGGAACCACGGGCCGGCCAAAGGTCTTTTGCAAGGCTTCAAGCGTGCGGGAGAAGCTGGCGCGGTCACGATCCAACTGGTTGACCACCAGGGCGCGAGGCAATCCAGCCTTCTCGCAGAAGCCCCAGGTTTTTTCGGTTTGCACTTCCACGCCGGAAACGGCGTGGACCAAAAGCAGCGCGGAATCCGCCGCAACCAGTGCGGCTTCGGTCTCATGCAGGAAGATGTTGAAGCCGGGCGTATCGATGAAATTGATTTTGGTCTTTCCCCATTCGGCATAGGCCAGTGATGCGCTGATCGAAAACTTGCGATGGATTTCCTCCTCGTCGAAGTCGGTGATGGAGGTCCCATCGTCTACCTTGCCCATGCGGTTTGCCAATCCCGCCGAGTACAACAGGGCGGAGACCAGTTGCGTCTTTCCCGTGTGCCCATGTCCGACCAGAACAATGTTGCGAATGTTAGCGCCGTCGTAATTCTTCACCATGAACTCCTTGAACGCGTGAGGTTATTCCCTGCTTGCCCCGGCAGGGTGAGAGCGAACCCGCATCCTAGCACATCCCTTTCCGGCGCTTCAACGCCCGTCTTTGCCAGGCAGTGGCACAGTATGCGGTAGCGGCGAAAATGGTCCGCACGCTTCACCAGCTTGGCGGCCAATTAGGAGCGCACCCCCCACGGCTATTGCGGATTTTGAGTGATTGGCGTCTCCGGGACTTCGGCGCTGCTGATTTCCTGGAGTAGACGGTCACGCGTTGCCTTTTGCATGTGTGCGGCGGCGGCGAACTCTTTTTGAGCTTCTTCACGGCGGCCCATCGCCTCAAGCGCCCGCGCCTTCTGGTAGTGGGCGCTGGCACTGTTCGGATCGAGAGCCAGAATGCGGTGAAAGTCCTTCGCCGCGCGATTCAGGTGGCCTGCCTGGAGGGCTTGCTGGCCTTCGATGAACAGTTGCCGGACTTGTGAGGAAGCCGTGGGAGAATCAGGGGGAGCAGACTGGGGATGGGCACCCAAAGTTTGAGCAAGCATTCCGGCAAAGAGGACAATTGTGGCTGCAAGCGCGGACCGGCCCCATTTGTTCGGGCCGGACTTGGAGCGAATGGACAGAAGTTGCGAAAGCTTCTTCATGGAAAAATCGTGAGCCGCTATCCCGGGCGAACCAGACCCAGCACCGGGAAGGACAAACCCTGGTTTCCGGGAAAGACATGGCTCACGTGCGGGTCCACCGCGAGGGGCAGAATTCTTGCGTCCGCCACTCGCAATGCCAGCCAAAGGGCCCCGAACAGTTGCGCTTCGCGTCCCAGGCTGCTCAGCGCCAGCTCAGGCCGCGAAAACTCGTTCCGCTCCAGAATCCGGCGAGTGGCTTCGAAGAGGACCGGATGAGTTCCCAAATGTCCGCCGAACACAATCAGTGAGGAATTCAGAATGACGCAGACATTGGTGATGGCATCGGCCAGGAACCGGGCCGTTTGTTGAAGCACCACTCGTGCCTGCTTTTCACCCTGTTCGGCAAGATCAAAAATTTCATAAGCCCCGATCCGCCGGGAACTGCTCCGCTTGTTGGGTCCAGCGGAGCCGTGGAGAGTCAGCCAAAAATTGCGAATTCCCTCGCCGCCAATGGCGCTTTCCAGCGACCCTCGCCTGCGCAAAGCCAGTGGAGTTTCACTTGTGCCCGGAAGATACAGATATCCGATTTCACCCGCCGTCCATCCGGAGCCGTGGTAGAGATGTCCATCCACAAAAATCCCCGCGCCAACGCCGGTGCCGATGCTGAGAAAGACAAAGTTCTGAACGCCCCGGGCTCTGCCTTGCCAACTTTCCCCCAGGGCCGCGAGATTCACATCATTCTCCACGGTGGAGACGATGCCGCTGCCTTTTTCTAAAATCCTTCGCAGCGGCGCCGATTCCCACCGGGGAGACAAGATGGGGGCGGAGAGAACGATTCCGGCTCGCGGATCGGTAATGCCCGGAACACCGGCGGCCAAGGCTAAAATCTTCGCCAGTGGAATTCGGTGGCGGCTCCGAAGTTGCCGGACCGCGCCGATGATCTGGCCGCCCACGCTTTCCGGGCTGTTGTGGGCCGGAATCTCTGCCACCCACTTGTCCAGCAAATTCCCATCCAAATCCGCCAAACCGACACGCACCATGGAGCGGCCAATATCTGCTCCGAGCACATATCCACGGCTGGAGTTGAAGCGCAGCAGGCTCGGACGCCGTCCCGCGATGGACCGTCCCGGCCCCATGGATTCCACCAGCCCTTTTTCTTGAAGGTAGGAGATGGCGCTCGACACCGTTGGGGCGCTCAGGCCGGAGAGTCGCGTCAGATCGGCCCGTGAACACGGACCGTGCAGGCGCAGCAAGCGCAGAAGCTGCCGCGCATTCACTTCACGAAGAAATTCTGGACGTCCCGGCGAAATCTCCCGGGCCACGGGCGCCTTTCCGCTCTTTTCTTTACGGTTGAGTTTCTTCATAGGCCGGACCGCTCAGCAAGCGAATCGCGTGCTTGCCGTGATAACTGCAGTTGGCGCAAAATTCGCCCAGGATGCGCCGCCTCTCCTGCCCGCTCGCCAACTGGTACCGAGGATGAATTCTTTTCCAATATTCTCTTCTCGAAGATCGACTCATAACGTTACCCGTATCCATAGTGGGTAACATTTTAGCTTGCGCGATACGTGTGGTGGAACTTTTATTCCACATGCGGCTATACTGAAGGCAAGTCCAGGCGCTGGTAACAATAGAGCTGGCTGGACAATCAATTCTTCCAGAAATGAGTTGGGCTTGAACGAAGTCACAAGTTTTGAAGAAGAACGCCGTGTCATGGTGGAGACGCAACTGCGGCGGCGGGGGATTCGCGATTTCCGCGTCCTCCAAGCCATGCTCACCATTCCAAGGCACGAGTTTGTCCCACCTGATGCCATCCATCTTGCTTACGAGGACCGTCCCGTTTCCATCGGTTCTTCTCAAACCATTTCCCAGCCTTACATGGTTGCGGCGATGACCGAGGCCGTTCAGGTCCGTCCTGGCGATCGTGTGCTTGAGATCGGGACAGGAACAGGATACCAAGCGGTGGTCCTGGACTGGTTGGGCGCCAAGGTATTCACCATGGAAAGAGACTTTGAGCTGGTTCAGGCGGCGCACGAAAGGCTGAAGCGCTTGGGGTACACCAACATCGAAGTGGTCTGGGGTGATGGAACCGAGGGCCACCCCTCAGAAGCGCCGTACGATATAATTCTGGTGACGGCCGCCGCGCCCCAAGTTCCGCCCCCGCTGATTGACCAGCTTGCCCCCGGAGGCAGGATGGCCATCCCTACCGGGAAGCTCTCCCAACAGGACTTAAGGCTGATTGTGAAATCAGGCGACCGCCTGGATACACACGTCCTGGATGCTTGCCAGTTTGTTCCACTGCGCGGCAGGTATGGATGGCCCGAACAAAAGCAATGGCTTCATTAGACGATTGATCTCCAGTATCTTGTCCTTATAGTGGCCGGCTTTTGCCGGGCACGAGGTTTTTCGCAAGTCACGAGTCTCACTTGGCCGGACGCCGCCCCAATCACTCCAGTCGAGGCTTTCCGGTGAAAATACCAGTATCAAGGAGTCATAAAGGCTTGCCAACATTTGCCGGCCGTCTTAGTCTTACGGGGTGAACGGTCCCTGGCTGAGCGTGGTGATTCCCGCCTACAATGAGGCTGCCCGTATTCCGGGTACGCTTGAAAGAATTTCCGCCTTTCTTCACTCCCAAGCGATTGATGCCGAAATCATTGTTGTTGACGACGGCTCGACCGACGCAACACCTGAAATCGTGACTCACTTCTCCAAACAATGCCCAGGCTTGCGGCTCATTCAGAATGGCCTGAACCGCGGCAAGGGATTCAGCGTGCGTCGCGGGTTCCTTGAAGCTCTAGGAACCTACGTACTGCTGACCGACGCCGACCTTTCTACGCCCATTGAAGAGATCAACAAACTGTTTCAGGCCCTCCAACCCCAGAGCGCCGTTGCCGCCATCGGTTCCCGCGCTTTGGACCGCAGTTTGGTCGGGACGCGCCAACCCTTATATCGCGAATCGGCCGGCCGCCTTTTCAACCTGTTGGTTCGGCTTCTTTCCGGCCTTCCCTTCCAAGATACTCAATGCGGATTCAAGCTGTTCATGCGGGAAAGCACCCAGCGGGCATTCGAGTTGCAGCGCGTTCCGGGATTTGGTTTTGACCCGGAGGTCCTCTTCCTGATCCAGCGGCTGGGTGGAAGAACCGTCGAAGTCCCGGTTCGCTGGAATAACAGCCCGGGAACTAAAGTTCGCTTTTTCCCGGATTCCAGCCGGATGCTTTGGGATTTGATTGCTCTTCGGTTGCGCGCAATTCTTGGGCGGTACAATCCTTGAAAAACTGACCCAGCCGGGGAGCGAGTTCACCAAATCACCCGTATCCAAATCCTAAAAAACAAAGCATCTCCTTTGTATTGAATAAGTAACGGAAACACCGCAAACCCTTCGTTGAAGTTTATCGACACCATAAAAATTCGGAATTTTACTTCGTGGTCAAGGTAGCCTAAGCTGTTCAACTTCCGTCGATAGGAGCTTCCAATAAGTGTTCTCTCGGCGCATCAAAGAGTTCTGGAAGGGAAGGATCGGAGGGCATCATGCGAAATCAATCCATCTTGGTTCGGGTTCCGGCAACGGTTGGAAACCTGGGAGGGGCTCACGATCAAGCGGCGTTGGCGTTGGACGCTTCGCTGAACCTGAAGGCCACCCTGAAGGCGACCGGTCGCTTGAACATCCGTTACTTTGGTGAAAATGGGGAACGCGTGCCGCGCGACCGGACCAACCTGATCGCTCGCGCCTTCGAATCCGCCCTCCATTATCGCGAGCTTGAGTTCACAGGTGTGGATTTTGAGGTGTACAGCACGATCCCGGTCGGTTTCGGACTAGGTTCCAGCGCAGCAGCCGTCTGGGCAGGGTTGATTTCTGCCAACTTGGTCTATGACTTGGAGCTGGATGAACAGGCTCTTTTGAACCTTGCAGGAATCTTTGAGCAACGCCCCGCCAATCTCCATGCCGCTTGGAAAGGTGGACTGGCGACTTGCGCCAAAGCAGGTTCGGGCTTTGACCGTACCCGCGTCTCGCAGGAATTCGGTATCATCGCTTTCGTTCCATCCCTTGCTTCGCAAAAGCCCTTTGGGACCCCACTCGCCGATTCTGGAGAGTCGACGGGTTCATACCGGCTTGCCGCAGCTCTCGCCGGGTATCTATCCCGGCCGGACTCTGGGAAGCCAGCCTTGGTCCAATCGGGGGCTACCGAGGATGCCTCAGCGGTTGCAGAGATTCTCGAAGCTGCGGGATGTCCAACGCTGGTCTCTTTCCAGTGCGGCGGTGGTGCTGCGGTGGGCTTTCTCACGCGCGGCCTCGCTCCTGATACTTCTCTTTCCGTTCAGGAAAACATCATTCGCTGCGGCCATGCCCGAAAGGTGTGGAACTTTAAGCCGTCCAACGCAGGTGCGCAGGAATGGAACGATATGGCCATCACCGCGCCCGCGCCCATTGAGGTTGGACAGGAAAGCGAATTCGTGCGGGCTGCACACGCGACAGCCTGACTTGAAAAAATCATATTGACTTCATTATTTAGCTTTACGTATAATATCTACCGACCGGTCGGTTAATATCCGGTTCGGGTCAGAAAGGTTGGTTATGGGCAAGCCGGTTTCAGGCTCGGAAATCTTGCTGGAAAGTTTGAAGAGAGCCAAGGTCGATGTCGTTTTTGGTCTTCCGGGGGGCGCCGTCCTGCCCCTCTATGACGCTCTTTACGGTGCTGGCATCCGGCACTTGCTGGTGCGCCATGAACAGGCCGCGGCATTTGCGGCGGATGGTTACGCTCGGGCCACCGGCAAGCCGGGGGTATGCCTGGTTACTTCCGGGCCTGGCGCCACGAACCTGGTCACCGGCCTCAGTTCGGCCATGATGGATTCCATCCCTATCGTCGCGCTCACCGGGCAGGTGCCAGCGTCCTTGATTGGGAAGGATGGATTCCAGGAAGCCGACACCGTCGGCATTACCTTGCCTTGCACCAAGCAATCCTTTGCCGTTCGCACCGCGGCGGAATTGCCGGCCGTTATCGATCGCGCCTTCAAAACGGCCGTTTCCGGGCGGCCTGGCCCAGTGCTGGTTGACCTGCCGAAGAGCGTGTTGATGGAAATGGCGGAACCGGTTTATCCCGATTCAATGGTATCAGGCCAGGCACCAGAACAGCCACGCGAGTGGGCAGATCAGGATATTGACCACGCTGCGGAAATGATCGTGGCGAGCCAGCAAGCACTACTCTACGTGGGGGGTGGTGCCATCTCCGCTGGAGCGTGGCAGGAGGTCCGCGAACTGGCCGAACTCACGCATATTCCGGTTACCACCACTCTGATGGGCTTGGGCGCATTTCCCTCCCGTCATCCCCTTTCACTCGGCATGTTGGGTATGCACGGGTCCTACGCCACCAACATGGCAGTCTGTGAATGTGACCTTCTGATGGCTGTTGGGGCGCGCTTTGATGACCGTGTTACGGGGCGGCTGAGCGGTTTCTCCAAGAACTCCAAGAAGATTCAGATTGATGTGGATCCTTCTGAAGTCAACAAGAACGTCCATGTGGACTTGGCGTTGGTGGGCGATGCCCGTGACACGCTGCGGGCCTTGATCGAGGCGGTGAGGGAACGGCAAGGGACGCTTGCCGACGGTGCTCGGGGGTGCTGGATTTCGCGCATTGAAGCCTGGCGTGCGAAGCATCCCCTGGCCTATGACCGGTACGCTCACACCGTGAAACCCGAATTCGTGATTGAGACCGTCTCCCGCCATTCGGACGAAGACGCCATCATCGCCGTGGACGTGGGACAGCACCAGATGTGGGCTGCGCAGTTCTTTGATTTCTACCAGCCGCGCACTTGGCTTTCTTCGAGCGGCCTGGGTGCCATGGGTTACGGCTTCCCCGCCGCGATGGGCGCTCAATTGGCATTCCCGGACCGCCAAGTGATTGCCTTCGTGGGCGACGGTGGCTTCCAAATGACGCTGAATGACCTGGCCACCATCGCCCAATACCACGTGCCGGTGAAGGTCGTGATCCTCAACAATCATGCGCTTGGCATGGTGCGCCAATGGCAGGAAATCTTCTTTGAGAAGCGTTACTGCGATATCGACCTGAACTTTGCCCCGGACTTCGCCAAGCTGGCGGAAGCCTATGGTATCCGGGGGGCACGGGTGGAACATCGTGAGGACGTGGTGGACAGCGTCCGTTCGATGCTGGCCGACCGTGAGCCTTGTGTGATCGACTTCTGGGTGGATCCGGCGGAAAATGTGTACCCCATCGTTCCGCCCGGCGCTTCCCTTGCTGAGATGATTGTGGAACCACCCCGTCCGGTGATGGAACTTGAAGAGGAAGAAGCGCTGGACGATTTGTGGGCTGTTTAGCCCCGATACTTTCCAGTTAAGGCGAGTTTCATGATCTTAATCTCAGTGGCGTCGCCTGACCCCTCACCCCGGCCCTCTCCCCGCAAGCGGGGAGAGGGTGCCGCGAAGCGGCGGGTGAGGGGCTCTGGTTCAACTGTGTGCATTATTCTCGAACGGACCTTAAGTGAACAGCATTGTATTTAGCCCGGTTAGTTTTGCTCGTGGACCGTCAGGGCATGGCTCCAGCCATGCCGTAAACGAGGCCCCATCGACGGTGGGTTCGGCGGCTTATGCCCTTCGGGGCTGAAGCACAGGGGCCTCATCACTCATAGCCTCCGGCATGGCTGAAGGGATGCCCTGACGCGGCCTCTTGGGAGCACAGATTTCCCGGAAATTTCCGGGGCAGCAGTGGAGGATAAATCAAGTGAAGTGGCTTTTGGCTCTTGAAACCGAAAAGGACTTGATCGTTACCTGCCGGTTAATCAATATCTTCCGGCGAAAGGGAGCAAGTATCGCCTCACTGTCACTGGCGGCTGGAACGGACTATCATTGCATGATGGCTGTCCTGGAAACGCCGGAGGCGGACGTTGACCACCTATTCCACTTCATCCGTCGGATGGATGGGGTTCAACACGTTTCTTACTATCGCCACGAGCCTTCGGCGAACGCCTCCTTCGTTTTCGTCGATGCGGGCGCCCAATCCGACTCCATGAGCGCCACCCGCTTTGCGGAGCTTTTTCCGGGCGCCCGTCTCATCTTTGCGAGCAGCGGCAAGTTCCTGTTCGAGGTCCCCGCCACGAACGTGGCGCACCCGCCGCTGTGGGAGTCGGACAGGCCGGAAGTCCTTCCTTTCGCCTGTATCCGGACCACAAGACCCGTGCCGCAACCCCAACTCGGAGCTGCCTGATTTTGCGGTTCAATTTTCGGTAGCGGTACGTTTTCGCGGCTGTAGCGGCGGTCTCTGACCGCCGCTACAGCAAACTGACCCACCACCTTAATTTTCAAGGGGGCGAAGCCCTTCGGGTTCAACCCCAATCCTTTTTTGCAAGGAGTACCTATGGCCAAAGTTTATTACGAGTCTGATGCAAACCCCAAGGCGCTGGCCGGCAAGACCATTGCCGTCATCGGCTACGGCAGCCAGGGTCACGCCCACGCTTTGAACCTGCGCGACAGCGGGCACAAGGTCATCATCGGCCTGCCCGCAGCAAGCGCTTCACGCGCCAAAGCACAAGCGCAAAAACTGGAGGTGTTCGAGCCTGCGGAAGCGGCCAAGCGCGGTGACGTGATTGTGATTTTAGCGCCGGACCATATCCAACCCAAGCTTTACCAGGAATCGATTGCGCCGAACCTTTCTGCCGGCAAGACCTTGCTCTTCGCCCACGGTTTCAGCATTCACTTTAAGTTTGTGACGCCGCCCCCCACGGTGGACGTGGTGATGATCGCCCCAAAATCGCCGGGACACCGGATGCGCGAACTGTTCCAGGAGGGAGTGGGCGTGCCTGCCCTGCTCGCCATCGCGCAGGACGCTTCCGGCCATGCGGAGCAGACGGCGCTTGCGTATGCCCTCGGCCTCGGCAGCTTGAAAGCCGGGGTGATCGGAACCACCTTCAAAGAAGAGACGGAAACCGACCTCTTCGGCGAGCAGACGGTGCTGTGCGGCGGGGTTTCCGCGCTGGTTACGGCAGGGTTTGAAACTCTCGTGGCCGCTGGTTACCAGCCGGAAATCGCCTATTTCGAGTGCCTGCACGAGCTGAAGCTGATCGTAGACCTCATCTATCAGGGTGGCATCAAGTACATGCGCTATTCGGTGAGCGACACAGCGGAATACGGCGACTACACGCGCGGTCCCGCCGTGATTGACGCCCACGTGCGCGAATCGATGAAGAAAATTCTGGCGGACATCCAGAGCGGCTCATTTGCCCAGGAATGGAAGAAGGAAAATGACGACGGACGCAAAAAGTTCCTGGAGATGCGTGCCAAGGCTTCCGACCACCTAATCGAGAAGGTGGGCGCGGAACTTCGCAAGATGATGGCCTGGAACCGCCCAGCAGAAGAAGCCACGGCCGCCCAGGCAAAGGCTCGAGCATAAACCCTAAAAAGTTGCTTAAGGACCGCTTCGGCCTTCCGTAGAGGCCTTTGTAGAGGCCGGCTTTAGCCGGGCATCGTGCCTCTTCAGCCGGGCATGGTGCCTCTTTAGCCAGGCATAGTGCTGAGTTCAAAGCCTTCAAAAATGCCGCCCTAAAGGGCGCCGCTACGAAACCCGCGTTGAAAGGTTTTTCAACAACCTGCCAGTCAGCGCCGTTTCCGTAGGAATGGCGCCAATCCACTTCAGGGCCAAGAGCCACGGTCAGGGCTTTTCTGGCGGTGGGCTCTTGCACAGGAAAAATCCCAACGGCCAATCACAGGGCGATTGACCGTGGCTACTCGCTTCTTAAACACAGCCCTTTTTGGATTGCCTTTTGGAATGAACCTGTCTAACATGTTAAACATCTTAAACAAATCCACAGGTGAGGCTGCTGATGTTGGGAGTTCGATTGGAACCAGAGTTGGAGGCCAAGCTCGAGAAGCTGGCCAAGAAGACGGGGCGCAGCAAGAGTTACTATGCCAAGGAAGCCATCCGGCAATTTCTGGAGGACCGTGAAGACTACCTGCTGGGTCTTGCAGTCCTAGAGCGCAAGGAACCCACCATCAGTTTGGAAGAGCTGGAGCGGCGACTTGGCCTGGAGCATTGAGTTCAGCCGCACCGCCGAAAAGCAGATGCGCAAGCTGAGCCGCGAGGCGCAGGCGGATATTATTGGCTACCTCCGCGAACGGGTGCAACCTGCAGAGAATGTCCGCCAGTTCGGAAAGATGCTCCACGGAGACAAGCAGGGATTGTGGCGCTATCGGGTGGGAACCTATCGCATGATCTGTGATATCCAAGACCTAACCCACAAAGTGGTGGTACTCGTGATCGGCCATCGCAAGGACGTGTACCGGGGATAAAAATGTGTAGCCACGGTGAGGGCTTTTCTGGCCGTGGGGTCTTACACGGAGGAAAGCTTGGTGCGCGTTGAGGAGGTGAGGCTGTCGTGAACAGGACAGAATATCTCAAATTCCTTCGGCCATATGACAGAGTACTCCGTCAGCTTCTGCTTGAGCTTGAATTCTTTAAAGAAGACGCGATCGGTGTAAACATCCATTCCCTTGAGCCCCGCCTCAAGACCTATGAGAGCGCGACGGGGAAGTCCATCCGCCGCAATGTTCCCATTGCCGAACTGAAGGACATTGCAGGAATTCGCGTTGTCGCTGCGACAGCGGACGAAGTGGAGGTTGTAGCTCGCTTCTTCACCCGGAAAGCGGACGCAAAAGACCTCACCGTACAATCTGACAAGCTGAAGGACAAAGAAGACGGTTACCGTGCGAGGCATCTTGTGTTGCAGTTCGAAGGCTCTTATAGCAGAGGCTCGGCCTCTCCCGTTCTCGTTGAAGTGCAACTTCTCACCCTGTTGCAACACACCTACAACTATATTTCTCGCGCGTGGATTTACAAATCCGAGCGTTCTTTCTCCGATGGATGGCATGCCGAATTCGCACAACTGTCGCGTGACCTCGCTGCCCTCGATGAGCGGATCGCTAAGTTACAAAAGCAGGTAGTGAACTCCTCTCTGTTGGGAAGCGATGACGAACCTTTAACTCCATTTTCTTATCAGCGCATTGTCGCGGATATTTTTGGAGAACACGAAACTATCGAGAACGCGGTTGACAGCGTTCGGATGCTGATTGATCTCCAATACGACACAAATGGAAAACTGAGGAGTTTCTTTGGCAACACTGCAATTTTGGATTTGCGTTCACGCTTCTTAAAGGTGCAGACCCAGCCAGGTAGGGCAGTCGCCGAGGTTATCGCTAGTATGACTGTTCACGACTCCTTCCTAATGTTTGGGGTTCGCCTTAGAGCATCAGAAGGAATCCTGCAAGGGTATGAAGCAAGCTAAGGAGTAGTCACGGTCAGTACTGTTCTGACCGTGGATCGTTGTCGATGAAATGCCCACGGCCAATCACAGAACGATTGACCGTGGCTACCGGCACCAGCTTGTCAGCATCGTTAGTGTAAAGAGGCAGAGCACAGATTTACGGAGGAGCCTTCTTCAGCGCGCGAAGTCGATTAAGGAGTGCGGAATATTGGTACGTGGCTTTTAAAACTTCCTTGGTGAATTCTATTCCTATCTCAACTTCTTCCTTTCCGACCTGATCGTATTCGCGCGATTCGATATGGGCAGCGTCGTTCCCGAGAAGCCGGAGATCATCGAGTCCGTCCAGGAGTTCTTTTGGCAAAACGATTTTCGTTCCAAGGTCTCGGATGCGTTCTTTCAAGTCCTTGCCTTGAGCCGCGCGGTCGCGGGACAACTCTTCGAGCGTCTTGCGCACCATGATGGCGGCAGCGATAAAACACTCGCTTGCATGGCAAGTAATTGCTTGCTCCAAGGCAGCGACAACTGGTCGTGGGATGTTCGTCGCGTCGAAGTCGATCCGCAGTGCTGGATAGCACCTTGCGATTATATTATTCTTCCAAACAACGAAGAGGGCGGTTCTGCAGGTCATGTTAGGACACCGACGCTCCCCGATGCGAATGCTTTCATCGAGTAAAAAATCTAAAGAGTTGGCGACGAGTAACTCGAACGCGGGCTGGCGCAGACCTTCAGGTCTGCGATCTTGGTTTGTGCCATCCGGCACGGAGAGCTAAAGCCGTTCGCCAGCCAGCATAGCACAATGCAGTCCGGCAGGTTCTTTTCGCTTAAAATTGCTTGGGAATGCCTGCCTGCTTCAGGACTGCGTTCGCAGTATGGCGGGAGAGGACGTGATGGTCAACTGGAAAGCGGCGGTTGGTGATAGGGCTGTGCCAGATTTCGTGATCTCCACGTCCAGTCCGTTCAAACTTACATCCGTGGGCGCGGAGAATTTCCTTGAGCTTCGGCGTATAGCTGGCAATCAGGACGCCAGGGCCGCCACACCGCTCTCTTCATGCTCGTAACGGGCGACGAACTCCACCGGGCCACCACCTGGCTCCAGTTGGCCATTCAGTTCTAACAGTTCCGGGATCAAGACGCGAAGCTTCCGGGCCAGCGCATTCGGGGATTCGGCTTCCGCCACCAAACCGGGCACGTCTTCGCTTTCTGCTACCCAAACCTCGGCCTCTGGGTCCCATCTTGCTTGTACGTGGTAAACTTGGCTCACGTTCCCTCCCCTTCCACCTCACATCACGATAGCTTATTGTAACATGCACCATGTCGGGGTGCTGTGCTGTGTCTACGGCTCAGCGGGGCGTGTTGGCGAGATGCTATTTTCTCGCTCTCCAAGGCGGGTTGGTAAGGTGGTAGCGGGCCACGACGAGCGCCTTACCTCGTCGTGGGTCTTGTTCTCAAGGACGGGTATTTTGAGGAACCGCTTCCAGCACAAGTCTGCGCACTTCCGAAGCCAACCGTACAGCCTCCTGCGTGGTCCGGCGGTCTGGCCAGAACTCAAAGTCGTAGCGCACCTCGACCGCGTAGGAGCTGAGTTCCGCCAGATCCAGCCCGGCGAGCGGCCACGCGGGAAGCGATTCTCCCAGATGTTGCAACTCCTCCAGATTGTGCGTGCGATGAAAAGGCTGGCCCCGGAACGCCAGCAAGCCCTTCAAGTACTTCTCGGCAGCTTGCTGGGCGTGGAAGCAAGCCGTGTCGTACGGCCCGTCACTTTCTGCCATGCGCTTGGCCGTGTTGAGATCGCTTTCGGCTTTGAGAAACCAGCCCCGTGCCAGCTCCAGTTCACCGGGCATAGAGCGTTTTCCCTTCGCGCAGTGCCGTTGTCACGAAGGCATTCGGCACTCGAGACCAAGCCTCAATCTCCTCGGGTGTCCATACCACCACGTCCTTTGCCGGGAAAACGCCTACCAACGCCCGCAAGTAACGCGCCGCCCGTTTGTAACGTGGCAGGTGCGACTCCTCGACGATCAAGAGGTCAAGATCACTTCCCGGTCCTGCCTCGCCGCGAGCTCGCGATCCGAACAGCACGATTTTGAGTGGCGAGCCAGCCGCCAGGATGCGGCGCACGGCCTCCTCAAGAATCTCAGCGGTGACGGGTGGATTGTCCAAAAGCAAATTCATATCGAGACCCTGAAGCATCAACGTCGCTTAGCATAGCACTACGGAGAGAAGGCAGCTACAGCGGGTAGGGCCGAGTTTCGCATCCCGGAAACTCGGCGGCTTTTTCATCTTCGCCAATTCACGAACCGCAGAGTTTGAAGGGCTCAAACTCTACGCTACCGGCGCGCAGAGCTAAAGCTGTTCGCCAGCCAGCCTATTACGATCCTCTCAAAAGATTTGGTGTTACGAGGAGAGCCAATCCAGGAATTCGCGAGGACCGACGCCAGCGTCACGAAGTATCTTGGCAAGAATGCCGCGTCCCCAATCCTCTCCGCGGTGGTCTGGAACGGTGGCAGTTCGTCCGTCCGGGTGGCGAAAGAACTTGTGGCTGCCTTTTTGCCGCGCCTGGATGAAGCCGACCGACACCAGAAAACGGATAACCTCTCGCGCCTGGACCGGATGCAACCGGCTCAACCGCTGACCTCAACCTGTTGTAAGGCTACGAATTTCATTCGCGGTGCCTCCTGCTCAGCCAGGCAAAGCGCGATGACCTCCCGGATGCGCGGCGTCAGCTCTTCGAGAGTCCGGGCTTGGGTATAGCAGCTTGGCAGCGAAGGCACGCTCGCGACGTAGTATCCGTCTTCGTCCTGCTCGATGACCACCGTGAACTGCCGGGGCTTCCCCTTGCGAATGGTCCTCTTCATGGGCTCAGTATATCATCGTGCGTTCGCGGGTGGCTCAGACATTGCCATCCATGTCTGCGCCCCGGTTACGGGCTTCGCCTTTCTCCCAGAACACAGATGTTGGCGGCAAGGAAGAGCCCGGCTTGTTCAAGGGCGCCGACATGAAAATCGATGTCGGCGCCACCCCGGGCATAACTCCTGCTCTCCGTGCCTGGAAATCCTGTAGGGGCGACCCTTGTGGTCGCCCGCGGGCGGGCCGCCCCTACGATAGGTCAACCAATCCTTGTGGCGATATTCCAGGCGCCGTGTCCGGCTTAACGACGGCAATTTATTTCAGGCCGGAAAGATTCAAGTTTCTGCGGTAGAATGAAACCTCCTATGAAAACTAAAACTTCTTCTGTTCGCGCTGTTGCACAAGCCGCAGTCGGGCCTCTCGCCAACATTCAAAAGCTGGTTGTGGTGGGCGCCGGGAAACTGGGCGAAGGACTGCTCTCCGGCATGTTGGGCTCGCAATTGGTCGCCGTCGGCAGCGTCAGCGCCACCGTGGCCCATCAGCCCCGCGCCGACTACCTGGCGGAACGCTACGGCATCAAGGCGGGGACGGATAACTGCGCCGCCGTCGAAGGGGCCGACCTGGTCCTGATCTGCCTGAAGCCGCAGCAGGTGAAGGGCTTCATCAATGAGACGCGGAAATCCTTGAAGAAAGACGTGCTGCTGATTTCGGCAGCGGCCTCCGTGACCACCGCCTTGATTGAAAACGAACTGGGCCGGCCGGCGCGCGTCATCCGCTCCATGCCCAACACGCCCTGCCTGATCCGCCACGGCATGACGGCACTGGCCCGCGGACACCACGCCACGGAGGAGGACGTCCAGATCGCTTCCCGCATCTTCAGTTCCATGGGACGCACCGTGGTGGTGGATGAAAAGCACATGGACGCCATCACCGGACTTTCCGCCTCGGGACCTGCCTACGTTTACTTGATCATCGAATCGCTGGCCGAAGCCGGCGTGAAGCTGGGCTTGCCTCGCGAGCTTTCCACCGAACTTTCCGCGCAGACGCTGCTGGGCGCGAGTGCCATGGTGCTTCAGACGGGCGAGCACCCGGCAAAACTTAAGGATGTGGTCACCACCCCGGCGGGCTGCACCATCGATGGATTGCTGGAACTCGAAGAAGGTGGATTGCGCGTGACGCTGATCAAGGCTGTGGTTCGCGCCGCCGAGCGCGCCCGCCAACTGAAAGAAACATCCAATTCCTGACTGCCCCCGGCGACAGCATTGGAGCAGATAGCGCGGGGTTCATGCTCTTTGAACTCCGCTTTTCTTCCTTTATTCAACAAGCCACAGGGTTTTTGGAATGCGAAACTCTGCACTGCAAGCCCGTAAATTTTTGTTGTTCTAACAAACATTTTTCGGTTCGCCCTTTGCAAGGCGCATAAACACTGGGTTTCGAAGGGTCAGTCATCTGCCGAGCAGGTGGTGTCTCCTCAGCGTGTTTTGGTTGCGGCTTCGGCGCGCTGCGCTACCGCGCCTATGGGTCCGGCCTGGAATTTGGCTTAATCGCGCCTAGCCGTGCAACAACAAAGTAGCAGAAATATTCCTGCCAAGCCTAGCCTTGCACTGGGAGCGCTGCCGGGCCAAGCGCTCGAATGCAGATTTTTTGGGTTTGCTCGGCGAGCAAACCCAAAAACTGCGGAGGTAAAGCCAAGACTCTATCGTTAGCCTTTTATTTTCTGTGGTTTGCGAGGATTTGTTTCGGAAGTCGCGTAACTCGCGTATCATCTATGGGTTAGCCGTATTCCAATGTTTCGTAATGGCTTTGTTTCGGCTTTCTTGCTTCTTGATTATCCATGGTTTCAGTGGCTTACAGACTTTCCCACAAGCAAGAAAGGATTGTTTTTTTCTGCTCTTTTGGCTCGCACCCGCATTTTTACTGGGTTTTTCGTGCCCTCGCGGTGGCTATGTTCCTGGAGGGCTATTGGGTCATATTTCTCAATGTGGATTCAGCGGTCATGTGAAATCTTTCGAGAGATATATACTAAACATATATTGATTTATAAGTACATCATTGTCAAGGATTGGTCGTGGATCAGTTTGCTGTCGCGGCCGCCCCTCACCCGCCGCTCCCGCCGCCGAATGCTCCCGTAGCGTCCAAGCGGAAGCGGTCCAAGTTCAGTGGCGCGGCCTGCAATATACCCCCTCCGCCCGCAACGCTTCAACTTCGCCTTCGATGCCCGGGGCTTCAGCGGTTCAAGCACCGCCACGTTTTTCAGAAAGGAAATTCAGCCCTTCTCCGCGTCGAATGACAACCCGATGGACTTCGCCACGGTCTGAATATACTTCCGCCCCTCCGTGTACTCCCCGGCCGTCTTCAAGTGTTCCAGCATCAGCGGCGCATCCTGCGGGAGCTGCGCGAGGCATTCGAGATAAGCTCGGTAATCAATCGAACCTTGTCCGGGGATCACCTCGCGCAAGCATACCTGCACATACTCTTCCCACTTCAGGTCCTTGGCGTGGCAGGAGAGAATCCAGCGTCCCAACTTGCTGAAGCATTCGCGGATGACCGCGCTGTTGTGGTACATCCGGCGGGGGCTATTCATCACGTTGCAAACATCCAGGTGAACGCCGAAGGCCTTGCGGTTAACGGCTTTCACCAGGTTCACGTAATCGTCCGGCCCGGAGGGAAAGTTAAAGGGCATCATCTCGATGGAAAACTTGGTGCGGGTTGGTTTCACGGCGTCAATCAACGCCCGGCAATGTTCCACCGTGGCGCCGATAAACTCCGCACTCATATTCTTCGGGTTAGGGCCGAACCACACCTTGGGGTCGTAGGAGCCGGCAATGTCAACGCAGCAACGCGCCCCCAGTTCGTCGGCAAGCGCCAACCTTTCCTGGACGGTGGCCATGTTCTTGCGGCGCTTTGCGTCATCCGGATCCATCATGTTCACCCAAACACCCACTTCGGCAATCATCACATCCCGCGCCGCAAATTCTTTCACGATCGATTGGATACGGTGTTTATCCGTTAGCTTCACCTGCGGCGCATAGGCGGCGCGGTAACCCAAATCGCGATGCGCCTCCGCCAACACAGCAGGATCGTCCGATTCCACAAACACCGGTCCACCCAACCGCAAAGTCTTATGCTGCCGGGCCGTTTTGCTCACGGCCTGGCTGGAATGGACCAGCGCCGTGCCGGCCGCGGAAAGCGTGACCGCCCCGCCCGCCCGTCCCAAAAAGGCTCGTCGCGAAATTGCGTTATCTATCATGGATTCTCCCCTTAGGTCCCGTTCAGAAATAACTATTCCATCTTCCAACCGGCACCCCTCACCCGCCGCGACGGGAAGCACTGCTTCCCCGCGGCACCCTCTCCCCGCTGGCGGGGAGAGGGCAGGGGTGAGGGGATGTATTGGATCCGTATCTGAACAGCATTGCTCTTCCGTTCATTCCCCCACATGCGCCCATCCTGGTGAGAAATCCGGACTATCTTCCTCTTCTTCCCGTCGAATCTTCTGCTGGTGGCCATCGAGTGGAAGTTGGGCTAATCGGGGCTACCCACCAGCACGAATGGGGCCCAATAATACGGATGGGGATATTGTTCCCTGACGTGGCGCATGGCACGTTGCACCGCAACGGCCTTGTTGTCAAGGGTGGACAAGGCAGAGTAAAAACTCTTCATAAACATTGCGGTGCTCCGGTCGTTCACGTCCCAGAGGGTGACCAGCGCCGCCCGGGAACCGGCAAAGAGCAAACCCCTCGCAAGGCCAATCAGTTCGTCCCCACCGGTCACCGCGTTCAGGCCTGTTCCGCAACCGCTGAGCGTCACCAGGTCTGCGGAGAGGCGAAGTTGATAAAGATCGGAAAGGCGCAATTCCGAATCGCCCAGGCGAATGGAGGAAAACAGGGGATTATCGTGGCGAAAGGAACCATGGGTCGCGATATGGACGGTTCGGCAAAGCGGCGCGTGACGCCGGAGATTTGCGTTTGTCGCCTCATCACCCACAAAGAGCCGGGCCTTGGGCAATATGGACGCGACTGCCCGCGCCTCCTCCAGAATCTCGGGGGCCAACGGATCAGGGATTCCCAGGACCAGGGATTTCCGCCGGCCCACACTGGGGCGCCGCGCACAGAGGCTAAACACACTGGCGCTGGGTGCATAGGACAGCGGAAATTGGTCAATGAGGAATTGCCGGCCGTCGGTCAGAGCTTGAAAGGGCACAAAATGAAGAAATCCGTGTGGGACAATGATAAGCCGCTCTGCGTCCAGCCAGCGGCGGATGGGCGCGATCAGACATTGGTAAAGACTGCGGGCGTGTTCGTGAGTCGCGGCTTGCAGAGCGGTGGCAAACCGGCGCACGTAATCGGAACCGAGCCGGAATTTAGAGAGCTGGAATTGCAAGAGGCGAAAGATGGTCCGCACGCGACGCGCCGGCGCGAGCGGTTCGATGCGGAGAGTCCGCGCGCCGATCAAGCAGGCGTAGAACATGCCGCGAGTCTGGTAGAACTCAAGGATTTGGGTGCCGGCTGGCAATGTGGCCCGGATATCCTCCAGGGGTGCCACGCCGCCATTCAAAAGAGCCGTAAAATCCGGATCCGACGTCTGGACGCGGGCTAACGCCTTCGAAAACTCCGCCTCCAAGGCCTTCGAAGTGCGCCGCTGCTTCAGAGAATGCTCGCGAGCATTTGGAATCTCTCCCAACTGATCGCGCTGCGCCTGATGGAAGGCCAGAGTCAGCTTTTCCTGAAGATTCTTCATTCGCGCCGCCAGTTTCGGGTCTTTTTTACCCTGGGGCGCAGCACGGAGAGCTGGAAGGCGATCAAGTCCGCAAAGCTCCGCGATTTGGCGCGCTCGATAAAATCAAAAGCCCTTTCCAGGGTTTTGGGCTGTGTTCCCCGCTGCAAAGTAAGGATGACAAGACTTTCATACACGGTCAGTTTGTCCCGCAAGAAGGCGATCTTGAGTTCCTCGCCTGCCAACTGGCTGCGCAAGCCCTCAAGCTTCGCGTGGGCCCGTTGGTAGGCCTTGAATGCAGCGTCAGCCGCGCCCCGGCCCTCAAAGATCTGGCCCTGGATGGCAAAAGCTTGAAACGCAACGGCCGGGGCCTCCGACGTTGCCAGCCACTTGAGGGCTGCGTCGCAGTGCAATCGGGCCGCTTCGGGATTGCCCACCGCCAAGTCCAGCCGCGCCAGCAGCAATTCACACAAAGCCACCCGCACTCCAAGGTGGGCATTCTTAAAGTGGGTCATTGCCCCTTGCGCCAGACGGCGCGCCGGGGTGGTTTTCGGCGCCTGCGGCAAGGCCTGACATTGCGCAGCGGGCGAATGGCCGTTGCCACCGGGGTTTAGTGGCCTTGTGAGCCCTCGACGAGGGCAATTTCTTCTTCGGTCAGGCCGTACAGAGCATAGACATGGCGGGCGATCTCAGCTTCCACCGCAGAGGTGTCCGGCTCAGTATTTGGGGGGGCGAGCGCCGCTCGCCCCTACGAGCGATCTTTACAGGCTACGATCCATAACGGGCGGCGTCACCGGGGAGGAGAGTGCCTTAATCGCCTGCGCTAACAAATGCGCCAAACTACTGGTTTCGGAGACCGCATCGTCTGGAATGACCGCATAGGACCATGGCTTGCCCTTCTGTTTTTCGATAGCGATCTCGCACCATTTCACCGCCGCTTGTGCCTTCCCCTCTACGCCTTCATCATTCAATTTATCGCGAGCTTTAACTTCAATCAAGTAGCGGTTGGTTTTCGTCTCAACGATGAAATCGATGTTGTAAGTATCGCCCTTGAAAAAAATGGGCGTCTGGCCCAGTGGCGGACGGACCCACTTTACGACTTCATCGTCATCCTCCAGTCCGACGGCGAATCTGCGTTCGGGGTCTGAGTCAAAGCCGGTCTTATTGACGACTGACTTTTCGATTCCTGTGAAAAGGAACCGGCGAATATCGCTTTTTCTATCCACCAGGGTTCGAAGGTCAACCTCACCGCCCTTCTCGCGGATGGATTTCGAGAAGGGCTTGAATACCCGAAGGGGAGCTACAACCTCATAACTATCCTCCGTGTCGTCGTAAATGTGAGCGTGAACTTGCGCGCTTAGATCCTTGACCATCGCGTATCCGTACTGGTGCACCAGCTTGCGTAGCTCGTCCTTGGACTTACCCGTTGCTTCCAGATAATCTGTCGCGAGTTGGAGGATTCGTTCTTTATTCTCCGTAGCGTCAAATTCCTCAATGTCATCCAGCAGCAGTCCAGCCAGATGCTTGATTGGTTCCTGGATTTCTTCCAGTGTCAACGCCTCTCCGGTTTCCTGTTCACCGGACTTCAGGTCGGCAGAGCGCAAGCGCTGCTCGACCAGTGAGAAGTCTGCCGATGGTTTAGGCTCGAAAGGTTTGAATCCGAGCTTCGGGTCGGTATAGGTACGAATGTCTGGCACGTCGATCTGTAGGGCCAACGCATCAACTTCCTTCTCGACACGGTCTCTCAATTCGCGCGTGACTTTCTCAACATCAACGGGCGTTGCCACCTCTTCGGCTGTCGGAAATAGGCCGGGTTGAGGGACAAGAGTTGCACCCGCCACGGTTGGCTGGGCAGCGACTCCCAGCCGCGACGCCGCAAGTTCTTTTTCCTTGTTCAGAATATCTTCGATTAGTTTTTCTCTTCGTACGCTATCGAGCAATTCATTGCTGGAGGTCACCTCGCCGCTTTTAACCAGTCCTTCGATTACTGCCGTCGTCCCTTCCGAGAATAGGGTCATTACCTTGATGGTTTTGAGGGGCTCGACATCCTCTTTCGAAAGATCCCTGATCGGGTCGCGGAATAAGTCTGCTCGCGCGTTCTTGGCCGCCAAAATTTCCTCGTATTTATCATGGGACACGATGGAGAGGCGCAGAATCTCGGGGTCGTCCCGGTTCAACGCGGCAACCTGAGCTTCGGTAAGCGGCAAGGGCAGGCGCAAACCACGTCCGATTGTTTGTTCGGTGAGGATTTCGGACACCGAGGCCCGCAGCGGAACAATGGTGTAAAGATTCGTAACGTCCCAGCCTTCCTTGAGCATCGTCACGTGGACAACTATTTCCACACTGCTGGCCGCGCTTTCTACTTCCAACAGACGCTTGATGTTCTCGTCACTTTCTTCCTTGCTGTTCGGTTTTGAGTGAATCTCGATCACCTTACCCCGGTATGCGCCACCCTCAAATTCACTTGACTCAAGATATTCGTGAACTTGTTTTGCGTGTTCTATGTCCCGCGTTGAAACCAGCACAAAGGGCTTCACTATCGGATAGCCGTTGGCGGCGCAGTATTCAACAAGGCGCGCCTTCTTCTCCTCATGGAGGTACACGCCATCCTTTAGTTTCAAGGTGTCGATGATCGCCTGGTCGGACGCGGTCAAATTTGTGCGGGTGACCACCCGTGGTGACTTCACAAATCTCCCGATAGCCTCGCCGAGGCTGAAGGAATATAGAACGTTACCCTTAAACTTAGGCGTTGCAGTGAACTCAAGGCCCAAGATGGGCTTCAGATTATGAATGGCCTTGAGCGAAGCGGGGGCGCGATAACGATGACTCTCATCCATAAGAACCACAAGATCGCCCATTTGCTGAAGAATGGCGGCGAAACTGTCGCCAAGAATCTCGTTAAAGCGATGGAACCGAAATTGAGTGCGCCCGGCCTCGTCCTTTTCCTGGGCGCTGAAAATCTTGCCGATGTTGAACACAAAAACGTTTGCATTCTGTTCTGACTCAAACAGGCCGCGGCCGAGATTAAAGCGCAGATAATTATCGCCATCCCAGATAGCAGGTGCGGGGAAGTCGGCAAGACCGTTGAACAAGTATTTCGGATGGGACGGCTGAAGTTCGGCGCGCAATTTATCGTAGATGGTGCTTCCCGGAGCCAGAATGAAGAAATTTCGATACCCGCGAGTCTTCCACAAATCGTAAATGCAAGCTCCCATCAGCCGCGTCTTCCCGATGCCTGTCGCCAGCGCAAAACAGAACGACGGGAATTCAGTATCAAACTCGATTTTTTCCACACTCGAGCGTGAAACGGCGGTCTTGGCGACTGCCTCCAACGTCGTTTTTCGAAAGTCTAGCTCTTCCGTGATGGCATGAAACCGCCGGAGTGATTCATATTGCGGCGCGCGCAGTGACATCCAACGCCCGATTTGGTCAGCAAGGCTCATTAGACGCGATCCTCCTCAAACGAGCACTTGGCGAGCAGGTCGCGGGGAATTTTCTTCACCTCGACGTTGTCGGGTATTTTTAGGCCCGACGTTCGGCGCGTGCAATAGATCAGCAGGGCGTCGGAATCCCCAAGTTGGGTCATCACATTGTCCAGGTGCCGCTGGCTCAACAACCTCGTGGTCACGTGGAGAAAGTGATGCTCGCTTGATATGCCGTGCCAATGATTGTTTTTGAGATAACGAAAATTCTCAATCTTGCAGATGGCGCGAACCAGCATTTCGGCGTCATATTTCGGATTGATGACGTAAACTGATTTTTTGGCCGTTGAGAGATCTTTGTCCTTGACCAAAAGTGATTCAGCCAGGCGGTAGAATTTAAAGCCGCCGCCACCCTTCCAACCGACCGCCTCGCTGATCCCGCCCTGGTCCGTTCCATCGATTACTTTCTTCAGGCGCGGTATGATGTGGGTGTAGCAATGCTCACCAAGCTCAACCATGATCCAGCGGCGGCCCATCTTGTGAGCGACGGCCCCGGTTGTGCCAGTACCCGCAAACGAATCCAACACCCAATCGCCGGATTCACTCCCGATTTCCACTATTCTACGAACCAACCGTTCTGGTTTCGGCGTCTGAAATACCTCGGCGTCAGCCGGGACGACCGCCATGACTTCCTTCTTGGCTTCCTGGGTATTTCCCACTTCTCCATGAAACCAGATAGTTTGGGGAACGATGCCTTCCATGACTTCCGAAAGAAACCGCTTCAACCTGGGCTGGTTATTCTTGGCTTTGCCCCACCATACGCGATTGTCGCTGTCCAATTCCTCGAATTTCTCTTTCGAGACACGCCAATACATGCCCTTGGGTGGACCTGGAATGACACGACCAGCTGGCGTTGTTATGGAGTACGTACCGAGCGAATAATAGTTCCGGGCTGACAGATCCCCCGATGTCCATTGCCCACGAGGATCGTTGTCGGGATTCTTGTAACTCGCATTGTGTCTTTCTTCCCGCGGAAGGAGGTTTCTCTTCCACAGCTCCTTATTCCGCGCGTACAAAAGGATGTGGTCGTGCATATCTGAAAGATGGCGGGCGGTGCTCTTCGGAGAAAAAATCTTTTGCCATATGACATTGGCCACGAAGTTTTGCCGCCCGAAAACCTCGTCGCACAATGCCTTTAAATAGTGACATTCATTATCATCAATGGAAATCCAAATACTCCCGTTATCGGACAATAGCCCTCTCAATAGGTCGAGGCGGTCCCGCATCATGGACAGCCAGATCGAGTGCTCCAGGCCGTCGTCATAGTGGGTAAAGGCACTTCCGGTGTTATACGGCGGGTCGATGTAGATACACCTGATCTTCCCCTCAAAATCCTGCTCGAGTGCTTTGAGTGCCAGCAAGTTGTCGCCGTGAATGAGTATGTTTTCAGTCTGGGGATCACCGTAAGAGAGTTTCGGGTCTTCGACCAGAATGCGCGGCTCGAGGCGAGGGCGGTTCTCCTTACCCACCCACGTGAGTTCGAGCTTGCCCTTTGGCCGTCTTCCATCTTTTCCGTTTGGCATATCAGTTGGGACTTGCGAAAAGCGTGCGCCTCTCCACTCGCCGCAATACAGAGTATCATCGGAACGGCTCAATAAGATGGGGCGCGCGGGACGGCGGCAAGGTCCTTGTTCCAAAGCCAGGTGGGCCCGGTGCCCTCGGAGCATGGCTTCAGCCATGCCGCTGGCAGGCTGCTGAGGCTCGGGCTTTAGCCCCTGAGGCCCTCAGCGGCACAAGCCGCTTCTCCCTGCCTTCGGATTCGGCATGGCTAAAGCCATGCCCTGACGCGCTCCTAACCGACTTAACATAGTAATGCTATGCCGAAGCCAATGGCTCATAGGTCTCGGGGCGCCGGTCCCGGAAGAATTGCCAGGTGGAGCGCACCTCGCGAATCATGTCCAGGTCGAGATCCGCCACCAGCAATTCATCCTTGTCGCGGCTGGCCTGAGCAATGATCTTGCCGCGCGGGTTGCAGAAGTAACTCTTCCCGTAAAACTCTCCGATGTCCCACGGCTTCTCATGGCTGACGCGGTTGATGGCGGCGACGTAATAACCGTTGGCCACGGCGTGCGCGGGCTGCTCCAGCTCCCACAGATATTCGGAAAGCCCCGCCACGGTTGCCGAGGGATTGAACACAATCTCCGCGCCGTTCAAGCCCAGGATTCGCGCGCCTTCCGGGAAATGGCGGTCATAGCAAATGTAAACGCCGACCTTGGCATAGCGCGTTGCAAACACCGGATAGCCCAGGTTGCCGGGCGTGAAGTAAAACTTCTCCAAAAAACCCGGATGGCAGTGCGGGATGTGATGCTTGCGGTATTTGCCCAAATACGTTCCATCCGCATCGATCACGGCTGCGGTGTTGTAATAAACGCCGGGCATTTCCTCTTCGTAGATGGGCAGGATCATCACCATGCCGTGTTTTTTTGAGATCTTTGCCATCTTCTGGACTGTAGGGCCATCCGGAATGCGCTCCGTCAGCTCATACCATCGCGCGTCTTGTTCGGCACAAAAGTAAGGTCCGTAAAAAAGCTCTTGCAGACACAGCACCTGAACTTTCTTGCGCGCCGCCTGCTCGATCAGGCGAACGTGCTTCTGAATCATCGCCTTCTTGATTGCTTCGAGCGAGTGATGCTCCGGTGACCATTCGCACGAAGTCTGGATGACTCCGCAACGAACCGTGTGCGGCATACTTTGGCCTTCTTTGAGCCGTGCTTCATGGGCCAGTCCTTGAACGGCTGGCCCATGAAGCGTCGAGGGTGAAATCATAGCACGGTGCGGCGGAAGGATGAACGGTTAGGCGTTGTCAGATAATAACTGTTCCATTTCGGATCAAATACACCCCCTCACCCCTGCCCTCTCCCCGCAAGCGGGGAGAGGGTGACGCGGAGCGGTGGGTAAGTGGTACCTGTTGGAAGATGGAACAGTTATTTCCGAACGGGCCCTTAAGGGTCAAGAGTGTGTGGACCAAGCGCCTTCACTAACGTGGACCTTTCCATCTCACTTTTTGCAGAGCGCCCGGGCCTGGGTGAGGTCGTCTGAACTGGGTTTCGACGGGACGATGACCAGCTTGATTTTCTCCTGGGTGGCGAATTGATTCAGCTTCTTGACCTCACCCGAACCCGTATACTTTTGTTGCGGCAACGTGGCGTTGAAGGTTTGGATGACTTTGTATTCCGTGCGGGCATAGATCACACCCGCAAAGAGTAGTTTACCTTTCACTGGCATGTGCTTTTCCAGAATGGCACAGCCAACATTGCCTTGGGTCGTGCCGGCCACGGTGATTTTGCTGGCATGATCCTTTTTCCCTTGGGCAAAGGCAGCCGGGGTTGGGAGCGTGATGACGGCGAGCAGGGACAATATTGCCGACAGTTTTTTCATCTTGAACCTCCATTCTTGGCATTCCAAATCACCCCTCCTTTTCACAGCACTTCCAGTTTACTCGCTCCGCCGCCAGGATGCGATGGGACGGGTAGGGGAATACCTTGTAGGGGCGTGGGAATCAGTCTCCAATGGGATAGTTGGCTCAGTGAACAGTATTGGGGTTAAAGGTCAAGGACGGCAAGGAGGGTGGGATCGTCCGGGCACCGCTCGTTGCGGAAGCCCAGTTTTTCGCACACGGCAACCATCTCCCGGTTATCCGGCAGGATGTCCGCGAAGATGCGGCGAAGATGCTGATCACGGGCCACTCCGATCAGTCTCCTTACCATTTCAGTGCCCAGCCCCTGATGCTGCCAGCGATCGCTCACCATCGCGGCCATTTCGCTTTCCGTTTCACCTTCCAGTTTGGAGAGCAAGTAGCGCGGACCTGCTCTTCCAGGTCCGCGGCCCTTAATTTGGGGCTCGGAGGAATATCCGCAGACCTCAAGAGCGAGGTCTGCGCTACCCGGCCCGAACACTGCAAGACTCCAACAATCTCAAGCTTGCCGCTCTTGAACAACAGGTGGTGCAATCCAGGCACGCCCGCGACGCTGCCGCTACGGCGATCAATACCGACATCTGTCACCGCGACAATATCGTTCATCAGGTCAAACAATTCACGACGGGTCTGGGCTCCACGCTTCAGGGATACCGAGTTCCGTAAGTTGCGGGCTCCGCAGACAGGGAGAAACGCACAGAGTTCCACTGCCGCTACCGGAATCTCACGGGCGTGGGCTGGCTCACGATTGACCCGCCCAGTCTTCGGGAGCGGATGTTCCTGCCGAAGCCGTAAAACCGAGCCCCGTGCCCGGAAATCCGGAGGCACTCTCCAGCCAGTTTCTCTTTCTCGTCTTCAGGTCCGGCGGGCCGCGCTCTTCGATCTGCTGCGATACCATCAACGGAATAACGCAGAAAGCGTGCGGAAAAACTCGGCGGGCGTGGCAATCCGCAGACCAGTCCGTTGCCCCACTGCGTTGGTGAAATGCTTCGTATTGTGTGTCAGCAACCAATCAGGCTTGCTGTCCACGGCGACAGCAATTGAAAACAAACCGATAAAAAACCGTGACGCCGCCCAGAGCGAGCAGCTTCTTTTCTTTGCTGATCTCCGGGCGGAAGGACCTGGCTAGCCGGATAAAGCCCGGCAAAATGTCAGCGGCGCGGGGTTTGGATTTAGGCATGGGCAACCTCGTGGGATGGTAAGGTGCGGGTTTCCATCGGCTCGCCCGCGGCCGCGAGGAGCAGCGCGCGCACTCGCAGGGCGCTGGCTTCCACCGTAAACCTTTCAAGGACCTTGGCTCTTCCCCGCTCTCCGAATCGCCGGCACAGCGCCGGGTCGGCTAAGAGCCTCTCCAAGGAATCTGCCAGGGCCGCTGCGTCTCTCTGGTTCACCAGAAATCCATTTTGCCCTGAATCCACCAGTTCTGCGATCCCGGAGATGTCAGTTGAAACCACGGGGAGCTTGCTTGCCATCGCCTCCATAAACACGTTGGGAATGCCATCACGGTCTCCTGCTTCGGTGATGACGCAGGGCAGAACAAACATCCTCGCCTGCTGGTAAAGCGGGGCCAGCTCATCCTGTGTCATCTTGCCCCGCAGGGACACACGGTCCCCCACTCCCATGCGGGTGATCAGATCCCGAAGTTCCTCTTCCTGAGGACCGTAGCCTACGATCCAGCACCGGAAATCGTGTCCCCGGAGCTTGAGCATCCGGCAAGCTTCGATGAGGTAGGGAAATCCCTTCTTCTCGCAAAGGCGGCCGACGGACAAAATCAGGGGGAACCCGGCTGGCCCTTCCGCCTCCTCGCTCTCCTTCGGTTCGAACCGCGTGATGTCCACACCGTGATAGGCAAGATGGATGGGTGTCCCGGCGCAAGCCAGGGAGCTCAGATATTCCCGATTGGCGGCGAGTCACCGCCGGAGTGGTTGCGTTCTTTGAGCCGGGCTGCGGGCGAGACATAACCCGTGTAACGGATTTCGCAGCGGAGGTCCGGGACACGGGAAAAAGTCTCTTCGAGTCCGAACAACCTCTCATCTCCGTGGACCAGGACAAGATCGTAATAATCATTGACCAGGCGGCACACCCGATCTTCATGCTTTGCCTGGTCCGGCTTCTTTACGAGCACATCCCGCACACTGGAGACCACCAGCGCCGCAGGTTGGCACGAACGAGCGGACTGGAGCAAAGGTAGCAGCTCAAAGGAGAAGCGCTTCCTTCCAAATGGAAACATTTCTGTGATCAACACCTGGGCGATGTTCTTGCAAAGGCTTCTAAAAGCAAATTGCGCCGCCGCTCTTTCACCTCGCGGGCCACATCTCCGCCTTCAGTTGTCAGATCCGCCTTCGAATCTTCACCGTGCGCCAGAGGTGGAAGATGCAAAATCTCCACGCCGGCCGGAAAGGCCAGACCATCGACGGCTGGACCGCCCAGCGCAAGCAGGGCCTGGAATTCCTCCCTCAGCGCTCGCGCAATCTCCAGGCTTCGCACCAAGTGTCCGATGCCCAGAACGTGCTGGCAGTAGAACATGACGTAAGGTCGTTGCATCACAGGCCTCGAGATAAAGGAGGCGAACGGAGCGGGAAAAAATATAGAAGGCCGGGAAAAATAGTTGCACTCTCACTCTATATTTCCGCTGCCCTTCGGAACACCTACTTGGTATATGACAACCAACAATTCCATTCCGGTAGGCAGTGCCCGCGTAATCCTGAACGCCGATGACTTTGGCCTGACGGACGGAGTCTCAGCCGGTATCGTTCATTTGATCCGCCACGGTGTTCTGACTTCCACTTCCGCCATGGTCTGCGTTCCCGGCGCGCTGGAGAATCTGGCGCGCTGGTCCGCAAAGATTCCCGGCCGCATTGGCGCGCACCTTCAGCTTACGACGGGATCGCCCGTGCTGGGCGCCACCCAGGTGCCTTCCCTGGCGCGGTCGGACGGCCGTTTCCCTGCCTCCCGCAAACAAATAACTGCGCCCAATCCCCAGGAATTGCGCAACGAGTGGCAGGCCCAGATTGAGACCCTTATCCACCTGGGAATTCAGATCACTCACCTTGACAGCCATCACCACGTTCACGGTTTGCCCACGGTGTTCCCGGTATTTTGCGAAATCGCCCGCTATTACAACCTGCCGGCGCGCCCCTTGGATGACGCCATGGCCCTCCGCTTTCAAGAGCGGGGCATCCCGTGCGTGCATCGATCCTTGCTCGATTGGTACGGAGGAGATTTGTCGGTGCAAAGCCTGCTCTCCCTCTTGGAACGGGGTATGGCAGGCCTGCCCGCCGGGCCCGTGGTGGAGGTGATGTGCCATCCGGCGTTTGACATTTCCGGACTGGAGGCTGTCTCGAAATACGTTGTGGACCGGCAGCGCGAATTCGAAGTCTTGCAATCGCCGCAGTTGTTTGAGGCCATGAGGACGAAGAACCTTCAGTTGGATCACTTTAACAACCTTGCCCTGAACCAGGAAGTGGCGATTGCTTGACACTTCCCCAAATTGCGTCTGGCTGCTGCGCCACGGCCTCAGCACCTTCAATGCGGAGAAGCGGTGCCAGGGCGGTTCGGACGGCGCCGAGCTTACTGACGAAGGTCGCAGGTCGGCGCGGCTTACGGGCGAAATTCTTCGCCCTCTCAAATTTGACCTTGTGCTGACGAGCCCGTTGGCGCGCGCCCGTGAAACCGCCATGCAGGTTCTTGGCGGATGGAGCGGATCCTCCCGGCGGGTCATTCCAACTCGAATTGATCCGAGGCTGCAGGAAGTGCGCCTCTACACGTGGGAAGGCGCTTTGTTTGACTCCATCCGCGCTAACTTCCCCAAGGATTTTGACGATTGGCAATCAAGACCGCATCGGTTCCGGCTGCGGAGCGAAAGCGGGGATGTCCGTTTCCCTGTCCTCGATTTATTCGGTCAGGCGCGCTCGTTCTGGAGCGAATTCCTGGCGGCCCGCCCCGGCAAGCGGGTACTAATCGTGACTCATGGCGGAACCGCGCGGGCCCTGATTCTTACTCTGCTCGGGCTCAGCCCAAAAGGTTTTCAATCGATCCAGCAAAGTAACCTTGGCCTCACCATCCTGCGGCTGCCGGATGCGCCCGCCGCCCCCGGCAGCGTGGAACTGTTGAATTCCACTTCTCACTTGACCGGCAAGCCGCCCAAGCTGAAAGCCGGACGCCGGGGGCTGCGCTTGGTGCTTCAGGTTGGGGCCACCGACAAGTCCGGCGAAATCGTCGTCTGCCGTCTTCAGGAACCAGTAAAACTGGATGGAGCATTGGGTGGCAATGGTTACGGCCACTTTGCCTGCGGCGTGGAGGAGGCCATCCCCCGTCTCTCCTCGATGGTCAGGCGGGGCGAGGATAGCGGCTTGGAATCAATTTATGTAAAAGCCTCCCGCCAAGCGATAGAGAATGTGCTCCGCCACATGCCTGGATTTGATTTCAGGTTGGCCCGGCGTCTGAGGCTTCGTGCGGGCGCATTCACGGTAGTCCATTTTCCTGGAAAGCATCTCTTGCCCGTCCTGCAAGGGTTGAATCTTCCAGAACACGGATCCTCCGCGGACGCTTATCTCGCTCCTGTCCGGCCCATTTGAAAGCAGAGTTGCGGTCCAGTGTGGGAGGGCCAACCGGCCCGGCCAGGATGGCGGTGTGCTCGAATCAGGAGATCGCGGCTGCGAGTCTCTCAAATACAGATTGGAGAAATCACAAAAGTGTTCGACAAAAAGCCTGGAATACTCGTAAAAAAGCGGATGGCGCTGGCCTTGGATAGCTGGTGCGCCGGGTGGCCGCCGAACCTCAAAGGGGGTTCTTTGCCGCGACCCAAAACACGGTGGCAGGGCGACAGCCGGTTGCCGCGATTTTTCTCCATGGGTTGGTTGATTGGTATTGTCTTGCTCGCTGCATCGCCGGTCCTCTTGGCCCAAAGCCAGAAATCCATCGAGGGAACGGTTGAAGGCCCGCTGGGTGCGGTCGTCCAGGACGTCCGGGTCACGCTTGAAACCGAAGCGGGGCAGAAAACGGCAGAAACCACCACCAACGAAAACGGCCACTTCCAGTTCACCGGCTTGGCCTCGGTCCACTACATTCTGCTGGCCAGCGCTCCGGGACTTGCCGCCGGTCCGGTTTCCGTAACCGCGGGCGAAGCATCGGCTGTTCCGCTGCATATCCGGCTGGCACTTCTAACTTCTAAACAAGAGGTCACAGTTACCTCCAGCGCCGGTCCCGGCACGGCCGTTTCTGCTCAAAGGAACCACGGGAGTCTCAAGCTTGACCAGAATGAGATTCAAAGTCTGCCCACCGAAGGGGATGATCCGCTCGCCGTTCCCATGCTCTTTATCGAGCCCGCGGCCGAAGGGGCCCAAGGTCCGGAGATTATCGTTGACGGGGTTCCGAGCAGTTCGCTGGATGTGCCCATGTCGAGCATTCAATCCGTCACCGTAGCCCAGGACCCTTACTCCGCTGAGTATGAGCGCCCTGGCAGCGGCCGGATCGAGGTCACCACGCGCCAGGGATCACGCCACCATTATCGCGGCCTGCTTGCTTTGCAGTACCGTAATTCCGCCCTGGACGCGCGCAATGCCTTCGCGGCGGTGACGCCTCCCTTGCACCGCACCGCCAGCGGGCGCAGCTCAGCGGGCCGCTGGCGAAGCACGTGACTTTTTTCACCGCTCTGCGCTATTACGATGATAACGAAACGGCCGTCATCAACGCCCAAACTCCCTTGGGTCTCATAATTCAAAATTTCCCTGCCACAGGCCGCAACTTTTACGGATACGGACGGATGGATGCTGGACTGTCACCCAAAAACAAGCTGGGCGTGGCATACAAATACAAGGACAAATCGAAGACCAACCGCAACGTCGGAGGCTTCGACTTGCCGGCCCGGGCCTTGAACCTCTTCGACCGCGAGAACGAGGTGCGGGTCTTTGACAACGCCATCCTGTCGGATCGCCTCCTCAATAACGTGCGACTGAGCCTGAAGGACGAGCCAACCGGCACCAGCAGCCTTACCAACCAGCCGGCTTTGCTCGTGCCCGGCGCTTTCAATGGCGGCGGCGGCCAGATCAGTCAACAGTTGCGAGAGCGCGACATCAACGCCCAGGACATCCTGGATTATTTCCGAGTGGCGCAGGACTTCCGCTTCGGTGGGGGTGCCATCGTCCGCTCTTTCAACGCCTCCAACTCGTCAAACTTCGGTGGCTCATTCTCCTTCAGCAGTCTCGCCGCTTTCTCTGCCGGGACACCCTTTCTTTTTACGATGAACACCGGAAATCCCAACACCCGCTTCAGCCAGAACGAATACTTCGCCTTTGCCAGCGATGAGACGCAGCTCGGGCCGCGGGGGTCGGTTTCGATGGGGCTCCGGTACGAGGGCCAGTCCAATGTGGGTGAACAGGACAACTTCGGGCCCCGCCTGGGCTTTGCCTTCAACCCCCACGGGGGACGGACGGTCATCCGCCTGGGCGGTGGCATTTTTTATGATCGCCAGCCTCCCGTCATGCAACAGGACGAGAGGCTTTACGGTGGCCAGCAAATCCGCCAGGCGGTGATTGCCAATCCGGGCTATCCGGTTGCCATTTCAAATCCGGGCCAGCTCCAGTTTTCAATCCCCAGCATTCTTCGGGTGGCGCCGAACATTGGAGTGCCCACCACAATTCAGGGCAACATTTCAGTGGAAAGGAGATTCGGCAGCGGCCAGAACTTTCTGACTCTTGACTTCACCACCCTCCGCGGCACCAACCTGTATCTCAACCACAACCTCAATGCTCCGCTTCCCTCAAGCGGATTTCTGATTCGTCCCAATCCCAACTTTATCAACATCAATCAATTTGAGTCCTCGGGAAGCTCGCTGGGAAATTTCCTGACCGCCTCCTACCGCACCACGATCCGGCGGCGACTGAATCTGTTCACCCAATACACCCTTTCAAAGTCCCAGGACAACACCAGCGGCTTCTTGTACATTCCTTCCAACAACTACAATATCCAGGCCGATTGGGGAAGGTCCAACTTTGACCAGCTCCACCGGTTTAAGGTGCTCGGAACTTACGAGCTGCCCTATGGCTTCGACGCGGGCTTGATCTTCAACGCTCACTCTGGATTTCCTTATAACATCACCACCGGCTTTGACAATAATCATGACACGGTGGCCAATGACCGGCCGCCCGGCGTGGGCCGTAACACTGGAAACGGCCCCGGCGCCATGGACATGGACGTCCACCTGGCCAGAAATTTCAGACTGCGACGCGAGAATTCCAAGCCCAAACTACAGATCGGGATCGACGCATTTAATGTATTCAATACGGTGAACTATAAGAACTTCGTCGGGGTTCTGACTTCCCCTTACTTTGGCTTTGCGGACGCAGCCTTGCCGGCGTGCGAGGTTCAGCTTTCCGTGAGGATCAAATTCTGATCTTTGGCGCCATCAGGAGCCAACCTGCGCCGGTGGAAATACATGGATACTCCTTCGGAAACCTGATTTCCGGGAAAGTTCCGGCGGGTCCGGTCAGGAACCCAACTTCGACACCCCCTCACCCCCAGCCCCTCTCCCCGTAAGCGGGGAGAGGGTGGCCAAGTTTGAAATTTGCGTCACGTCGGCATTGCCTCACCCCCAGCCCTCTCCCCGCAAGCGATGAGAGGGTGGCCAAGTTTGAAATCTGTGTCACGTCGGCATTGCCTCACCCTCAGCCCCTCTCCCCGCAAGCGGGGAGAGGGTGGCCAAGTTTGAAATCTGTTTCACGTCGGCATTGCCTCACCCTCAGCCCCTCTCCCCGCAAGCGGGGAGAGGGTGGCGCGCAGCGCCGGGTGAGGGGGTGCGAGAATACGTGAGCGAACTTACGAAACGCCGCACTTCGTTTTTCTGAAACGGGAATATCCCGGAGGTATATTCTAGAGCCTTGAGGAACTCTCCAACGGAGGATCAAGCTGCCGGATGAAGCTCTTCGTCCAATCCGTTGTTGCGCTGGCATTGGCGGGCGTGCTGCTGGCGGGGCAGGCTGCTGCGCCTCCGCAAGGTCACGCCCCGGAACAGCCGGGTCCATCACCCGGCCCTTTCAATGACCTGTTGCCCGCTTCATCCTCCAATCCGTCGGCCGTGGCGGCTCTGGTAAATCGCGGCAACCAACTGGCTGAAGCCGGCCAGCTTGAGAAGGCGGTGGAGGATTATCGCCAAGCCGTCGCCCTGAATCCAAGCGATTCGACCGCACATTATAACCTTGCCGGGGCCTACGCCGGCCTTCAGCAGATTCCGGACGCCATCCGCGAGTACCAATCGGCGCTGGCGCTGAATCCATCGATTCCAAACCTTTACCGTAATCTGGGAGCCCTTTATGAGGCCATCGGACAGATCGCCCAGGCCGTCCAGGTTTACCGGGCAGAAGTGAAGGGCGAGCCGCAAAATGCCGCCGCCCATGCGCGGCTGGCGAACGCATTCTCTCAAGCGGGGCAGTATCCCGAATCCACTCGTGAATTCCTGACGGCCCTTCAGCTCGCGCCCAAGAACGCCCAAATTCATGCTGCGTTCGCCGCCTCGCTTCTTCAAGCGGGCGATAACGAAAGGGCCATCCAGCAGTGGCGCCAGGCCATCCAGCTTGCGCCCTACAACGCCAGCGACCACGCCGGACTGGCGGACACGTTGATCCGGACGGGGCAGACCGCAGCGGGCATCGCTGGATACCGTTCAACCATGAAGCTGCGGCCCAATGACGCGGACTTGCATGTGGATTTGGCGAACGCCTTGCGCAACAGCGGCGACCTGCCCCACGCCATTCAGGAGTTTCGGCTGGCCGTTAAGATGCGTCCGGACAACTTCTACTTCCGATATTCGCTGGCGCTGGCGCTGCGGCAGGTGGGTGATTACCAGGACGCTGTCCACGAGCTTGAGCACGTCATCCGTCTGCAACCTACCAACCTGGAGGCGGTCACGGAGTTGGCCTCAACCTATTTGGCAGCGGGCAACCATCAAGCGGCGGTGGCGGAGTATGAGGACGCCCTTCGCATCCGGCCCAACGACGCCGCGCTTTACGAAAAGCTCGGCTTGGTGCGAAGAGAGACCGGCGACTTGCAGATGGCCATCCAGGATATGGAGGAGGCGCTGAGGCTTTCCCCCCAATCCTCTGCTTACCGCCGCAATTTGGCCGAGGCCAGGAATGCTTCGGGCGACCTGCCGGGATTTATTGAGGAATACCGCGAGGCGGCCGCCGAGCGGCCCCAGGATGCGGATTCCTACGTGAACCTGGGGAATGCCTATGCGTCGGCGGGAAACCTGCCCCGGGCAGCGGCCCAGTACCGGCAAGCCATCGACCTGTCCCCCAAGAGCGCTGCGGCTCACTTCCGCTTGGGTCTGGTCCTGAAAGCGCAGGGAAACCTGAACGGAGCGGAGTCCGAGTTTACTCAGGCCGTGCACTTGCGCCCCGGCTATGTGCAAGCCTTGAATGCCTTGGGCGGTGTCCTGGTGACGGAGCGGAATGTTGCCTTGGCGGTGCCTACTTATCGTGATGCTCTGAAGCTTGAACCGGGGGATGCTGCCTTGCACTTAAAGCTGGCGGAAGCTCTGCGGCAAAATGGCGATTTGGACGGCGCCATCAACGAGGCGGCGACGGCCGCGGGTTTGGCCCCGCACGACGCCGCCTTTGAGCGGCGGCTTGGAGATCTGCTTGCGGAAAAAGGCGATGAACAAAAAGCCATCGATGCGTATAAGAAGAGCCTTGCCATCGATCCCAGCAATGCCGCCATGCAGACCGATCTGGGCGGGGCGCTGCTCCACTCCGGCGATTGGAAAGGCTCGGCGGCGGCCTATCAGGCGGCCCTGAAAGTTCAGCCGGATTCATCCGAAGCTTACTCCGGCTTGGCGCGGGCGTTGCTCCACCTCGGCCAGGATGCGGCAGCAGCCCGCGAGGCGCAGGCGGCGCTCAAGCTTACCCCGAATCTTGCAGTGGGCCACTTGGCTCTGGGGCAGGCGCTCTTCCAACAAGGCAAGACCGATGAAGCCATCGGCCAGTTTCGTGAGGCTTTGCGCGCCCAGCCCGACTTTATTGACGCGCGTCTGGCGCTGGCGGAGGCGCTGGCGCGAAAAGGAAGTTGGGGCGAGGCGATTGACGATTTTAAGGAGTATTTGCGGTTGGCACCGCAGGATGGGAAAGTCTATCGCGGATTGGCACAGGCCTACCTCGCCCAAAAAGATAACCAGCAGGCCATCCAGACGCTGCAACAGTGGGTGCAAATGAGCCCGCGATCCGCCGACGCGCACCACGACCTGGCTATGGCATTCTCAGCGAGCGGCAATCGCGCCGAGGCTCGCAAGGAGTTCGAGGCTTATATTCAGCTTGCTCCCAACGCCCCGGATGCCGCTGCAATCCGCAAACGGCTAACGCGGGGGCAGGGATCGAAGTAACAGGTGGCTGTGCCGCGGACGCCCAAGCGGCCTTCGGTGATAGGGTGGTCCGGATTTCCTCCAAGACGACCCCCATTACTGTCGGACACTTCGGCCGGCACCCCGCAACGTCAGAAGCACATCTCGCGGTTCGTGGTGACCAGATCGACTCGCGTATCGCCACGCTAATGTCCTGTCACACCTAATTCTTGACAATGTAGGGTAAGGCGGCAGCTTCGCAGCCGCACTCCAAGGCGCCTGCGGCCCTGCCGTGAACTTGCGGGCGAAGCCCGCCGTGGACTGTGGTAGCGGCAGCTACCGCCTTCTCTCGTAAGCGGCGAGCAAAGAGTAGACATCACCCACCCGAGCACTGAGCGCCTGTAAAGAATTAAGTGGGACAGGATACTAGCCAGGGGGATGGGGCCGGGCGCCAACTCTTGCGCCGGCAAGTGCGGACCCGGTACCGGCAAGCACTGACAGTTTCATGAATCTGCGCGGTGAGATGCTCATGCTTCGATTCCCAGGGCAGGGATCCGCTCAGGCTGGTCAGAACTGCGGGTGAAGCGGACATCCGCGCCCGCCGTTTCACTTGGGTATCTGCACGTGTTCAACCCAGACGCCGCGGAGGTAAATCACAAGCAGCGCCAGTCCGTAAATCGCAGTAACCACCGTGAGTAGCTGGCCCCAAAAATCCGCCCACACGATCTTTTTGCCGGTCGATACCTGTTGGGCCACCATCCGGTTCTCGCTCTCTGCCAGGTGTAACATCTCATCATCACGGCGTCCTACGGAGAGACGGTAGATGGCCATCACTGCGATGGTCAGAACCAGCACACCGAATCCGATAACATAGGGCAATAGGTTCATGGCGCACCTCCTGAGCCAAAGTAAGGCGGGATCAATCGCGCATTCACCGCCAGGCTTACATTTTCCTTATCCTCCGCTTTATTTTCCGTGGTGAGGCGCTGGTGCGCGGTGATGGCCGTCACACGTGCTTCACGGGCCTGACGCCGAGGCGGGTCATCGAAGGACGATTCCCGGTTTCCAGAGACGGGGGAAATCCTGGAGAAGTGGGGTGAGGTTTCCGGGTTGCTTGCCAAGTCGTTCGAGAAAGCAACAGCGGAGGCGCTTGACCGGGTCATGCCGCAGAGATCCAGCAGCTTCGGCGGGAGGGCGGGCGGGACCGTCGCCCTCCTGACCTTCCACGAATCCTATCACATGGGTCAGTTGGCCTATTTGCGGAAGTGGTTGGGTCTTGGGCAGTTAGTGGGATAGCGGACATTCCCGATTCGGTTTCAGCCCGTTCCGGGACGGGGCAAGCCATGCCAGCAAGCAAGCCGCCACTAATTCAGCGAATTTAAGGTCGCGCCAGGGCAAGTGGGCCGCTGGAATGCACCTTTGGGCATCGAAATCACATCAATTTTGACCGGTGCCTTGCCCCTGGAAAGGAAGCCCAGCCGGGTGGCAGCAGCTCTCGAAACGTCCAGAAGGCGGTCGCCAAAGTACGGTCCTCGGTCATTGATCCTCAGAACGACGGATCGCCTGTTGCGCAGGTTGGTGACCCGGACCTTGGTTCCAAGGGGTAGAGTGGGATGGGCGGCGGTCAGCCCGTTCATATTGTAAGCTTCACCACTTGCCGTGGAATTTCCCTGGCATTCCTTTCCATACCAACTGGCAAGCCCCCTTTGAGTGCGGTGCCGGTGATCTCTGCTGATTCCATCGAACGGAAGACAAGACGGTTGCCCTGCCTCGGAGGACGCCGTAAAAACCACCAACACCATCAGTCCCAATGCCATCATCAGTTTTCGCATTCAACCTCCAAACTATATAAAACTCCCGGGAGCTGATTTCCAACTCTCGCACTTAAAACGAATTGTGAGGGGGATGATGTAAAGATAGTACACAAAATAATATATTTTGTCAAGGTGGTAGGTAGTGGTGCATTTTCGCTACAGCAAACTGCGCCACTGCCAGTGGGTAGGAGTTCTTGCTTGTTTGCCAAGCCCCTGGTCACGGCTTGCTCAATCCAGCCAGCCATTCAAATCTGGCATCGGGGCACTCTTCATACCGGGCGGTCGGGCCCATGCGCCGGTTCTTTCCAAACCGGGACATCAGCTTCCCGAAGCGGTACGAATTGACAAAAATGGGCGACGTTACCGCGCCAAATTTTGACTGTGCTGCGAATCGAGATCGTAGGGTTTGCACCCGGGCTAAAGTCATCAATCTATAACATGGCCACCGAATCTCCGAGCCACAGGTCCGGCTTCCCAAGCCGTCCATTGGAACCTCGATCCAAGCATAACATATTGATAATACACAGCTTATTAAATAGAGTCATCGCATAATCCGAGACGTTCGGGAGGCTTGCTGTCGTTGGCTCAGCCCACCAAGCGTCCGCTCGGTTTCCCCCACCTGGACTATTCCCAACCCCCCTGAATCCCCTTCCGCCATCGGATTCGCAGGCAGTTACTCAAATGGCACATCGGTTGCTTCTATCTAGGCCAGAGCGCGACGGATTCTTAAGACAACCAAACGCTCCAAAGACGTGAAAACGGCAAAAAGGCGGTTCTCACTCCCGTGGTGAAGTGTGCCTTAAAGGGGTGCGCTTCGCGATGGCGAAGAAAGAAAAAGGTTGATCGGCAGTTGAAGTCTGGCGGCCATGTACCACTGAAAACGGGTGTGACAGCCGCGAAAAAGGGGAACACCGATGGTTGCGACACAGGCAATTCCTTTTGGTTACGTTACAAGAACAAGCCGTCACCATGGCACGCGCACACGGATTGGCGGCCGCAAACAGGTTAGGGCTGCCGCGAGGGTAGCGACCGGGGTCCATCCAGTTCCGTCGGCGGTAGCGGGAGAGAAACAACCGGCCATCGCTACCAATCTGTTGGCCCTGGTAAAGCGCGTGGCCTTTGAGATGCGGGCGCACCTTCCGCAGCACGTTGAGGTTGATGACCTGGCGGGGGCGGGCATGCTGGGGCTGCTGGATGCTATCAACAAATTTGACGTCCGCAAACACACCAAAATGGAAACCTATGCCCGGCATCGCATTCGGGGCGCCATCCTGGATAGCCTTCGCATTATGGATACCGCGTCGCGGGACATGAGGAAAAAGAACAAGGCGGCTGAGAAGGTCTATCACGAGCTTGAAGCACGGCATTGCCGCCCGGTGACCGATGAGGAAATGGCCGCAGCCATGGGCATGAGTCTGCGAAAATGGCATCGCACGGCGGGCGAATTACACACCATGGGCCTGGAATGGATGCGTCCCAACCTGATTCCGGAAAAGAACCTGGTGGACGAGCAGAACATCCCAGCCGAGAACCAGGAAAATCAGTTTGACCAATGCTACCGCAGCGAGCAGCGGGAAATCGTGAACCGTGCCTTGAGTTTTCTGACGGACCGCGAGCGGACGGTGATGACGCTCTATTATGAGCAGGAAATGACCATGAAGCAGATTGGAGATGAACTTGGAATCGACGAATCTCGCGTTTCTCAGGTTCACAGCGCCGCCCTCGTCCACTTGAAAAGCAAAGTGGGGGCGCTCATGCGGCCGGCCAAACCCTGGATCCCGGCAGCCTACATGCTGGCCGACCAGGGCGGCGTGCAGTTGCCGGGCTATTAGACCGGTTTATTCACGAAGTCTTATTCACGGGCGGGGCATAAAATTGTCTAGGAGTCTGTCGGAGAGAAATTACCCCGCACGTAGAATCAATGACTTGGAGACTTCGCTGTGCCCGTAAGTTGTTGATTCTTCGTTGAAAACTGTTTTTCTCCGACAGACCCCTAGTGTTCTGTGCCACTTAATTCTTTACAGGCGCTCCGTGCTCGGGTGGGTGATGTCTACTCTTTGCTCGCCGCTTACGAGAGAAGGCGGTAGCTGCCGCTACCGCAGTCCACGGCGGGCTTCGCCCGCAAGTTCACGGCAGGGCCGCAGGCGCCTTGGAGTGCGGCTGCGAAGCTGCCGCCTTACCCTACATTGTCAAGAATTAGGTGTGACAGGACACTAGTGTGCGTGCCCCCGCTTGGGACGCAGGCAACTGAACGCCCACCGGGGCTGCGACATGGCAATGCAATGTCGCCTCCACCCCTGTGGACCGTCCTTCATCGTAGACCTAATCCCCGCATCTTTGGCAGGATAGAAACCTCGCCCTTCCGTTTATTCCCCGACATTCTCCCATCCTGGTGAAAAATCTGGCCTAAAATTCTGCGCCAGCCAGGCCTCTCGGACTCGGCCAGATAATACGATGTAACTCCCGTCACGATAAACATTTACGCCCAGTAATTGCGGTCGAGCGAACGATACTGAATGGCCTCGGAAATGTGGGCGGTGCTAATCGATTCCGCGTCATCGAGGTCGGCAATGGTGCGGGCGACTTTCAGGATGCGGTCGTGGGCGCGAGCGCTCAGGCCGAGCCGCGTCACGGCGCTTTCCAGCAGCTTTTCGCATTCGACGGAGAGGCGGCAGTGTCGCCGCATGTGGCTGGGACTCATCTGCGCGTTGCAATAGATTTTCTCGCCTTGAAAATGATGCAATTGCCTCCCCCGGGCCTCCACCACGCGGGCGCGAATTTCATCCGACCCATCACCGCCCGCATCCTCACGCAACTCGCGGTACTTCACTGCGGGCATATCAATGTGAATGTCAATGCGGTCGAGCAGTGGCCCGGAAATCTTTGACACATAGCGCTGGATCATGGGCGGCGTGCACGTACATTGGCGCGAAGGGTCATTGAAGAAGCCGCAGGGGCAAGGATTCATGGCGGCTGCCAGCATGAACCGCGCCGGAAACGTGAGCGACATGGAAGCGCGAGCGATGGTGACCGTGCCGTCTTCGAGAGGCTGGCGAAGCACCTCCAGCACATTCCGCTGAAATTCGGGAAGCTCGTCAAGAAACAGCACGCCGTTGTGCGCCAAGCTCACCTCGCCGGGCCGCGGTATGGCGCCACCGCCGATCAAGCCAGCATCGGAAATGGTGTGATGCGGCGAGCGGAAGGGCCGCGCGCCCACCAGTCCCATGCCCGCTTCCAACACGCCCGCCACGCTGTGGATCTTGGTGGTCTGGATGGCCTCATCGAAGGTCATGGGTGGAAGAATGCTGGGAAGGCGTTTGGCGAGCATGGTCTTGCCGGCGCCGGGTGGACCGATCATCAGAATATTGTGGCCGCCGGCCATGGCCACTTCAATGGCGCGCTTGGCGTGAAGCTGGCCCTTCACATCGCGGAAGTCCACCGCATAGCGGCTGGAGTTCGCCAGCATTTCCGACACTTTGACGCGCACGGGCACGAACTCCCGCGTCTGATTGATGAAGTCGAGGACTTCCGGCAAGGAGCCCAATCCGTAGACCGCGACGTCCTGCACTACGGCGGCTTCCTCAGCGTTTTCCTTGGGGACCACCATGCGGCGAAGACCTTTCTGCCGTGCCATGCTGGCGATGGAGAGCGATCCCTTGATGGGCCGCAGCCCGCCGTCGAGTGAAAGCTCGCCCAGGAAAAGACAGTCGTTGAGGTCGGGCTTCATCAATGCGCCGGTGGTGCCGAGGATGCCAAGAGCAATCGGCAGATCGAATCCGGAACCCTCTTTCTTCACGTCGGCGGGTGCCAGGTTGACCGTAATGTTCATGAACGGAAAATCCAGCCCGCAGTTTTTGATGGCGGCCTTGATGCGCTCGCGGCTTTCGCGCACCGCGGCGTCCGGCAGGCCCACCGTCATGAAGTTGCCAATGCCGGGCGAAATGTCCACCTCCACTTCCACCATGTGGGCGTCAATGCCAAAAACTGCGGCGCTGAAAGTCTTGAAGAGCATTTGAATTTGAAACTCTTGTAAATGTCCCGGTCCAAAAATGGGACCCGGCCGGGATCTACGCTCATCGTAGTGCCGGCATCCCTTCACTCCGCTCAGGGCAAGCTCTGCCGGCAAGTGCCCCCGGTACCGCGGCGGTACAATCCATTGGTTGCGCCGCGATTATACCAAATGCGCCCGTATCCCGCCGCTGAAACTGCGGTTCTCGCTCGTGAAACCTCGATCCGGAGCCCGCAGCACCTCGTAGCGCGTCGCAGGCCACAACGGTTTTCCCAGCTTCCTGCATCACCTTGCAGTCTGGTAAATAGAAGGACTTTACCTTTTACAGATTGAGAGTGTAGGCTCTTTCCAGTTAAGATGGCTTTTGCCGGGCGGCGAAAAGAGGCCAAGGGCGGGGTAAGGCGCTCGTCGTGGCTACCCACTTTCGCTTTCAAATTCTTATCCTACCCGACGACAAAACGGGTATTCATCGCCAGGTCTTTTCGCTGGGCGTCGCTTGGAGCCAAAACCACATCTTTGTGACACTGTTTTAACCTTCACTGGCTTGTAAAAGGCTATGATGGATTGGCAACAGAAGCTGTTGGAAGCCAGCAGACACTTCCTCTCACCCCATCGATGTTGGGAACGTTATGACTTGGCCAGAATGCTCCACCCCTGACCAGAGGCTCGTATGATGTTCAAGCCAGTTCGCCTCCATTCATGGCGCGCCGTGCAAAGCGCACGCTGGCGTGGGCGTATCTTTTTTCTGAGCCTGATGTTTGGAATGCTCTGGAGCAGGGGCTTGAACGCTCAAGATGTGCCGCTGCCAGAAGCTCCCAACAGCGCCGACCCCACCACCGTTTTTGATCATCCGCTGTCCGGCAAACTCTGGATTTCCGGACAGATGAACGTGATCAACCAGGGACACGGATCGTTTCCTGCCGCTTACACAGGCCCGCAGAGCCTTCGGCCCTATGCCGAGGATGACACCACGAACGTCTTGACCCTTTACACCGGCTATGAGCTCAGCTCAACATCGGACGTCCTGATGGACGTGGAGAGCGCGTCCGGTAACGGCATCAGCGATGCCTTCGGGTTGGCCGGATTCACCGATCTGGACGCGGTGCGCAACCCCACGTTAAGCGCCACGCCTTACTTGGCGCGCTTGATGATCACCAAAGTCTTCGCGCTGGGCGGAGGCGATGAGGCGAATGGCCGGGGTCCGTTTTCCCTGGCCACCTCACTCCCCTCGCGGAGGATTGTGGTGCGCGTGGGGAAGTTCAGCCTGGTGGATTTCTTCGACGTCAATGAAGTGGGCGGCGACAGTCATCTGCAATTCATGAACTGGACCATCGACAACAACGGCGCTTACGATTACGCCGCGAACACCCGAGGCTATACGTGGGGGGCCGTGGGGGAGTATGACGAACCGCGCTGGGCGCTGCGCTTTGCAGAAGCCATGATGCCCAAGGTCGCCAACGGTGAAAATCTGGATGCGGACCTGTTCCGCTCGCACTCGGAAAACGCGGAACTGGAATTGCGCCGCAGCGTCATCCCCCACCGCCGTGGCGCCCTGCGGCTGCTCTCCTACGTGAATACCGCCGACATGGGGGATTACCGGCAAGCGATTGACGAGTATCTGGCCGGCCAGACTCGCACGCCCGACATTATCGCCACTCGCCAGCCGGGCCGCATCAAGTATGGATTCGGCGTAAACGCCGAACAGGACCTGACAGACCTGGTGCGCGTCTTTGGACGCTGGGGATGGAACAACGGAACAACGGAATCCTTCTGTTACACCGAAGTGGACCATACGGTTGATTTTGGAGGCGATCTGCGCGGCGTTCCCTGGCATCGCAAGTTCGACAGGCTCGGCGCCGCTTATGTGGTGAACGGGATTACGGGCGATCACCGGCGCTACCTTCAACTTGGAGGGCTGGGATTCCTGCTGGGCGATGGGAACCTCACCTACGGGCAGGAACAGATCTTCGAGACTTATTACACGGCTCACCTCTGGCGCGGGTTCTTCCTTTCTCCCGACTTCCAGCACGTGGTGAATCCCGGTTACAACCGGGTGCGGGGACCGCTTTGGGTGGAATCGGTCCGGCTGCATGTGGATTTTTGACGGCAACCCATCGCCGCGGGTCGGGGCACGAAAACGGCTTAAGTTTTGGCGGGCGGCGGGCGTTGACACTGACCCTTAAAGACCGGACAATATAAGGTAAGTGAGGTTCCATGTCCACCGTAATGGCCGAACCGGCCTTGCACGAAGCCCTTTGGTGGGAGCCGCTTCCCGAAGGCAAGTTGCACTGTTACCTCTGCCCGCGCCATTGCCACATTGGCGAAGGCCAGCACGGGTTTTGCTACATCCGCAAAAACATGGCGGGCAAGCTCTACAACTTGGGCTATGGGCAGCCCGCGGCGCTACAGATCGATCCCATTGAGAAGAAGCCGCTGAACCACTTTCTGCCCGGCACCCGCATCTTTTCAATGGGTACAGCCGGCTGCAATATGGGTTGCTTCTTCTGCCAGAACTGGGACATTTCCAAGTCCAAAGCTGACCAGGTGAGGTCGGTTCATCTGGAGCCGGAAGCGGTGGTGCTCGCTGCCATTGAAAATGACTGTCCTTCGCTGGCCTTCACCTATAATGAACCCACCATCTGGGGTGAATACGTGATGGATATTGCGCGGGTCGCACACGAAGTGGGCCTGAAGACGGTGATGGTGACCAACGGCTACATCACGCGCCAGGCCCTGTTTGACGTTTACCGAAACATTGACGCGGCCAACGTGGACTTGAAGGCTTTCACCGAAAACTTCTATGGCAAAGTCACGCTAACCCACCTTGCGCCCGTGTTGGAGACGCTGAAGACCCTTCGCCACGAAACCGGCGTGTGGTTTGAAATCACCAATCTTATGATTCCGTCGCACAATGATTCCCAGGATGAAACACGTCAACTGTGCGGCTGGATTCTTGACAATCTGGGCGATGACGTTCCACTGCATTTCACCGCGTTCCATCCGGATTTTAAGATGCGCGACCAACCGAACACTCCGCCGGAAACGCTTCATCGGGCCCGCCGAATCGCCATGGAGATGGGATTGAAGTTCGTCTACGAAGGCAACATCTATTCCGAGGGCGCGAACACGATTTGCCCTGGCTGCAAGCAAGCCGTCGTCAATCGCTGGTGGCATCGGGTGAGTGGCGTCCGCATTGATCCAGCGGGGCGTTGTGAAAATTGCGGCGCCCATATTCCCGGCCACTTTGAGGCTCCGAAAATGCCCAGCCGGAACCAGGTTGAGGCCCTGCGGGAACGCTAGTGGATTGCGCAATCCCATTCGTAGGCTACCCAGCACACAAAGCGGTTTATCTTAAGATCGAGATAGGACACTATCACATGAATGCCCAAACCCAACAGACGGCGCTTGACCCCAGCCGGCAATTGCTCCGGCACACTGTGGCAACCCTTGCCTACCGGGGCGCCAAGGTGCTGCGCGGCGCGCCCGCGGGATTCGCCGAGTTCTGTGCTTCCGAAGGAACTCGAACGCCGGGGCAGCTTCTGGCGCATCTCGGCGATCTGCTGGATTGGGCGCTGGCCATGTCCCAGGGTAAGCACGAATGGCACAACTCCGCCCCATTGCCGTGGCCAGAGGGTGGCCAGCGGTTCTTTGCCGCCCTCCAGTCTTTCGAGGATTACTTGGCGTCCAGCCAGCCGTTACAAGCTCCTGCTGAACGCCTGTTCCAGGGCCCGATTGCGGATGCGCTGACTCACGTGGGGCAGATTGCCATGCTGCGGCGCATGGCGGGCGCGCCGGTGAAGGGTGAAAACTACTTCGCGGCAAATATTGCCAGCGGCTGCGTGGGACCAGATCAGGCCACGCCTGGGGCCGAGTTTGATTGAGCGTTTCGAGGCGCGTGCTCTGCTGAATGGAGTGTGTGAACGGTCCGGGCAGTAAACCCCATCGACTCAAGCCTTCACTTGGAAGCATAGGACGGTGAGGTCATCCGCCTGTGGGGCTTTGCCGGCGAAGTTTTGAACTTCCGTCACCACTTGTTTGCAAACCTCGCGGGGGTCTTTGTCGCGGTAGTTCTGAACCAGATCTTCAAGGCGCTTTTCCCCGAAAAATTCCCGGTCCACGTTTTGCGCCTCGGTGACGCCATCGGAAAAAATCAAGAGCTTGTCCCCCGGTCCGAGCTTCAGCGTTCCCACCTCGAACGATGCGGCAGCGAACAGGCCGACCGGAAAACTGGATGAAGCGACCGGCGTGATGGCGCCGCCAGACCGTAGGAGGATGGGGGGGACGTGGCCAGCGTTAACGAATTGCATGGTTCCCTCCGGATCGACGACGCCGTAAAACAGCGTCGCATACATTTCCGGAGGCGTACGGTCGTAGAGGAAAGTGTTCACTCGCGCGAATAGCTCAGGAAGGCTGGGGTTTCCCAAGGCCACCCCGGAAAAAACGCCCTGCAGCGTTACGGCCATCATGGCCGCGGGCAATCCTTTGCCCGCAACGTCCGCCACCGTGATGCCGAAGCGTTCCCCAGGGAGCGGCACCACATCATGATAGTCGCCTCCCACTGTCTGGCAAGACATGGTGAGGGCGTGCAGGTCAAAATAACTGGCTTCCGGCAACTGGCTGGGCAGCAGGCTTTGCTGGATGCTCCGCGCCAAAGCCAACTCGTGCTGATTGCGCTCCTGTTGCCGCGTAATGCGAAACAGCCGCGCATTCTCGATCACCGTCGCGCCTTCCACGGCCAACGTCTGAAGCACCTCGCGGTCCAGACTGGTTACCGCCGTAGGCCGCATGCGGCTGTCCAGGTAGAGCACTCCCAACAGTTGCGGAAGAGCTTGGCTGATCGTCTCCCCGCTCACTTCCTCAATCACCGGCAGCTTCATCAAGGGCACGGCCACGATGCCGCGCGCCGCGCCGCTGATCAAGCCGGTTTCCTGCGCCGGTCGCCCGGTGTCTTCCTCCTCCAACACCACTTCCTCAAGCCCCGTTTCCGCCACGCGCTCCACCACTGTATGTGAGTAATCATCCAAGCCGGATTTCAGAAAGACGCCGCGCCGGTCGCGGGCGCTGTGCAGGCGGAGCTGGCCGTCCTCCGCAGTAAGGAAAAGCAGGCCGCGCTCGGCATCGGTCAAGCGCAAGGCGGTATCCAGAAGTGTGGTGAGCACTTCTTCGAGCGCCGGAGCCCGATTCAACATACGCGCCATTTGCAGGAGGACGCTGAGATGGTGCAATTGCGGCGCCGGGCTGCCCGCCGCTTTTTCCAACCTTTCGAGAATGCCGGGCAGAACGGCTTCCTCAATCTTGAAAGTCAATGCGTAGGTGTCGGTCACGCCCAGACCGATGCGGTCGCCGCTGCGCAGCGGCACGCAACTGGTGATGAGCTTCTCATTCACCATCGTCCCGTGGCGGCTGCCGGCGTCTTCAATGAAGTATCCGTTCGAGTCCTGCAAAATGCGCGTGTGGCGGCGGGAGATGCGATTGTCGAGCAGCACCAGATCGTTGTCACTCTGGCGGCCGATGGTGAAAGGGATGTGTAGTATCTCCACTTCACGGTCGGCGCCGGAAATGTCGTGAACTAATAATTTGGCGGATGTCCCTGGCATGGCTAGGCCGCTGCAATTTGCATGAAGGGCCGAGTATAGCAGAGTTCCGATGGAGATGTGGCCCAGCATCCAGGAGATTGAGGCCAGTGGTGGACGCGGGGCGGGTTGGAAACTTGGGTATTCAGAATGGCCGGGTTGTTAATGAATGCCGCGGGTTCGCCCCTTGCCTGACAAAGCTGCGGATGTAAGCCCGTTGTGCGCTGATTTAGCTGCGCAGGTGGGGCATACATCGTTTCGTATGTATCTGCTTATGGAGTGGACAACCGAACGCCTAGCCAGGCGGTGACATGGCAAAACAATGTCGCCGCCACCCGCGATGCTGTGCCTCGAAATCAATTGCAATTTCGGCGGTCCTGGCTCATCATCGATAATTTCGGTCAATGAAATTGTGGCGCCAAGGCCAGGGAGGTTTTATGGCAGGAAAGAACGTGAAGATTTTGCCGGCGGAGGGAAAGCTGGGGGTGTTGATACCCGGCATGGGCGCGGTGGCGACCACCTTCATCGCCGGAGTGGAAGCGATCCGCCGGGGCGTGGCGCCGCCCATCGGTTCTTTGACACAAATGGGGACCATCCGCCTGGGCAAACGAACGGATGGCCGCTCGCCGAAGATCAAAGATTTTGTGCCGCTGGCCGAGCTGGGCGACTTGGTGTTCGCGGGTTGGGACGTCTTCGAGGACGATTGCTATGAGGCGGCACGCAAGGCCGGGGTGCTGGAAACCGGGCTGCTCGACCAGTTGAAGGACTTCCTTTGCTCGGTGCGGCCCATGCCCGCAGTGTTCGATCAGAAGTTCGTGAAGAACCTGGACGGCCCCAACGTTAAGAAGGCGAAGACTCGCATGGACCTTGCCGAGCAGGTGATGGAAGATATCGAACAGTTCAAGGAAGCAACTGGCGTAACAAGACTCGTGATGATCTGGTGCGGATCGACGGAAGTCTTTCAGAAGCCCTCCGAGCCGCACCTTTCGCTCGCGGCTTTTGAAAAAGGGCTTCGCGCCAACAGCCCGGTGATCAGCCCCAGCATGATTTATGCCTATGCGGCGCTGAAAATGGGCATTCCGTTTGCCAATGGCGCTCCCAACTTGACGGTAGATACCGCAGCTTTGCTGGAGTTGGCAAGGCGGAAGGATGTGCCGGTGTGCGGCAAGGACTTCAAAACCGGCCAGACGTTGATGAAAACCATCATTGCGCCGGGCCTGAAGGCGCGCCTGATCGGGCTAAAAGGTTGGTTTTCCACTAATATCCTGGGCAATCGCGATGGCGAGGTGCTGGACGATCCCGGCTCCTTCAAAACCAAGGAAGAGAGCAAACTTTCCGTGCTCGAATACATCCTGCAGCCCGAGCTCTATCCCGAGCTTTACAAAGATTTTTACCACAAGGTCCGTATCAACTATTACCCGCCGCGCGGCGACAATAAAGAAGGCTGGGATAATCTGGACATCTTTGGCTGGCTCGGATATCCCATGCAGATCAAGATCGATTTTCTGTGCCGCGATTCGATCCTGGCTGCGCCGCTGGTGTTGGACCTGGTTCTGTTGATGGACCTGGCCCAGCGTTGCCCGGAGCTTGCCCGCAAGGGAATTCAAGAATGGCTTTCGTTTTACTTCAAGAGTCCGATGTGCGCGCCGGACCTCTATCCGGAGCACGACCTCTTCATTCAGCTCATGAAGCTCAAGAACACGCTTCGGCATTTGCGCGGCGAGGAGTTGATCACTCACTTGGGATTGGAGTATTACGATTGAGTGCGGCCATTCGTAATTGAAGGTGACGTCTTCGCGCCAAACGCCTCAATATCCCCTCACCCCCAGCCCCTCTCCCCACAGGGGAGAGGGTGGCGCGGAACAGAGCCCGCCGATGTATCGCCGAATGGTCCTCTCCCCACAGGGGAGAGGGTGGCGCTCACCGCCGGGTGAGGGGGGCTACCGTGCAGCCGGATCAGCATAAAGAGGGAGAACCCGTCTTGCGAACCGCAACTGTTGTCTTGCTTACCTGCCTTCTGAGTCCGGTCGTGGCTCAATCCCGCCCGCGGTCCCATGCCGAAGCTCTAGCGCTGGCCCGGCGCGTCCTCTCCCGGGCCATCATCATCGATACCCACGCAGATACGCCGCAAATGATGCTGGACCAAAATTACGACTTGGCGGATCCGGGCAGCCCTTACATGGTGAGCATCCCGAAGATGCGCGCCGCGCATCTTGGCGCCGAATTCTTTTCCATCTGGGTGGACGTCGACTGGCCACAACAGGACTTGATCCACCGTGCCCTGGATTTGATGGATGTGGTGGATGAACAGGTAGCGCGCCATTCCCATACGCTTGAATTCGCTGCAACGGCGGATGATATCGAACGGATTCATCGCCAGGGCAAGATTGCCATTCTGATGGGCGTCGAGGGCGGGCACATCATAGAGGACGACATTCGCGTGCTCGACATTTATTACCGGCTGGGCGCGCGCTATATGACGCTGACCCACACCAAGGACAATGCTATTGGCGATTCTTCCGGAGACAAGTCACAATGGAATGGACTTTCGCCCTTCGGCAAACAGGTGGTTGCGAGGATGAACCGCCTGGGAATGATGGTGGACATCTCCCACGTTTCAGACACGACGTTTTATGCGGCGCTTGCCGCCTCGAAGGCGCCGGTGATTGCTTCCCATTCTTCCTGCCGCGACCTATGCAACGTTCCACGCAATATGACCGATGACATGATCCGCGCGCTGGCGAAAAACGGCGGCGTGATGGACGTCAACTTCTATAATGGTTTTCTCGACCCCGCTTTTGCCGCGGCGTTGGACAAAGTGTCAGGCCCGATGGAAGCAGTCGTCAAGGCAGCGCAGGCTAAAGCCGCCCAGCGTGGGAAGCGGTTGAGCTATGCACAGGAGACAGAAATCCGGCAAAAGTTCGTGGCCAGCTTGCCGGTTCCGAGCTACACCCTCATCGCCGATCATATTGACCACGCCGTGAAGGTTGGCGGCATGGATCATGTTGGCCTCGGTTCTGATTTTGATGGCGTGGATGGCATGGTCCCGCGCGGCATGGAGGACGTTTCTCACCTGCCGGGGTTGGTCCAGGAGCTCGCCCGGCGCGGTTACGGCGAGCAAGATTTGTATAAAATACTGGGTGGGAACGTGCTGCGCGTCATGCGGCAGGTGGAAGCCGTGTCTCGTGAAATGCAGACTGAAAATGGAGGAATGTGAAGTGCGAAAATTGGCATGCAGGCTTACGATGACCGCGGCCATCCTGTTGATGGGCGCATGGATCACAAGGGCCGGCACAGCCCACCGGCCCGTCACCCATCGCCGGCGGGTCGTCTACCATTCACTGTACCGCCCCGCCACGCTTCATGACCGCGCACCGGCCGTCTATCACGCAAAGTTCGTTACCACACAGGGAATTTTCATCGTGGAGGTTCACCGCGCCTGGGCCCCACTTGGAGCGGACCGCTTTTACAACCTGGTGAAATACGGCTATTACAACGGCGACAGCTTTTTCCGGGTGTTGCCGGGATTCGTGGTTCAGTTCGGTATGAACCCCAAGCCTGCTCTCAACCACATTTGGGATCACGCGGCGATCAAGGACGATCCTGTTACTCAGACCAATCTTCGTGGTTACGTCACCTTTGCCACAGCCGGTCCGAACACGCGAACCACGCAGATGTTCATCAACCTGGCGGACAACTCACGCCTCGATTCAAAAGGCTTCGCCGCGTTTGGTCAAGTGATTCAAGGGATGGACGTAGTAGACAAGTTTTACAATGGCTACGGCGAGGGCCAGCCCGATGGCCAGGGCCCGAATCAGGATTTGCTCACCAAACTTGGCAAGCCGTATCTGGACAAGAATTTCCCCAAGCTCGACAGTGTCAAGGTGGCTTCGATCGTACCCTTGGCGCGTCCCGCTCATGCCGCGACCCCCAAAAAGCCGGCGGCCACCCACCCAGCAACCCACCGTTAATTGCAGCCATCTAAATAATGGGTTCCTCAGCAAAATTTGTGGGTCCATTCTGGTTCTGGTAACGCCCCAAGGCTATGGTAGAGCGCCACTTCAACCGCTTTGAAGGTTCGAAAGCCATAGGCTTTTCTGAGAGTCAGTTTCAGGC